>Ga0066865_10000088_pt1 | contig 20442 bp, 27 predicted proteins | sample ETN01SmetaG_2_FD_66433 | JGI IMG/M metagenome (GOLD analysis project Ga0066865, IMG submission 66433) | Marine microbial and viral communities from oxygen minimum zone, Eastern Pacific Ocean - ETNP2014F12-01SV265 | ecosystem: Environmental > Aquatic > Marine > Oceanic ...
AGGAAGCCGTGATAAGTTTACCAATTTCCAATACACCGCCCATAATCACCACAGGCACAAAGGCACCTGGGAATATGGTTGCTAGACCAATCACTGAATAAAAGATCGCTACTCCTGATATTGATAGAGCCGATAGTAGTGTGAGTATTGCTATAAACATTTATATCTATATTTACTATAACAGAAAGACTAGATTAATGCTAGTGATTTATTTGGTAATTGTTATTACTCTGCAGAGTATGTTAATGAGTTATCAGTTGCTAATTGACCGCTTGTATTAGGTGCAAATGCAGATACTTCAGTGACTGTTATTGCATCTCTGATAACACCAGAATCTGCCGAAACTGCCGCCGCTGTTACAGCCGTTGTAGATGATTCTCTCACCATAACACCGCCACTTAATGTTGGGTCATACACCAAAACGTTTTCAGTTCTTGATTCAGAAAGTGCTTCTCCGATCTTGTCTGCTATGTACATCGCTTTTGTTGTAGTAGTGGAGCCGTCAACTGATGTTCCTGTTGTTGGAAGATAGTCACCATTCTCAAAAACTAAACCAAATGCTAGGTTTGTTATTGGTTGATCACCTGCATCACTGGCATAAGTTGTAACTATATTAACTACTTTAAAATTTGATCTTTCTTGTAGCGATTCCATCATCATTTTCCATCTTAGGTTTCCTCTTGAAACTTTTAATGATTCTGCTAATGTTGTTGGTTTTGTTGCGAAATCCGACGCCACACACGGTGATACTCTTCCGCCTGCTGTACTAGCCGCATCTGAAAAAGAGCCTTGTGCTATTGCTACTGTAAAATACTTTTGTTGTGGTTCTGCTGGAGAAACACCGTATAATGCTTTTGGTTCAACTGTTGCCATAATAGTTTAATCCTTGTTTTGTACTTATTTAGTACCTTTAATGTATTTATTTAGAAAATGACCAACTAGGAGACCAGTTCTTTTTACAGGCCATATTAGTCATATGCTTGGATTTGCCGTTAACTTTAATATATGCTTGGTATATTCTGCATATACCTGATCCTGTAGGATATGAATGCACTACTCTTACTTTGCCGTTTGCTAGACGTTTTTTACTATACCATGCAACAGTCTTGCCGTTTGGCACATTTTCTAGCATATAAAAAACTGCTGATTTGTGTTGTTGTTTTTCATCTTTCTTAAGTCGAAATCTCATATACTGAGAACTTGTCCATAAAAAAGCGGGTAAAGAATATTTGAAATCTTCAATTTCTCCCATTGACACAAAAGGCACTACTTCGCCCATCTTAACATCTGCATCGCTAGGACTATTATTATTGGCTAATGCACTATTGAAAAATAGCACACTACTCAACAGAGTGATAACCAGGTACAATCTCATATCCACCATCCAATCTATGACAAGCAATATCTCTTTGTTGTATAAAAGTTTCTCCCAACGGCATCCACCAAGTGAAAATTTCGCAGTTGTCTGCTATTCCCATACCATGTAGGAAATCTTTTGCTCCGTCGTTGCAAGTAACCTTTTCTTCTGTTCGTTCTTCTAGCACATTTCCACTTGCATCAACAACTCTTATCGATGTTGTTTCAACATCGCAATATTGATCATTCCATGGACCACCTGCTTGGGCCGTGTTGGCAAAAAGTATCAAGCCTATCACAATCCCAACTAGGGCTATAAGATAATATATTGTTCTCATAGTCCTAGTTTAATATTTCGTCTGCTTGTTTGTTGATAGCATCAACATCTATTGAAGCAAGTTTGTTTTTATTCACTGCCTCTATAATTGCTTCTACTTCCTTCTTGCTCAACTCAACCATCACGTATGCTCTGTATGATTTGTGTTTTGTAAGAAAGATTTCTTGCTTTTTAACTTCGTAACCTCTTGCAAGAGTATCTTCAATTATATTAACAATAACGTCTTGTGATCCAGCGGATACCGTTAGATCCTCGTTAGTGCCTGCTTCATTCTTTGTGATAGTGGTTCTGTTGTTCACTTCACCATTTATTCTATCCACAAGTTTTGCCTTTGCTAACAGAACTGCTTTTTTAACTGACAGTTCTAAGTCAGGTGATACAGCCGTACCAGTTTCCACATACTTGAACAAAGTTTCGTGATCATAATCAACATACCATTTAGGCGTCTTGTCAACTACTCCACTCTTGTTCATGTCTGGTTTGATCTTGTATGTTGAACATTGTGCCAACATAAGACCTGCTACTACAACCATAATCATTTTTGTTAGGTTTTTCATATTATCCTTATCCTTGTAGTTTGTCAACAATTCCATCAAGTGATGCAATAATATTAGAAATAAAATTAAACACACCATCAACATTAAAGTCGTTGCTGAACTGTGCCCATCCATCTCCAATCATTGGATACACTGCAAGAAAGATTGCAAACAATATTATTAATCTAATCATAAAACAATTATAGCATATCTTGGAAATACGTCAACCGTAGTTGGTCTTGCTAGAAGTCGCAGTTTTATTGGCTTTTATAATAAAGTTTTGACAAATCCTATGCCATCTATGCCCAAATAAACCAAATACATGGCAGTGAAGCCAAAACTTTTACGGCTCCAAGCACCATACATTAGAAAGCAGGTAGCAATCAAAAAGAAAATGTAAGCAATGAACATTGGTGGGTTTGGTGAATACCACATCAGTATCAACGAAGCGATTAGGTTAGATATCATTCCAATTACCTCACAACAGAATCGTATGGGATTAGAACTGTAATCTTCTTTAATCCATTCTAATGTTGATTTTCTTCCTATCCGTGCCATGAAACTACTTATTAGTTTCTACGCATCGTGGATATCTCCTTGGCACCCTCTTCATCCCATATCGGAACAAGATTAGATTTGTGCATCATGCCTATGCCAAGCAGTTTTCTTTTGCCTGAATATTGCATCTGTTCTTTCTTACTGCCTGTGCCTACAGGAATCTTATCAGAACATTGAGGCAAATTTGGATCTCTCTCATATTTGGGTATCTCATATCCTTTGAAGTTCTTTAATCTTTTCTTTAGGGTCTTGTCATCAAGTCCTTGAGACTCCAACCATTTCTTGTGTTTTGCTAGTGCCTCTCTGTTTCTTTTAGAGTTTTCTATTTTGTGTTTGATTCTTTTTGGTAGTTTCAATTGTATGAATCCCATATCTTATTATACTATTAAGGTAATTTATTGTCAACTATCGCTTGTAATATAATTTCCGCATAATCCGGATTAGTGCTCCAAGCACTCATTAATACCATTAATGACCTATAATCCCATTTTCCCTTGTCTATTTGGTTTTCTCTTTCGATTCTAAAGTCTTCATATGCAGGATGGTTATTAAGTATTCTAATCATATCCTTCACAGATTGGCATTTTGTTGTGTACTTCTTAACACCCCATGGTGCGTCTGGGTTTCCTAATGCTTTCATGTGCGGAACAGTTTTCAAACTCCAAGTCCTCACACCAAACAATGCATTTCCTTCTGTTGCAAATCTACTAGTGCCCCAACCAGACTCTATACCCGCCATTGCCATTACTATGCTTGTTGGTACCCTGCTCATCCTGTCTGTGGTATAGTTTAAGTATTCAACACATTTTTTTGTGGCTTTTAAAAATGTTGCTTTGTCATTATATTCAAATTCTGGTTCAGTCAAACCAAGCATCTGCACCTGACTTAACTCTTTCTTGTGAATTTCATCTTCAATCTTTTCAACTGTCCAACTATTAGGATAAAATGTACCACTGACAAATGATCCACCTATTATTATAGTGACCAATAATATTGTCAGCACTACCCATTTAATTGTGCTAGTTGATTTTTTAGTATCTTCTTTTGGCATAAATCCTTTTATTTAATGATGCGTGTGGGCCGAGATTTTATTGCTTAGGCCTTTTTGGCACTCTCTGAAACTCGAGCCCACTTGCTTATAGACGCATCGTCAAATTTATACAGCAACTTTTGTTTCTGCTGTGTCTTCTGCTGGAGCAGACTCCGAATACTTCGCGTTGTATTCTGCATCTGCAGATCTCATCATGTTTGTCTGGTCTTGTTTAGACAATCCTGTAAATCTTGTGATCATACCATCTGATAAAATCTTGAAAGATCCACATAACTTATGTGATCCGTCTTCTGCAATTTTATGAACTACACCTGTAGCCTTACCATCGGCATTCTCTCTGCCCATGATATACATATAATTGCCTGACTTTCCAGTCCACTTGTTGTTAGTTTGTGTGTCCGCTTGACATCTAGATCTCATTTGATCTAGTACCAAACTTGATTTTGCTGAACATTTATACATAACATTTCTCCTTTTATTACCACTATTATAACAGAAATTGGAAAAGCGTCAACCAGGTAAAACCACTTGGTTTTATTGGATTTTAAATCCATCCGGGAATAATTCATCCACAGTTTTTACAGATTTTTCACTTAGACAATAAAATTTTGAAAATATACCAATAGTCCCTATGGCTGGATCGCCATTATTAAAAACATCTGCTCCTAATTCTTCTACCAGTGTTTTATTTTTGTTTTGCCAAGCATCAACAATATGTGACGGTGCTTGTTTGATTGCTTCTGCATCTTTGTTATTAAAGGTATCGTCCATCATCTCTTTCAAAGGAAACGTGCTGTTCTGATATCTACCAATTGACCTATTCCAAAAATTTTGATCCTCATGATACCAAGTAACTTTATTGTAATCAGATTGATTCTTCATCAGTTGTATTTCTTGAATTAGCATATGACATTGTTTGCTATGTACAATAGGATCATCAGAGAAAAAGTTTATTTGATGTGGCTGAGGAGTGACATCAACATCTAGCATATACACATACCATTTACCATCAACAAAACAAAGTGTGGGTTTTTCTTTACCAAATATGTGTGCAACTCCTTCTGTGTCATGGTGTTGTAGATTTTCAAAATCATTGTTCAAGCGAAAATGATGCCAATACTCGTTGGCAGTTCCTAATTGTTTTTCGTTCTCCACATAACGTTTTTCGTAGTAGTCAAGTGTGGGCTCGTGTACAACTGTTTTAATGTTTAATTTTTTTACAAATGGTATAGCATACTTTTCTATTTCGTAATCAGCATTTGAGAATCCACTTTTGACCATGTGTATCTCGTCTACTTTAATATTGTTTTTCAAAAATATATCAAGCACATAATGGCTGTCACATCCACCACTATACCATATTACAATTTTATCATTGTTTGCTCTAAGGTCCAATGCTTTTTGTTTGCACAAGTTTTCCAAGGTTTCTTTTGGTGGTATAGTAAAATCATAGTTCTCATATGCTTCTGGAACACAGAACTGCATGGCTTGTTTAGATTTTTTATGTTCTCTTAATACTTCTAGTTTGCTAATAAATTTTTTATTATTGCAGATGTAATGCCAACTCATGCCTTTATGCCCAAACATTGAACCAATATCTTGTTCGTGAATCCTGCGTTGGCTGTCGCGTGTTTGGTATAGTATGGCATCTGTATCACATCACCTGCTCCCCATTTGATATTTGTAGTGCCACACTGAAAAGAATGTCCTATCTCCTGTGGTGTGAGGAACACGATAAAGAATGCAGTATCTTCAAACGTGTATTTTTTTGCAAGGCTAGGATTCTTGTCATACCAAATCCTCCATGTGTCTTCGTGTGATGGAACAACAGATCCTGGTGGTTGTATGTTGATGCTGAATACTGGATGTTTGATTGGCAGGGTGTTTAATGCATCAAACAGTTCTTCTGGGATATTATTATGATCAACATAATTCATTTTTGTATTATGTGTGTTGTAGCCTTTGGATACCATGTAATCACGCCATTCCCTTTTGGTGCCCCAATTACGAGGTTTGCCGTTCTCTTCATCCCTGAGGATGGTTCTATCTTCTATCTTTTCTTCGTGTAAAACAAGTTCAGGTAGCATCAAGTGTCTTACTGCTTCAGCAAAAGGTCCTTCATGGTCTGCCTGTTTTTCTTTTACAAGATCATAATACACCATAAGGTTATCGTGAAACTCGCTTATGGTGTTTTTATGTAGATCTAACTTATTTGACTGCATATCCTTTTTCAAGTTCCTGTGTTAGTGCAAGTTCTTGTTCCCAAGTGCTTGAAGGCCTAACTAGTTTTCTTGATGTGTGATACTCTATGAACTGTAAATTCATGGTGATATCAAATATTACTTTCCTAATTTCCTGCAAATCAATATTTTTTCCTATCACAGTTGCAACCATCGTTGGCAGTACATCTGATGCTTCACAGGTACCTTGACCTGATTTGATATATTTGAAACTCTTGCCTTGGTTGTTAACCATCATGTCAACGTCTCCACCCAGTATGCCTTTCAACATGGCGCCACTGTTCTTGTATGGCACTAGTGTTATGTTGTCACCAAGTAGATTTGTCAGCAACGCAGGATCATATCCTTTTCCGTGTGCCACTGTTAGCACACCTGTCTTGTCTTTGCTTGTATTTGTTCTGCACACATACAAAGGCTGTTGATACTCTGCTATGATAAAGTTGCTCTCTGTGTGAAACAAATCCTGTTTGTACACTTGATTGTTTGCGTATACCATTACAGTTGGTTGGTCTGATTCTTTGAACATCTTCACTGCTTGTGATATCTTCCCAACGTTCTCAAATTGCACATTGTACCCAGCGGCAACCAATCCTTCTTTGTACATTTGCGTTCTTGCGTTAAAAGAACCACCTGCTTTTCCGCTATTAATTAAAACAACTCTGTCTTGCGTTTCTGAATATGCATGATTGAAAACCATTATAAAACTGAATGCAACGATCATTATAACAAATAATGTTGGCAGGTTGTCTAGTATTTTATTTTTCATTGTTATCTCCTATATTAACATTTGTCTAAAAAATACACCTTCCATATCATTGCCAAGTATGAACATGAATATCAAAGGCACAGTTTCGTATTTTTTTATTAAAAGTCCTATACAACTGAACACGAGTAAACAGATTGTATACAACCAAACTCTATAATCTAATATTCCTAAGTAAGTGTTTAATAATAACATACCTACTGCTAATATTACAATCATATATTTTTTACTATTTGCAAAAACATTTAATATCTTTCTTGCCAACGGCCATGCTACAATCAATCCAACAATATTAGCCACAACAAACCATGGTACAATCTGTCTAAAGATCATATCAGCATTGTTGGCAACATTATCAAATTGGAATGGTGACCACCCTGCGTCTACAAGCATACTATACAATACTATTTCAGAACCTGTGATAGGGATACCAATCAGTAGTAATGGTAGCATACTTGCAAACTGTCCAGAGTTATTTGCTGTCTCACTTGACACTAATAACTTGCCTGGATTATTTGGGTGCAGTTTTTTCTCAAAAGAATAACTGGCATTCGTTGATAATACTGTGCTCACTCCAGGAACAAATCCACAAAGATAACCTATGATGCTACCTCGCAGTGAACTTGCAATAAGTTTTTTCCTAAAGTATTTGATTACTTTACAAAATCCTATGTCTATATTGGGTAAGAACACATTAGAATTAGATGCACTGAACATTTTTGCTATTGTGGGGACAATAAGAAATCCAATCAATACAGGTATTAAAGGAATTCCAAATTGTAAATCTTCTATACCAAATGTATAACGGAAGTCAGGCGATATATCTGATTCTCCCGGAACACTCAACATAAATCCACCCGCACATAATAACAAATTGACAAGTATATTCTTTTTGTTGTACACCAACAAGCAGAACACAATAATAAAAATGTAAAGATAAAACTTGGTTGCGTTGCTAAAAAATACTGTCATGTGTTCTACTAACACAGACAACAATCCGTATGTTATAGCGACTGCAACAAGGCTACCCAGCACACTTCCTACTGCACATATACCTATTGCCAATTTGGCCATTTTGCGTTTATTGAATTTAGTGCCTTCTATGACGGCGGGCAAACTGTTTGTTTCGCCAGGTACACCAAGATATACAGCCGGTATGGTGCCTGTGAATTGTACCATGCTCGCCAAAGACATATAGAACAACAACAATTGGATTATATCAAAATGCATAAGCAACGGCGTGGCCACAATCATGGCTACCATTACTCCTGCACCTGGTACGATACCAGTGATGGTACCTGCAAATAATCCTGTAGAAACTGCTATCAGTTCATTCATATCATATTATAAACGTTTTTGTTGAAGTTAGCAAGGATCTTGCATAGGGAGGGCCTGTTCTTATGGCTTTCAAAGGTCCTTTGTAATCCCACGTCATCTAGTCGATGGCGTTACTGTCCATATTTATGATTATTTTAGGTTTGCTAATATTTCTTGTTCTTTACGTTTGGCAATTTCCGCTTTTTGTTGTGCTTCTTCTTCTAATTCTTCTTTGGTTTTTACTTTCTCTGGTTCGAGATCCTTAGGTGGATCAATAGGAAAGCCACCATTGTCAAACCATCTGCCATCTGCTGTTATTGTGCATTGTGATCTAAATTTTTTACCATCAACACCTTTTATCAATCTAAACTTATTATAGACTTTGCCCTGGTATGTTGTTCCATCTTTTTGTATGATCCTTTGTCCATACATACCACCGTATACCCTGTCGAATGGTGTCCAATAATCTATCGTACCATCTTGTTCAACGACTTTTGTCCATGGACCTTTGTGGTAAATTGCTGGCCATTTGTGTATGGATTCATAATCCAATTGCGACTTCCACAAACGATTGGTATCGGGTATAGTAGGTTTATCTTCAAACCTATTCCTAGGCTTTTCTGTAATTTTGTTTAGGTTATCAAGTAATTGTTTTGTTTTCTTGCTCATGAAGTGTATATAGTTAAAGACAAACAATCCAGGGACAACTTGGAACAGCCTCGACACACACCGCTAGCCAGCATGGGCCTATCCATCCATCATCGACGTAGAGCGTCTCTAAAGTTTAGATTACAAACGAGATACTGCCCATTTGCCGCTTCTGGATTGTTTGCTTTCTGTAATTATATGCTCAAAAGGTAAAATGGTCAACCAACTATTTTTTCTTGGCTTCCATAAGGATTTGCTTGGGTGTCTTTGATCCTGGGTGTAGTTTTGTTAGTCTGCAACTTAATAATTTTTTCTTGCCCTTGCTTGTTCCAATCACAGGTTGCCCATGCTCGTCTAGTGTGATAGATTTAATTTTTGTCTGCACATTACGAAACTTGCCAACTTCAACTAGATCGCCAACTTTAATTTTCAGTGTAAATTCTTTCATTGTGTGTAAGGCTTCATTAGTTTATCAAATTGTTTTTGTGTAATCATTTCTAGTTCCACTGCGTCTGCGCCATCTTTATACAATTTTTTCATATCTGCGAGACACATGGGCCATGTAAAATATCCCCAATGATATGTTTCTGTTTTGCCATCTTGTGTAACTTTAACTTTGTAAAAACAATCATTTGCCATATGATTTGATTGTTTTTATCATCTCTGTGCTTGAAAAGAAATCTTTAGTCAGCCATTCTGTAAGTTTTGCCAACTGTAATTGTGCTGATGTGTTTTGTTTCATTATACTTCTAATACGTTCTATCAATTTGTCTTTGTTTGCTAGATAGTTTTCCCAACTATCAGTCCATTCTGATGGATATTTGAAATCATCTGGATACATTTCAGTATAACTTAATCTGTCAGGAACCAAAGGAAACGTATCAACAATCGCTCCTTCATATGCACTGATACCTAATGTTTCTTGTAAGTTCGCACTGAAAACAATTTTTGCACTTGCTAATAGTTTATGATATAATGGCTTTGTCAAATTCTTCTCTTGACACATTATAAATTCATACTCGGGTAAACTTTTTTGTAAGTCTCTGAAAATGTCTGGTTGTTTCTCAGGAGCAATTCTGTGTGGGAATAATATTAAATCTCTTTTTTCTGTGCCTCTGAACGGTTCTAGTGTTTCCTTCATGTACTCCATTGGCCATCCAGTTCTTACAATTTTTTTATCTCTTGCCTCGGGTGTAAGTCCGACATGGTTCATGGCATTCTCGAAAGTTTTACCAAACAACTCTATGTGAAATTGCGTTGCGAAATAGTTGTGATCAAAGCATTCAAACATAGAACGTTCTGCGTGTCTGACCCACGGCGCATCACCTATAAGTCTGCCCAAGAAGTCTGCTGGATCATATGACCCGGCGTGCCACAGGCCATGCGTGATAACTTTGATTCCTAGCAATTCGCTCATGTATTTTATGTTAATGATGCCAGGATGCCATGCATCTGTAAACAATATGTGATCCCCGTCCTTGACTTCACCATTAGTGAATGCCCTTGCTATCTTTTCAATCTGTGTGCTTTTGTAAATGTTTGTGCCACCAAAGTTCAAGAATGCACCTGGTGTGGTTGCTGGCGGTATATCTTTTGCACCCTCGACAACTTTCACATTAAATTGTTCTAGCAATTTGGGAAGATGTGTTTTCCATTGTGATGTGTATCTAGATTCTACACTTTCTAGATCTAATAGCCATAAAGTCATAGTGCTATTATATTTAGGTTTTATTGATTTGTCAACTAATCTTGGGGTTCACAACTGGCTCTAATAACCTTCGTATCCGTGACTTCGGTAAAATCCCATTGTGCTTGTATGCATGATTCTGCATCAGGATGTTGTATTCTATACCAACCCACTTTGCCTAGATTTTCTGCTGATATCCATTCGGTACCAACTGCGAAATATACTACGAGAAACCATTTCATATTAGATAGCGTCTTTGACTTGAACGCAGTCGAATGTAGATTTTTCTACAGTGTATCCATACACAGAATACGATTCAACTATAAGACTGTGCTTGGTTGATGCATTTGCCATGCATTCGCTTTTTGTCTTGTAATATCTCATAGGATCCTCTTCCATTATTATACAAGGATTTCCTAACGCACATATCACTAAAACTACTTTCCACATAATATTACCTCGTTTTTTTCTTTCCTAGCAAATCTCTCACTGCTTCTTTGCAGGCATCATGCCAGTATATGCCTGATTCTCTCAACTGCTCATTGGCCTTACGTAATTTTTCCATTTTACGTTCAACGGCTTTGAACTTCCTTTGTTTGAATTCCTTACCAATTTGTTTTTCCAATTGATTAAGAATATCATCAATCGCAGGACAAGTAATGTCTGGCACCTTAGGAGCCTTCTTCCTGATCTTAGACCAATAATTAGTTCGTTTTTGTGCTTCGAAAAACATTTACTTCTCCCTTGACCACAATTATTTAATGGGTGTATCCTAACAGTAATGTAATGCTTTAAGTTTTGTAGGTGTATTTGTGTTTGGGATTATAGCAGTGTGAAGCAACCGTAAACAAAAATAGATGTGTACACGAAAAGAATCGCCCACATCGTCTTGGTCATTTTACTTCCTTAGTGTGTGCTTTGCCTGACTTTCTACCACGCATATAGTATTTTGATGGCTCGTAATCCCATCTCATACCGTGATGTCCTCTGACATCTGCGTACATCATTCTCAGTTTTACTATCAATTTAACCAACGGGTTGTGACTTACTCTCACTTTTCTTCTAACGTCCTATCTTTTTCTTTCTACCTAGTGGTAATTTTTGTTGCTTGACGAACTCTTTGCCTGATTTCGTCGTCCACTCAATAGTTATCATCTTAGACTTAGAACCACCCTGATATGACTTGACAGCCTTCTTGAAAGAAAGTGCTTCGACATCTTTTGTCTCTGACCCGTCTGTAATTTTGAATATTCTATTTTTTGGCATATATTTTTAATTATACTTCTTATTGACAAACTGTCAAGTCTGTGCTTAAATATATTTGCAGACGTTGAAACATTTGAAATAAACGTTGCGGACGTCGGGGCAGTACCGACCACCTCCACCAATTTATTACTTGGTGGCTTATGTAATCCCTTCCGGGGGTGAACTAGGATCGACGGGCGTGTAAAGAGATGTGGAGTTTGTCCAGTTGGAACGAGGTAACGGCCAGTTTTTAAATGCAAACACAAAAGCATTAGGATTTGCTGACTTAACAGTCGGTATGTCTGAATTGAGATTAGCGGCGTAATAACTGCGTAATTTCAGGGGCGGCCCCTGCCTTGCAACAGAAGTGGGGCACTTTTTTTACCAAATTTCCGTAAATACTTTATGTTTAAGATGTTCGCGATTATTTGTGCTGTGACCGTAATGGATTGCAGAACAATGTATGAGGACCCACCTAGAACATTTGATACCAGACAAGAGTGCGAAGTTGCTTCTACTATCAAAGCAGAGCAAACCTTAGAGATGCTTACAGACGAGGGTGAGTTGACTGTGGAACACTTTGAAGTCGGTTGTGAGGAAATAGTAGATTAACTTAAAGTCTCTACGTCTTCATTTTGATCTAATTCATTCGCAACAATAGTTCTATCATTGTCATTCATATTGTTTAAAAGTGAATTACTTTGGTCCTCAATGGATCTATTGGCAGTAATGATGCCCAGTTGTTCACAACTTTTGGTTATAATTTGTTCATCTGTATAAAAATCAAAGTTTTTTGTGTCGATTCTTTCGTCTCTTTTAGTTTTGTTGGCCACAGCCGCAAAATCTAAGTAGTCAGACACATCAGGCAGTCCCCTTGATTGCAACACTAAATCAATCACACTTGACTTATCCGAATCAGTTGTCACAGCATACACAGGATTTAAACGTGACTTGTTTGCTTCATAATCATTATAATAGTTTTGCCATGATGTATTTTGTGAAACTTTGGTTAACAATTTCCTCATATCTTTGTTTTCAGCCAACTGAGCCAGTGTGTCGTTGTCAGTGACAGATTCTATGTATGTTCTCAAACTTATTATATTAGAATTCTCTAGTGTCTGTTGTTGCACTATGCTATTCCTTATAGCAATTAATTCAACAGTTGGATCACCAGGTATTTGTGATATACGGGTGTTTAGGGTTGAGTACATTGACACTATTGAGTTTACCCTGTTATCTAAAGTTGTTTGGAAGTCTGTTGAGTCATCTCTTATACCGGCAAGAAAAGTTCTCAAGTTATAATTCGCCACGGCCGCGTTTGATATTGCGAGATTTAAACCACTTACAGTGTTTGCCCGTGATGTTGTGTCAATCAATTGCATTATACTTTTCAGCCTTGTGAATTTTGGTTCAGAACTATCTTCTGAAGTTGTGAACATATTGTTTAACAGTCCAAAATGATCATTAACACCTCTGCCTTTTGATGAAGCAGTGACCCCGTATAATGATGGTATTGTAGTTTGTAATGCATCAACTGTTTGCAGTGCTTCAATGAATGTGAATGTTTTGGTTTCGACAGCCGGATCAAACGGCATAATCGATCCGTCTAAAATTGTATTGGTATGCCTAATAGTATCGCTTAGGTAACGTCCAATTTGTAGATGAGGCTGGGCATTATAGATAGTATCTAGAACATCATTTTTCTGTGATGTGGTTAAGACTGTGTTGTTATGTATTGCGGTGTCCAAAACGAATTCAGACAAGATGAAAGAGTGTCCATCATCTTTGTCAACCGCTTTGATATCGTTGATTGCATTTTCTTGGGCCTGATTACTCAAACTAGGATCTGTATCTATAAGTGATGCTAAACCTTTGTTAACTGTCATGACTATCCTGCAAAAACATTATTAAAGTTTCCTGTTATCATTTTACCCATATCGGCAGAGTCACCTATTCTAGCAACTGGTCTGCCTTCTGCAAATACACTTGTCGAACCTCTGTTGACTTTGGCTGGGTGTGGCTTACAACAGCAGGGTGGACAAACGCATGGAATAGTGTGTGGCATCAGCCTATCAAGCATTCTACCAATTTTTTTACCGCCAACCTTTACGGAGAATGCGGTTGCTATGATTGGTACTACCGGGTCACAACCGTGACCTGTCGAGGCTAAACTTTTGTGTCTACATACTGATGGCATAATGCTAGTATTTATAGAAACTAAAAACCGCTGATATTATAATTTAAATTTAGAGAATTGGCCTTTTTTAACGTCTTGTTTTATTCCGCCAATGATGTATGATTCGACTTCAGTTTCTTGTGGAGCAACTTGAAGACCTTTTGATGATAACCAGTGCTGTGTCCATGGTAAAGGATTTGCTGAAGCACTAACATCATACAGTGGATCAAACCCAAGTGCTTTTAATCTTTTGTTTGCTGTCCATTCTACATATTTGCCTAATAGTTTTTCATTCAATCCAATTATTGATCCATCTTTGAACAAGTACCTCGCCCATGCTTTCTCTTCTTCTACACAATCTTTGAACATTTGGATAACTTGTTTTTCTGTGCCCTTCATTGCTTTTGTCATTTCAGGATCATCACCTTTTTGCCATGCTTTGATAACGTGTGTTGACAAGTTCAAGTGTGTTGCTTCATCTCTTGCGATCAATGAAAGTATTTTTGCTGATCCTTCCATAAGTTTAAGTTCACCAAATGCGAATGTACAAGCAAATGATACGTAAAATCTTAATCCTTCTAGTAGGTTAACTGTCATCATGGCAAGATACAATGCTCTTTTAAGTTCAATGATATCACCTTTGCCTTTGACTGAATAATCTAAAGCCATTTTGTTAAACTTGTCATAATTTTCTGTCACAGATTTTGCTCTCTTTAGAATCTCTTTATCATTTAAAATAGTATCAAACACTTCTGCCGGATCGGCGTATACATTTTTCATGATGTGCGTATATGCTCTGCTATGAATAGTTTCAAAGAAATCCCAAGTAACAATACATCCTTCTAGTTCTGGATTTGAACAGTAAGGTAAAAATGCTAATGATGGTCCTCTGCCCTGTACACTGTCTAGTAATGTTTGATATTTTAGGTTTGATGTGAATATGTGTTTTTGTTCTGGTCTAAAGTTTTGGAAGTCTGCTCTGTCTTTTTGTAGAGAAACTTCTTCTGCTCTCCAAAAGTATCCTAACATTGTTTGATTCAATTTATCAAACTGTGGATATTTTATATCGTCATAACGTTGGATAGCCATGTCCTCGCCAAAGAACATTGGTTGTTTCATCCAGTCTACGTTAGTAGTATTAAAAACAGTTTTTGTCATATTAAATTGTGCAGGCGTCACAAGCCTCATCGGAGTCTTCGACCGCGACTGTACTTATCTTTGTATCGCCATTTACTTTCATTGCAGGATCTTCAGGTTCAAGTATGATATCTTCACCCTCGTCCTCTTCTTTTACTGCGGCTAATCCCGCTGGTTGCACGTCATCTTCCTCACCTTTGAAATCATAAGTGTTTTGATAGTAAGACGTTTTCCAACCCATTTTATATGCTACGAGCATATCTTGTGCCATTGCTGACAGAGGCACTTCGTTGTTTTCAAACTGCAAAGGATTATAACTCCAGTTGCCTGATATTGCTTGATCGAAATATTTCTGCATCATTGCCACAACATTGATGTACCCTTCGTTGCTAGGCATATCCCACAATAAAGTATATTCATTTTTTAATTTTTGGAACTCTGGTACTATTTGTTTTAATGGACCTTTTTTACTTTTCTTAATTGATAATAATGCTCTTGGAGGCTCTATACCATTTGTTTCATTACTAACAACGGAAGAACTTTCCGATGGCATCTGTGCTGACAGTGTGCTGTGTCTCAGTCCATACTTGGCAATATCTTTTCTTAGACTTTCCCAAGCCATTCTCTGTTTGTGCGGAACAACTTTGTCCACATCTTTTTTATAGTGATCGATTGGTAGTAATCCATCTGCATATTTTGTTCTATCAAATGCATCACACTTACCTTTTTCCATAGCAACATCACAACTTGCTCTCAACAAGTAATATTGGAATGCTTCTGAAAGTCTATCAACAAGTGCCCATGCTTCTTTGTCTGAATACTTAACACCATTCTTTGCTAGATAGTGTGCTAGACCAATATATCCAATACCCAAAGAACGTCTTGCTTTTGTAGAAACTTCTGCCGCCTTAACTGGATAATCTTGATAGTCAATAATTTGTTCTAATGCTCTCACACTAAGGTCGCATAAGTTTTCTAATTCGTCTAATTCTTTCAAAGCACCAACGTTAACTGCGGAAAGAATACAAAGTGCAATTTCACCTTGCTCGTCGTGTATGTCTTGGATAGGCACAGTAGGTAATGTAATTTCTTGACATAGATTTGACATATTAACTTTATCTTTAAAACTGGAGTGTGAGTTACAGTGATCTATGTTCATAATATAGATACGTCCTGTCTCTGCTCTTTCTTTTAAAAGATCAAAAAATAAATCTTGTGCTGAAACCTTTTTCTTAGGAATAGTTTTGTCTGCTTCGTATTTTAGATATAGGTCATCAAACTCGGGAGTTCCAAATGCATCGTAAAGTCCTGGAGCCATGTGTGGTGATATCAAACTAATTTCTTCTTCGTTCATAAATCTTTCATAGAACAATTTAGATATCTGTATTGAGTAATCCATTCTTCTTACTCTGTTGTCTTCTGTACCTTTGTTGTTTTTCAGTACGAGTATGTCTTCAATCTCTGGATGCCATATTGGAAAGTGTACAGTTGCGTTTCCACCACGCACTCCATTTTGTGTGCAACATCTCACAGTTGATTCAAACTTTTTAAGGAACGGAATGACTCCTGTGTGTTGGACCTCCCCTCCTCTTATTTTAGAATTAATACCTCTGATACGTCCTGCATTGATTCCTATACCTGCTCTTCTGGCAACATATAAACCAATTGCCATATCGCTTGAAAAGATTGAAGGAAGTGTATCGTCACTGTCTACTAGAACGCATGAAGCAAACTGTCTTATAGGTGTTCTTACTCCTGCCATTACTGGTGTAGGAATATTAATTTTGTGTAATGATATTGCATCATAATATTTTTTAACATATTGCATTCTTGTTTTCACAGGATAATCAGCAAATAATGTAGCCGCTATCATCATGTACATATCTTGTGGTGTTTCATAAATCTGTCCTGAACTTCTATCTTGCACAAGATACTTGTCAACGATCTGTCTTAATCCTGCATATGTAAATTTAAGATCTCTATCTCTCTTGATCCATGTGTTAAATTTCTTTATTTCTGTCTTTGTGTATTTTTCAACAATGCCTCTGTCATACACACCCAACTTGATATTTCTCAAAATTAATTTTAATAATGGAATGTACTCGTATTGACCATGTGCTTCCTTTCTTATATCATAAGATAAAAGTCTTGCCGCGGCATATTGGTAGTTTGGTGCTTCTAAACTTATAAGGTCGTTCGCTGATCTTACCAAAACATTTTGAATATCTTTTGTACTCATGCCATCATAGAATTGTATATTGGCATTCATCTCTATTTGTGATGCTGAAACTCCCGTCAACCCTTCACAGGCTTCCTCAACGACGAAATGAATTTTGTTAATATCAAGACTCTCCAACCTGCCATCTCTTTTTTGCACTTGGATTGTAGAAGAGTTCGTTGTTGGCATTGTGTTTTTTGTAATTCTTGTTTTTGATTTTGTTTTTTGTATGTCCATATTTATCTAAATCTGTGTTTATATCTTTTTTTACTAATTTTTGTCCTGCGTCTGCGAACAAAACTAGTAGGTCGTTTTGCGTTTTTATTATCTACTAATATTATAACAAAAATAATTTTTTGTCTAGTCTAATTTAAAGATTTTATGTGGACAACTTAAGGTATTATGCTATTATTGTTGTCTGGTAATCTATTGTTGCCGCTGTACCTGTGTTGGTACTTGTATATTTTAGAGAAATAGTATTTGTTACAGAACTTCCGTCTGTTCTTTGTGCCGCTGATAGTTCAACACCAACGTCTGTTCCACTTTCTGTGTAGGTGTCATCGTAACTGACACCGTTGGTAGATGTACTGATAACCAACTCACCCGTTCTGTCAAGTGTTCCTCTTGTAATTTTATAATTTACTTTTAAACCTTTTCCTGCTAGTGCTGGATATTCGTTTATGGTGGCGGCCGACGATTGGTTGTTATTTAAAGTTTGTGATTTGATTGCTTTCGTTGTAATACCTATACCTTGTAATTCAGGAGCGGCATTAAGTTCAGAACTGCCATCTACTCTTCTAAGATCTGTTCTTTCAAAGAAGTCAAGTAATGAAGTACATTCATCATTGTCAAATTGTATAATTGGAACTTCTCTGATTGATCCTATTCCTTCGTTGCTGTTGGCAACATCTTTAGCATACCAATTACCATATGAGATAACGTTTCTTGCACCTACACCTGCATCAGCACCAGCGGCTGGTTTGACCCATATCGCTTGTTGATGTATTGTGCTCCAACTTGATCCTGAGAATTGAATATCTCTTGGACCATTAGTCAATCCGTTTGTTGATCCATCCATTTGCTCACCTAATAATGCACCGTAATATGATGTGCTAAAATCACAATCGCTAAATCTTACATTTGTGGCATCATAACTTAGGTCTACAAGTCTTGCAAATTTTGAAAACTGACATTGATTAAAAATAATTTGTGAACATGGTAAAGCAGATGTTGATCTAACTGTGACACCTTTTGAATTTGATGAATCTGTACCTCCCTGTGCATATGAACCTTCGAACTTGCAATTATTAAAATATAATTTTGTTGCATTATCAATCGATATACCTGGGTGTGCTACTGTATTCTTGAAAGTGATTCCTTCAATTTGTATTTGTGTTGGTGTAGTAGCACCTGAGTTACCTATGCTACCAAAAACTTGTCCTTCGTCGTCCATAGTCACTGCAACAGCACCAGAACCTGAATTTCTAATTACTGTCTTGTCTGGACCTTCTCCAACCAAATGTGCGTATGGTGGAATTTTTAAACTTGCGTTAATTCTGTATATGCCTGCTGGAAAAAATAAAACTCTTCTTGCTCTATTATCATCTTTGTCTGTATCTTTGTATAATTCATCTAATGCTCTTTGAATGGCTGTAACATCTGCTGTTGAGTTATCACCCTTTGCACCAAAAGCCTTAACTGATACATGATCATCTAATGTTGCTTGTAGTGTTCTAGTGAAGTCTCCAGATGCACCTGTTACTATTGGAGTCGAGTCTCCTAGGTAACCCTTGTACACATAACTCAAAGCCGCTGAAAAAGATGATGATCCTGCTGTAACAATTTCTGTGTTTCCTACTGCTGGAGCACCGTCAGCCACTGTGCCGTTACCTATATACAATCTTTGCGTATCAACAGACCAACCTAATTCTCCAGCCGCTAGTTGCGGTAGATCGGTTGCTTTTCCCCGTCTGTGTTGTATTCTTGATATCTGTACTATTGGCATATTACACTTATTTATTACAAGAATTGTAGTTCGTTAAATAGGTATATGGCTCAACATATACTAACAAACGGCTGTTCTTTTACACAAGAATTGCACCTTGATCCAAAGGATAGATGGACCACGAAAATAGGTGCAACTAAAAATTTAGCATTAGGTGGTGGATCGAACGAAAGGATATTTTATACTACCATAGAATATTTGAATGTACACAAACCAGATGTATTGGTTATAGGGTGGACAGATCCAGATAGATTCATGTTGCCAAACAGCAACGGATCCAGAGTAGTGGTAACTCCTGTGCATACATTTGATGAAAATGGCGGTGGAGAATGTAATGAACATTCTAAATTTTATTACAAGTATTGCCACAATGAATTTGTTAACTTCAAAAACACTTTGCAATACATGATACATCTGCAAGAATACTGCAAAGCAAGACAGATTAAATTGCTATACTTTAAATCATTTTTTAAAATTATAGATGACACATATCTAACTGGACTGGCTCGTAATGCTTTTATGTCACATGAAAACAAAGATATTGAACGAATGGGCATACAGACAAACACAAATGATTTGAAGGACCTCATAGCCAAACTTGATACTTCTATCTGGATCAAAGAACTTTGGTATTCTATGGAAGGTCACTGCAAAGATTATCCAGTGCATGATTTAATTCATCCAGGTATTGAAGGATCTAGTGTTTGGGCAGAACTTGTTAAAAAATATCTATAAAACTTGTTTGTAGTATTCTTCTAGTTTACCATACCATTTACCAACCCACTGGTCATAGTTGTCTATTTCAAATGTTTGATATTCGTTGGCTTGAGTGCAAATAAAGATACGTCCATTTTTTATTTGTGTATCGTATTGTTTGTTGTGTGCTTCTGCGTATGCTACTAGTTGGAGATAGTAATCCTCTACCCACTCTTTCTTTTTCAATCTACGTGCTTGTTTGAAATCCATTATAGCAGGCTCACCTTTGTACACACCAACCAAGTCAGTTGTGCCTGCGTACAGTTCTGGATAGTATAACGATACTTCTGATCCCCAGACCTCGCTTACATCATTTAATCCGTTATCTATAATCACGTTGGCCATTGTGTGTGCCTTCTGTTGTATGAGATTTGATCCTGGAGTTCTGTCTTCGCCTTTCACGTGCTTCTCT
>Ga0066865_10000092_pt1 | contig 20234 bp, 22 predicted proteins | sample ETN01SmetaG_2_FD_66433 | JGI IMG/M metagenome (GOLD analysis project Ga0066865, IMG submission 66433) | Marine microbial and viral communities from oxygen minimum zone, Eastern Pacific Ocean - ETNP2014F12-01SV265 | ecosystem: Environmental > Aquatic > Marine > Oceanic ...
GGAAGACAACCCTGCTTCTGTTGGTCTTGTTTACCAAGATGTTGATTTTTATTCTGAAGATGGAATTAAATTAAGCGGTTGGTTTGTTCCAAATAAAAACTTGAATACTGTAATTATTATCCATGGAGTTGATTCTAATAAGTCTGATAGCTATATATTGGATCTAATGAAAGATACACATGATATGGGTTATTCAGTTTTTGCTTTTGACTTAAGAGCTCATGGAGATTCTGAAGGAAAAAATCTAGGTCTAGCATATGAAGAAAAAAAGGACCTACTGGCCTCTATAAAATTTTTGAAACAAGAGTTTGATGTTCAAAGTATAGTTTTATACGGCATAAGCTACGGTGGCACAATAGTGGTTTCTAATTCAAATTTGGACAACTCTATCAAAGGAATAGTTGTTGATAGCCCTTTCTATGATCTTCCAGAACTATTAGCCTCAGAAGTATCAAGCAGAACATTTATTCCAGAATTTTTTGCTAGACTTTTGAAATTTGGAATTATACAAAGTGTAGATTTATTGTATGGAATAAGGACTAAAGACATAATTTCAGGAATTGATTCTGTGAATGAATTTAACAGCCCTGTTTTGCTATTCCATTGTAAAAATGATGAAAGAATTCCGATAAGTCATTCTAATAGAATTAATAAGTTTTTGCCTCCTAATAGTGAATATATTATTTATGATAATTGCGAACATGCAAATGGATATGAGGAGAACACTTTAGATTTCAATAATCACTTAAAGTCTTATTATAAAAATTCTTTTTATTAGATAAGATTATTTATTTCAATAAGTCTATCGATTTCATATAAGTGTTCCTGAGTTGGTCTTAAGCCTGGATTTCTTGAAAAGCTTGAATCTTTACTAAATACACCTCTTCTGTATAGAACATATTTATTAATCCAGCTTGCTAAACCAAGACCTTGATTTAGGATTTTTATTAATTCAGCGAATCCGCTGTAATATTTATGTGCTTCATCTTTTTTTTCTTCGTTCCATAGTTTCCAAACATTAACGAACATATCTGGGATCACAGAGCTTGGCATTGTGCCTGATGAACCTCTTCTTAGCTCTTCCATAAAGAATGAGCCTCCCACACCTCCAAATAATATCAATTTATCTCTTGAAGAATTTTTGTTGCAATAATCAAAGCGAGGAATGGTAGGAATGCTTTCTAGTTTTATGTAAGATAGGTTTTCATGTTTTTCTGACAGTCTTACTGCAGAATCCCCAGATATTGGAGAATTTCCTTGATCTTGTAAAAATATTGGAATATTTACAGAACTTGCTACATTTATAAAATGTTCTTCAATCATAGCTTGAGGTACATTATCAAAAACTGGAGGCTTTATCATTAATCCCTTTGCTCCTAATTCTTCAGATTTTTTTGATAAATAAGTAGTATATTCTGTACTCTCTTGCCCTGAGTTCATAATAATAGGAATTTTTCCTGATGATCTATCAACAACAGTTTTAAGTAACTTAAGCTTTTCCTCATCGTTTAATTTGAAAACTTCGCTAGCTATTGCTATTCCTATTCCATTAACACCTATATCTATGAGCCAATCTACCTCATTCTCAACTTCTTCAAAAACAATTTGTCCTTTTTTGTTAAATGGTGTTTGTAGTATAGGAAAAATCCCTTTAAAGCTTAAGTGTCTCATTTTTTCCCTTCTTTATAGATAATCTTTCAGGATTGTATTTAATTCATTTTTGTCATCAATGTCTAGGCTAGGAGTTGGATATCGAACATTTGAATATTTAGTTATTTTTCTTTGTTTCATTATCTCTTTTCTAATTGAAAGTGATATCCCTGCTGTATTTTCATACCTGATAATAGGAAGCCATTTATAGAATAAATTCTTTGCTTCTTCTATCTTGTTTGTTGAAAACAGGTCATATATTTCCACAAGTATTTCAGTGAAAGCAAAGCCTGTCATTGTTCCTGAGGCTCCTCTCATAAGTTCTTCAAGAAAAAAGAGACCTCCTAATCCTCCAAAAATTTTTAAGTCTTTATTTTTTATTTTTGATATTTTGGAAATTTTAGATGGTGTAGGAGGGTCCTCTAATTTAATTGAGTTGACTTTATCTAAATTTTTATCAAGATCTACCATAAATTTTGGACTCATATGCACACCAGACTGCTCGGGTAAATCTTGTATCACTATCTTTGTATCTTTTGAAATAGTGTTATTCACTTCCTCATAATATCTGAATAATACACTTTCATTAGGTTTTTTCATTATAGGTGGAGCAAGCATAACTTGTTGCGCGCCACTTTCTGATGCTTTTTTAGCATAACTAGCTGCTAGGTATCCACTCTCAGCACTAACCCCCACAGTTAATATTAAAGATAGATCATTTGCCATAATTGAAACCTCATCTATTAATAAGTTTCTCTCTGATTCTGAAAGCCTATGCGCCTCCCCCATAACACCAAGCAATACTAATCCTTTACAACCTGAATCTTTTGCAAATTTACAAATACTTCCCATAGAATCTAGATCTATTATATTTTGATCATTAAAAATAGTTGGCATCATAAAATGCACACCATTATTTTCCATATTCTTCCCCCTTTATAAATTTTTTCTTAATAATACTGCAATTATGGAGAAGATAATTAATAAGATAGCTCTTGGAACAAGAAATTTTATTTTTTCTTTATAATTCAAATTTATACCTAGATTTCTTTCTAATTATATTTAATTCCCTATGATAATTAATAATATTAATTTCTTAAAATATAAACAATTTGGTGAAAAATGACAGAGCAAATATATAACTCAGATGCATATATAAAAGAATTAGAATCTAAAATTATTGAAGTCAACGAAGATAATATAGTTTTAGATAGAACTATTTTTTTCCCTGGAGGGGGAGGGCAGCCTAATGACTTAGGTTCAATTTTTGTAGATAAAAAAGAAGTAAAAATTGAAAAAGTTTCATGGAAAGACGGTAAAATCTCACATTTTTTAAATGTAAATAATTTAAAAGTTGGAGACTCAATAGAGACTAAAATTGATTGGCAAAGAAGATTCAAACTGATGAGAACGCATACAGCACTGCATATCTTGTGTGGAGTTATTTGGAGAGATTATGGCGCTGCTGTAACTGGGGGTAATATGGAACCTTTAAAAGGAAGGATGGACTTTGAATTTCCTTCTTTATCAGCTGAATTAACGGAAGAAATAGAAAAAAAGATTAACTATGAAGTTCAAGAAGATAGAAAAATCACTGTTGATTTTTTGCCTAGAGAAGAAGCCTTTCAAATTCCTGACCTTATAAGGACTAAGATTAATTTACTTCCTGAATCATTAAGAATCATTAGGACTATAAATATTCACGGACTGGACCTTCAAGCTGATGGAGGGACGCATGTTTCCAGTACTTCCAAAGTAGGTTATATCAAAATAACAGGTCATGAAAGTAAGGGTAAAATAAATAAACGTCTAAGAATTGCAGTTTTAGATAACTAATTATTTGTGCACCCATTAAATTATGAATGCACAAATACTTAAAAATTATTTAGATCTTAAAGTTAGTATTCCAAGAGCTACAATTCCAATTGTAGTTCCTAAGTATGGGATAATCATTAGATCATTAGTATATTCTCCAATAAGACAAAGAATTACTCCTACTATAGTTACAACAGTTAGTAATACAGCAATTATTTTATTAAATGTATTTGTAACATAAGCACTGATACTCACAAGTGCAGTCCCTAAGAATAAAAGTATGCTTCCTCCAGCTCCAAAAGCTTGACCTCCAGCCCACATTGAGGCTGCAGTTCCCATTCCAGCTCCTCCAGCTATAGCAGCAGCATTAGCAGCAGCTCCATAGAACAATCCTTCTCCAAAAACTACAATTACACCCATAATCATTGCCATGCCACCAGTTAGAGAATAATTGACTACTCTATCATTAGAGTTCATAGAATTAACAAAGTATCGTATTCCTAGAACTTGCATGATCAATCCTATGCTCAAAAACAAGAAATTAATTTGAGCCCAATCTGTGTTTGCAGTAGCTAGTAATCCAAGAACAGCTTGTGTGTCTGACCATGAAACTCCAGAACCAGGATTTAAAGGACCTGTAAACGCCATAATTAATGTCAAAATTGGTCCTACAATCATCATTATTGACGCGAATTTTTTAGAAATCATTTTCCCTCTTTTCTAAATATATGTCTTCAAAACATACATACTAGGAGTTTTTTTAACAAAGAGATTATTGAACGAGAATTTTTGATTTAAGAAAAAAGTTCTATTATGGAATAAGATTGTTATTTTTTAATTCTATCCAAAGCTCACTATCTATCTTATAAGATAACATTTTTAAGTTTTCTTCAATCTCCTCTGGACTTCTAGGCCCAGGAATAGTAGATGCAACAGAAGAATGATTAAGACCAAATTGTAATGCAGCAGCCTTCAGCGGAACATTATATTTATCGCATATTTTTTTTATTTTTTTTGCTTTTTCTATTACTTCTATGGGTGAAGGTTCATAAAAATAGGTAGTAGGCTTACTTAGGTCAGATGCTAGTATCCCGCTATTGTATGGCCCCCCAATAATGATGCTAATATCATTTTCTGCACAAGTTGGGAGTAATTTATCCAAAGCTGAATAATCTAATAATGTGTATCTTCCAGCAAGGAGAAAGCAATCGAACCCTCCGCTTTCAGCAAACTTTAATGGCATCTCCCACTCATTCATTCCTGCTCCTATAGCCTTAATTACTCCTTGTTTTTTTAAATTAATTAAGGTTGGAAGAGTTTCATCTATCGCCACTTCATAATAATCATCAGGGTCATGAATAAAAATTATGTCTATGCTATCAATATTTAATCTTTTTAAGCTTTCTTCGATAGATCTCAACACACCATCTTTAGTGAAATTAAAAACAACATTGTTTTTATAACTCGATGCTTTTAAATTTGTCTCTAATGCAGGTGTTAAATCCTGGTTAGACACATGTTTTTTTGCTTCATATTCCGGAAGAATTAGGCGACCAACTTTGCTTGATATTACAAAACTATCTCTGTCTAAACTTGGTAAAAATTTACCATAAAGTTTTTCACTATTACCTGCTCCATACAATGGAGCTGTATCAAAGTAATTTATTCCAGATTCATATGCTTTTTCTAGTGTTTTTATAGCTGTTATTTCATCTAAATGCCCTAATGGAGCTCCACCCATTCCAATGTTAGTTATTTTTAGGTCAGTATTTCCAATAGTGTTTTTTTCTAAATTTTTAGACAATGTAATTTTATCCTTTGAATTTCTTTCCATTTAAAAGAATACCAACGAAAGTATTTCGAACAAAATAATGATAAGAAATAATAGAAAAAATTGTTACTAAAAAGATAATCATAATAAATTTTATTAAATGATGTATTTCTAATCTTGAAAACATTCCTTGAAGCAAAATTATAAAAGGAATATGAATAATATAAATATAATAAGATGCATTAGATAAATACCTTATTTTTGAGCTAGATTTATTTATAAATTTATAAAAAATAAGAACTATTACCAGTATAGAGCTCCAAGTAAATATGAAATTAAAAAACTCTCCTAGCATGTAAGTCTTATTATCCTCGAAAATTAAACAAATTATAAATGAAGCTACTGGAATCCAATAAAAAAATATTTGCATTTTAGATATTCTTTCTAAAAATCCCTGGCCATTGTTTTTTAGTCTAAAAAACAATGCTCCAAATAAAAAAAATGTAAAATAATAACCTAATATTGACCAGTGAGGGAAAAAGTTTAAATCAGTATCGGGCCTAGATATAACTTCTCCTGGTTGAAAAATCAAAAAAAATAAGCTCATTACTATCATTGTTATTAAGTAATAAATTGTCTTTATTTTTATATTTATTTTTTCTGAAAAATAAATAATTGCTGAATAAATAAATGTAAAAATCAATAAAAAATACATGAACCAAAGATGCCCATGGTTAAATTCATCATCAGCTTTTGATTCTTTTGCATCATTGGTAATATTTACTGAATCCCAATCGACAAAAACGCTTCCTGCCCAAAATGAAGAAATAAATAGAATTGTTATTATTGGTACGAAAATTAAATACGGTAGTCCTATTCGCCTTAGTCGGTTATCTATAAATTTTATAACACCTCTTTTATTTATTATCATTTGTGAAAAAAATCCACTGATAATCATAAAAAGAGGCATTCGAAATCCGTGTATAAATATTAATAAAAGACCGTATCCTTCTTTCATTTCATAATCACTATACCAAGGCAGTAAGGTAAGAGTACTATGAAGGACTATGCCTAAATACATAGCAAAAGCCCTTATAGAGTCTAAATAATTTAGTCTTTGAACTATCATGATTAAATTATATATAATTCAAATATGAAAAAAGTTTTATTAATTTTTACAGTATTTGTTATTATTTCATGCACCGGAGATGATAATTCTAAAACTACTATCCAAAATGAATTAGAGTCTGAGAAAGATCTAATTATTGATCAAATTAATAAAGAATTAATTTTGAGTGAATCGAATCTTGATATCTTAAGTAAAGATTTGAAAGCATTGCAGACTAAATTTGATGAATCAATTATTGAAAATTCCATCTTATCTGAGCAAATAGATAAACTTTTGGAAGAAAAATTATTATTAGAAATGAGTCTTAAAAATTTAAGAACTCAATATGAAAAAACTCAAATAGAAAAAAGTATTGAAAATAAAAATATTAAATAAATAACTCAATCTGACTTCTATTAAATCTAAGAGAAAAAATGACCCTCAAAAATATAATCTAAAGTGGATTAGAGAAAATATTTTATAGAGGGTCAAATATCCTGTACTAGAAAATTTATTCTAGCAGTCGGCTCATTACAATCTTATCATGGATACGTATTTATTTTTTTTCACTAATTGTTCCTTGTTTTTTTAATACTCTTACTAGTCTTTCTACTCTTATAAACGCTACTAATCCAAAAACAAATCCAATTATACTTAATGTTTCCATGATGACCTTTCTTTATTTTCTAAGAATATTTTATAATGAAGAAATTGCTAATAGATAATTAGAGAAGGATTTTTTTTATGTTTAGGAACTTATTGGGAATAGAATTGTCTCAGCTTAGATTTGCATTAATGTGCTCATATATTGGAAGTTTTTTATTAATGGCTACAGGCTTAATGTTTGCTTTGCCTTCCATCTTCATAGAATTTACAAATGATGCCCCAGATTTTAGTACATTTGCATGGATTTTGGTTGTAGTTGGAATCGTAAGATTTATTTCTACTTATATGTATGCAATGGGTAAAAAGTTTTTATTCTATATAGTTATTGCATTGAGCATATTGAAAATTATTGAAATACCTGCTGCAGTTATAGGAGAATCTACAGGTTTTATTATTTGGTATGTTCTTCTTACTGGAATAATTGAACTGCTTTTACTATTGAACATATTTAGTAAAAATGCACGTGAAGAGCACTCTAAAATATAAAACTATCAATCAGACTAGTTATTCAAATTAGATTTATTTTATATAAAATAAAATAAAAACATTTTATAAGGAATATAATATGTCAATTCTAAGGTTTCTTTCAGACATACGAAATGCAGCGATTGCTAATGCAATAATCGTTATCTTTCATATTTATATAGCCTTCGCAGTTGAAGGAATAGGTTTTCTAATTATCGTACTTCCAATAGGGGCTTTGATTGCCCTTGCATACTTTTTCAAAGGAAAAAAAGGTGCAGCATTACTTGCCCTTCCAACAATAGCTTATATATTTATTTTTGCAACTAATTCATCAGAAATGATTGAGTCTTTGCAGGATGGTGGTGATGAGCATATTGGATGGGTTTCATTCATACTGATACCTTTTTGGTTATTAACAATATTAATTAATATTCTTACTATAATCACAGAGTTAAGAAAATCAAATAAATCAGACTAACTATTCAGATATATGATGTCAGAGAGTTACCAGTCTAATTATTTATATCTCTAAATATTTGCACAGCATCCAATCCAACAATTGCCAATATACTTGTAATAGCTAATATACCTAAAAAATACTTAATAATTACTCTCATACAGAAATTATGTATCAATCAGCCTAATTATTCAAATACATGATGTCAAAGCTAGTAGTTCTAATCTTCTTTGTTATAAATTACTGGCATTTTGCCTTTCCATTCAATCCATATCTTTTCATTTGATATTAGTTCTGAGATAAAATGAGCCACATTTATCCTGCTAGTTTTTCCAGGTTTGAATAATGTGTGAATAGGAGACGAATGAGTTGTGTATGGACTTATTTCTTTTTCATTAATCAAGCTGTCAGGCCTTACTGCTACCCATTCAATATTTGAATGATTTTGACCAATTAGAGTTCTTAGATAATTTGCTGCATTTTCATTATCCGAGTGTGGCGGGATTAGATAGCGTAATAGAAAAAAAACACAATTTTCAAAAAAAGAAACTTTCTCTTTTAAGTCCTCGTTTTTACATCCAACTGTATTCATTAATATTATTTTTACTGGTTTGTTTTTTGTTTTTTCACTGACCTTACACAGTTTTTTTATAGAATCAGTAACAAGTTGTCTTGGATTTCCAAACATTCCTTTAAAGCTAAGGTTATGCCCTAAAGTTGATACTATCGCATCACATCCTTTAGTATGATTTTCTAATTCTTCCTCACTCATATCTAAAACTGAAGTACCAATTACATCAAACTTTTTATGTTTTATGATTTCTGTACTAAATTTTGTAATATTACGAGCAAATACTTTAACTTCATGACCTTTCTCGAGAAGTTGATTCACAAGAAGTTTTCCTGTGGCACCTGTTGCACCTGTAACTAAAATATTTATATTAGCTCCTTAGAATAATAATAATTATGAAAATAATTATAAACCTATGAATCAGACTAATTATTCAAATACATGATGTCAGAGTTAGCTATCTAAAAATATTTTCACCATTAATTTCACCAATTTCAACAATTATTTCGTAATTCATCTGCTAAAATTAAATTTATCTAAGAGTGGTCCCGTGGTGTAGTGGCCTAACACGCCTCCCTGTCAAGGAGGAGATCGGCAGTTCGAATCTGCTCGGGATCGCCATAAAAATTATTTTCATATTATTTTCTTTAGTTTTGAGTTTATAAAATAGTCTCCTACTGTTTCAAAATGATACATTCGCCCCTGAACCTGTTGAGAAATAGCGAGCATATCTTGAAAGTATCTTTGAATTCGATTAAATTTAAAAATTGAAGAAGATCCTAATAGATTATAAATTTTTTTTACAATTTCTTCAGATGTTCTAATAGCATGTGTTGAAGCTAATCTTAGATCTGCTAACAATTCATCTTCTAAAAAAATACCATCGCTAACTACAGCCCAAGCTTTTTCGATAGATTTGTCTAAAAAAGATTTGGATGATTTATAAAGGCCTTTTGAAATACCTATTTCTCTGATGAATACTTGTTCATCTGAAAGTTTTTCAGAGTGCATACCTTTTTTATTCTTGGCAAAATCAATGGCATAATTTATAGAAGAATTTGCTAGAGATAGTGCTATAGTAGAAAAACCTGAACCAAATTTTAAGTCTCTAGGTATTTTGTATAAAGGCCCAGGTTCATTAAGGTTCAATCTGTCATAAAAAATATTTTCATTTGGAATTTTTTTGTCCTGTATTGAAAAACTAAAGCTTCCAGTTCCTCTTAATCCATTAACCTGCCAAACATCTTCTAGTTTTACCAATGATTTAGGAATCATAATATTCTTATTTTGTTTATTTTCATCAGTGAATATTGCTAAAAGCCATGTAGCATGTTTTATTCCGCTACTAAAAGACCATTTGCCTGAAACTAAAGTGTCATTTTCATTTTCTTTGATTTTATACTCAATAGGAGGGCCATTAGTTATAATTGCATCAGCGGGTTCAAATATTTTTTTTGCCAAGTCTTTTTCCATGAATGCTGCATTCGTAGACAAAACGTTGCTTTGATTTATGCACCAAGCAACACTGGCATCCTTAGAAGCAATTTCAAATAAAATTTCTAAATATTCAATAAAATCCATTTCGTTACCATTTAATGATTTTGGTAACAGTAGTTTGAAAAAATTATTATTAATTAACTCAATAAGTAATTTTTCAGGGATTTCGCGCTTATCATCTATTTCTTCAACATAGTTTTCGATAAGTTTTATTGTTTTAGAATCAATCATGGATAATTTTGTTTATCTGAATATATAATAATAGAAAAATATCATTCTATAAAAATAAATGAGTAATTTTTCCACAATTAAGCTTGAAATCATAGACAGAATTGCAATTTTGTCTTTAAATAGACCTGAAAAATTGAATGCCATGAATTTTCAGATGATTGCGGAACTAATTGATTGTACGAAAAATATTTCCCTAGATGATGAAATAAAATGTTTGATTTTTAGAGGTGAAGGGAAGGCTTTTTGTTCTGGGGCAGATTTAAGTTCAGGAGAAAAAAAATGGAAAGATACAGAAGAAAGCTTAATAAAGGGGTATTGGCCTATTTTTGATAACATCATCTCTATGCCTAAGCCTGTTATCTCTTCAATAAGAGGTGCAGCAGCTGGAATAGGAAGCGCATATTCTATGGCATGTGATTTGACTATAATGTCCAAAAAATCGTACTTGCTTCAACCTTTTAGTAATATAGGCCTTATACCTGACGGAGGTTCTCATTGGCTTTTGTATAATATGCTTGGCTATAAAAAGGCTTATCAAATAGCAATAGAAAATGAAAGAATACCTGCTGAAGAATGCCTAAAAATAGGTTTGGCAAACAAAGTCGTTGAAGATGAACATTTAGAAGAAAAAACTATAGAATGGGCTCAAAAAATATCAAAACAATCTTTTCAGTCTTTGATGTATTCAAAAAAGATAATGAGAGAAGTTAGTGATAAATCCTTTTTAGAAACTTTTAAAAAAGAAGCCAAGATCCAAAAAAAATTATCTGGTTCTCCTGATAATTTAGAAGGAGTCAGAGCATTTATAGAAAAAAGAAATCCAGATTTCAAATGAATTTTATTTTATAAAATTTTCTCCATCCCAAGAGTAATCATCATAGTTAAACTTTTCAAAATCATCTAGATTGGTAATACGATTTGTACTTAGAAAGTTTATAAACTGACCTTTTACAACTTTCCCATGGTGTCCAGCTGACACTAATTTATCTTCTTTTTTAATGTAAAAATTTATTTTTTTTATATTTTTATGTTCATATGCTTTTCTATGAATTTCAGGCAGTAAATCAATTATCAATTCTTCTTTACCAAGTTCTTCTGATATTGATTTGCTCCAAAATTTAGTTAGTCCTAATGCGTTCATTTTTAACTTATAATCTGGAATTAGAGTATTTGGTTTTACTATTCCAAATAATCCACTAAAGATACGTATATTTGAATTAAAATAGCTCTTAGATTCTTCTGAAAAATTTTTCCAATCAATCTGGTTGTATACTACTCCCGTATATCGTTCTATTGCCATAGAGCACTCACTAGAAAAGACCTCTAGGTTTTTCTTTTGTAATTCTTTACTTTTTTCTAATGAGGTTCCGTAGATTTTTTCTATTTCATCATTATGATCTTTGAGTATTTCAATTATTTGATTAACTTTTTCTGAAAAAATAAATTCTGTTTCTTTAAACTTGGTTGAAGTTGTGTTTATTGAGGATTTACCTTCACTAGGAGGAATAAGAATTAACATTTTTATTTTAAGTTTTCTGAATTTTCAATTTCTACTTCTTTTAATTTATCAAAAGGTTTAAACCCAAGAACCTTACTATAAAAATAAAGCTCAGATTCTAAAGATGAAATTATATTTTTAGACTGACGGAACCCGTGCTGTTCACCTTCGTACATTATTAAAGAAAAAGGAATATTTTTTTCTCTTAATCCTTCAGCCATAATTTCTGCTTGAGATGGAGGGACAATCTTATCTTCAGTTCCTTGAAAAATTATCATCGGACAAGAAAGCTGATCTGTAAAATTAATAGCTGATCTATCATAATATTTTTGTTTTTCTTCAGGGTACTTACCTATTAATGATTCAAGGTATTTTGATTCGAATTTGTGAGTATCATCTATAAATACTGATAAATCAGCAATCCCATAGTATGTAGCTCCTACTGCAAATCTATCATGGAAAGTTAATGCATTTATTGTTGTATAACCACCAGCTGAGCCTCCTTTAATGGCTGCTCTTTCAGAATCTACAAGACCTTTTTCAGAAAGATAGTCTACTGCCGCAATGCAGTCATCTGTATCATATACTCCCCAATTCCCTTTTAGTGAATCTCTGAATTTTTTCCCGTATCCTGTTGACCCTCTGTAATTTACATCTACAACAGCTATACCTCTATTTGTCCAGTACTGAATAGATAAATTTAAGGCATTGCCAGTTGCACTAGTGGGGCCTCCATGACTTATTACTAGTACAGGTGGTTTTTCTTCAGGGTTGTCTTGATATTTTTTATTTTTAGGTTTGTAAAAATAGCCATATGCAGATCCATTTTCTGTAGTAGGAAAAGTGATTTCTTCTGGGATTGATATTTCTTCATTATCCATAGCTAACGGGTTAGATTCTTTGATTGTTTTAAGTTCTTTTTTTTCTAGATCTAAAGATATGATTTCACTATTTGATACAGGTGAAGCTCCTATATACAAAGCTTTATTATCAATAAAACTTAAACCTCCTATAGAAGTATGTAAAACTTCTATTTCTTCTATTATTTGTCCTGATAAATTAATTTTTCTAATCAATCCTTTATTTTTACTTTTAGAAGAGCCTCTAAGGTAAATAAAATCATCTTTTATAAAGTACGTTCTGACCCCAAAATTCCAAGATGGTTCACCATGGTCAGTTTCTTCATCTAATATTGTAGACTTTTTATTATCTGAGTATTTTTTTAAGTTCCACCATCCAGATTCATCGCTTATATATATCAATTCACCAGATTCACTCCACTCAGGCTGAATAATACTTATATTTTTTGATCCATCAATAAACTTTTTTTCTGACAAACCATTTGAGTCAAAATTTCCAATGAATAGTTCAGTTCCATCCCAAGGCATATTAGGGTGATCCCATTCAAGCCAGCAAATCTCTTTATTTATAGGGTTTATTCTAGGAGATGAATAAAAATCTCTACCTGTACACAAAACTATTTGAATATTTTCTGTTGTAGAAATTGCAACTAGTTCATTTTTTGCTTCTTCTTTCTCAGAATGAGTTTCTCTGACACAAAACAACCATTCTTCATCAAAGGATAAAGTTAAATCGCTATATCGAATAGATTTTTCAAAAGGAGGTTCTTTTGTAATTGGATTAACATTTTCACCATTTACTTTATATATTCTTTGATCATCCCAATTTGTAAAATAAATATTTTTTTGCCCTACTGCATAAGATCCTCCACCGTATTCATGAACTGCATTTCTTGAATTGAATTCTTTTGGAATTGCGTCTGATATCTTTTCATCAGATGATTGCTTGACTATTACATATCTCCCAGATTCCTCTGGTCTTCCTTCTAAAAAATATAGTTCTGATCCATTTGATCTTATTTCACTAAACCTTAGTCCTCCTTCAATTATTTTTTCTGGAGTTATTTTTGATTCCCATGATCCGTAATGTGATTTCATTTTTATTCCTGTTTATTTTAAATTTATTCAATATTTAATAATGTAAATTTCATTAATCTATAATAACCTATCTACAAGTAAATTATTTTGGAGAAGATATGAAAAAAGTAACATTCAAAGATGTTCCAAAAATTGCAAGAAACGAATCTCTGTTTACAGACACTGTTTATGCCCAGTCAATTTTAGAACATGAGGATAGCGATAATTTTAATTTTGCTATAGTAAATTTCCCCAAAGCTACTAGAACTAAATTTCATATTCATTCTGGGGATCAAATATTAATTATTACTGAAGGTGAAGGAATGGTTTGCAATGAGGATGTTGAACTTAATGTTACTAAGGGTGACATGGTATTAATTAATGCTGGAGAAAATCATTGGCATGGTGCAAAAGAAAATACAACAATGTCTCACATAACCATCACTGTTAGTGATAGTACTACTGAGGTAACAGAAGATTAATTATGAGCTCTGAAGTCCTTTTGAAACTCGAAAATGTTCATAAGCATTTTGGAGGAGTAAAAGCTGTTAATGGAGTAGATTTTGAAATTTATTCAAATCGAATAACAGGGTTAATTGGCCCAAATGGTGCAGGAAAATCGACTATTTTCAATCTAATAACGGGGTTCTCAGAGATAGATGATGGTTTTATTTATTTTTTAGATGAAGATATTTCATATTCTTCTCCTAAAAAAACAGTTGATAAAGGAATAGTTAGAACCTTTCAAATACCTGGTGAATTAAAGACTATGTCAGTTCTAGATAACCTTTTGGTTTCTCCAATGAATCATCCTGGTGAATCTTTGTTATTTGGATGGATAAACAGATCTAAATCTAAAAATTTTGAAAAAAGAACAATTGAACTTGCTGAAAAAAATCTAGAGATTGTTGGTTTATCACATTTAATTAATGAAAAAGCAGAAAATCTTTCCACGGGACAAAAAAAATTATTAGAACTTGGAAGAATTTTAATGATGAATCCTAAGCTTATTTTATTAGATGAACCTGCGGCAGGCATTAATCCAACCTTAATTAAAAATTTATCAAAAGTTATTCAAGATATAAACAAAAATCAAAAAATTGACTTCTTAATTATTGAACATAATATGGATTTTATAATGTCAATTTCAGATGAAGTAATCGTTATGGCTGAAGGGCAAACTTTAGTTAAGGGCCCTCCAAAAGAGATTCAAAAAAATCAAAAGGTATTAAATTCATATCTAGGATATAGCCAAAATGACTAAAAATATTACATCTCTAAAAGCTAAAAATATTTCTGCAGGTTATGGAGAACAGATTATTATAAGAAATATTAATCTAGATATTTATGAATCTTCAATAACCACAATTATTGGACCAAATGGATGCGGAAAATCAACCTTTCTAAAATCTATTTCAGGAATAATAAACCCTGTTGAAGGGAATATTGAAATATATGGCAATGATGTAACAAACTTAAGTACATTTGAACTTTCAAAAATAGGATTAGGGTATGTTCCTCAATCTGAAAATATTTTCCCTTCATTATCAGTTGAGGATAATCTTAAGATGGGAGGATATATTCTTAACAGTATTCAGTATAAAAAAAATTTAGATAAAGTATTAGATATGTTCCCTGACTTAAAATCTAAATTACAAGATTCTTCTTCTAATTTATCTGGAGGGCAAAGGCAGATGCTTGCATTATCTAGAGCTCTTATGCTGGATCCAAAAATAATTATGCTTGACGAACCTACTGCAGGATTGTCTCCAATTATTGTAGATGAAGTTTTAGAAAATATTATCTCTCTGAAAAATTCTGATCTATCTGTACTTTTAGTTGAACAAAATGCTAAAAAGGCACTACAGGTTTCAGATTTTGGTGTAGTTTTTTCATTTGGAAAAAAAGTAATAGAAGATGTTGCTGATAAAATTTTGAAAGATAAAGAAATATCTAAACTTTATCTAGGAGGGTAAATTTTGAAATATATTGATTTGATTTTTGAAAATAAAACTATATTTGTTTTATTCTGGATAATATTGCTCTTATCTCTGTTAAAACCTTGGCTTTTTGTTAATGGAATTTTGATTGGCTCACTTTATGCATTAGGGTCAATTGGTCTTTCATTGATTTATGGTAATCTAAAGTTTGCTAATATGGCGCATGGAGATTTTATGACTCTATCTTCTTATGTTGCCCTAGCTCTTCTTTTGTTTTTTTTCCCTAACAGTGACCAGTCTGGCTCTGTGGGTCCATTCACATTTAAATATGAGTTATTAATTGTTATCCCTTTTACTGTTGTATTTATAGGATTTTTAGCAGTTTTATTCGATAAATTGATATATAAAAAACTTAGAGATTTTGGAGCGGCTCCAGCTGCAATTGCATTAACTTCATTAGGATTAGCTGTTGGATTAAGAGGCCTAATTCAGTTTATTTGGGGAACAGACTCCACTCGATTCCCAAGAGAATCAAAGTTATTTTGGGACCTACCTTTTAAAATCAAAATACCTCCAGATATGTTTTTTTGTGCAATTGTAGCTTTCATTATCGCACTTACTTTTTACTTCATTTTATTCAAGACTAAATTGGGAAAAGCTATAAGGGCAACTTCAGATAATCCAGATCTAGCGAGAATAACAGGAATTAATACTGAAAGAATTATTTTATATATATGGTTTATAGGTGGAGTGTTAGCTGCTACATCAGGAATCTTGATTAGTATGCAGCAGGCAATTATTACTCCAGTTATGGGATGGAAAATACTAATTCCATTATTTGCAGCAGTTATAGTTGGAGGTATAGGAAATCCAATAGGTGCTCTAATGGGAGGTTTGTTAATTGGAATAACAGGAGAAATAGCAACGGGATGGATTAATCCATCATATAAACCTGCTGTTTATTTTTTGGTTTTATTAATCATTTTATTATTGAGACCTAATGGTATTTTAGGAAGCAAAGGCAGGCAATTTTAATGGATTCGATACTTTATTTCTTAATAGGTTTCTTAATAATGAGTGGAATATACTCTGTCTTTTCTGTGGGGTTAAACATTCATTGGGGTCATACTGGTTTATTTAATATAGGTATTGCCTCTTTTTTCTTGCTTGGATCTTATACTGCAGCTATTATTTCTAGCCCATCACCAAACATAGAAAAATATGAAGAGTATTTATGGGGAGGCAACTTGTCACAATTATCTATTTTAGGCATAGATTTTTGGTTTCCTTTAGTTTTAATTTTATCTGCTTTAGTTTGTATCCTAGTTGCTATACCTTTGGCGTTAATTACCATTAGATTAAAAGAAGATTATTTAGCTTTAGTAACTCTTGGTTTAGCAGAAACCTTAAGGATTATATTTGTAAATGAGTCATGGCTTGCGAACGGAACAAGAGGGCTATATTCTATACCTCGTCCATTCGACTTAATAGATAGAGGTAATTATGACTACATTTATTTTGTGATTGTTATGATTACACTTGCTTTGGTTTATATTATTGCACAAAGGGCTACTAATTCACCTTGGGGCAGAGTTCTAAGAGGAATAAAAGATAATGAAAACACAATGATTTCAAGTGGAAAAAATGTATTGAGATTTAAAGTAGAGGCATTTGCGTTTGGAGCAGGAATTATGGGTGTTGGAGGAGCTTTATTTACTCACGGTAAGAGATTTATTGACCCAATAACATTCGAACCTATGTTAGCTACATTTATCATCTGGAGTATGTTGATGGTTGGAGGTAGCGGTAATAATAGAGGAGCTGTTTTTGGTGCATTTCTAATGTGGGGTATCTGGACATTTACCCAATTTTTACCAGGATTCTTAAGTGATGCTAATTTAAGATTTGTTTTCGTTGGACTTATTATTATTTTGTTTCAACTATATAAACCCAATGGAGTAATCCCTGCTAAATAGCAAGGATTACTCGCAAATATTCTAAATTATGGTGATTCAAATCTTCCAGTGGAAGTAACCTTGCCACCTTCAATTGTCCATACTTCAATAGTGTTACTTACATCACCATTTTCATCAATCTCTTGATCTCCTGCAACTCCAACGTAATCTATGTCTTTTCCATCGCTGATTAGCTCTAAAGCTTTAGCCATATCTCCAGGGCCAACTTTTTCACCTGGTGCATTTGCAACAAATCTAAGTGAATCTCCATCTACAGTATTTGAACCTGACTTAGCCATTGCTAGAGCCATTAAAATAGCTCCGTCAAAACCTTCTCCGATAAACGGATTTGTAGGAAGTTCACCGTATTTGCCTTCATAAAGTGACGCAAATGTTGACTTAGCGTCAGAATCAGGCGCTCCTGGTGCAGTACCAAACATTCCTTCAAATTTATCAGCACCTAGTTCATCAAACATTTCTTGGTTTTTTGTTCCATCAACAAACATAAAGTCTCCTGAGTAACCACTTTCTATAAGCTCTCTAAGATAAACCGCAGCTGATTTTGGATAACTCATTGCAATAATTACATCTGGCTCATGATCTGTAATAGCTTTATCTATTTCTGATTTATATGAAGGCTGTTCTTGCTCATGAGGAATCTCTGCTTCACAGTGTCCGCCTTCACTTTCAAATGTTGAAGTGAAAACATTATTTAAACCTTCTCCATATGGGTTATTTACATATATAGTTGAACAATGTTCATAACCTAATCTTTTTGCCATTCTCGCTAACACAACTCCCTGAGCCGCATCAGATACAGTTGTTCTGAATACTGTGTCATTATCATCTAAAACAGATATTGCAGGACTTGTAGAAGCAGGTGAGACCATTACCATTCCAGCAGGAATAGTTTTTGATTCTGCAACTGCCATTGTAACTCCACTAGATAAAGAACCAACTATACCTCCAACTTTATCTATTTCAATTAACTTACCCGCTGCTTCTGTTGCAACGTTTGGACTAGTTCCGCTATCCGCATGAACAACAGTCAAATCCCCTCCATTAACTCCGCCAGCATCGTTAATTAAACTTACAGCCAAATCAACACCATTTTGTATAGGAGGTCCATAAGCCCCTAGGTCTCCGGTCTCATCCATCAAAGTACCAATTTTAGCTCCACCGCCTGAACAAGCAGTTAGTACAAATAATGCAGAAGTGACTAATATTAATAATTTTTTCATCATATCTCCTTGATTTTTAAATTGCTATGTCACAATGGGCATAACAATACTTAATTCTATAATATGATAATTCAAAAGTCTAAGATTGATTATCCTAGTCTTCCTTCCCATTCGTCAAGATTTTCATAATTTTTTATGAAAGAATTGAATTTTTTTTCAGAGTCATCCTTAGGGTAGAAATTTAGAAATTTTCTTGCAGATTCAAGTGACCAAAATCTTCTTGTATTATCACTCACTCCATATACAACTAAGTAAGGCACATCATTTAAGCTTCCTATTACTTTTTCTACTGATAGCGCTTTGCTAAAGAGATCGCTTAAGTCTCTTTGACTAACATATGCTCCAAGATGACGTTTTATATTCTTGATACCCTCACCATTATTATTACTTATAAACTTATTACTTTGAATTTTTTCATCTATTTCTCTTGGAAATCCTATTCTCACATGAATAAATTCCATTTTTCTTCCAAATTTTCCAGATGCATACGGCAAGGATAAAAGTTCATATGAAGCTTTCGCCCATCCGTAAAAATTATCTGAATAAGGAAGCATGTCTGTACGAACCATATCAAGTTTTTTTTCATGGACTTCATAGTGCTCGTACCAGTCTGCAGCGTGGTTTGATGAGGCCACTATAATTCTTTCTACATTATTTTTGAAACCAGCTTTGTAAATCTTATTTGCCATAATTACATTCTTATTCTCTTGGTCAAACGAATCTATTTCATTGTCTAAATTATTTGGATCACGTTCTTTATCAGGTCTTATATATGCTAGATGAATAATAGAATTATGGCCTTTTACTATTTTTTCTATATCTGAAACTGAAGATTCAGATAGATTAAGTTTTATTGCCTTTGATTCAAAATTTTGATTAAAATCTATGTCAACCAAAGTAAGTTCAAATTTTTTCTCTAAATGAGGAATTATTCTAGAAGCAACATATCCATTTGCTCCTGTTATAAGTACTTTTTTCATAATTATTGGTCCTTTTTGGGGCCAAATTCTAAAATTTTCATTACTGGATTGTTATCAAGATTATAAAGACTATGATCGCCATTCTTTTTTAATTCTTTCCAATAAATTTCAACCATCATTTCTCTTTGTTTTTTATGTTCTTCTGAATTAATAAGATTATTTATTTCATCAGGATCTGAATCTAAATCATAGAATTCATCAAAATCAAATCCATTGAATATATACTTTAATTCCTTATACCAAAGGACCCTTTGCTTTAATTGAAGTCTCGTTCCATCGTATTCAGCAAAACATTTATCAATAGTATTCACTTCATCAGAGCATAATATTTTTTTAAAAGATTGAGAGTCTATATTTTTTATTTCCTTCGAATCTAAAAGGTCTAAAATAGTTGGACACAAATCCATGCTGGATACCAAGTCATCTGAAATTTTATTTTCTTTAATTCCTGG
>Ga0066865_10000096_pt1 | contig 19929 bp, 30 predicted proteins | sample ETN01SmetaG_2_FD_66433 | JGI IMG/M metagenome (GOLD analysis project Ga0066865, IMG submission 66433) | Marine microbial and viral communities from oxygen minimum zone, Eastern Pacific Ocean - ETNP2014F12-01SV265 | ecosystem: Environmental > Aquatic > Marine > Oceanic ...
TGGATTGAGAACAAGATGAATGAGTATCTAAATAAACTACTCTCTACTGACAAGGTTGATTATGTCATTGCATCTGACACCGACTCAATTTATCTTAACCTCGGACCTGTTGTTGATAAATTTCTTGCTTCTAAGTCTGGCGACAAAGCAGCAATTGTGGGGTTACTTGACAAGATCTGTAAAGAAAAACTGGAACCTTTTATTGAATCATCATATCAAGAGTTGGCAAATTACGTTGCGGCATATGATCAAAAAATGATCATGAAGCGAGAGAACATCGCTGACCGTGGAATCTGGACTGCAAAGAAAAGATACATATTAAACGTATGGGACTCTGAGGGTGTTCGTTACAAAGAACCTAAGATGAAAATCATGGGTCTTGAGACTGCAAGGTCATCCACCCCTCAATACTTTAGGGATAAATTGTATGCAGCATTCAAACTCATCATCAGCAATACAAATGATGAACTCATCGCTTTCATCAATAAAGTCCGCAGTGAAACGAGAACCCAAGGACAAGAAGCTGTCGCATTCCCCAGAGGAGTCAACAACCTTGAAAAATATAAGCACAGAACTGACATCTATAGTAAAGGGACACCGATTCACGTAAGAGGAGCACTGCTTTATAATGATTTTGTGAAGAAGAACAAGCTTCAACACAAATACCAACTCATTCAAGAGGGGGAAAAGATCAAGTTCATCTATCTGAAGACACCAAATCCATTACATGAGAACTGTGTTTCATTCTTCAGTACAATTCCACCAGAGATGAACCTTGACAAATACGTTGACTATCAGTTACAATTTGAGAAGTCTTTCTTGGATCCACTGAAGAACGTGTTACAATGTGTAGGGTGGACACACGAAAAAAAAGTTACCATAGGGAGTTTTTTTGCATGAGTAAGACTGTCTGGACTGTCACATACCAAGACACTCAGATTTCAGCACTAAATGCTGACCAAATTAAAGTCTTTGAAGATAGAGATATCGCAAGGGCATACGCACGATTGTTGTCAAAAGACTACGATTATATTAACATGTACCAAAGTGAGGTAACCGATGGGTTTTCTGGATACAGTAATTAAAGAGAGTGGAAACGAATTTGCAAGCAAAGTCAGCGATGGAGTGGCTGCTGGAGATACATCCAGTTTTGTTGATACTGGCTCTTATATTTTCAACGCTGTCGTTAGTGGTTCTTTATTTGGAGGTATTCCTTCAAACAAGGTCACGGCACTGGCAGGAGAATCATCAACAGGAAAAACTTTCTTTGCCCTTAGCGTTGTACGTAACTTTCTTGACAGCAATCCCAACGGTGGGGTTATTTATTTTGAGTCTGAATCTGCTCTCTCTAAGGATATGATTGAAGAGAGGGGTATTGACTCCTCTCGTATGGTAATCTTTCCTGTAGCAACAATTGAGGAGTTTAGAACTCAAGCAGTCAGGATTGTTGACAAGTATATGAAAGACCCTAAGGAAGAACGTCAACCATTGATGTTTGTTCTTGATAGTCTTGGGATGCTCTCAACATCTAAGGAGATGGATGACATCACTAACGACAAACAAGTTCGTGACATGACCAAGAGTCAGTTGATCAAGGGTGCCTTCCGTGTGTTAACACTGAAACTTGGACAAGCAGGTATTCCTATGCTTGTTACTAATCACACGTATGATGTGATTGGTTCTTATGTTCCTACAAAGGAGATGGGAGGTGGTACAGGTCTTAAGTATGCTGCATCTACTATCATCTATCTTGGTAAGAAGAAGGAGAAAGATGGCACTGAACTGGTGGGTAACATCATCAAGTGCGAAGCAAAGAAATCACGATTTACTAGGGAAGGTAGTAAAGTTGAGACACGATTGTTTTTTGATGAGCGTGGATTAGACAAGTACTATGGACTTCTTGAACTTGGTGAGAAATACAACGTATTCAAACGAGTCGGCAATAGGATTAAAATTGGTGAGAGTAATATCTATCCCAAAACTATCCTTGCTGATCCTGAAAAGTATTTCACTGAAGAAGTAATGGCACAACTAGAAGAAGCAGCACAGCAAGAATTTAGTTATGGCAGTTGATACTATTTTATTTGGTGATTGTCGTGAAACATTAAAAAATTTACATAATCAACTTACAATTGGTATTGCTGAAAGACCTAGGATGTGTGTTACATCACCACCATATTATGGTCTTAGAAATTATGGTGGTGAGGAAGATCAGATTGGATTGGAACAGACACCAGAAGAATATGTTGATGAACTCGTCAAAGTATTCAGGTTGGTTAGAAATTGTTTGACTGAGGATGGTACTTGTTGGGTTAATATTGGTGATAGTTACTATAACTATAGACCAGGTAAAGGACAAGCACTAAGTAAACAATCATTTTCTAATACCAAACAAGATCTTCCAGATACATGTGCTAGACGTGGTAATAAATTAGAAGGTCTTAAAGAAAAAGATCTTATTGGTATTCCTTGGATGTTTGCTTTTGCTATGAGAGCAGACGGTTGGTATCTTAGACAAGACATTGTATGGAACAAACCTAATCCAATGCCTGAAAGTGTAAGAGATAGGTGTACTAAATCCCACGAGTATATCTTTTTGTTTAGTAAGAGTCAGAATTATTATTTTGATGTTGATTCTATCAAAGAACCAACAGTAGATGGTAAAGGACTGAAACGTAAAAAAAGTGTTTGGTCAGTTCCAAACAAATCATACAAAGAAGCACACTTTGCAACATATCCACCTGATCTTATTGAACCTTGCATTCTTGCAGGGAGTGAAGAAAGAGATATAATCTTAGATCCATTCATGGGATCTGGTACAACTGCTTTAGTTGCGAAATCATTACAAAGATATTATCTTGGTTGCGAGTTGCATGAGGAATATGGTAGACTGATTCAGAAAAGGTTGAGTGGTAAATCATTTGCGAGGATTAAGTTTCAATGAACGAGCGTATTGAGGAGACAATCCTACGTAATTTAATATATGATGAGGAGTTTTATCGTAAGGTAGTTCCTTTTATTAAAGCTGATTACTTTATTGAATACAGCGAGAGGTGTATCTTTGAAGAGATTCAGGAGTTCTCCACTAAGTATGATAAGGTTCCTACTAAAGAAGTTATTAGTATCAATCTTCAGAATCGTAATGACCTGACAGATGAGACATATCAACAATGCCTAACATCCATCAAAAGTTATACTGACGAGTGGGTTGACAAGGAATGGGCAGTAGATGCCACAGAAAAGTGGTGCCAAGATCGTGCTATATATCTTGCACTGATGCAATCAATCAAGATTGCTGACGGCGGTGACAGCAAGTTGGACAAGGGTGCTATCCCTAGCATCCTTCAGGAAGCTCTTGCTGTCTCTTTTGATGAACACATAGGACACGATTACATTGAACAATCAGAATCAAGATATGACTTCTATCACCGTACCGAGGAAAAGATTCCCTTTGACCTTGAAAAGTTTAACTTTATTACCAAAGGTGGTCTCCCTAATAAGACTCTCAACATCGCTCTTGCTGGTACGGGCGTCGGGAAGTCTCTATTCATGTGCCACATGGCTAGTGCCTGCCTCACAGAGGGCAGGAACGTACTCTACGTTACATGTGAAATGGCAGAGGAGAAAATTGCTGAGCGAATTGACGCAAACCTACTGAATTGTAATATTCGTGATATTGCAGAACTTCCAGAAGTCTTGTTCAAATCTAAAGTGAATGAGATTGCTAGGAAGACGCAAGGTAAACTCATCATCAAAGAATATCCTACTGCATCTGCTCACGTAGGACATTTTAAATCACTCTTGTCTGATCTTTCATTGAAGAAAGATTTTAGACCAGATATTATCTTTATTGATTACTTAAATATATGTGCAAGTGCGAGGTATAAGGGTGCGATTGTCAACTCTTATACGTATGTTAAAGCGATTGCGGAGGAACTTCGTGGTCTTGCTTGTGAACACAATGTACCGATTGTCAGTGCTACTCAAACTACTCGTTCTGGTTATGGGAATAGCGATCCTGACCTTACTGACACGTCAGAGTCTTTCGGACTCCCTGCTACTGCTGACCTTATGTTCGCTCTCATTTCTACTGAGGAGTTGGAATCTCAAGGACGTATAATGGTCAAGCAACTGAAGAATAGATATAACGATCTTACCAGTAATAAAAAGTTTATGGTAGGTATTGACAGATCTAAGATGAGGTTGTATGATGTTGCAGATAGCACATCTATTATGGATGTAAATGAACAAGAGGTAGGAGAAACCTTAGAACAATTCTCACAATCACAAAACCGTTTATCTAAATTTGCTGAGTGGAACGTATGACTATTGATTTTAAACGTTATGAACATTTTGTTGACGCAGTAACGTCAGATGCATCCAAAGATTTTGTCTCTCTTGCTGACCGTCTGGGTGAACTTGACCGAGAAGGTGCCAATATTGAACGTCTTACCACTGCTGGCGTTGGGCTTGCTGCTGAGTCTGGTGAGTTTCTGGAGATTGTTAAGAAGATGGTCTTTCAAGGTAAACCTTGGAACGACGACAACCGAGAACATCTTATTATTGAGTTGGGTGATGCTATGTGGTACGTGATGCAAGCATGTATGGCATTGGATGTTGATATTGAAACGGTAATTAGATTGAATGTACAGAAACTAGAGAAACGTTATCCTGGCGGTGAGTTTAATGTTACTCGTTCTGAAGTACGTCGTCCTGATGATCGCTAATGCTACAACAAATATTTCCAACACCCATCTACATGGATGAGGTAAGTAATCGTAAAGAAATTACAGCAGAAATTAATTCTGCTATGGAAAAAATTGACTTTAAATACAATGAATCGTGGGGCAAGACACATCGCTTGTCTGACCCCACATTTCAAGAGAATTTAATTCAAAAATATGGTCTCAAGCATTTTAAAAAGGCAATTGAATTGCATGTAAAAAAATACATGCTTGAAATTTTCAAACTTCCTCCTGATTATGATGGGGAGATGCAAGAGTCATATATCTATCAGTCTTGGATTGCATTATTTGGGAAGGGAGATTATGGTCACATTCATAATCATGGAGAAGCAGACATTGCAGGAGTCTATTATCATAAGAAACCTGAAGGAAGCGGTAATTTATTTTTTGAATGTCCTACACCAGGCATGAATGAAAGTGTTCTATATGCACAGCATTGGGCACCAAGATTATCTGGACAAATTCCTGAAGGAGCAATGGTATTATTTCCTGGTTTTTTAAAACATGGTATTTCAACCAACCCTTTAGATGTAGAAAGAGTTAGTATCTCTTTTAATATTGCCTTTGATAAAGTAAAACTATATCCAAATTCTATAAAAGTAAAATGACTAAGAAATCTTCTAAGAAAACTGATAGCAAAGGACGTGAAGAAACATGGGAGTGGGAAGAAACTCCTGAAATGCGTAAAGCAATTGAACGATTACATGAAACAATGAGAAAAAACCATGAAGCCAATCACACTTGAAGAGTACATTGAAGCAGGCGATGAATTCATGCCGAAGTATCAGCACGTCGCATCTCTACTGCCACCTGAAACTAAACCAGAGCAAGTTCTAAAAGTTATGGAGTCACTTGCTGCTGTTGTTATGAAGAAACGAGTGGAAGATAAACTAGCACCGTTTGGATTCAATAAGAAAACTGAAGAAGATGAGTAATAAATAAGAGGGATCATACCCTCTTTTTTTATGGCTCAAAGGCATATTGATAAAAAGTATAATCTTAGTGGACCTTGGTTGAAAGCATATAACGACGTTGCTGATACTCTTGGTGGGGATGGTTATGCCTATTATGATATTGACATCAGAAAACTAGTTAATCCTGATGAAACTAGAGGCAAACTATATTTACATTTTATTACATACGTTCCAAGGGCTAAGAGAGCACAAGCAGGGAACCAGATTAGAGATGCTATAGAAAAGAAAGGTCTTAGAGCAGAGTTTTTAAGAGAAAATTATCAAGTAGACATTACTGCTACTGACGGCAAGATCAATAAAATTATTCGTTTAGAGATTAAACCAGAAGCAGGTGGTGGATCTGGTGGTGGTGCTAGAGAAACTAAAAGAACTGAGTGTGCTCAGTGTTTATTTGCATCATATGCATTTAATGTTTTGGGTGACTTTATACACGATGAAAATAGTATTGATCTAGATGGATTAAGATCTGCTGCATCATGGATTCATATTGATGATACTTTAAGTGAATTGATGCCTGATAAAATGTCACCAGATTGGGTTAGATCTTGTATTCGTGGAGCAAATATTTTATGGGAAACTTATGGAGGTGGTAGTACAGCAAAAGGTAAGTACCATTTCTATAGAGGTGTTGGACTGGATGGTTCTACTACTTCAGGAAATAGCATAGCGAAAGCATATGCAAGATGTAATTCAAATGAAAAGAAATTTTCTTCTGAGGATAAGTGGAATCCTGCTGATATTTGGATGGCATCTAGTGATTTTAAACCAGAAGAATTACACAAAAAGACTGGTAGATCATTTGAAATTACTACATGGCAGATGTTGAATGAAGTTCTTCAGCAACACTTCCAAGATAAAAGTTTAATTGGTATTTCACTGAAGAAAGTTGAAAATCCTATTGCATCACTGACTCCTATAAATGTAGATAAGGAAGCACAGAAGAGAGATGTAGAAAAGTATGGATTTAAAAGCATAGGATTGATCTATGCAAACATGAATAAGAAAAATGAGGATGATAGGTATCCTATGGATGCTTATATCTACTATGGAAGTGGAACACATGACAGATTCCAAGCAAGAAACTTTGGTGGAGATACTACTGCATCTTGGCAGATGGAACTGAAAGGTGCTGCTGCTAACATGGGTCGTCTAGGTGGTGGTAGTGTAGAAACAGTTCTTGATGGATTGAATGTTGCTTTTCCACCATCAGGATGTATGCACAGTTCCTTTAATAACACAAAAATTTGGAATGATTGTGCAAAAAGAAATTCTAATGTAGGTAAAGTTTGTAGGGAAATTGTTAGGTTACTTAAAAAGTATAATGCTGATGGTTTAAAAGCAAACTGTACAGAAGATGAGGAAATGGATTACGTTCTCAGAATTTCTAAGAGAAGTCAATCATACAGATACAGTAAACTATTAGGTTTATATCTAATTGATGCTATTGAAAGATCAAATGTGTCTGACAGCATTGTTAGAAACCTATATCTATATGCAGCATCAAAGAGTGATGAGTCCTGCGTGTTCATGAAGATACAGTAATGGCAAATATTAAACAACTAAAACACTTAGAGCATCTTGAAGATGAACTATTGAATTATGGAACCAAAGGTTGTGAAGCAATCGTAGGACACTTCGTGGAAATTTTTGGTTTGCTTGGAGATAAAAACCCTACCGATGGTCAACCAGGTGGTTTTGTTCAAACGAAATGGGACGGAGCACCATCTGTGGTGTGTGGAACAGATCCTATTACTGGTATATTTTTTGTTGGAACCAAATCAGTTTTCAATAAAAAGGATCCTAAACTCTGTGCTTCTGAACAAGGAATAGATGAGTTATATGATGATAAACCTGGTCTAGCAACTAAATTAAAATATTCGTTAAAGTATTTCAAGCAACTGGGTATCAAGGGAGTTATTCAAGGAGATCTTCTATGGACAGAAGGAGATCTGAAACCAGAAACTATTGACGGTGAAAGAAATTATATTTTTAAACCAAATACCATTACATATGGTATTCCAATAGCACATAAAAAACTAAGTGATAGAGCAGCACGATCAAAGATTGGTGTTGTCTTCCATACTCATTACGTTGGTCCTACCCTAGATGAGATGCAGGCAAAACCTGGTGTTGAAATCAATAAGTTTAATAATTCACCAGATGTATTTGTTATTGATAACGATACACCAATGGATAAAGTTGGTTTGACTCCATCTGAGAAGAGAGAGTGGATGAAATTAGTCAATTGTATTAACAACAATTGTAAGAAATGTGGTCCATTCCTAGATGAGTTGGTTTTGTTTGGTAGTGGTACTAATCCAAAGGGTGATACTAGATATCATATTGCTCCATACATCAAAGCTTTTTTTAACGCAGAAATTAGAGAAAATAAAGTTACCACAAATCCTACAGAAACTTTAAAGAATTTGATTGAGTTTTATCATGGGAAAATGCACAAATTAATCTCAGCAGTTAAAACTCCTAAGGTTGTTGTACAGAAAAAACAATTGGTTAATGAGACTTTGCTTTATCTGGCAACAAAGGAAGAGGAATTCAAAGCAATGATTGCTCTGTATAGAGACATCCAGCATGTAAAGACACTTGTTATTGATAAGTTAGATCCTCTAGAGAAATATAGAACTTATATTCTTAAAGAGGGTAGGTATGAAGTGACTAGACCTGAGGGTTATGTACTACATAGACATGAAGATATGGTCAAATTTGTTGACCGACTTGAATTTTCTAAGAACAATTTCATTGGGGGAACATTTCAGGTATGAGTATTATTGGAATGGTTCCACAGGCAGGGATTGTTAGTGGTTCAAAACTCAAGTCAGGTTCTACAGACCCCATACTCAAAGGAGTTGGCAAGAAAGCATACTTTACTTTTGGTAGATTCAATCCCCCAACCACAGGTCACCAAGAAAATTTTCAGACCATTGCTAACATAGCAAGGGGTTATGATTTCTATGTGTATGTTTCCAAGAGTCAAGATAATAAAGGTAAGAACCCATTACCACTTGACAGGAAACTGTTTTACATGAGAAAAATGTACCCCTTTATACCTCAAAATAGAATTTTGGGTGGTAAAGAAATTTCTAGTCCTGTTGATTGCCTCAGAGATCTTATGATGAGAGGATATGATCATGTATGTTTTGTGGTAGGATCTGATAGAGTTAAGGACATGGAATGGATAAAGAAGTATAATGGAAAGGAATATACATTCCTGTCTTTGGAAATTAAATCATCAGGTCAAAGAGATGCTGACGGTGATACATTCAAAGTTTCTGGTACAAATCAAAGGAGATATGCACATAGAGGTGACTTTGAAAACTTTAGAAAGGGAACTCCATCTGCATTGACAGACAATTCAACTAAGCAATTGATGCAAGAGATTAAGAACAACTTACCCAAGAATTTTAAATAATGAAAGACTTTAAGAAACTACGTGAACAAGCAGTAAGACAGCATTACCGTAAGAAAGAGGTGTTTGTTGAGGGAGATGTTGTAATGAATGCAATTACAGGACAGAAGGGAACGATTCATAGAGCAGGTGTGAACTATGTTATCTGTATTACTGAGGGTGGAGAGATGTTTCGTGCGTGGGTAAAGGATATTAGAGATATAAATAGATCCTAGAAGACTGTCTTAATTTAAATAGAATGGATAAACAGAGAACCGTTAACACTGTTACCGCAAACGATGATTTTTCATCTGGTTTGATGGAAGCATATAATCGTTGGATGGGTGGAGATACTTTTCAAAACAGTACTATTGCTGAGGAAGAGATTCCCACTGGTCAGAAGCAAGGTGGTGGTAGTTCAGGTGCATTTACTACCGCTATTGGCAGTGTCCCTGCTGTGGAATTTGACAGTTCAACTGGTCTACCTGTCATTGACAAGAAAAATGCTGATGACGGCAGCAAAAAAGACCCCAAATCCTCCTCTAATGGAGGAGAGCCACCTACTAACTCACAAGGTCTAAAGCCTAAGTATGGTGCTCAGATTAGACAGACTACCCTTGTTGCAGCTAACGAAGAGAAGAAAGCAAAGAAGGACTATGATGGAGATGGTAAGGTAGAGAGTGGTAAAGATGAGTATTTTGGTTCCAGAGATAAGGCAATCAAAAAGGCAATGGGCAAGAAGATGAGGAAAGAGGAGAATGTGTGGGAAGCAGCAGGATGCTGCAAGAAGTGTGGTAGCAAAGATCATGCTACTGCTGAATGTAAGACGGTTAAAGAAGAAGTTGAAGCATATCTATGGAGTCAGGCAGAAGAAATTCTAACTGAACTCAGTGAAGTAACAGAGACAACATGGTTTATTGAGGGTCAACCTTGGGAAGAATTGACTGAGGAAGAGACTAAGGAACTAGAAGAAGAGAAAGCAAAAGGTCTAGATGGTAAGGCTTGTTGGAAAGGATACAAGCTTGCAGGAACCAAGAAGAAAGGTGGAAAGACTGTAGATAATTGCGTGAAAGCAGGTTACGAACCTGATGGTCATGTGATTGAGGATACCCTTGATTCTGAAGAATGGAAAGCTGCCGCAGCAAAACAAACTTCTAGAATCATGGACATGTGGAAAGAAGGATACGGCAAGGGTAAGTCTTCTAAGAAAAAGAAAATGGGATATTGACACTAAACTGATTATGTGATATGCTTTACATGTATATCACGTGATCATGTATAGAGTTCTTAAAAATCCTATTGGTCAACCATATGAAATGGTTAAAGATGTTGTCTTTAACCAAAAATTTGAATGGGTTTGGCAACGGAGTTCTACACAAAAAGAATCATCGGAAAGCACTTATAGAGGGGAGCATAGGTTACATGCCGATGCTCCCTTTTATAGTCACATTTTGCTGCAAAGACCAGAGTATCAGTTATATCCAGAAGTACAAAGCAAACATTGCAATTTGTTTGTTGATTGTTTAGAGGAAATAATTGATGCAAACATAAATTCAATACCATTTCATCATCAAGATCATATGTGGACAAGGATGAGTGTTAATGCCACTCATCCTAATACTGGTATTCAGTATTCAATGCCACATGTAGATCATAGATTTCCACATTATAATATGTTAATCTATTTGAATGATTGTGATGGTGAAACTTTCATTGGTGATAAATGTGTTGAACCAGAAGAAGATAAAGTAATTGTATTTGAGGGAAATCACCACATGAGACTTCCTACATCTGGTAGGAGAGTTATCTTGATCGCAACTTTAATAAACTACGCAGGGAATATTTGATGTCTAAAATTAAATTCACCATCAAACAAGATGGAATTGTAAATAACACAGAATTATATAATAATGATCGTACCACCCAACAATACGTTAGAACTGCTGTCCATACTACTATTGAGTCTTTAGGATTTAAAGTAGATGAAGAGTGGGAAATGGATGATAACTCTATTGAGGTTACAGTTACCCGTTAGGTATAAATAAATTTATAGATACGCTGCTCTAAATGAAAACGTTCCAAGAATTTATATCGGAAGGTAAGAAAGCATTTAACAAGATTAAGTCAAAGAAAACTGTCAAAGTAAAGGACGCAAAGATTGAGGTGATGCCTAAAGTTCCTGAGGGACCAGACAAGGCATTGGGTGTCAAGGAGGATGCACCTCCTGGAAAAAAGTATGAGCGTATGGTTAAACACATTAAAAAATCATACGCTAAAGACGGTAAACTAACCAAAGACGAAAAATCCATTGCCTATGCTACGGCATGGAAACATAAAAATAAGTAGCGTTATAATTATGGAGTTTAATATGTTTAAATTATCAAAAAATGTGGTACTTGAAGCACTTAGATGTTGTAGAGATGTTTATCCACATGATCAAGACTTTCTAGTTAGTAGAGCAATTGATGGATTTACTATTCTTGCTGTAGAAGGTACGAATGAAACTACAGATTGGGTGACAAATCTGAAGTTTATGATTAAGAGAGATGATTGTCACAGAGGATTTAAGAACAATGCCAATAGGACACTAGCACAACTAGTAATTGGTTACGAAGCTTTGGATCCTAGTAGAACATTGGTGTTAGCAGGTCATTCACTTGGTGGTGCTACTGCTACATTGATTGCTGATTTACTTTGGGAATCTGGTAATAGAAATATTGTACTAGTAACTGCTGGATCTCCTAGACCAGGTGGTCGTAGACTTAGAAAAAGATTAAAAAACCTTGAGCATATGAGGTTTGTTCATGGAGATGATATTGTACCAGGAACTCCTCCATGGTTAGCAGGTTATGTTCATACTCACCCTGCAATTCAGTTGAAAGATGAGAATGATACTAGATTTGATGGTGTTGCAGATCACAATATGGGTGACTATGTAACAGCAGCAGAGAAATTTTTTGAATCAAAACGAGTGGTCATGTAATGACATTTCTATTTGTTCTATTCAAACCCATTCTGTTCATGTTAGTGAGGAGAGTGTTCAAAAAGCAAATGAAAGTATTTGCTATTGAAATGCTTGAGGATTATGCACAATCCAATGATAATGATATTGACGACAAACTCGTTGCAAAGGTAAAGAAAGCAATGAGATTGGGTGCAGTATAAATATATCTAGATTAAAAGTTATTTACTGGAGAAACCATGTCTCTATACGGAAGAACTGACAGCAATGCCAATCTTGCTAAAGCAGGCATCGGCATCGCTGCATCATCACAAGCAAAAACAGTTGTCTTTGTTGATGAAACAGAAGCATCACTAGCAGCAAACAAAGCTCGTGGTATTAACGGTCCTGGTTGGTGGTCCTATTTCACCTATACTGATGCAGGTGGTGCGACACGTCATAAAGCAGAACTTCTAGTTACTCTTGCTAACGCTGACATTAATGCCAACGAGACTCAAGATGACGACGCTATCGCACAAGACAGTGAGTGAGGTTGAATGAAATTTGATGAATTGAACCAGGATAACTGGACTATCTTCGCTATTAAAAACTATGATAATCCTCAGTCGGTTACATACTCTGACTTTGAGGAAGACATCAAAAAATTCAAGTACATTAAAAGGCTCTTCCGTAGATATGAAACTACGGGGGAGCTTAAAACACATTTGATACTCAACCATATCATACTATTATATAATGTGTTTGGTGATGCTGCTACGCCACTACTTTTCTATAAAATTGAAGAAAACTATTGGCCTGTTATGAAAGCATTTTTATTATTTTTAGATAGACTTCCTCTATCACTAAATAATGATGTAAATAACGAGTGTTTAAAGGAGTTGAACTTGATATGAAAGCTGGAGATGGAAGTGCATTACAACTGCCACCAGCATTTGTAATGATTAACCCCCGACAACATAGACGTTATAAAAAAGGTAACCAAGATCAAGTTGATGGTCGTTCAAAAGGTGCCAAAGATCTTATGTCTCGTATTAACAAAAGAAAAATGAAGGAACAAGTAGAAGAAAATCAGATTTCTGAAGCAGCTCCATCTAATACTGAGCGAGCACAAAAACAAATCGCACAGAAAAAGAAACTAAGAGCACAGAAACAACTTCAAACTAAGAAGACTCAGGCTAAAAAAGCAATGCAAGCTAAGTCTGATGAGATGAATATTCTTATGAAGGCAAGACTTGCTGATTTTAAAAAGAAAGCTGGTACGCAGACTAAGAAACTATCAAGACAACAACAAAACAACTCTACAGAATTACAAGGTGATATGATTCAAGAAGGACAAGACGCTATTCAGGTTGCACTTGACGTGGCAACACAGGAACTTAATCCAAGTGGTGAAACAAACTTTGCTAAGATTGATTTTGCTGATGGTTCATCACAGAATTTAGATAACTTCTCTGCTAAGAGAATCGCTGCATGTTATGCACAACTAGAGGGTGAGCATCAGAAACAATTCCAATATATGGTAAACAAAGATGCTACTACGTTCCAATCTGCCTTAGACTTTGCTATCCGTAACGTCTGAGGGAGGCACTGTGGACGAAAACAATATTAATACTGCCATCCTTGAAAGATTGGAACGAGTTGTAGAATCTCTGCAAGATAATTCCATTCAAATGGGAAAGTTGCTTGCCGTTCACAATGAAAAACTTGATAAACAAGACAGAATTGACGCAGTTCTATTTGAGAAAGTAGAAAGTCTTCACAGAGAAGTTAATCGTCAGTCAGCGGAGATTAAAAAAGGTTGTGAAAGAGACATCAGAAAAATTGATGAAAGACTTCGCCTCATGGAGAAGAAGATGTGGTCTATTTTTGGTGCTCTTAGTATTGTATCTTTCGTCGTTAGTCCTGTCGGACAAAGAATCTTAAGGTCAATGATGGCACCTCAGTTGACAGGTCAACCAGTTGCTGCTATAGTAGATACAACTGAACCAGTAGTGCGTGTCGTATCTTGACGTAAAGTATATACAACTAGTTTCACCTCGTCTGGTTCTTTTCAAAAAGAAAAAACCAGACCTTTTTAATTTTAGGTGTCCTTATTGTGGGGATTCACAGAAACATAAGAACAAGGCAAGAGGATACCTTTTTAAAATCAAGAATGATTTTGTTTACAAATGCCACAATTGTGGTGTTGGCAGAACATTATCAAATTTTCTGAAAGATCAAGATCATCATCTTCATGATCAATATGTCATGGAGAAATTTAAAGAAGGTAGAACTGGTAAGGGAACAACTGTACCCAATCCAAAATTTGATTTTAAAACTCCCAATTTTCGTAGGGGGGATATCAATTTAGAGAAGATTTCTGAGCTAAATACCTCACATCCAGCAAGAGAATATCTAGAGCAACGAGGTATCAAAGACTTAGAATACTTCTACTATTGTCCTAAGTTTAAGGCTTGGACTAATGAGCAGAAAAAAACCTTTGATAACTTAAAGCAAGATAGTCCCCGTATTATAATCCCGTTCAGGGATAAAGATGGCAAACTCTTCGGTTATCAAGGCAGATCGCTGGCCCCTACGGCAAAAATGCGATATATTACGATCATGCTTGATGAAGACTCGCCCAAAATCTTTGGACAAGACAGGGTAGATTATAATAAACCAATTTATATTGTAGAGGGACCATTTGACTCAACATTTATCAAAAACACGGTTGCTATGGCTGGGTCCGATATTGATATTCGGACGTTTGGTTGGAGCGATCATATTTGGATTTATGATAACGAGCCACGCAACAGAGAAATTGTCACCAGAATCTCCAAGTCAATTGACAGAGGAGATAAGGTCGTAATATGGCCAAATAATATCAAACAGAAGGACATCAATGACATGTACCTTGCTGGACATGATGTGCAAACTGTGGTAGAATGTAATGTCTACCAAGGATTAGAAGCAAACCTTAGATTTAACAATTGGAAAAAGATATGAGCAACGGCATTAATGTTCGCAAACGAGATGGGTCTGTAGAACCCCTGAACCTAGACAAGATTCATAAGATGGTTGAAGATGCCTGTGAAGGTCTAGGAAGCGGTGTAAGTGCCTCACAGGTGGAGATGAGTTCAGGTCTCCAATTCTATGATGGAATCAAAACAAAAGATATCCAAGAGATTTTGATTAGATCTGCCAGTGATCTAATTGATCTTGATCATTACAACTATCAGTTTGTGGCAGCACGACTGCTATTATTCTCACTACGCAAGCAACTATTTGGTTCTGATTGGGTACAGAAGCATCCACATATCAAAGAACTTGCTGAGGATTGTATTACAAAAGGTGTATACGATAGTAGTATTATCAATAAATACTCCCAAGAAGAGTGGGACAAGATTAATTCTTGGGTAGACCATGACAGGGACTTCCTGTTTACGTATGCAGGATTGCGTCAGGTCTGTGACAAGTATCTTGTACAGGATAGAAGTTCTGGTGAGGTGTATGAGACACCCCAGTATATGTACATGATGATTGCTCTAACTCTTTTCCAAGAGTATACAGAAAATAGACTGGATTATGTCAAACGATACTACGACGCAATCTCAAAGCACAAAATCAACATCCCAACGCCCATCATGGCAGGGGTCAGGACACCTCTACGACAGTTTGCTAGCTGTGTTCTTGTTGATGTTGATGATACCCTCAATAGCATCTTTAGCAGTGACATGGCTATTGGTTACTATGTTGCTCAACGTGCAGGCATCGGTATCAACGCAGGCAGAATCCGTGGCATCAACAGTAAGATCAGAGACGGAGAAGTTCAGCACACAGGTGTTGTCCCTTTCCTCAAAAAGTTTGAAAGCACTGTCAGATGCTGCACTCAAAATGGCATCCGTGGTGGATCGGCAACAGTCCACTTCCCCATCTGGCACCAAGAAATAGAGGACATTCTTGTTCTCAAGAACAATAAAGGAACTGAGGATAATCGTGTAAGAAAACTTGATTACTCAATTCAAATTTCTAAATTATTTTATGAAAGATTCATCTCTAATGAGGATGTTAGTCTATTCTCTCCTCATCATGTTCCAGGGCTTTATGATGCTTTTGGTACTCCCTCCTTTGATGAACTCTATGCTTCATATGAAGCAGACGATAGAGTCCCAAGAAAAACTATTGGAGCACAAGAGCTCATCCTAGATCTTCTTAAGGAGAGAGCAGAGACAGGTCGTATTTACATTATGAATATTGACCATTGTAATGAGCACTCATCATTCAAAGACAAGGTTAACATGAGTAACCTATGTCAGGAGATTACACTACCAACAGATCCTATCCAACATATTGACGGTGAAGGTGAGATTGCATTGTGTATTCTATCTGCTGTTAACGTGGGTAAACTACGTAACCTAGATGAGATGGAAGAACTGTGTGACCTATCTGTACGTGCCTTGGATGAGTTGATTGACTATCAAGGTTATCCAGTAGAAGCAGCACGTGTTAGCACTCTTGCAAGACGTTCTATTGGTGTAGGATTCATTGGTCTAGCACACTATCTTGCTAAGAATGGTGTCAAGTATGAAGATCCAGAAGCGTGGAAGTTGGTTCACGATCTAACAGAATCATTCCAGTACAATCTTCTCAAAGCATCCAACAATCTTGCTAAGGATAAGGGACCATGTGATTATTTTAATCGTACAAAGTATGCTGATGGTATCCTTCCTATTGATACATATAAGAAGGATGTTGATGAGCTAGTACCAAATGACCTATCATATGATTGGGAAGATTTGCGTGGACGAATTATTAACTATGGACTCAGGCACAGCACGTTGTCCGCACAAATGCCTTCGGAGAGCAGTTCCGTTGTGTCAAATGCCACAAACGGAATTGAACCGCCTAGAGACTACCTGTCCACTAAAAAATCAAAGAAAGGGCCTCTTAAGCAGGTTGTTCCTCAGGTCGGCACCCTAAAGAATAACTATACATTGCTGTGGGATATGCAAGGCAACGCTGGTTATATTAATATCGTTGCTGTTATGCAGAAGTTCTTTGACCAAGCAATCAGTGGTAACTGGTCTTACAATCCAGAGCATTATGCAGACAATGAAGTGCCTACTAGCATTATGGCACAAGATCTTCTAACAACATATAAGTATGGTTGGAAGACATCTTATTATCAAAATACATATGATACTAAGAGTGAAATTGATGAACCAGCACACTCTATCGGATGGAAAGATGACGTAAAGGAAGATAAAAAGACTGCGATTACAAACCTATTAGACGATATTTTTTCAACCGAGGAGGAAGCTTGTGACAGTTGTGCAATCTGATAATAAAATTACTGGGATGACAGTATTCAATACTAAGCAACATGATACATCTAAGGCACAGATGTTTTTCGGACCCCCTCTTGGGGTCCAAAGATATGATAAATTTAAGTATCCTATCTTTGATAAACTAACTCAAACACAACTTGGTTTCTTTTGGAGACCAGAAGAAGTATCACTACAGAAAGATCGTGCCGACTATCAGACACTTAATGAAGCACAAAAGCACATCTTCACTAGTAACCTTAAGTACCAGATCCTCTTGGATTCTGTACAAGGGCGTGCTCCTGGGATGGCTTTTGCACCTTACTGTTCACTACCTGAACTTGAGGGTGCTATGAACATCTGGCAGACTATGGAGATGATTCATAGTCGTTCTTATACCCACATTATTAAGAATGTATATGCAGATCCTTCTGATGTCTTTGATGCAATTCTAGATGATGAAAAGATTCTTGCTCGTGCAAAGTCAGTCACCAAAGCATACGATGAGTTCATCCAGAGAGCACAGGAGTGGGGTACTGGAAACTGGTGGGAGTTTAATAACGAAGATGGTGGACCTAGTGTAGACTGGGAAAGAAAAGAACTCAAAAAGTTACTCTATAGGGCGGTTGCAAATGTTTTCATTCTTGAGGGTATCCGTTTTTATGTATCTTTTGCTTGTAGTTTTGCCTTTGGTGAGCTTAAGTTGTTGGAAGGGTCTGCAAAAATTATATCCCTCATTGCCAGAGATGAATCTCAGCACATGGCTATCACCCAAAACATTCTAAACAAATGGAAAGAAGGTGATGACCCAGAGATGGTTGAGATTGCAAGGGAAGAAGAACCATATGTCTATGAGATGTTTAAAAAGTGTGTAAACGAGGAGAAGGAATGGGCAGAGTATCTATTTAAAGATGGTTCTATTATTGGTTTGAATGACAAACTACTACAGAACTATGTTGAATGGACTGCTAATCGCCGTCTCAAGTCCATTGGACTAAAACCTATTTTTGATACACCACTAGCGAACAATCCACTACCATGGACAGCACACTGGTTGTCATCTAAAGGACTTCAAGTAGCACCACAGGAAACTGAGGTGGAATCATATATGATTGGGAGCATTAAACAAGATGTTAAGAAAGATACTTTCGCTGGTTTTAAACTATGACAAAGGTTACCGAAGAACAACTCGCACATTGGCGAGAAGAGTACTTAGGGATGAAGAAACTCAGCAAGTTCCAAGAGAACCTGTTGACCAATGGTCCGAAGTCCCTATCACAAAGTTGGATTCTTCAGGTTATGTACCAAGACTGGAAAAGCAAGAAGGGGATCAAAGATCCAGAACCACCAAATTGTCAGAGCAGTCTAAAAGAATGGTCACAGAGTGTGAGGAAATACCAGACCCGTGGGACGACATCTTAATGTAACTAATTTAACTTTATGAGTGTTATAATTTATCAAAATCATATTGAATATCTTGAGAATGAAAATCTTATTTTGAAACGTGAGATTTTATTTTTAAAACAGCAATTAGAATATAAGTCATTAGGAGCTCCTATTGATGACATAAATACTGAGGATGATACATTATGATTGAGTGGAAGAACCTGAACAGTATCCAAATCCCTGGAGATATATGGGCACCGTGTTTGACGGGAGTCTTATTGGGGATTTTTATGGTTTTGTGTATCTCATTACCAATCTCAAGAACCAACGACAATACATTGGGAGAAAGTATTTTTGGCAAAAGAGAAAGCCCAAAGGAGGTAAACGTAGAGTTACTTCTGAAAGTGATTGGAGAAAGTACTATGGATCCTGTCCAGAATTAAAGGACGATATCAAACTGTTTGGAAAGGATTCTTTTAGTAGAGAAATTCTTTCAATGCATCTCACGCCAGGCAAAACTAATTACGAAGAAACCAAACAATTATTTTTAAACAACGTACTAACGGAAGCGTTGGAGGATGGTACTCCAGCGTTTTATAATAGTAACATTTTAGGAAGATATTATAGGAAAGATTATTTTGAGGCAGAGTGATGGCAATTGTAGTGAGATGCGAGCAGTGTGGTAAAGAACTTACTGGCACTGGTAAAGTTCAGTGTTGTGGGTGTCCCAACATGATGAAAGTTGTGGATGATAAGGTGGGAGCAAACAATCTAGACCTAGTTGTTTTATTACAAACTAATAAGATTATAAAGAAAACTTCTGTTTTATCTCCAAATGATTTAAAATATCAAGAGGAAAGACGAAAGCGTAAAGTCCGTAAACTTGATTTTGAAGAACGATGATTAACCTAGATCAAAAATTTGAATCTTATTTTAATGGTAAGAAAACGTTTAAGATTGATGGCGTTGATGAACCATTAACAGGTTACGGTTTCCACTGTGATGGAAACGACATCGTTGGGTATTGGGTTAATACAACTAATTATAAATTGTATTATAATCTGATGGAACAGTTTATTAAAATGGAACCTTTACGAGAAATCAAATGAAAATTTTTCTAGACACAGCAATCACTAGTGAAGTAGACTGCTATTAT
>Ga0066865_10000097_pt1 | contig 19890 bp, 27 predicted proteins | sample ETN01SmetaG_2_FD_66433 | JGI IMG/M metagenome (GOLD analysis project Ga0066865, IMG submission 66433) | Marine microbial and viral communities from oxygen minimum zone, Eastern Pacific Ocean - ETNP2014F12-01SV265 | ecosystem: Environmental > Aquatic > Marine > Oceanic ...
ATACTGGCAGTTATATTTTCAACGCCTTGGTTAGTGGTTCGCTTTTTGGAGGTTTACCTTCAAACAAAGTCACCGCTCTTGCAGGAGAGAGCAGCACTGGGAAGACTTTTTTTGCTCTTAGTGTCGTTCGTAATTTCCTTGATTCTAATCCAACTGGAGGTGTCATTTATTTTGAAACTGAGTCCGCCATTTCCCGTGAAATGATTGAGTCTCGTGGCATTGACAGTTCACGTATGGTACTGTTTCCCGTAGCTACGATTGAAGAGTTTAGGACACAGGCATGTCGCATTGTTGACAAGTACATGAAAGAACCTAAGGACAAGCGTCAACCTATGATGTTCGTTCTTGACTCTCTTGGTATGTTATCTACATCAAAGGAGATGGAAGATATCTCTAATGATAAACAGGTCAGAGATATGACCAAATCTCAATTAATTAAAGGTGCATTCAGGGTCTTGACATTGAAGTTGGGACAGGCTAGTATACCTATGATCGTTACTAATCATACATATGATGTAATTGGTTCCTATGTTCCTGCAAAGGAAATGGGAGGTGGTACAGGTCTTAAGTATGCAGCATCTACTATCATCTATCTCGGAAAGAAGAAAGAGAAAGATGGTACTGAACTTGTAGGTAACATTATTAAATGCGAGGCAAAGAAGTCTCGTCTAACAAAGGAGGGCAGCAAAGTTGAGACACGATTATTTTTTGACGAGCGTGGACTGGACAAGTATTACGGGTTACTGGAGTTGGGTGAACAATACGGGGTCTTCCAACGGGTTGGCAATCGTATTAAGGTTGGTGAATCTAATGTTTATCCTAAATCTATCCTCGCTAATCCTGAGAAGTATTTTACCGAAGAGGTAATGGCACAACTTGAAGAGGCAGCAAAACAGGAATTTTCTTATGGTAACTGATACAATTTTGTTTGGTGATTGCCGTGAGACTTTAAAAGAGTTTGATGGCAAAGCTAGGATGTGTGTCACTTCACCACCTTACTATGGTCTACGTGACTATGGTGGTGAAGAAAAACAAATAGGTCAGGAACAAACACCTGAAGAATACATTCAATCTCTTGTAGAAGTATTCAGATCGGTACGTGATGTCCTAACAGATGATGGAACACTATGGGTAAATATAGGAGATAGCTATTATAACTACCGACCTGGTAAAGGGCAATCATACCCTAAGCAATCCGTGAGTAAAACCAATCAGGATTTGCCGCAAGAATGTAGCAAGCGAGGGAATAAGTTAGAAGGACTAAAGGAAAAAGATTTGATCGGGATTCCTTGGATGTTGGCTTTTGCATTACGTTCAGATGGATGGTATTTAAGACAAGACATTATTTGGCATAAACCTAACCCTATGCCTGAGAGTGTTAGGGATAGATGCACCAAGTCGCATGAGTATATATTCCTATTTAGTAAGAGCAAAAAGTATTTCTACGATAATGAAGCAATCAAAGAACCAGTCAAACAAGACTGGGGTACAAGGAACAGAGACAAAGGAAAATACCACAACGAAGGTACAGGTCTCCAACCGCATAGCGGACTTACAAAGAGCTATACAACAAAGAATAAACGATCTGTCTGGTCGGTAACTAACAAACCATATAAGGGAGCACACTTTGCAGTGTATCCACCAGACCTCATTGAACCATGTATAAAGGCAGGCAGTGAGGAGGGTGACATTGTATTAGATCCTTTTATGGGATCAGGAACAACAGCTTTGGTTGCTAAATCATTACAAAGACATTATTTGGGTTGCGAATTACACGAGGAGTATGGTAAACTGATACAAAAGAGGTTAAGTGAACAATCCTTTGCTAGGTTAAATTTTAATGATTGAACGTATTGAAGAAACTATTCTGAGAAACCTCCTACATAACGAGGAGTATTATCGAAAGGTAGTTCCATTTCTTAAAGCAGAATATTTTGAGAACTATCATGAGAAGATTGTCTATGAGGAGATTGCTGACTTCGCTGCTAAGTACGACAAAGTTCCTACTAAAGAAGTCCTTACGATTAATTTACAAAATCGTAATGACCTTACTGATGAATCGTTTCAAAATTCGATACAGACAGTATCCTCCCTATCAAACGATTGGGTCGATTACGACTGGCTCCTCGATGCGACAGAAAAATGGTGTAAAGACAGAGCAATCTATCTCGCCCTTATGCAATCAATCAAGATCGCAGATGGAGGCGATTCAAAGATTTCACGAGATGCGATACCCTCCATTCTCCAAGAAGCTTTAGCGGTTTCATTTGATGAACACATCGGACACGATTACATAGATCAAGCTACAGATAGATATGAATTCTACCATAGGAAAGAAGAGAAAATTCCCTTTGATTTGGAAAAGTTTAACTTTATCACGAAAGGTGGTCTCTCTAACAAGACTCTCAATGTCGCTCTTGCTGGTACGGGTGTCGGGAAGTCTCTATTCATGTGCCACATGGCTGGTGCCGCCCTCACTCAGGGCTACAACGTTCTCTACATTACATGTGAAATGGCAGAGGAGAAGATTGCTGAGCGAATTGACGCAAATCTTCTAAACGTTGCTGTAAAAGATATTACAGAATTACCTGAGATTCTTTTTACCAGTAAGGTAAATGAGATCGCTAGAAAGACTCAAGGTAAACTTATCATTAAAGAGTACCCTACAGCATCTGCACATGCAGGACATTTTAAGGCACTCTTAAGCGATCTAAAATTAAAAAAAGATTTTAAACCAAATCTTATATTCATTGACTACTTAAATATATGTGCAAGTGTGAGGTACAAAGGTGCCGTTGTTAACTCGTATACCTATGTTAAAGCGATTGCTGAGGAGCTTCGGGGTCTTGCTGTGGAAGTTGGGGTCCCTATTGTTAGTGCCACTCAGACTACTCGTTCTGGTTTTGGCAATTCTGATCCAGACCTTACCGATACTTCTGAGTCTTTTGGTCTACCTGCCACTGCTGATTTTATGTTTGCTCTTATCTCTACTGAGGAGTTGGAACAACAAGGTCGCATCATGGTCAAACAACTTAAAAACAGATACTCAGACCTCGTTACCTCACGAAAATTCATGGTGGGAATTGACAGATCGAAGATGAGGCTGTATGATGTTGCTGAAGATGCTTCGGTAATAGGCATCAATGAAGAGGCTCCTGGTGAGGACCTCCAGCAATTTGCTGACACACAATCAAGACTATCTAAATTTGCTGAATGGAATGTTTAAATTATGACTACTAATGTTGACTTTAATAAGTACAGTCATTTCGTGGATGCTGTCACAAGTGATTGTTCTAAGAGTTTTGTCGATCTTGCTGATCGTCTGGGTGAACTTGACAGAGAGGGTGCCAATATTGAACGTCTTACCACTGCTGGCGTTGGGCTTGCTGCTGAGTCTGGCGAGTTTCTTGAGATCGTTAAAAAGATGGTATTCCAAGGTAAACCTTGGACAGACGACAATCGAGATCATCTTATTATTGAGTTGGGTGACGTTATGTGGTACGTAGCACAAGCTTGTATGGCACTTGATGTATCATTCGATGATGTTATCAAAGGCAATGTGAAGAAACTAGAGAAGCGTTATCCTGGTGGATCATTTGATGTATCTAAATCTGAACATAGAGCAGTTGGAGATAGGTGATATATAGTACCTAGTTCTTTATTATACACATGAACGTAACCATTAAATCCCCTTCGGGTGAAGAACAAACTTTCGATTGTGCTCCAGACCAATACATTTTAGATGCTGCAGATGAGGCAGGTTTAGATTTACCTTACTCCTGCCGTGCTGGTGCCTGTAGTACATGTGCTGGTAAGATTGAGAGTGGAACTATCAATCAAGAAGACCAATCATTTTTAGACGACGATCAAATTGAAGCAGGGTTTGCACTTCTATGTGTTGCATGTCCAACTTCTGACGTTGTTGTATTATCCGAAAAAGAGGAGGAACTTTATTAATGTTAATTAATCTAAGAGAGAAAACTCTCGATGCTTTGCGTGACGCCGCTAATGGTAATATTAGCAAAGCTAAAATGAACATCGAAATTTACCTTACAAACCCTGTAGGTATTGGTGAACATTCAGATGTTCTTGCTGCAATTCAAGATCAAATTGATATCATTGCAAAAGAACAAGAACGTCTTGATATTATTGCAAAACATTTTACACCTTAATATGTTAACCTTCTGGATCCACCTTGTGGCATTCTTCCAAGTCGTTGTGGTGAATTGTATTCAACCAGTTAACTGGAAGTATTGCTATAGGGTAGACCAGTGGCTCTTGCCAGAATTGCATGAGGGGTATAGAATATGGTCAGGTCAAACCCACCCCTATGATAATGAAAAAGACTATCTCAACAACCTCTCCTCTAAATAGTTAGACGGGAGGTTTTCTTATGAAGGCAGGAGATTTTTTCAGAAACGGTGGAAGGTATCTTGATCGCATGGATACCTTTTTTGATAAAGCTTTGAAACGCAATGGAAAAGAGAATCGTTTCTTGACTGATATTGGTGTAGTAGAGGTGGCAGGATTTACTGTCACTACAAAAAATGCTGCTAAAAAATATATTACTTCTCCCTTTCAAGATTTCCATGATATTAAAGGAAATTCTGGTAAGGAAAATTCTGCGAAGATGTTATTTGATTTAGTGTGTAGGCAAGGTCTTCGTGGTAAAAATAATATTGAATTTACATGTAATATTCCTGAAGGTAAAGGTATATCTCGTTCTGTAACTAATACGGATATTTACTTAGATCTAGAAGACTTTACAAAAACTGGTGAGTTTGGTGGACAAATTAAAGGTGGTAAGAAAGTTAATATGGGTAATCAATATGAAGATGATCTTACCCAAGCATTGATTGATCATTGTTCTGGTGTGAAAGTTAAAAAATATCAAGAACATGTCAACATGATTATTGATGCTATGGTCAAAGCATATGGAGAAGGACCAACAAAAGCTTTAGGTGAGGGTGGTAAAAACCAAGCACGTCCTCTTAAGAAAAAGGGTAATAATATTGTTATCTCTGCAGGTGGTTCTACCGCCAGTAATAATATTGGAGCTACTCTTACAGATATTACTTTAACAGTTGCTGGTAAACCAATATACCTTTCAGTTAAGTTTGGGGATACTTTATCATTCTTTAACTGTGGTGTTCGTAGTTCGGGTAAAGGGAAGTTAGCATTGTTCCCAGAAGAAAAAATGAAAGCAAACATCATACCTGATGATGGTCAAGAATATCTTAATATGTTTGGTATAGATCAACAGAAATTTATAGATGTTTTTGCGAAGTATGGAACTACAAATGGTCCTACAGTAGATAATCATATTGATAATACTAAACTTGACGGTGCAGGTAAATCAGCACTAGAAGAGTTGATTGCTAGTGGTGTTGGTTTTGGTTATTGGATGGTTCATTACACAGGAAGTAAATTAGAAGTGTATGAAATTGATGAAGCATATATGAAGAAAGCTTCTACATTGGTTGGAAACTCTGTGGAGATTAATTACGGTGGTGCTTCTGGTAAAGGTAAACGTATTGATATGGTATTTGAAACACAAAAATATGAGTTTAAATTTAATATCAGAAACAAACAAGGTGGTGTATATCCTACTCACAGCAATGGAGATTATTTTAAAAAATAATGGCAAACATTAAACAGCTAAAACATTTAGAACATCTAGAGGATGAAATGCTCAACTATGGAGTTGAGGGATGTAAGGCTGCTGTGTCTTTTTTAAAAGAACTTAAGAAGATGTTGGGTCATCAGGAAAGTAGTGGTTTCATGCAAACAAAATGGGATGGTGCTCCCTCAGTTATTTGCGGCACAGATCCTCAGACAGGGATGTTTTTTGTTGGAACTAAATCTGTATTTGCAAAGACTAATCCTAAGCTATGTTATAGTGAAGAACAAATTGATGGGTGGTATGAGGGAGATCTAGCAGAGAAATTGAAGTTCTCTCTTCGTTATTTTTCTACTCTTGGTATTGAAGGTGTAGTGCAGGGTGATCTTTTATTCACTTCTGATATTAAAAGAGAAACTATTAAAGGTGAACAACTCTATACATTCAGACCTAATACAATTACATATGGTATTCCAGTAGATCATCCTATTGGTAGAGCAGCAGGTAGAGCAAAGATTGGTGTGGTGTTTCATACTCATTATACTGGTGATGTAGTTGCTGATATGCAAGCACGGGCAGGTGCAAAAGTAAATGGATCTGATGAAGCTTTGGTAGTTAAGAATGACACACCAATGCATCGTGTTGGTTTTTCTAATTCAGAGATGAAAAAGTTTGATGCGTATATTACTACCATTGAACGTATGTGTAAAACCTGTGGTGATTTTCTAGATGAGTTAGTTACTAAAACAGGAACTACTGGTGATGCCAAGTTTCATATTGCATCTTACCTAAAGCAGTTCTTCAATAATGAAATTAAGAATGCTCGTTCTATTGGAAACATCGATGAAGCAATGTATTCAATGCTCAATTTCTATGAGGAGAAAACAAATAAAGAACTATCAAAGATCAAGACAGCTGCGAACTTGACTAAGAAAAGAAATCTTGTTTATGATAGTCAACTATATGTTGAAGCAAATAAGGACAAGTTCAAAGCAATGCTTACCTTGTACAAGGAGCTACAGGAAGTCAAGCAAATGGTTATAGATAAACTTGACCACCTAGAAGAGTTTAGGACTTTTGTCCAGACAGAAAAAGGATATAAGGTCACTACTCCTGAAGGATATGTTCTGCATAAGGATGGCAGTATGATCAAGTTTGTTAACCGTATGGAGTTTGCATACAACAACTTTACTCTTCAGAAGCAATGGCGTTAAATTGTAATAAGTGCTATTTTACTTTTGGTAGGTTCCAACCACCTACTACAGGACACAAGGAAAACTTTGCTGGTGTAAAGTCAGCAGCAGGTACTCATGACTATCGCATTTATATTTCACAGACTGTTAATACAAAAGGTGATAATCCTCTTCCTCCTGATAGAAAACTATTCTATATGAACAAGATGTTTCCTGAACATAAGGGTAAGATCTTCTCTGGTCCTAAACAACCAGTAGCTATCTTGCAAGATCTTATGTTGGCAGGGTATAATGAGGTGGTGTTTCTTGTAGGATCTGACAGGGTTTCTGCTATGCAATTCCTCCATAAATATAATGGTAAAGACTTTAGATTCAGAAAGATTGATATTCAATCCTCTGGAAGTAGAGACGCTGATGGTGATACCTTTGCCATTTCTGGAACTAAGATGAGACGTGCAGCATTTGCTGGCGACTTTGAAACATTCAGAAAGGGTATTCCTAGAGCATTAAATGATCGTGATTGTCGTTCTCTTATGGCAGAGATTAAGGACGCACTACCTGATAATTTTAAATGAAGGACTTTAAAAAGCTACGTGAAGAAGCACTGAGACAACAACAAAGGCATACCTTCGTATTCAAAGAAGGTGATGCTGTTATGTCTGCCCGTACAGGAGACAAAGGACGTATCCATAGAGTCGGTGGTAACTATGCTATTGTCATTACAGACGATGGAAATATGTTACGTGAGTGGATAAAGAATATTAGAACTATAAATAATACGAGAAGAACCTCCCTTTTGAACGATGAAGAAACCAGATCCAATTAATAAAGTAAAGCACAGTGATGAGTTTTCATCTGGATTGATGGAACAGTATGGTAAGTGGATGGGTGGCGATTGCTTCCAGAACACTGAAATGCCTGATCTACATGAGGCACCATTTGATGGTATGGATCCTCAGTCTAACGGTGCTGAGATTGAAGACACCACTAAGAAAAAGAAGAGTGCTAAGAAAGAATCTCCTAAGAAACAGCTTGCGACTAAAGAAGAGGTAGAGGTTTTAGAAAGAGAGGAGTATGAGCTTGATGGTGAGAAGTATATCCTAGAGAAGATTAAAGGGGCAGATGGTAAAGCTTGTTGGAAAGGATATAAGTACAACGGAACTAAAAATGGTAAAGATGATTGTGTCAAGGCAGGTGACGAACTTGAGCATGATGGTGAGCAACTTGATGAATACGGGAAAGTAAAGAAGAAGTCTAAGAAGTATGTTTCAGAGCATCATAAGAAAGATGCTGATGGAAACACAATTCCACATGAAGGTGAAGAGATTCAAGAAAAGAAACTTGATCCTGTAGGTAAGGCAGATAAAGACATTGACAACGATGGTGACCACGATAAGACTGATAAGTATTTGATCGCACGTCGTAAGAAGGTTAGTAAAATTTTGGGTATGAAGAAAAAGAAATGAAATCCTTTAAGCAATTCCGAGAAGAAGGTTTTGACAATGCGGATGATATCAAAGTAAAGAAAAAGAAAAAAGCAGGTTCTAAATCTCCTAAGAATAAAAAATCTGGTAACGTAGAAGTGATGCCTAACATCCCTGATGGGAAGAAAGGTATGACAACTAATGCTACGAATGAGGCAAAAAATTATGAAGGACCCCTATATGCTCCATGGTCTGATGTCGTCAAAGGACGAGGATTCGACCCAATCACAGAGCGAGCCAAATCAAAATCCCAACAAAGATTCTTCGGGATGGTTAGATCGGCTCAGAAAGGGGAAATGGAAAAAACGTCGCCTGAGGTTTCCAAAGCTGCAACCTCCATGTCCAAGTCCAGCGTAAAGGACTTTGCTAAAACAAAGCATAAAGGATTGCCTGAAAAGAAAGTTAAGAAAGAATCTTTTGAAGGTGGTGTTCAAAAAGCACGCCGTGACTACCGTTCTGGTACTCTATTAACATTTAAACAGTTCATGTCAAAACTTACGGATATCTTGGATGAGTGGGAGAAATAAATAGGCTATGCAATATGATTTAAGATTATGTTTTCATTCCTACTACCACTAGCTACAAAAGTAATTTCAGACGCAGTAAACAAGATCCCTGAGAATGAGGAACTTGGAGAAAAGCTCATTGAAATTTGTCTAGTTATCCTCGGCAAGGCAGTTAAACTGACTAAGACCGACATGGATGACAAGCTATTAGAAACTGTCACTGCTGCTATTAAAGCAAGACCAGAGTGATATCATGGGGGAGCAATCCCCCTTTTTTATAAATAAACTTTAGAAATACTCAAATTAACGAGGAGACCAATGGCTGTATTCGGATCAATTGATGCAGCGACATTTGCGAACAACGTTGGCGTCACAAATGGCGATGCTACTGTTACGAAGAATGCCGCTGATACTGTAAACCAAGGAGATGTACTAGTTCTTGGTGGTGTTAACTATATTGTAAGAAGTGTAACAAGCACAACTTCAATTGAACTACACACCACATATGCTGGTAGTACCGACAATTCACTAGCAGGAGCTGTACGTAGAACCCCACCTAAGGATGTTGCAGAATATGTAATCAAAGGTGGCGACAGTAATGTTGGCGAAATTTTATTCGTTGACGCAACTGAAGTTGGACTTGCAGAGAACAAGCAACGTGGTTTGAAAGGACCTGGTTGGTGGAACTATAAAACATACACAGATCATTCTGGTGCTACTCGCCATAAGGCAGTGCATTTAGCTTATGTTTATATTGCTGCTGGTACATCTGGTGACTTCACTGATGATACTAAGGTTGCTGACGTAGCATCTTCTGTGACTATCACTGCACAACCTGCTAACTCTACTTCATCTTCTGGAGGTGGTACATTTACTCTCAGTACATCCACAACTGGAACACCTGGAGCACTTACATATCAGTGGCAGCGTCAAACTGCATCTGGTAAGCGTTGGGTTAACATTGCTGCTAACACAGATACTGGAGTTACATATTCCAACTTCACAACAGCTACACTCACATATGCATCTCTTGCAAGTGATGCACTAGATGGTTACAAGTACAGAGTTAAGGTTAATTCTGCAGGTGGTACCGAAGAAGTTATCACTAACGGAGCTGCGACTCTAACATTCGGATCATAATGAATGAACATTAATGAATTGACTCCAGATAACTGGATTTTCTTTGCTATTCAAAATTATAACAACCCGTCGTCCGTTACCTATTCTGATTTTGAAGAGGACTTAAAGAGATTTAAGTATATCAAAAGATTATTAAAACGTAACGAGACGACGGGGGAACTCAAAACTCACCTGATACTTAATCATGTGATTATTTTATATAATGTTTTTGATGATGCAGCAACCCCACTGCTATTTTACAAGATTGAAGCAACGTATTGGTCTGTAATCAAGGCGTTCATGTTGTTTCTAAATAGATTACCACCCACACTTAACGAGGATGTTGACGAGGAATGTCTGAAAGAACTGAACCTAATCTAAAAGAAGCGATCAATTCTGCAGGGGATGGTTCTGGTCTCCAGTTACCTCCTGCTTTTGTTATGGTCAATCCCAGACAACATCGTAAGTATAAGAAAAATAATGAAACCGTTGATGGGCGTACTAAAGGTGCTCGCTCTCTCTTCGACCGTATCCAAAAAAGAAAAATGAAAGAAGAAACTAACGTAACAGAAGCTCTGTCTACAGATACCGAGAGAGCTCAGAAGCAGATTACTCAAACTAAGAAGTTGGGTCGTCAAAAGGATCTCCAGAAAAAACGTGGAGAAGCAAAAGAAAAAATGATGCGTAAGTCCAAAGAAATGGATACGCTCATGAAAGCACGTCTGTCTGACTTTAAAAAGAAGGCAGCATCTCAAACTAAGAAACTCAAAAAAGAGGAAACTGAAGTGACTACTGAAATTATGACTGAAAACCAAGATGTAATCCAAGTTGCATTGGATGTTGCTACATCAGAATTGAATCCACAAGGTGAAGGTTCATTCGCAAAGATCCAATTTGGTGATGGATCTGTACAGAACTTAGATAACTTCTCTGCTAAGAGAATTGCTGCTTGCTATGCTCAATTAGATGATACGCATAAGCAACAGTTCCAGTATATGCTGAACAAGGATGCTGCTACGTATCAGTCTGCACTGGATTTTGCCGTTAGAAATGTCTGATAATATTAACACAGCTATTTTAGAAAGATTAGAAAAAGTAGTTGACTCTCTTCAGGAAAACTCCGTGAAGATGGGTCAACTTCTTGCTGTGCATAATGAAAAACTTGACAAGCAAGGAGAAGTAGATGGAATCCTGTTTGAGAAAATCGACAGGTTACACACTGATCTTAATAGAGAGACAGATCTCATTAAGAAAGGATGTGAACGAGACATTCGCCTTGTAGATGATCGTCTCCGTCTCATGGAAAAGAAGATGTGGACAATCGCAGGTGCCCTGACTGTCATATGCTTCCTAGTATCCACACCAGGACAGTCAATTATGAAAAACTTGACAGGTCAGGATCCTTCTGCTAGTATACCAGCAGTAGAAATGCCTTTAATTGAGCTATCTTGAAGTAAAGTACATCAATTTAATATCCCCTCGTCTGACTCTCTTCACTAGGAAGAAGGCAGACCTTTTTAATTTTAGGTGTCCTTACTGTGGAGATTCGCAAAAGAGGAAGAACAAAGCTCGTGGGTATTTGTTTAAGATTAAAAACAATTTTACCTACAAATGTCACAATTGTGGTGTTGGCAGGTCTCTTGCTAACTTCATAAAGGATCATGATTCACATCTCTATGATCAATATATCATGGAGAAATTTAAAGAAGGTAGCACTGGTAAGGGAACTGCAACTCCCAATCCGAAGCTTACTTTTAAGACACCAATATTTGTTAAAAAACAGGTGGATCTTGAGAGAATTTCAGAGCTAAATACTGAACATCCAGCACGAGTTTATCTTGAGCAGCGTGGTATTAAAGACCTCGATTACTTCTACTTTTGTCCAAAATTTAAAGAGTGGACTAACAAACAGAAGCAGACATTTGATACCCTGAGACAAGATAGTCCTCGTATTATTATCCCATTCAAAGATAAAGAAGGAAACCTCTTTGGTTATCAAGGAAGATCGCTAGCCCCTAAGGCAAAACTAAGATACATTACGATCATGCTTGACGAAGATAAACCTAAGATCTTTGGACAAGATAGAATTAATTATGACAAACCGATTTACATTGTTGAAGGACCGTTTGACAGTACCTTCATTAAGAATTCCGTTGCGATGGCTGGGTCTGATGTTGATATTCGGACGTTTGGCTGGAGCGATCATATTTGGATATATGATAACGAGCCACGTAACAGAGAAATCGTCGCCAGAATCTCCAAGTCAATTGACCGAGGAGACAAGGTAGTCATCTGGCCAAAAAATATACAACAAAAAGACATCAATGACATGCATCTTGCTGGACATGATGTCCAAACTCTGGTAGAATCAAACATCTATCGGGGATTACAAGCAACCCTAAAATTTAACGATTGGAAAAAAGTATGACAAACGGGCACGGAAACATTAAAGTCCTCAAGCGAGATGGGACTGAGACCACTCTCAATCTAGATAAGATTCATAAGGTAGTAGAAGAAGCTTGCGAAGGGTTAGGGAGCGGTGTAAGTGCCTCTCAGGTGGAGATGAATTCTGGTCTCCAATTCTTTGACGGTATTCAAACCAAAGACATCCAAGAAATCTTGATCCGTTCTGCAAGTGATCTGATTAGTTTGGATGCACCTAACTATCAGTTCGTTGCTGCTCGTCTTCTCCTTTATGCTGTTTACAAGCAAGTATTTGGATCTGAATGGGTTAAAGGTCTTCCTAGTGTTTATGACCATGCGTTACATTGCACTGACAAGGGGGTTTACGATCAGGAAGTTTTGAGTAAATATACGAAAGAAGAGTGGAGCAAGATCAATTCATGGATCGATCATGGACGTGATGAGTTATTTACATATGCTGGTCTTCGCCAAGTAGTTGATAAGTATCTTGTTCAGGATCGTAGCTCTGGTGTGGTTTACGAATCACCTCAGTATATGTACATGATGATTGCTGTGACACTGTTCCAAAACTATACAGATAATCGTCTGGAATATGTCCAGAAATACTACAATGCAATCTCAAAACACAAAATCAACATCCCAACGCCAATCATGGCAGGGGTCAGAACACCTCTTCGGCAGTTTGCGTCTTGTGTTCTCGTTGATGCTGACGACACCTTGGATAGTATTTTTAGTTCTGATATGGCCATTGGTCGTTATGTCGCACAGAGGGCTGGTATCGGTATCAACGCAGGCAGAATCCGTGGGATCAACGCTAAAATCAGAGGTGGAGAAGTACAGCACACAGGGGTTGTCCCTTTCCTCAAGAAGTTTGAAAGCACTGTCAGATGCTGCACTCAAAATGGCATCCGTGGTGGATCAGCAACTGTCCACTTCCCAATCTGGCACCAAGAAATAGAAGATATTATTGTTCTCAAGAACAACAAAGGAACGGAGGATAATCGTGTCAGAAAACTCGACTACTCAATCCAAATCAGCAAACTATTCTACGAACGGTTCATCCAAGATGGAGACATCTCACTATTCTCACCTCACGATGTACCAGGTTTGTACGATGCTTTTGGCACTGATGAGTTTGATAATTTGTATACAAGTTATGAATCTGATGGATCTATCAAAAGAAAGACTATCAAAGCTCAGGAACTTATTCTGAATTTGTTAAAGGAGAGAGCAGAGACTGGTCGTGTTTACATTATGAACATCGATCACTGTAATACACATTCATCTTTCCTAGATAAAGTAAGCATGAGTAACCTCTGTCAGGAGATTACTCTACCTACAGTTCCACTTAATCATATTGATGGTGAAGGAGAGATTGCCTTGTGTATTCTTTCTGCTGTCAACGTAGGTAAGATCAATAAGTTGGATGAACTTGAAAACCTCTGTGACCTAGCAGTCCGTGGTCTGGAGGAACTTATTGATTATCAGAACTACCCTGTAGAAGCTGCAGAACGTAGCACTCTCAATCGTCGTTCTCTTGGTGTTGGTTATATCGGACTTGCACATTACCTAGCTAAACAGGGATACAAATATGACGATCCAGCAGCATGGAAATCAGTACACGACTTGTCTGAATCTTTCCAATATTACTTGCTCAAGTCAAGCAACACCATCGCTCAAGAAAAGGGCAAGTGTGGATATTTCGATAGAACCAAGTATGCAAAAGGTATCCTCCCAATCGATACTTACAAGCGTGACATCGATGAGTTCTGTGGGAGTGAACTGAGTCATGATTGGGATTCTTTACGGTCTGACATCAAGGAACATGGACTCAGGCACAGCACTCTGTCCGCACAAATGCCTTCAGAGAGCAGCTCCGTTGTGTCTAACGCAACCAATGGAATCGAACCACCCCGTGCCTTCTTGTCCACTAAGAAGTCCAAGAAAGGACCTCTTAAGCAAATTGTTCCACAGTTTGGGACTTTGAAAACTAATTACACTTTGTTGTGGGATATGAAAGACAATGATGGATACATCAAAGTCGTAGCTGCTATGCAAAAGTTCTTTGATCAAGCAATTTCAGGTAACTGGAGCTACAATCCAGAGAACTATCCTAACAATGAGGTGCCAGTTTCTGTCATGGCAGGGGATCTTCTAAAAACATTTAAGTATGGATGGAAGACTTCTTATTATCAGAATACATATGATGCTAAGAAAGATATTGATGAACCAACACATTCCATTGGTTGGCATGATAATGTACCAGAGGGGAAGAAAGAATCAATTGAAGATCTATTACACCAAATATTAGAAACAGAGGAAGAAGATTGTGACAGCTGCAAAATTTAGAACAAACGGGGAACCCATGGCAACTAGAGTAGAAGGAATGACAGTATTCAATACTGATATTCTAGACAACACAAAACAGAAGATGTTCTTTGGACCTCCCCTTGGAGTCCAACGCTACGATAAGTTTAAGTATCCTGTGTTTGATAAACTAACACAGCAACAACTTGGATATTTTTGGAGACCTGAAGAGGTATCTCTACAGAAAGACAGAGCAGATTATCAAACTTTAAATGAAGCACAGAAACACATATTTACTAGCAATCTCAAGTATCAGATCCTCTTGGACTCCGTACAAGGTCGTGGTCCTGGTATGGCTTTCATGCCTTACTGCAGTTTACCTGAACTAGAAGCTTGTATGAATATCTGGCAGACCATGGAGATGATCCATAGTAGGTCTTATACTCATATCATTAAGAATGTATACCCTGATCCTTCAGAGGTCTTTGACAAGATTCTAGAGGATGATAAGATCCTTGCTCGTGCTCAGTCAGTGACCAGAGCATATGATGAGTTTCTTAATGCAGCACAAGAGTATGGTACAAGTAATCATTGGAAAGATGGATGGAGAGATCATATTAATGCTGAATGGACACTTAATGATGTTAAAAGAAAACTTTACAGAGCAGTTGCAAATGTCTACATACTTGAAGGAATCAGATTCTACGTATCCTTCGCTTGTTCCTTCGCTTTTGGTGAACTTAAGCTATTGGAAGGATCAGCTAAGATCATTGGTCTCATTGCGAGGGATGAATCGCAACACATGACCGTTTCACAAAACATTTTAAAGAAATGGGTTGAAGATGATGATCCTGTAATGAAACAAATTGCCAAGGAAGAAGAAGAGAATGTCTATCAGATGTTCCGTGAATGTGTAGAAGAAGAAAAGGCATGGGCAGAGTATCTGTTCAAAGATGGATCTATCATTGGTCTTAATGAAAAACTTCTTAGTAAATATGTTGAATGGACTGCTAATCGTCGTCTGAGATCTCTTGGAATGAAAGCAATCTTTGATACTCCTATCACAAATAATCCTCTTCCTTGGACTGAGCACTGGTTATCCTCTAAGGGTATGCAGGTAGCACCTCAGGAAACTGAGGTTGAGTCCTATTTGATTGGGAGTATTAAACAAGATGTTGAAAAAGATACGTTCGCTGGTTTCCAGTTATGACAGAAGATTTTTCTCATGGTTGGAGGGAAGAGTACCGAGGAATGAAAGTTCACGGGAAATACAAACAAAACCTTTTAGAAAATGGTCCGAAGTCTCTGGCACAGAGTTGGATGATGCAAGCTATGTACAACGATTGGAAACGAATGAAGGGGATCAAAGATCCCGAACCACCAGATTGCCAAAGCAGCATGAAGGAATGGGAGGAAAGTATCAAGAAATACCAGACCCGTGGGAATGACTAATGGATCTTTGGAAAAATTATAAAGGTGTTTTTGCAGATGTCTTTCCAGATATAAAATTTGTTAAGCGACATGCTGAATGGACTAATGATAAGGGTGTAAACCTGACTGCTGATATGTACTCAGGTGAGCACATTATAAAGTCTAGACAAGTTGAAATTTGGGATGATAAATCATGCAGCATTCACAACAATATAATATACCCTAGAACTGGGTCTAACTTACCTTGTTTTGGCATGGATCTCATGGGTATGAGTGATAAGAGAGTTGTTATTGTATTCGATTTTCAACATCCCGTAGAAAAATATTTGTTTTATACACCAGAGCTACCTAAATCTGAGGGTACATATAGATTTTTTGAACCAGGCAATCATTTCTCTGACAACATTGTTGTTAGATATTGTAAACCTGATGAGGTAGATCAATATCTACCTTTATTTGAAAAATACTTACGACACTATAAAAATATGCTGAATGAGAATCAACCAATTGGAACTGATACTACACAGTATATTGACTTTGATAGTTATATGATAAGACTTGACCCTATCTCAGGGTATTTGGCAAATAGATTTGGTAAAGAAAAGTCTGAAACTTTAATTAAAGAATTCTTTTTCAGTTATGCGACACATAGTTAATGACCTAGCTAATATTATTCGCAAACATCAAGAAACTCTACCTAACATAGAGGAAATGGATGTTGATGATAAATTCCGAGAGGTTTATAAAGATACTGAAGATGGTAAACTAACCATTGAAAATGAAATGCACATGTGTACTGGATTACGTAAGGTACATATGGAAATTGCTAGTCTAGGACCCCTAGATATCTTGCATTGTATTTGGTATCCCGATCCTGAGTTTAATTTACCCATTTTTGGTGCTGATATCGTAGCTAATAAGAAGGTTGTTACTGCTGCTATCACTGATATCTCACCTGTGGATGATTTATATCATCCAATCTATGAAGACATTGCTGATATTAGTAGCTATTATAGTTTTAGACATAACAGAGAGATCCCTGCATGGGGTACTATTTTCTCACCATATTGTAAGTTTGCAAGATTGGATGACGATGAAGAAATTGATGTGTTTTGTAATGTAGTTAACGAATATCTAGATGCATTTGTGGGTGCAGTTTGGAAAGCTACTATGGATAGTCGTGGAGCAGAACAGAGATGGTTAGCACAGTCAGATTACTGTACTAATCAGAGAAAGAATGATAAAACTAGGAAGATTTTAGAAGCTTATTTTGGTACTCGTTGGGCAGACCAATATATCAATGAAGTATTATTTGACGAACCATAAATACTGGAGATGACATTATGATAGTGTGGAAGAAAGTTACCCAAACCCTTGGAGATATATGGGCACCGTCTTTGATGGGAGTCTTATTCGGGATAACTGGGGTTTTGTTTATTGTATTACCAATCTCACCAACGAACGACAGTACATTGGGAGAAAGTATTTTTGGCAAAAGAGGAAGCCTAAAGGCGGAAAACGTAGAGTTACCAGCGAATCAAACTGGAGAAGATATTACGGAAGCTCTGAAGACCTTAAACGAGACATTAGAGAGTTGGGCAAAGAGAATTTCTCCAGAGAAATACTCTCCCTCCACACAACAGCAGGTAGAGTTAATTATGAAGAAACTAAACAACTCTTCACACGAGGAGTTCTGACAGAAGCCTTGACAGATGGCACTCCTGCCTACTATAATTCAAACATACTCGGTCGCTACTACAGGAAAGACTATTTTGATTTTGGAAACGATTCTGGCACTGACGCCTCTTGATTATGACCATCTTGCACGAGCAGTACAGGTCGAGGCAGCACCTAATACAATGGATGAGTATTGCGTTGCGGTATCCATCCTAAACAGGGTTAACTCTCCATACTACCCTAACTCTGTTGCTGATGTAGTGTATGCTCCTGGTCAATATGAAGGTTTTACTTACCGTCGTCCAGCAGCAAAACCTTATGTTATTTCTAAACTACAAAACACAGACAAGCTTCTAGAAGCATATAATATTATTGGAGACAGGACTGACTTTAAAGGTCAAAGAATGCTTCCATACCGTGTAGTTTCTGAAGATCCAATGTGTGATCCCAAAGGAAACTTTTTTCATTACCACTGGCAATCATGAATGAAGAAATAAAAATTGTTGATCAATACATACATCCTCATGATCATGAAGAGCTTCAGCGTATGATGAGAGACAAGGCATTTCCTTGGACAGTTGCACAGAAAACTGGTGAGATGGACATTAATGGTTATGGAAATAACCCATTAAATAGTCAAATGAATCATTGGTTTGCTGATTTTAGAATCGCACATTTCTCTCCATTTTTTAAATATGTTTTACCTATTGTAAATCAATCAAAAATTATTGCGATATCTAGAATCAAAGCAAATCTAGAGTTGTGTAATGAAAATCATGTGGAATCAGATTTTCATTATGACCTATCGATGGTACATGGGATTAAAGAGATACCAGAACCACATGTTACTAACATAGTTTACTATGTAAATTCAAACAATGGTTATACAGAGTTTGAAAATGGTCAGAAGGTAGAGTCAAAAGCAAATAGAGCAGTAATATTTCCTAATACTATTTCGTATAGAGGTGTCTCACAAACAGATACTTACTATAGAGCAGTTATAAATTTGAATTTATGTCTTAATGCAACCAACCCGAATCAAGGTAGTATGATTGTTTGACTCAATAGCTCAGTCTGGATAGAGCAACTGCCTTCTAAGCAGTCGGTCGTAGGTTCAAATCCTACTTGAGTCGCCTTGTCGGTATGGCGGAATTGGTAGACGCGCTGGTTTTAGGTACCAGTGACTTATGTCGTGGAGGTTCAAGTCCTCTTGCCGACACTTATACACACGAGAACAATGTTAACATCAAGATGCAAGCTATGTAATAAAGAATTAACAAGCACCAGTAAGATGCAATTCTGTGGTTGTCCAAACCAGATGTGGGTTAAGGATGATCAGGTTGGAGCTAATAATTTGAGTCAGGTAGTTTTAACCAAATCTAAAGATAATGTTAAAAATCATGGAATCCTGACAGAAAATGACCTAAAATACCAAGAGGACAGACGTAAAAGGAAAGTCCGAAAACTTTACTACGAAGAACGATGATCAACCTAGACGAGAAATTCCACAATTATCTGGAGAATGACAATAAATTTTTCAGGATTGATGGAGTTAATGAACCTCTGAAAGGTTATGGTTATCATTGTGATGGTAATGAAATAAAAGGTTACTACGTGTTGACAGAAAACTACAAGCTGTTCTATAATTTGGAAGAGAGATTCCTCTATAAGGAGGAACTTCCTACGGTCACTATATAATTTACCAATTAATTTATTATGCAAATTTTTCTAGACACTGCTGATTATCAAGAGATTAAAGACCGTTATGAAACTGGTTTAATTGCTGGTATTACTACCAATCCTACACTTGTTCGTAGGTCTGGTGTTTCATATTTTGATTTTATTACTCGTCTTTCAAGAGAGTTTTCTTTTGAGAGTATTTCAGCAGAAGTTAATGGAAATACTGCTGATGAAATGATTGAGAATGCTCAGCAATACATTGCAATTGGTGATGAAGTTACAATCAAACTTCCTCTTACTAGAGAGGGTCTTATTGCTTGTAAATTCCTTTCTGCTGACGGTGTAAAAACTAACGTTACACTATGTTTCTCCGTAGCACAAGCAGCATTGGCAACATTGTCTGGTGCTACATATATCTCACCATTTGTGGGTCGTCTTAATGACAATTC
>Ga0066865_10000098_pt1 | contig 19780 bp, 17 predicted proteins | sample ETN01SmetaG_2_FD_66433 | JGI IMG/M metagenome (GOLD analysis project Ga0066865, IMG submission 66433) | Marine microbial and viral communities from oxygen minimum zone, Eastern Pacific Ocean - ETNP2014F12-01SV265 | ecosystem: Environmental > Aquatic > Marine > Oceanic ...
TTTTTACGACACACGCATAATACACAATGAAACAAAAATTGAATTAATTAATCTAACTGAGAATTATCACTGCACCATAACAAATGAACAAGCAATTTGTAATTTATATTTCATTTTTGAAAATGATTATTATGAGGAACTAGTTGAGAAAGTTGATAACAATATTTCATATTTTTACTGGCTTCTTCCAAATACCAAAGTGTTGATTACTAAACAAAATAGACTTCAATACAAATAATTACTTAGCTTATAATCACATTGATAAAATTTATTATTTCTATCTTTGAAATGAATTAGAATAATACTCAATGGACGATACTGCTATTTTTTTCTGTGGACTTTCAAAAAACTGTAATGATACTATTAAAAAAAATCTCGAATTTATTAATGAATTTATTAAGATTGTTGACTTTACTGATGTAAAGGTTATCACCGTTGATTCTGATTCGAACGATGGGACTAAAGAATATTTAAAAAGCTTTTCATCTGAAAACGATTTTTCTATTCATATAGATGCTGACGGCCTTGAAGAAATATACAACTCACGAATTGAAAGAATTGCTCATTGTAGAAATATTTGTTTAGATACTATGTATGAAAATTCTTCAAACAATTCATTGGTTTACCTTCCACTAGATTTGGATATTGACCTATTTAAGAATGTAAGCATTAATGAATTCAAAAATCTGCTAATTGCTTTTTTAGAAGATGCATCCACTGAAGCATGTTTTCCTTTTAGCACTCCTTTTTATTATGATATTTTTGCACTTAGATGCGAAAATTGGTTAGAAATAAATTCCCAACAACTAATTAATAAATTAAAAAAAATATTTTTATTTGGAAGTTTCTTTCTTAATTATGTTTTTATTTTCAGAAAGCAAAAGAGCATAAATCAATTTAAAGTCGAAAAAATAAAAGTTACAAGTGCTTTTGGTGGTGCCGGAATGTATAAATTTAACTTGGACGAAATAAAGAAAGTAAGATATCATCTTTCAGAAGAAAATCCAGAATTTATCTCTGAACATATTTTTTTTAATTCTTATTTTGAAAATTTATATATCAATACTAATTGGACTATTCCAGCACCAAGTGAGCATATTAACTTCAAAGTACTAAATTTCTATGAAAAATTTATTTATTTTTTAAAAACAATTAAATTTGACTTAAAAAAAATATTTGACTTTTAAACCCCTAGTGTTAAATAATTTTGAAAAGCTATAATCTTATAGGGATTAATAATATGTGTGGAATTTACGGATTTATATCAAAAAACGACTTTATAGAAAAAAATGATATTGAAAATATTTTTAATCAGTTATGGAGACAATCTGAAAACAGAGGTAAGGAGGCTTGTGGTGTTGCCTTAAAGCAAAAAAATTTTTTTGAAGTATTAAAATTTAAAACAAGTTCAACTAAAGAATTTAATAAAGTTAGTTTTAAACAAAAAACTAACAATTATTTCTCTCAAAATGATTTAGTTGTACTTTTTGGTCACTCAAGGCTACAAACTAATGGTGAGAGAGAAAAAGAAGAAAACAATCAACCAATTTCATCCAGAGACAACAAACAAGTGCTTCTTCACAATGGTATTATCTGCAACCATCAAGAACTTTTCAAGAGAAATAATATCGATCAAGACACTGAACTTGACTCAGAATATTTATTAAAAAGAATCGATAATCTTCAAAAAAATCTAACTCAAGAGGAAAGTGTTGAAATATTATTTGATGAAATAGAAGGTGAAGCAACTATAGCCTACTTAACAGAAAAAAATATTATTCTTGCTACTAATTGTGGGAATTTATATTATCAATTTAACGAATCTACCTCAGAATTAATTTTTGCATCAGAGCGTATATTTTTAGAAAATATCAATTATAAAATATCAGAGTATAAAATTCATAAGCTAAATCCTGGTACGTTTCTTTCAATAAATTTTAACAAAAACGAAGTTATTGATGGCAATCTTAATCTTTCAAAAACTACTTCAAATAATTTACTCCCAAATATTGCAGATATCAAAAATATCAAAGAGTCTTATTGGAATGACATGGAATTGAAGTATTGTACAAAAGGAATACTAAATGAAAATATGCCATTCATAACATTTGATGAAAAGGGTGTATCCAACTACTCAAAAAATTTTAAATCTATTAATCAAAAACCACTTATTGAGCTTGAAAATGAACTTTCAAAATACAGGTCTAATAATGTTAATAAAATTGACTGCATCGTAGGATTTAGTGGAGGTAGAGACTCAAGTTATTTACTTCACCTCCTTGTTAAAAAATATAATATGAATCCTTTAGCAGTTACTTATGACTGGGGAATGGTTACTGACTTAGCAAGAAGAAATCAAGCAAGGATTTGTGGAAGTCTTGGAGTCGAGCACGTAATTGTATCAGCAGACATACAAGAAAATAGAGCAGATATTAATAGATATATTTCTGCATGGTTAAAAAAACCACACCTAGGGATGGTTCCATTGTTCATGGCAGGAGATAAAAAATACTTTAATGTTATAAATGAAATTAGCACAAAATATAACACTGACTTAATTGTGTGGGGCGCAGCACCTTATGAGTTTACTCATTTTAAAACTGGCTTTGCTGGATTAAAACCCGAATTTGAGAATAAAGATAGCTTCGAAGATCTTTTAGATTTTTCTAATATGAGTTCAAAATTAAAACTATCTTTTTATTATTTTAATCAAGTTTTATCAAATCCTTTATATTGGAACAAATCAATCATTAAGGGTTTATTAGCATTTAAAGACTCTTATCTATCTTCTAAAAATTATTTATACTTTTATGATTACGAACTTTGGAATGAAGACCTTATAAATAAAACATTAATTGAAGACTATAACTGGGAAATTGATCCATCAATACCCTCCTCATGGAGAATAGGAGATGGTACTGCCCCATTTTACAATTTCATATATCGCTCTCTTGGTGGCTTTACAGAACATGATACGTTTCGGAACAACCAAGTATTAGATGGGGTTTTAAATCGTGAGAGTGCACTAAATATTGTTGCCCGAGAAAATGAACCAAGATTTGATAAAATTGAAGAGTATTTAGATTTGGTAGATTTAGATTTTGATAAAACTATTAATAGAATTCTTGAATTTAGATTAGATAATTAGATTGATTCTAAATATTTTGTAAAATCTTGTAGATTTTTATTCCAATAAAAACTGCTCTGAAATTTATCAAATATCTTTATATCGTCATGATTATCAGAGATGATAAATAGATATTTATATTCATTGCTATTGAATTGTTTTTCAAGACTATTTATCTTTACTTGACTTCTATCTAGCTTTATATCTTCGTCAAAAGGATTTAGTCCAATTCCATAAATATTGTCTTTTTGATTTATAAAGTTATTAACAATACATTGTGGAGAATTAGATAAAATTACAATTTTTTCATTATCAAATTTATTAAGTATAAGTTTTTTTAAATCTTGATTTATAAATAATTTCAATAATTTGTAAAAAGTATGATTTTTCTTAAGTTGTTTGTTCATTATTTTTTTTGAAATATCAAAATGAAATTCTTTTTTTGTTATTAAATTAAGTATTCTTTTAAAAACTAGTTTTAAGACGTCAAAGTCAAATATATTTAAAGTAATAAACAGTTTTACAGAATCAATTTTTAAATACGTCTTATCTAAATCAACTGCAACAATTGTGTTCATGATTTAAATATAAAGGAAGAAAGCCACCCAGCAAAATCATCTTTAAAATCTACATCAGACTTATTTTTACTCATATTTTTTATAAATAAAAATAAAGGTTTTAAATTAAACTTTAGTAAATGTTGTAATAAAGATAGGTAAATTAAAGGTGAGTTATACGTGGTTTTTAACTGATTTGTTTCTGCAGGACCAAAAAAATATTCAAAATAATTGATTCCATCATTAAGTCCTTGGTTGATTGATCCCCAAATTCTTGGATTTACTTCAATTAAAAAATAATCTTTTTTTCTTTTTTTAAATTCAAACATTATAAATCCAGACCATTTATATTTTTTAATTATTTCTTTACATCCATCTAGAACTAATTTGCTTTCATGTTTTGCCCTGTATGTGCTAGATCCACCAGAAATAGGGTATTCAATTAGTCTTTCATGCAAGTAGGCTGCTTGCACTTCACCCTCTATTGAAAAAAATGAACATCCCACACCTTGCCCAACAATCATATCTTGAATTGAAAAATCTTTAACATCATTGTCTTTAGTAAACTTAAAATATTGCTGTTCATTTTTAACATAATGAACATTTTTTGATGATGTGGATACATTAGGTTTAATCACAACTGGAAACTCTATTGAATCTGTAGTGCCATCAAAAGTTTTGGGACTTTTAATGGAGGTGTCTTTAACAATTTCTTCAAGATTTGATTTATTATTAAGAAAATTAAATAAATTTATGTTTGAATAGTGGTCCATCGACTTACCAATATTGTCTTTGAGGGGAAGAAACTTTTCTACAGCATTAAAATTTACAAGAAAAACAAAACTAATCTTGTTCTCATCTATATATTCTTTTAACTGTGTTTTTATTTCATTTTTGTTAAAAACAACAATTTCATCAAAATATTTAGAATATATTTTAAAATTTTTACTTTTACTATGGAAGCCTACACAATATAAATTATCATATTTTTTTTTAAGAAATGTAATAATCACGATAGTTTTAAAACTAAAAGGGTTAGAAAATAAAATTTTAATGATATATCCTTTTGTAAATTTTTTTTAGATTATTTGTTAAAAAATCTAATGAATAAGATCTGGAGAGTTCAAAAATATTTGAGCTCCATCTTTCTGGATGAGTTTGAAGTATTAACGAATTATTATTATTTTTTATAAATTTTATTAAATCAATATTGTTTGATATTGAATGGACTAAACTTCCCTCAGCATAATCTCTTAAGTTATTTTCATTTGCCCAACTTCTGCCAGTATCTGTAATGTAATAAATATCGTTAAAGTTTACATCTAAATTTGCATCACCAATAATTTCTTTAATTTTGTAATTATATTTATCCCAAAGTTTGTAAGAGGAATGCTTTCTGCCAGGGCTCCCATGCATGGATATTGTTTTTATATCAATTCCTAATTTCTTAAATCGATTTAAATTTTTCTCATACCTATCGATTGCATTATTATAATTTCCCGAACTTACTGCAAAATCTTCATAATGGTAACCAATTTCATGCCCGAGGTTCTTAATGGTCTGTATGACTTTTTTATTGAATGATGATTTTGTAGTTCTAAAGTAATATGTAGATTTTATTCCAAGATTATTTTCAATTTTTGCAATATTTAAAGAATTTTTAGCAAACCGATCAACATCGTGCCTAAGTATACAAAATTGATAATTATGGTCTAATTGTGATTGAAAAAGCTGTTCAAAAGTTAGAATTTGATAATTATTAATTAGAATTTCTTTACAGATATTCTCATAAGCAGAAGCACTAAAGTTATTTGCCATTATAAAAATATTAATAATCTACAAAAATAATAAAGTAATCATAAGTGTTTATAAGCTCCTGATTAATCCTTTTAGGAACTTTAAACTCTTCAAATTCTTTTATTGAATCATCGATATTTTCTTGGATTTTCTCCAAGCTATATCCCAAGCTACAGAGCCTTCTCAAATCTGAATTATTGAATACTTCATCTCCAATTTCTGGTCCATCTTTAATAAACAGTCTTATTCCCTCTCTATAGTTTTCAGCTGTGAATCCAAATTCATCTCCACCATTAATAGTTAAGCTCTTTTCCCTTCTAAGGTCTGCCATCTCACACCCTGAGTAAGGTGTGAGCACATAGCCGCTTGTGCAAGCTTGTTCAAGATCTTCGGGGCTGAACACTTCGTGCCCTGTTATAGGTGCATCGAATCTATATATTCTTATTCCATCTTTGTAATCATTTTGTTGATAGCCAAATTTGTCATATTTGCTACTAAAAGCCATCTGCGGGTAATATTCAAGATATGGATTTGAGCATGGAACGTCTTCTCTTTTTGGTGATGACAAGCCTCTAACAAGTAAAATATTTTCAGTGTCAAATCTTAAATCTTCTTTATCAGTCATCAATATATTTGTTCCGAATATTTCAAAAAATTCTTTTGAGACATATTCAAATTGATCATGTTTTATGTATGCGCTTTTATTATTTGTGAGTATACCAATAGGGAATTTAGATTTTAAAGAGAACACAATAGCAGGATTGTTTTTTTCGTTAGCAATCATATCAGTGTCTAAAACAATTTCATTAATGTTTGCCTCAAGGTTGGAACTGTGCCACCCTCTAATTGACGAATCAATTTCATTTTCAAATACAAAATCTGGATAAGGCTTTGCCCAAAGCATTTCTGAAACCATCAATGGCTGTAATGACATTAAAAAAATAAAAATAATAGAAAATTTATATAAGTTTTTTAATTTACTAATATTTAAAAACTTAATTGACAATGGAAGAATAATTAAAAATATTGGGGTTAAATATCTAAAGTTTGCTGATGAAAAGTCTCTTAGTGAGATTATTAAAAAATAAAGTGTAAAAGAGTAAACTATTAATACAACAATTTCATGACTCTTGCCAAGATTACTAAAACTTACCTTATTTTCTTGTATAAATGCTTTTATTATTTTGAAATAAGAAAAAATTAAAAAAATTGAAGCAAAAATAAAAATAAAAGTTCCTGGAGTCCTTACGTCAACCGCTTGATTAAAAATTTGAAATCTAAATAAAAAATCAAGGATTCTTGGAAAATTTTGGCTTGTACTAAGTTCAGGAATAAAGAGAATAAATGGAAAATCTGAAAATAAAAAATTTATAACTGTATGCGAAACTGAATTATATATATTTAGAAAATATTTTAAAAATGTTTGATTCTCAAACAAAAATATTTGCAAATATTCATTATCACCAAACTTTACTTCTATATTTTGATTTAATTGTGAATTGAAAGATCCTAAAAACAACTCCAACTTATTTCTTGATATTAAGAAAATAATAAAAGGGCCAAGAAAAGCAATAAATGAGACGATAAAAGATTTCGCCGCAATATAAACAGTTCGTATGTTTAAAGATTTGTAAATAAGTAACAAACCTATTAAAAAAATCAAAACTACTCCATGAAATCTAACAGAGGTTGCAATTACAGAAGATGTAACTGCAAATGCGAGGTAGAAACTCTCATTTAATTCAAAATAATTAAAAATACTTATTAATGAAAGTATGAAAAAATAATAATAAAGTAAGTCAGACAGTCCAGATGTTGAAAGAATAATTATTATTGGAGATAAAAATATTGATATTTTTAACAAGAAGCTTTCTTTTTGATTTAGTTCAACAAAATTGTTCAACAGATTAAAAATTGAACCTATGATAAAAAGTGAGAATAATAGATTTATAGCTGGACTAAATTTAAAGAATTCTATTAGTAATAAATTGAATTGACCAATCGGCGGATATATTAAAATCGGGTTGTAGTATTGTTCTAATTCCGCATCAATAAAAATTGACTGATACTTTATCCATAAATCAACACGAGGAATATAAGTTGTTAATACATCATCAAAATTAAATTTTGAATTGCTGACAAAAAATCCATAAATTGAATAGATTAAGATAATTAAAATATTTAAAGGATTTAAATTTTTTATAATAGAATCAAAATATTGATAAATTGAGTTCTCTTTTATTAAAAATATGTATAAGAAAATTAGTAACGTGATACTTCCAAATGCGATGATGTTCAACTGAAAAATTGCAGAAAGAAATAGTACTTGTATATATAAAAGTGTTACATAAACAAACAAAGTTTTAAGTTTTGGATATTTTTTAACTATTTGTATTGTTAAAAAATAGTTGGATAATAAATAGAAAAAACCTATAAGGTTTTCAATTTCAATCATAAAGTTATATTAAGTAAAAAAATTAAGAAAAAACGAAAAAATTTAAATATTTGATTAATTAACTAATTTTTATTTAGGATTATTTTTGTACATTAAATTAAACATCAATAAATTTGAAAACATTTTTTGCTGTTAAAACCATCAAAGGTCCCTGCGGATTGATTCCCGGTGGCCCAGGTAAAATAGAAGCATCCGCAACAAGGGTGTTCATGCTATTTTTTAAAGTACCATTAGAATCACATTCTGCAAACTGATTACCCATTCTAATAGAGCTGAATGTATGAACTGAGTGTATGTTAAAGTATTTAAAATTGTCTTTAAAGTTTTGCATGGATATATTTGAATTTTTTTCTATGGGGTGAATATTTTTGTTTGGAAGATAAAGTTTCTCCACATCAGACTTAAGCAACATGTCTATTAATAACTCTGTAGTTTTGAATAAAGAAATAATATCATCTTCATGAAACCTATATGTTAATAAATAATTATCAAATCTTTTTGATATATACATTTTGCCAAAACCTTTTGGTTGAATCATCGAATAGAAGATTCCTAGTTTTTTTAATTGATTTGTTAAATCTTCTTCTTTAAATTGAAACCAATTATCAAGTAAAAATAAAGCCTTCCAAGCTTCACTATTAATTGAAGAGCCGATGCTTGATTTGTATTCATCCAATTTTATTTGGTAATTTGAAACTATCTCACCTTCTTCTAAAGTATCGAAAAATTTTGCTCCTAACTTTAGATGTGGGTGAATATTAAAAGTTGTTTTATGAATAAACTTATAATTTGATTTTCTTAAAAGTAAAGGAGTCTGAAATGTACCACAACTTAGAATCAGTTTCTTAAAGTTGAAAACAACACTCTTTCCACCCTTTTTACAAATTAATGATTTGGCTTTTCCATTTGAATCAAAAATGATTTTGATTGCTTTCATGTTTGTAAACACACTTACATTATTATTTTCCAAATTGTAAAAAGCTGCTTTCATAGATTGTTTTTTTTCAGAAATCTGATTTTTGTTCCACGTTTTACACTCTTCTATTTCTAGGTTTGACGCTGAAGCTAAATCCACTAACTTTTTAGATATGCTTTTAGGTTTTTTTCCAGTTTTTTCGACTTTAAGCCATTTTTCTATAAATTTATAGTGTTCATCTAAACTTGAGTTTGTTAAATCTTCAATCTTAAATTTTTCAGACCAATTTTGAATAACCTGATCTTGAATTCTATGATAAATTCCACTATTTATTTCTGACCCACCTCCAAGCCCCCTGCCTTCTGCAATTGAAATATTTGGAGTGGAAAAAATAAGTTCTGCTCCTCCATATCTATATCTCTTTGATAAATCTTCATGAGTGCCCATTTCTATTTTTTCATCATTTTCAATACCTTCTTCTATAACAGCAATTGATGTATTTGTATTCTCAGATATAATTTTTGCAGAGGTTGTTCCACCAGGACCAGATCCAACAACCACATAATCAAAGTTTAAGATTTCTTTATTCAAAATACTCCAATATCAAATAACTAGTTATTAATTTATAAAACAAACCAAAAGGGCCAGGCAAAATTAACATAATCTTAAATAAATTTTTATAGAATATTGAACTTGGTATAAAAAACAAAAAGAACCTGATTAGCTTTATTAAAAAAAAGAAAAAGAATATAAAAAAATAATAAATTCTTTTCATAAGCTTAATTCTGACATTTACGTTATTTGTTACAATATCGAGTTTTTTTACTTCTAGATCAAGACCTATCATAAATTGCTTAATTAAATTTTGATTTATCATAAAGAAAAATATCTGAGGTATAAATACGAGATTAACCAAATGAGAAAATATATTGAATTTTTATTAACTTTAAATATTTCTACTGGGTCCTTTGGACCAGTTGAATGTTTAAAATACCTCTGAACCAAAAGAAGGATTTGAAAATATATAAATACGTTTATAGTTACAAGTAAAAAATTTGCACCATTTAGGTATAGATAAATATGGGTAAGATATAACCCTGTCATAATAATTATCAGGCTGTTAGTTACTAATTTAATTTTTTTAGAAATCTCTTCTTCTGGAGATTGTATATCATCACTTAACTTTTTCAATATACTCAAAAAGAATGTACTAAAAAATACAAATAATACTAACCAACTTTTCACTTGAATATACATTACTGCAGACCCTAAATACAGCCGTAGTAAAAAACCAATTGATATAGAAAGTGAACCTATGAAAACTCCCCATTTTTTTAAAAATAGGTTGTAAGCTAAATTGTTTAAAATATATAAAAATATATATATTTTAAATTCGTAAATAAAATCAAAAAATAAGAGTGAAAAAAGTATCAATATACTTATTAATGCGGCAAAAATTAAAGCATGTTTAATTTGAATCTGACCTGAAGCAATTGGCCTATTTTGTTTTACTGGATGTTTTATATCTTTTTCTAAATCAAAAATGTCATTAATTATATAAAATAAGCTAGTTGTAAGAGTAAAAATAACAGCAGTAATTGACAAGATAAATATGTCATTAAACTCCGGTTTTAAAATGGTCCCAGAAAAAATATAGGGGAAAAATATAACAGTATTTTTTTTAATATTTGAGATTCTTATAAGTTTTAAATAATTAATCATATTAACTTAAACAACTTAGAAGATTTATAGTAAAAATAAAAGGATTTGACATATGATAATTTTAAATATTTATTTTTAAAAGACTAATAAAAAATTGTTGTATTTGTATAAAATAAAATTGTTATTCTTGATTTGATGATTAAAAAATTTACACTAAATAAAAATATTTTTTTTATTTTAATTCCTTTGATTTTTACATTAATTTACTATCGTTTTGAAGTAATTTATGGATTCAACCCAACTGACGAAGGTCGAAATTTTGCTTTAATAAACAGGGTTTTAAATTTTGATATACCTCACAAAGATTTTACTTTTACACACTTCATCGGATCCACTCTCCTGCATTTTTATCAAGAATTTATCCCGTCTCACAATATTCAAATTTCAAGAATGCAGAATATGTTATTCATGTTTTTTTATAGTTATGTTTTCCTTGATAAAATTGAAGCTTTTAAGAATTCAAATTTTCTGTATAAAATTATTTTATTTTTTGCCACATCTTTAATTAATTTTCATATTTTTCCGATGTTTTCATGGCCAACTGTTGATGGAATATTCTTATTTTCATTATTTTTATTTCTTGAAGATAAATTAAGTAAAAGTAAACAAAAATTTGGATATTTAATACTCGGTTTCTTACCTTTAATAAAATTTGGATTTGTACTACTTATTCCAACAATATTTATAAGAAATATATATTTTAAAAAAAATATTAATGTTTCAGAGCAAGTAAAGTATTTAAAATATTCCTGTATTCCTCTTTTTGTTTATACCATGATTATCAGTCTTTTTGGGGGCTTTAAAGATCTTGTAAGTGTCACCACAGATACTGTTTTTCAACTTGATCTTTACTTAAATGGGTTAGGTTTAAATAGTATTGCTTGGATATATTACACGGTGATTGCTTTTACATTTTTACAAATTTCTCTTAAAAAAAAGAGTAGGTTTGCTGCAAACATATGTATCTTCATATATTTATATATTCTAGAAACCAGATACTTTAATGTGTTACTAGATAAGAATATTTCAGAGATGACCCCAATAGGAATATCACAAATGTATGAATTTAACAAACCTAATATTTTTTTATTAGGTTTGTTCTTTTTTGTCTTTAATTTATTTAACAAAAAATTTAAAAATTTTAAAAATGAGTTTGAAATTTTATTTTTACTTTTAGCAGTTGAAGCAAGTAGCATTTTGAGTTTTGGTTGGAAATTATCACAATGGGTTTATGGTTCAATACTTATGACTTTGCTTATAATAATAAACAGGTCAAAACTACAAGATTCTGATAAAAGTGTAATTGATACTAAAAAATCATCTGTTATATTAATCTTATCCATCTTTTCTATCATTCTTTTAAATACATTTCAACAGCGAAATGACTACAACTACAGAGACCTTGGAAACAGTGAATTGCAATACAACTTAATCGAAGTAGATAAAAGCTTTGGAAATATTAAAACAAATAAAAATACTTTTAGTTATTTAAATAATTTGAAAACATGTAGCACACAAATTGATAGCTCGCGGATTCACTTCTTTCCAGATAATCCCATAATGTATTTTATTTTAGACATTCAAAATCCTTTACCAATAAGTTGGCACGAAGCAATAAGTGAAGAGGTGAAATTAGATAATTTAAAAACAGAGGAAAAAATATCATTACTGACTAAAGATGATTTTCCATTTTATATAATCCTTCAAGATAATTTTGCAGCATTGTTAATAAATGAAAGTTATGATGAAGTAGTTACATTTTCTAATTTTGATAGTTTTTCAAATTCTGACAAGTTAGAAATTATAAAGTTGTATAAAACAAAATTAAAACATAACACTTATTTGTGTGGAGGTTTCGAAATCATGATAGTAGAAGGGCTTAATAATAAATAATTTTAAAATTAAAAGTGGTGTAAATTGTTAATTAATTATTTAAAGTTTAATTTTTTGTTTTTTTGTTTTCACTTAATAACTTGGAATTTGATAATTAAAAACTTTAATTTATCAAGTAGCTTATTATTTTTTATTCAATATGCACTTTTTTGCTTTTTTTCAAGAAATTTCTTTGATAATTATATAGTTGTAACTTCTCTTCCTTTACAAATATTGTACTTAATAACAGTGATACAATTTATAGACAGGTCAATAACAGTGCAATTGTTTTTAGAGTACTATTCAAATCCAAACAACATAGATTTAGTAAATATAATGAAAAATGATTTTTTTGATTCCTCTAACTTAGTGCAGAAAAGAATAGATGAACATTTATCTACAAATATTTTAATTGGTGATGATAATAAAACTTATTTATCTAATACTGGAAAGTTAATAATAAATTTTTACCACTTTTTAGCTGAAATTTACAAATAATTATGGTCGATAAAATATTAGTTACAGGAGGATCGGGGTTTTTAGGAACAAAAATAATTAATTTTTTAAATAAAAATAATATTGAATTTATTAATTATGACTTGTTAAAACCTAAAGAATTTAGTGAAAGCTTTGTTCATGGAGATATTCTTGATAAAAATTCTTTATACAAAGCAATGAAAGAGTGTAATAGCGTTATCCATTGTGCTGCAAGTTTGCCCTTAAATAAAAATGATAAAAACTACAAAAAAGTAAATGTTGAGGGCACAAAAAATTTAGTTGAATTAGCAAATGAATTAAATTTCAAACATTTTTTATATGTTTCATCTTCCGCTGTATTAGGAAACAAACATACTGGGCTAATAAAAGAATCTGCGCCTAGAGCTCCCTTTGATCCTTATGGAAAATCAAAATCCTTGGCTGAAGAGGTTATTGAAAGTAGTTTAGACAAAGACATTAAGTTATGCATAATTAGACCAAGAACTATTGTTGGGACAAATAGAATAGGTATCTTTGGTATCTTGTATGAATTCACAAAAAACAATATGCCAATATTTATTATTGGAAATGGAACTAATATGCTTCAGTTAATTGATGGAGACGAAATAGCAGAAGCGATTAGTAAAGCATCCATAAATTCAATTACTGGTATATACAATCTTGGAAATAATGACACAACTACAATTAAAACACTATATAAAGAATTCGTAAAAAGCATAAATTCAAAATCTAAAATAATTCACTTACCAAAAACTTTTTCCATATTCTTGCTCACTGTATTAGACAAACTTCGTCTTTCTCCATTAGCACCCTGGCACTACAAGAGTTTTCATGTAGACTTTGCATTTGAAAGTTCAGATTTATACAAACAAATTAATTATGTCCCAATAAAAAACAATTTAGAAATTTTAAAAGACAACTATAAAGATGTGCAAAATTTTTCTAATGATTACCTAAAAGTGTCAACACATCAATCTAAAACACCGTTAAAGTTATTAAATATTTTTAAATTATTTTCAAAAAAATAATTTATTACGTATTAAAAGTTTACTTAGTTAGTAGTAATCAATTTTCTTTGAGCAAAAATTCCATTCAACTGAACTAATTTTTTTTCATTGAAATATTCAACGATAGGAAGTTGTTCAATACTGATTAATAAATAATTATTCATAGACATAAAATCAATTACCTCATTTATAGTAGGAGCACCTTCATTAATTTGATATAGTGAAATCTCTAATTCTATGAAGTATAAAGATTCATAATTAATTATCTCTTCTAGTCCTTTTAGAATTTCAATTTCTGAACTTTGTGTGTCTACTTTCAAATAATTTGGTTTATAAAGACTATTTTCATTAATCAAGGTTTTAAGAGTTTTTGTAGTAACAATCTTTGGTTCAACATTATTCCATAAAGTATTGCCTATTTCTTTAAAATAGCTACTTCCGCTACCCCCGTCCTGCCAGAAACTTACTTGCTCTCCCTCTATGCTTCCTAAAACAACATTGAAAAACTTGGCTTTATCTTGAAGTTGTTCAGAGCTTATAAAATTTTGGGCATCAAATAGGTAAAAATATTTTGCCTTAGGAAAAGTTTTTTTTCTTTCTTTATACCATTGACCCTTAAAGCAACCTACATCATAAATTACTTCCAATGATATATCATTGTTCTTTGAGACCCGCTTTATGGCTCTACAGTTCTCTGAATAATAACCCGGATAAATAACTTCAAAAAACATTTTGAAGTATTGAATTAGTTTATAAATTAGATTTTTCATTTATTGCAATTCTATTTGAATCTAAAATTAATTTTTTCATCAAAAGATAAAGCCACATATATAAACACAAAATAAATTGTATTTAGTATATACCTGTATGAAGATTGAAATGTAGCATCTCTCCAAACTGTACTGTAAAGAACGAGAACTAGAAAGAAATTGAATAGGAATAGGAATATTGATAAATTCTTAATTTCAGTAAATTCTAAATTTTTTAGAATATCAACTAACAAAATAGTTCCAAAACAAAATATGACATATATAAAGGTTTTATCAATATATAAAAATCTTAGAATATCAATAACATTTCCATACTCAGCATCAGACAAGAAAGTTTTAAAAGTAATTGACTCATAGTAATCATTAGTATTTGGAACTTTTACAAAGTAAATAAAGTTGAATTTATTGAATATATAAACAGCAAAAGCGCTGGCTAGCGAATAAATGTTTTTTGTTTTAATAAAGCAATAAACAGAGAAGAGCATTGTCAATAATATTACAAATTGTTTACTAAGCATTAAAGCGCCCAAGAATACATAAATTATTGTTTTGTCTTTTTGATTAATAACTTCATATACAAGTACTACAAATATAAATCCAACTACAGATTCGCTCATTAAAGACTCAACAAATAAATAACGAAGCCACTCGCCATTCAATATAAAAAACAAAAAAAATAAAATTGTATAAATTTTTGTAACTTTACTGATTTTTAACTCCCAAAAAAATACTGTGCTAAAAAGAAAAAATGCAGTTATTGGAATTGTGTTATATGCAAAGGTACCAAAAAATCCAATTTTAAATAAAACTGCCTGTAGATAATTAATTACTAGCCCGTAGCCTTCAATGATATTATTCTCTAAAGCAAAAAAATAATTTTTATAATAAATATTTTCTAAAGTTGGCAGCCAAAAATGTTTTAAGTCAGAACTTAAATCAGGGTTATTAATAACTTTGAAATCTTCCAGAAAAAAAATGTTGAAGTAATTTAAAAATAAAAAAAGCAAAATAATTCTGAATAAATCTTTCTTTTCTATTTTTTTATAAATGAAATACAATAGCCACAAAAAAATTACTAAAAGATAAGTGTGTTTAAATTGAAGATGTTTTGTAAAATAAAGAAAAAAGTGATCGAAAATAAAAAAACTTATTAAAAAAATTGAAAATCCAGCAGTTACCAAATTTAGTTTTAACGCTTCACTAACTGTTTTCCCGACAAAATAAAATACAAAAACATAATTGATTATTGATATTACAAAAAGAATATAATTCTGATTAAAAATGAGATAGACATCGTTGTTAAAAAAATTGACTATAGAGTTTAAAATTATAGGAATTGGTAATAGATAGAGCGCTTTATTAATAATATCTAAAATTCTAACATATTAAAGTGTGATATTATTTAAACGTGAAATTTACAGTACTAATTCCAGTTTTCAATGAAGAAGGTACTATAAAAAAAGTAATTTTAGAAATTTTATCAAAATATCCTGAAATAGATTTAATTGTAATAAATGATGGTTCTTTTGATGAAACAGGACGTGAGATTCATTCAATTATAAATAATAACTTCAAAATACTTTCATATTCAGAAAATCAAGGGAAAGGGTATGCATTAAAATACGGATTAAAAAACGTTTCTGAAGATGGCGTAGTTATTTTTTGGGATGGTGATGATGAACTTAATTCTGACAATATTGAAGATCTTATTAATTTTTATACTCAAAATGAAAATTGTGACATACTATTTGGTTCAAGATTTTTGGAACCCAATAAAATCCAAAAATATGGCTTATTTAAAGTTGTAATAAATAGCACTCTCACACAGTTGGGTAATTTGTTTATGAAAAGTAATCTGACTGATATGGAAACAGCAGTTAAGTCTTTTAAAACTAACTTTATTACGACACTTAATCTTAAAAGTAATGGTTTTGAAATTGAGCCTGAAATAACTTATCAATTAAGTAAGCTATCAAACATTTTTGAAATACCAATAGACTATAAGCCAAGATCAAAGAAAGAAGGCAAGAAAATTTCTTTTATGGATGGTTTTAAAACAATTACTACAATTATTAAATTAGTAATAAAAAATTAGTTTGATTCTAGAAATTTATTAATTTTTAATATTTAGCAAATTCATGGCAAAAAATTAAATGGGTAGTGTGATAAGTAAGTCTGAAAATTGTGAAAATAAATCATAACAAGTGTCAATAAGATTATGTTATAAGTCTTATTACTTATTTTCTTTAAGTCATTTAGGTGAATAGAGCCTATAAAAGCCATTAAGTGAAATACTTGGATTATATAAGTTGCCTTAATTGTGTCTCCTGTAGATGTGGGGTAAATAATAGTAAACAAAAAATAGCCAACGATACTTATGATTATTGCTAAGTTAATATATTTTATTATAAAATTTGATTTATAGTTTCTATAAGTGAGGTAACAAAAAGAAACTAAAACTATTGTTGTAACAATGGAAATTAAATTTACTCTTGCTAAGTAATCTCCTATATTTGGTTGGTTTCTACCAATATCTAAAAATCTTGATGTAAATATAAAATATCCCCAATAGTCTCCCCATAAATCTGAATAAATAATTGAAAAAAATTGATTATCGAGATGTGGTCTTATTGGTTTTGAAAATAAATATTGTAGTTGAGATAGATTGGGAAAATAAAATGTGTGTGCTTGGTTTGATAGTGAAAAATCACTTGATTGCATGTTAAATGCGGTAAATGATCCATATTTCTGATAAAGACCAAAATAAAACCAGCTTGAAATCAAAAAACCTAATAATGCACTTGATGACCAAAAAATAAGGTATTTTAATTTTGATTGAAATTGAAATAATAAAATTACTAATGGAAGAAATAAGAAAAAACCCCACTGCCTACTTAAAGCGATACAGCCAATTACTAATCCTGTCAAAAATATTAATTTAAAATTGAAATCATAATCCCTATTATCAGCTTTATAAATAAGCAATATAAAAAAACTTAAAAAAAATAAAATGTAAGGCTCTCCCCTAATCATAGATATTGTTCTGTAATTAACTGTAAGTAAAGATACAAAGATCAGATAGCTAACATTAAGAATACTTCTAGATTTATTGAATAATTTTAAGGTATAAAGGTTGATAAATATTGTCAACAAATACAAAATAGACTGGAATATTTGAGTTGCCTTTCCATAAACTGGCTGACAATCAAGTAAAAAGTTACTTGATACAATTATGTTTCTGCAAAATATTTGAGCAATTGATGGAATTAAGTAGCCAAGTGGCGGGTTGAAAAATTCTCTTGTTTCTGCTGAACTTGGGAGCCTAAATTCATAGGGTAAATATCTTGATAAGTAATCTACATAATTGTAATGTGCTTCTGCATCGTATCCTAAAATAGGATTAAAGTGAAGTATGTTGTAAATTAGAATATACAAAGTTGATAAGCTAATTAATAAAAATAATATTTTGGAAAAATTAAAATTACTTTTCTTCATTTATATTTAAAAATTGCAAATATATATTTAAATCCATCAATCAATTTAATTTTTTTACCCTCTTCATAACTTCTGCCACTATACGATATAGGTATCTCCTTGTAATTTTTTGATTTAGATGAAACTTTAGCAATCAATTCAACTTCAATTGAAAAATCATTTTCTTCAAAATTGAAATCAGAAAGAATATCCTTTTTAAAAACTTTCAGACAAGTTGCAATGTCTGTTATTTTAACTTTGTGTATGTAGGAAAAAAGATAGCTTAGAAACTTATTAGCAATAAATGTTCTTAGGTAAACATTAATCCTTTCTTTATTTCCAATAAACCTTGAGCCGCACACATAATCGATATCCTCATTTCTTATACAATCAACTAGTCTTTTCAGGTCTGAAGCGCTATATTCTTGATCAGCATCAAAAATCCCAACTAAATCACCAGTGGCCATTCGAAGACCTAATTGAACCGCATAGCCTTTTCCCTTATTTTCAATTGAGTCTAATAAAATTATATTTTCATATTTTGCTTCTAAATTTATAGCAATAATCTTGGACTTGTCTAACGAACCATCATTTACCAAGATTATTTCTTTATGAAAATCTTCTTTTATTAAATCAAGTACAGATTGTTCAAGAAGTTTTTCCTCATTATAAAAGGGAATAATTACTGATGTTAGGGACTTCATATTATTTATCTTAGTTTTATGTCCCTGTTTCTGTCCCTGTTTTATTTTTAAAGAAGGCTAGTAAGAAAAAACTCTTGTAGCTATTGGTGGCCAGAGGCAGAATCGAACTGCCGACCCCTTGTTTTTCAGACAAGTGCTCTACCGACTGAGCTATCTGGCCTTTTAGCGGGGACGACGGGATTCGAACCCGCGACCTCCTGCGTGACAGGCAGGCGTGAACTCCAGACTTCACCACGCCCCCGTAATTATTAAAGTATAACTTAAATAAAATCTTTGAACTATATATTTTTCATTACAATATAGGTATGAAATTTAGTAAGTTATTTAAATACATAGCAAGGTTTACATTTCTTCAAGCAACAATTACTGCTTTTACTATATTTTATTTTGATAGGTTCTTAATGAATCAATATGAGTTTGGTTATTTAATAATAATTAACAATCTGTTAGAAGATAGAGATAGATTTTATCCATTTATACAAAATGATTTTATAAAAATTGACATCTATCTAGCAATTTTTGTATTTGTATTTTTAATCGTGTTGTATTCAACAAAATTTTATACTTATGTGAACGAATTAACATTTTCAATTGATAACAAATTTTTTGGCGAATATTTAAACATTTACCTTCTTTGGACTTCCTTTCTTATGGCTTTTCTATTTTTATTTAGATTTAATGTAGTTTCGAGATTTTATTTGTTTATATTTACATTTTTAGTTCCTGTAATTTTACAAATATTTAGAAATACTGAGGTTTTATCATCTTTGCTTGGAAGATCTGTAACGAATGAGTCGTTTATAACATTCAATCTTTCAGACGATTCAGTATTTCGCAGTCTTAGAATTATGACTTTTAGAAAAGATCTTGGTAATTATACA
>Ga0066865_10000102_pt1 | contig 19423 bp, 6 predicted proteins | sample ETN01SmetaG_2_FD_66433 | JGI IMG/M metagenome (GOLD analysis project Ga0066865, IMG submission 66433) | Marine microbial and viral communities from oxygen minimum zone, Eastern Pacific Ocean - ETNP2014F12-01SV265 | ecosystem: Environmental > Aquatic > Marine > Oceanic ...
TCCACTGGAATCAATTCAACAACCAATGAAATTACTATTATTGATCATCAATTAAAAACTGGTGATAAAGTTTTTTATGGAAATGGTCCTTTAAGTGAAGATGAATACTATATCTATAGAGTTAATAAAAATAAAATTAAATTGTGTGAAACTTTCTTTGATTCACAACAAATTCCTCCGTCTGTCGTAGGTTTTGCTTCAACAGGAGGTTCTAATCAAAATCTAGCATTGATTAATCCAAGATTGAATGTTATAGAGAATAATAACTTAGTATTTGATCTTTCCGATACAAGTTTGGTTAATTATAATTTAAAACTCTATACAGATTCTCAATTCAAAAATGAATTTGTATCTACAGGATCTACAACTTCATTCAGTTTGTCTGGAGTAGGTACTGTAGGACTTGGAACCACTGCAACATTGACTTTAGAATATAGTTCCACAATTCCAAAAGAATTGTACTACAATCTGGAAAAGGATGGAGTAGTAGTAAATCCAGACACTGATGTTCAGAAAAATTCTAGTATTCGATACAATGCTAGTGTTTATAATAATACCTATAGTATAAGTGGTGTAGGAACAACAACTTTCAATTTAAATATTAATAAAAAACCTGAGAGATCTTCGTATATTTCTACCGAATGTAATACTCTGGAATATTCTACAACATCAATTTCTACAACTGGATCTGTTAAATCATTAAATGTTTTATCCTTTGGATCTGAATATAAGAAAATACCAAGTTTAAAATCCACAAACTCAGTTTCTGGTTCCGATTTGATTGTGAACGTAGAATCAACTGCGATTGGTTCGATAAAACAAAAAAGAATTTTAAATAATAGATTTACTTATTCTTCAGATAAAACACTAAGACCCAAAGCTAAAGTATCTCCAAATATAGTATTAAAAAATTCCAATACTATAGACACTCTGACAATTTTAAATGGTGGAAGTGGATATATTGATACTCCAACATTAACCATTGTTGATTCTACTACAAGAAATATTGTCAATTCTGGTTTATTAAAACCAATTTTGACTGGATCTTCAATCTCATCTGTAGATATTGAAGTTTCTCCAAAGGGACTGTCTGATGATGGAGTAGAAATCTTTACTACTAACAATACAAATGGAGTTGCTGTTGTTAACGTAGAATCTTCAAATACTGGTATATTCACATGCTCCATACCAACACCAAGCACTGGATCATTTTCAGTTCTACCATTTGTAGAAAATGATCTTGTGTATGTTGAAGGAATTCAAAAACTTAGTAATAGTATTGGTGATGGATTTAACTCCGAAGATTATGGATTTAAATTGTTTAGGGTAAGCAACGTTGATACTTCTGGTCTTAATGTTAAGGTAACCTTAAATATATCCGGATTAACTACAAACACTGGTACTGCAAAAACAGTTCAGGATTTTAGTGGAGTTTTAATTAACGAAAATGATTATCCATCCTTTAAACTGACTCAGAAACAATCCACATTCTTAGTTGGAGAAACTTTATCTTCAAATAATCGGAACATAGATTTAACAGTTGTAGAGAATGAAGAAAATAGATTAAAAGTTTCTGGATTGTATGAATTATCTCTTGGAGAAATTATTACTGGAACTGAATCTGGTAGTATTGCTACAATAGAAAAATTAACCAACAACGAAGCAATCTTCAATGTAAATTATTCTAATTTACAAGATATTGGATGGGACAATGAAACTGGAAAATTAAGTGAAGATTATCAAGTTACTGCAAATAATGATTATTATCAGAATTTGTCATATTCTGTAAAAAGTTCAGTAACTTACAAAGATCAACAATCTCCCGTAGAAAACTTAGTTCATACTAGTGGATTAAAGAACTTTGCAGATACTCAAATATCTAAATCTGTTAATGCAGGATTAGCAAAGTCTAGTGATGGATTTACTATTGTTTATGATGTTATCGATCAAAAAAGAGTAGATACTATTAATAATTTTGACAATGTTATTGATAGTGAAGTTGTTGATGAAAAATCAAAATTCTTGAGATTTCAAAACAAGAGATTGACCAATTATACCGATTTGAAAAATCTCAATGTATTGGACATTGATAATATAAGTAATCAATTCTCAAATTTTGAGGATGAAAATACTGAATTTTTATCAATACAAGAAGTTGATGATATATCATACCATAATTATTTGTTTAGAGTTGTTAGTACAGATGGTAGTGAGGTCCAATTAACTGACTTAACTATCTTAAGTGATGGAAAAGAAACTGTTATTGTTGAAAATGAATCTTTACAAAATTCAAATTCTGCGTATGGAACATTTGATTTAGTAGAGAATGAATTTGATGAAACTTTCTTGAGATTTAATCCGGTTGACGCATTTAATACAGATTATGATATTAAATTAATCAAACAGGTTTTCAATTCAAATATTACTGGAGTAGGAACAACTGCTGTCGGATTTGTGGATTTGACTGGATCCGTAACCACTTCTGCTGGCATAGGAACAACTGCAATTATTTCACTAGATTCTAGTAATTTCGAATCTCTTTATGTTAATACACAGATAAGAAATACTAGTAATGATGATATGAATTATGTGAGATTGTATATCGCCCATGATGGGACAAATACATATATGTCCGAATATTATATTGATAATAATTTAAGTTCTTCAACAGGAGATCAAATAGGTTTCTTCACTTGCACTGATTTAGGTGGCGGAGTTTTATCATTAGTGCATGAAAATACTTCTTCAGATTCACTTAATATAAGAACTAATGTTGTTGGATTTGGAACAACAACATCTGGAATAGGCACATTTAGATTTAAGTCTTCCGATCAACTGGATGGACAGGAAAGAAGTGCAATTTATGAATCCAACTTCCAATCTATGGTTGGTATAGCATCGACGACCATTCATACTTTAGACAAGACATTATTTAATGCATCAAAATCTGTAGTACAAGTTAGTATAGGTTCCAGTAAAGCACTTCATCAAGTCATGATGATATTTGATGGAACTGATATCTATACACAACAATTACCTTTCCTTTCGGTGGATACCACTGTTAATACCCTTGATACTTTATCTGGTATTGGAACATTTGGAGGAGAAGTATCTGGTAGTAATTTAGTATTAAAGTTCTATCCAGATGATCAAACTCAACAAACTGATATTGAAATTTTCAGTAAATCATTATACACCGGAACAGATGTTCTTAATGATTACCTAGATTTGACATATGGATCTTCTACTGAAAGTATTGATGAAAAATTCTATAATTCAATTAATGGTGATAGAATCAATAGAAAAAACTTTAAACTTACTACAAATAATACACCAATATTCTCAAAACAGTTTAATCCAAATTCAGTATCTTTAGCAGCAACTACTGGAATATTCACTATTGAAGATCACTTTTTCTACACTGGTGAAGAGTTAATTTATACTCCAAACTCTACAATTGTTGGTGTTGGAACCAGTGCTATGATGACAAGTGCCACTGAAGTTTTACCAAGTTCAGTATATGCTATTAAACTTACTGAAAACACTTTTAAAGTTGCAACATCAACTTCAAATGCTATAAGTGGAATTGGAACAACATTTGCTTCCTTAGGAGAAGGAAATGCTCATAGATTTACTATGAAGAAAAAAAATTCCAAGTGTATTATTACAGTTGATGAATTAGTTCAATATCCAGTTGCATATACTGGAATAGCACATAGTTTATCCGGAAATATTGGAGGTACATTAGGAGTTAGCACTACCTTTGTTTCTTTAAGTGGAATTTCAACAATCAATATAAAAGATATATTATATGTTGATGAGGAGTTCATGGGCATAGTTAATGTTGGACTTGGAACTACAAATATTGGTCCAATTACTAATAGTGGAAGTATTAATCTTGTTGAAGTTGATAGGGGATTTGTTGGATCTTCTGCAACATCTCATTCAGATAATACCGAAGCAAGAATTTACAAAGGAGCATTTAATATTGTAGATGATGAAATTAATTTTGCAGAAGCACCTAGAGGAAATCCTCAAATTGATAAAACTAGACTCAATTTAGATTTTGAAACATCATCATTTACCGGAAGAACGTTCTTAAAATCTATTGTTGATGATGGTGGTAATTTACAAGACATCAATAAAGTTTATGATAATATATCCGATCAATTTACAGGAATAGGAAGAACATTTACATTAACTGTTGGTGGAGCAAATACTACTGGTATTGGAACTACGGGTGGAAGTGGTCTTATCTTCATTAACAGCATTTATCAATCACCAAAAACTGCAAACAATCCTACTATATTTAATTATGAAATTAATGAAAATACCTCTTCAGGAATAACAACTGTAGAATTTTCTGGAATAACAAAACCAGATATAGATCCTGTAGAATTTGTAACCTCAGATACTGATGTTAATCAAAATGAGACTCCTAGAGGTGGAATTATAGTTTCACTTGGATCTACTCCTGGACTTGGATTTGCACCACTTGTAGGTGCTTCTGTGACTGCTGTTGTCGGTGCTGGAGGTAGTTTCGTATCAGTGGGATTAGGAACCACTGATAACTTGGGATCTGGGTATAATGGATTAGTTTCTATTGGAGTAACTGTAGTAGACATAGAGTATGATCATAGATTTGTAAGTGCTGGAGTAAATTCAATCACAGATAATACTGGTGGAACTCATACTGCGACAGATGCTACTTATAATTCTAGAACTGGTGATTTAGTTCTGACTATTCTTAATCATGGATTAACAACATCAAATACGATTGGTATTGCCACAGAATCATTGACATTCACCTGTTCTAAGGATAGTCATGCAACAAATCACCCATATCCAAGGGCAATATCAAAAACAAAATTGAGAAGAGGACAGTCAGGAGGAGACCCAATTCATAATCAACAAGTAGCAATTGCAGCAACTACATTGAATACTATTCAAATTGGTGTAGGAAGTGGTGGTGGTGCTGGTACAGGAGCAGTAGTTTCAGTTGATTCTATAGGCATTGGTGGAACTCTATCATTTAACGTTGGTTCTGCTGGAACCAATTATGTAAATCCGGAAGTGTTTGTAGACAATCCAGCATATAAAAACCTCCCTATTACCGGAGTTTCTAGACTTGGAGTCGGAGCAACAACAGATAGTGGAATTGGATTATTATTGGATGTCAAAGTTGGTGGATCCTCTACAACTGTAGGAATAGGATCTACTCATTTTGAAGTAACAGAGTTCCAAATTTCAAGATCGGGATATTCATTCCAAAGAGGTGATGTACTCAAACCAGTTGGTTTAGTTACTGATTCTAGATTATCCTCTCCAATATCCAATTTTGAACTTACTGTGCTCGAAACATATTCTGACAACTTTGCTGCTTGGGAATTTGGAGAACTTGATTATATTGATAGTATCAAAGAACTTCAAGATGGAAATAAAACTAGATTCCCTCTTCAATATAATGGAGAACTTCTCAGTTTTGAAGCTGATAATAATGAACCAATTAAAGATAACATGAGCAATCTATTGGTAATCTTTATAAATGGTGTTCTTCAAAAACCTGTAACTAATTACGTATTTGAAGGTGGAACCTCATTTGTATTTACAAAGGCACCTTTATTTGAAGATGAAGTTGAAATTTATTACTATAAGGGTCTTAAAGGTACAGATTCTCAACAAAATGATAATGTCAAACCAACCATAGAACCTGGTGATATTGTTCAAGTTAAAAGTAATAACACTATTTCAAACACAGTAACACAAGAAAATAGAACAGTTTATGATTTAACAGAATCTGATAGAATTGAAACTAATCGTTACGATCGTATTGGAGTTGACGATCAAAATCAAAAACCAGTTTCATGGACTAAACAAAAAGCAGGTAAAAAAATTAATGGTGAGTTTATATCCAAAACTAGAGCTTCAATAGAACCTTTAATTTTCCCAACCGCAAGAATTATTAAGGATGTATCAACAACTGATACAGAAGTGTTTATTGAAAATTCAAAACTATTCAGTTTTGAAACTGATGATGGTGGTTATAGTGACCTTTCAACTCCATGTGATGGATTGATTGTGAATGGAATTGCGACAACAGGATTCACAACTGGATTAGTTGAAAAAATTACATCATTCAGCACTATAAACGGTTCTTCTGGAATTGTTACCGGAATTACAACATCTGCAGGAACTGCATCAAATCCATTAGCTATTGTATTTACAATTATTGATGAAGGTTCTACTGCTTCAACACTCAGTGGATTATCTACTGGATATCCCATTTATATTAATGAAACTAATGTTGGCAACGGTGTGACCTCAATTGACACTACCGGTTTAAATTCCAATACGGTTGGTATTGGAACTACGTGTTTAGATAACATTTATTATGTTGGTGACTGGTCAGCCAAACAGTTAGCAGGAAGCAAATATGTGGGAGTTATAACCTGTAATGTGGACTCCAATACAAATACTGTTGGAATTGCCACTACTGGAAGTGATCCAAATAATATTGTTGGAAGATATTCATGGGGAAGACTATCTAGTGGAACAAGATCTTCAAATCCAGTGTCAATTGCCGTAACCGGAAATGTTGTTTCAGGTTTAGCAACATATCCTACTATTCAAAGGAGAGGTGTTGGGATTAGAAAAACCGGTGCTCTTCCTAAAATAGAATCTTAATTATATCGTATAAATATCTAAAAAACTATCAATATGGCTGCATTCGTAACAGATCAATTTAGAATATTGAATGCTGGTTCCTTTGTAGAGTCTATCAGTAATAATTCTTATTATGCTTTTTTAGGATTATCAAATCCAACAGATGTTGGTTTTGGCAGAACTACTAATTGGGATACCAGTACAACTAATAATCCTGTAGATAATTTGCAATATTTGTCTCATTATAGAGATACTAGTTTATTTGGTAAAAAAATTACCACGGAAAACGCTAGAAGAGTTGTAACAAGAATTGATTGGATTGAAAACAATGCCTATGATATGTATAGACATGATTATGGGCAGAGTAATCTATCTCCTGTTAATAGGTCTTTAACATTATATGGTGCAAAATATTACGTAATTACTGATGAGTTTAAGGTTTATATCTGCCTTGATAATGGAACTTCTGGATCTACAGGACCCACTGATACAGTCACTGTTCCTTTATCAACAGTTAAACCAACACATACTGATCCAGAACCAAGTTTATTGAGTGATGGATATGTGTGGAAATATTTGTTTAAAATTTCACCATCAGATGTCATTAAGTTTGACTCTACGGAATTTTTTGTTGTTCCAAATAATTGGTCAACTACCACAGACTCTGATATTCAAATAATCAGAGATGGTGGTAATTCAGATAATAATAATAATCAAATTAAAACAGTATATATTGAAAATGGTGGGACTGGATATTCGGATGAAACTGTAGATATTGTAGGTGATGGAACTGGAGGAAAAGTAAATATAAAAACAACAGGTGGAGTGATAACCGAAATAACAGTAACTCAAGGAGGTAAAGGTTATACTTTTGGAGCTATTGATTTAAAGAATCAAGGTGGACAAAATGCAAAATTAATTCCAATAATTCCACCATCTAAAGGTCATGGATATAACATTTATCAAGAGTTAGGAACTGATAAAGTATTATTATATGCTAGGTTTGATGATTCGACTAAAGATTTTCCTACAGATACAAAATTTGCTCAAGTTGGTATTCTAAAAAATCCAGAAACTTTTGGAGGAGGAACAACTTTTAATGAAAATCAGTTTTCATCACTTTTTGCCATTAAATTGACTAGTCAAATATCAATTAGTATTGGAACCGAAATATCGCAAACCGTAACTAGCGGAGCTGGTGTTACAACAATTGCAAAAGGATATGTAGCTTCTTACGATAAAGAAACTAATGTTTTAAAATATTATCAAGATAGATCCTTATGCTTTGGTAATGAAGTAGACCAGACAGATTCTAATGATACTGCTGCCATTGTAGGATTTAGCACTGCAGTTACAGCATTAAGTCCTGCTGGAACCATAGATACAAGTTTTAATGGTAGTGTGGTGACAATTAATTCTAAGCAAATTAATTTAGGAGTTAATTTTACAAATGGACTTGCAGATCCTGAGATAAATAAAAAGACAGGGGATATAATTTACATCGACAATCGACCCACAGTTCAAAGAGACTCTAGGCAAAAAGAAGACGTTAAAATCATTCTGGAATTCTAAAAAAAGATGGCACAAAAAACAGACTTAAATATCAGCCCATATTATGATGACTTTGATAAAAGTAAAAACTTTTATAAAGTCCTATTTAAACCAGGATTTCCAGTTCAGGCTAGAGAATTAACCACTCTCCAGTCTATTTTACAAAATCAAGTAGAATCTTTCGGAAGCAATATCTTCAAAGAAGGTTCTATGGTTCTTCCAGGAGGAATAACTTTTGATGGCGAATATTGTGCGGTAAAATTGAATGCTACCAATTTGGGGGTAGATGTTTCAGTCTATATTAAAAATGCCATTGGAAAAACTATAATAGGTGTATTATCTGGTGTAAGTGCCACAATTAAAAACGTTGCATTGACCACAGATAGTGATGAAGTAGATAATTTAACGATTTATGTAAAATACATTAATACAGGCACTGATTCCGAATCAACTACTTTTACACCTGGAGAAAATTTAACTGCATCTGAAAATATAACCTTTGGAAATACTGTTATTAATGCCGGAACAGTATTTGCTTCTGTTTTGGAAGAAAATGCAATATTTATTGGTTCTGCTGCGTCTATTGATAACGGAGTTTATTTTGTAAGAGGTAATTTTGTTAATGTTTCTAAGCAAACTTTAATATTAGATTATTATAACAGTTCTCCATCTTATAGGGTTGGATTAAAAGTAAGTGAAAAGATAATAAATGCTAAAGATGACGACTCTTTATATGATAATGCAAAAGGGTTCACAAATTTTGCAGCTCCAGGTGCAGATAGATTTAAAATTGAATTAACTCTAGTTAAAAAATCTTTAACAGATTTCAATGATACCGACTTTATAGAAGTTCTTAGAGTTGATGATGGAAAATTAAAGAAAGTGGTCGATAAAACAGTATATAATATCATTAGAGATTATATAGCAGAAAGAACTTTTGATGAATCAGGACATTATACTGTTGATGAATTTAGAGTAAATGTTTTAGAATCTTTAAATGATAGAATTAATAATGACGGTCTATTTTTAGAAAATGAAGTTACAGAAGAATTAAATACTCCATCTGATGATTTAATGTGTGTTCAGGTATCACCTGGAAAAGCATATGTAGCTGGATATGATGTTAAACTTGATGCAGCAGTAACTTCTGATGTTGAAAAACCAAGAGATACTGAAAACATATCAAGTATTAATGTTCCTTTTGAAATGGGACGTTTATTGAGAGTTAACAATGTTACAGGTACTCCAAAAGAACATGAAGAAATTGAATTAAAGTCTCAATTAAAAGGAGATGGTGCAGGATCTACTATTGGAAAAGCAAGAGTATATACATTCAACTTAACAGATGCAGCATATTCTGGTGCGGCAACTCAATGGGATTTGTATCTTTATGATATTCAAACTTATACAAATTTAACCTTTAATAGATCCGTATCAGGAACAGAAGTTCCAGCAACATCATTTATTAAAGGTAAGAGTAGTGGTGCAACAGGTTTTGCAGTTGCTGCTGGTAGTGGAACATCATTAAATGTTCATCAAACTTCTGGGACATTTGTTGCAGATGAACAATTATTGGTTAATGGTGTAGATGCTTCTTTGGTATTGAAAGAGTTTAAAGTTTATGGTATCAGAGACATTAAATCAGTATCTCAAACTACTAGTAGTTTCTCTGGATATCCGTCAGCAGCATTTGCAGCAGACAGTGCTCTTAGTTCTAGAAAAATTGCAGGAGTCACTGAAGCAACCTTAAGTTCATCAACCTTCACAAGTCCAGGTAATCTTTTTACTGGTATTAAAGTAGGTGATATTATTAAATATCAAGCTGGAAATGCTGATCCTCAATACAATAGAGTTACTTTAGTAGATGGAAATCTGACATCAATAAATGTTACTGCTCTAGGTGGTAGTAATGTATCTGGTGTTTATGATAAAGATAAAGTAGCTGGAACATATAATATCGAACTTGCAGTTACGGAATTAAGGAATATTGAAAATGGATCTCTTTATGCAGATCTTCCCGATTCCAACATTTCTTCAGTAAATCTTTCCAATTCTCAATTATTAATAACTAAACAAATAACTGGAAAAAGTGTTTCTGGTGGTCAACTAACATTTAATTTATCTGATGTAACCGGAATTAGTAGTGCATCTTTTGAATCATTTGATCAAGAAAGATATTCTATAATTTATACCAGTGGAGGTGGAATTGGAACAATCACATCCGATTCTTTCAATCTTGCGGGTAATGATGTAACTATTAGTGGATTGCCCATTAATGGATCTGTTGTTGTGAATACAACTCTTGTAAAGAATGGTATTCAAAGTAAGATTAAGGAGTATACTAGAAGTGCTCTAAATATCGTAAATTTATCACAACTTGTTCAATCTGGTGCAGCAACTAGTGATTCAATTAATGATGGATTAACCTATAATCAATATTATGGATTGAGAGTTCAGGATGATAAAATATCTTTAAATGTTCCTGATGTATCTAAAGTTCTTGCAGTATATGAATCAACAAACACTCTAGATCCTACTTTAGATGTACTCAAATTCTCATCAATATCTCAGGTAGACACTAATGCCATTATTGGTGAAGATATTATTGGATCTGATACTGGTGCTTTAGCAAGAATTGTCACAAATAATTCTACAACACCCTCTACTGGTGATAATAATAAACTTGGAATCGTTTATCTAAACGATCAAAAATTTAATCCAGGAGAAAATGTAGTATTCAAAGAGTCTAATATAATTTCAACATTAGAATCAATAACTCTAGGAAAATATAAAAATATTACGAATAATTTTAATCTTGATAAAGGTCAAAGAGACGAATATTATGATTATTCAAGATTGATCAGAGTTGGAACTCAAGTTCCAGAAAAAAGACTTTTGATTGTATATGATCATTATATAATTCCAACTTCAGATAATGGTGATGTCTTTACTGTTCTTAGTTATGATGCAGAAAGATTCTCTAAAGATATTCCTGTCATAGGATCAAAAAATGTCAGAGCTTCTGATACTCTTGATTTCAGACCTAGAGTACCGACCTTTGACACAGCAACAACTAGGTCTCCCTTTGATTTTAGTTCAAGAATCTTTACTAATGATCCAAAATTAACACTAAAACCTGGAGAGGGATCATTACTAGGGTACGATTTTTATCTGCCTAGAATTGATAGAGTATATCTTGACAAATTTGGAAGTGTTGTTGTAAGAAAAGGTGTTTCTGCTGCAGATCCAGAACCACCATCAAATGAAGATGGTGACTTAATGCAAATAGCACAAATCAATCTTCCTGCTTATCTGTATGATACTGATGAGGTTACTATATCTTCTATAGACAATAGAAGATATACTATGAGAGATATTGGTAATCTTGAAGATAGAATTGAAAACTTGGAAAGAGTTACATCATTAAGTTTACTTGAACTTAACACAAAAACTTTAAAAGTTGAAGATGCAAATGGAAATGACAGATTTAAGAGTGGAATATTTGTAGATAATTTCAATAATAAAGATTTGTCCAACAGTGATTTAACAACCACTGACATTAGAAATGGAGAACTGAGACCTTTTTCGTTCAGAAATTCTTTACAGCAAAGATTAGTTCCTGCAGTAGAAGTACCAGAAAGTCAATTAGATTTGTCACAAAATTATGAACTATTAGATTCAAATGTACAAAAAACTGGTCCTGCAGTTACTTTAAAATATGATTCTGTAGATTGGTTAAGTCAATCTCTTGCTACTAGGGTTGAGAATGTTAATCCATTTCACGTTGTAGAATTTAATGGAATAATCACACTTTCTCCAGATACAGATACATGGGTAAGAACAATCAGTCTTCCACCTCGTGTAGTAAATAATACAATTAATAGAACAGTTAATAGATCAGAACAAAGGACTGCTGAGGATAGAGTTATAGACTTGAATCCAGATGAATTTGATGATTTTGTAGGACGTTCAGAAGAAATAGGAAGAACAACTAACACTAATACCACTAGTAATACTGTTTCTGATGTTAGAACTGTTCTTGTTTCTTCAGGAGCAGAAAAATATGTTCGTTCTAGAAACGTTGCTTTCTTCGGAACTCTTTTCAGACCTCTTGCAAGACATTATCAATTCTTAGATAATCATAGTAATTTGACATTTATTCCAAAACTTGTTGAGATTGCAAATTCTCCCACTTTAACAAATTCTGGATCTTCCAATAATTCCTTCCAAACAGGAGAGACTGTAAGAGTATTTACTGCAGGAAAATTGGTAGGAATTTTTAGATTAGCATCATCAAATCATAAAACAGGTGCATTTAATTCTCCAACAACCACATATAGCATCAACCCATACGCAAATTCTGAAAATATACCTTCAGGATATAGTCAATCTTCTAAGACTATAAACATTGATTTAAATTCATTGTCAGCAGAAGATCAAGGAAGTTTTAATGGATATTTTGAAAAAGGTTCCAAAATAGTCGGACAAACTAGTGGTGCTATCGCATATGTAAAAGACTTAAGACTTATTTCCGATGTTAACGGAACTTTATTTGGTTCATTCTTTATAAAAAATCCTCATGTAGATCCTGCTCCAAACCCTAGAATACTTACTGGAAGAAAAACTTATAGATTATCTAGTAGTGCTACAAATCAAAAACCACTTCCAGGTAGCACACTGATTTCTGCTGGAGATACTACTTATACAGCAAACGGAACTTTAAGACAGTTACAGCAAGTAACTACACTTACTACAACAGTTACTTCTACTATAACTACGATTACAACCAGAAGAAATGTAAGGGCACGTAGAATAGATCCATTAGCACAAAGTTTTGTTGTTGGTAGAGATATTGATGCTCCCGATTTTACTGGTGATACTGATGATGATAATGGAGTATTTGTGACGAAGGTAGATTTATTCTTCGCATCAAAACCAGATGGAGGTCAACCACTCACAGTTGAAATAAGGACAGTGGAATTGGGAATACCAACATTAGATATTGTAGGTGAACCAAAAACACTAACACCTGATCAAATAGCAATTTCAAATAACGGAAAAACTGCAACTACAGTTGTTTTTGATTATCCAATTTATCTTCCACCCGGACAAGAATATGCAATAGTTCTTCTTGCTCCAAACTCCGATCAATATGAAGTTTGGACAGCAAAAATGGGAGAAACAACTATTGAAACCAAAGATCTTCCTCCTACTGAATCTATAAGATACAGCAAACAATTTGCTCTTGGAAGCCTTTTCAAGTCTCAAAATGGATCAACATGGACTCCTGCTCAAGAGTCAGACCTTAAGTTCAAACTTTATAAGGCAAAATTCACTTCAAACGCAGGTATTGCACACTTTGCAAATCCACCTCTTGATAGTAGTAATGGATACATTCCTACTCTTGGTGAGAATGCGTTAACAGCATTACCAAAAAATGTAACACTTGGTATTACTACAATTACTCCTACAAATGATCCTGCAGGAACACTTGTAGGAATTTTAACCGCAGGTAGAAGAATTGCCGGTGCAGGAAATAGTTTTGGAACCATTGTTTCTACTGGAAGCACTGCTAATAGTGTTAGTGTAGTAAACGGAGGAGCAAATTACACAGTTCGTAATGATGTTTCTACTGTTAATGTTTCAGGACAAGGTAGTGGACTAACTGTAAATATAGGTGCTGTTGGTATCGGCAGCAGTGTTACTACTGTGACTGTTAATAAGAGAGGAACGGGATACAATACAGGTGATATTGTTTCACTTACTAATGCCTCTGGTCAAACTGGCAGAAATGCGATCATTAGTATTACTGCTAGTCAGCATACTGATACATTATATCTCAGTAATGTTCAGGGATCAATTCCTACAGGAGATTTGGTTTATTTTGATACTGATACGACTAAAGTATCTCTTGCTAATACTGATGTTACATCTTCAACCGAAGATACAGGAATTAATTCTGGAAATTATTTGAAAGTTCAACACTTTAATCATGGAATGTACGCAAATAACAACAAGGTATTGTTAAATGATATTATTTCGGATACGGCACCTGCAATATTAACTTCAGATCTTGGTGCTACAGCTTCATCCAGTGCAACTATTTCAGTTGACGATTCAACAGTATTTGCTACCTTTGAAGGACAACCTGTTAGTACTAACAATCTTGGATATGTTAAAATTGGTGATGAAGTTATTGCGTATGAAACTGCAGCAAATAATCTATTAACTATTAACTCAAGAGCAGTAGAGGGAGTTGCAGAAGATCATGCAATCGATGATCAAGTAATGAAGTATGAATTCAATGGACTCTCATTGAGAAGGATTAATAATGTGGTTTATGATATTTCTGATACTGGAATTGAAAGTGATTCTTACTATGTTGAAGTTGATAGGGGAGCAACATCCACTATAGAAGGAAAATCATTAGGAAATAATAGATCAATCGGTATTGGAACATTGCCACAGGCATCCTTCTCAACACTATTAATTGGTGGTGGAGATGATATTAAAGCATCAGAAAATATCATGTTCAATAGAATTAATCCTAGATTTGATATTATTTCTCCAGGAAGTCAAACTTCCGTAACTTCCAACATTAGAACTACATCGGGAACTAGTATCGATGGAAACGAAGTTTCATTCACCCTTGAAAATACTATTCAAGAAGTAACACCAAATAGAGAGAATGATTTAACTTCTGTTCGCATGGTTTGCTCTAGGGTTAATGAACTAAATCAATCGCAATTTACTAATGTATCTGGAAAGAGGTCATTTAATTCCACATTAACACTTAACACAACCGATGAAAATCTTTCTCCAATAATATTCTCAGATACCTCTACTGTTGAATTCATCTTAGATAATATTAATAGTCCAATAACAGATTATACTACAGATTCTAGAGTAAATTCATTATCAAATGATCCTCATGAAGTAATTTACGTTACAAATACAGTAAATATTGCACAACCAGCATCTTCCTTGAAAGTTTTATTGACAGCATATAGACCAAAAGTAGCAGATATAAGAGTTCTTTACAGTTTAATTAGAGAGGATTCAGCAGAAGTAGAACAATCATTTGAATTGTTCCCAGGATTTGATAATTTGGAGTTAACTTCTTCAGGTGAATTGAAAGTAATTAATCCTAAGTTAAATAATGGAAGACCCGATGTTAAAGTTCCTCCAAGTCAAAAAGATCAATATTTAGAGTATGAATTTACTGCGAATGATCTAGAGGATTTTAGTGGATATGCTATAAAAATCGTTATGTCATCAACGGATCAGGCAAATGCTCCAATAATTAAAGATCTTAGAACTTTAGCAGTGAAATGACAAAATTAACGAAAGTTAAGGATCATCCTCATCTTTATAGGGATGATAATACTGGGGCAATTATAAATTATGACACTATTGGTTATAATCAAAGATTGAAAAAAATTGAGTTAGAAAAATCTCAAAAACAAGAGTTGGACAATATAAAAAAAGATATTGAAGAAATTAAAGAGTTGTTAAAACAATTTTTACATAAATGATTGCCTGGTGAAATGATATAAATATCTAGAGGTATATTAGCATCAATAATAATGGCTGTTTATGTATCCAATATAGTGATTGAAAAAGGATTTGACTTTGACACATCTTTTCAATTAGAAGACACTAGAACAAATGCACCTTTAGACCTAACTGATGCCACTACAGAGGCACAAATGAGGAAACATTATGGAGCATCTACATCAGTATCTTTTGCATCTACAATTACTAGTGCGGATCAGGGAATTATTTCAATTTCAATGACTTCAAATCAAACAGTCAGTTTGAAACCAGGAAGATATGTATATGATGTAAAAATTTTAAATGCTGGTAGAGAATATAAAGCTGTCGAAGGCACAGCACTACTACGAGGGGGAGTAACTAGGTAATGCCTAATATTAACGACAGGATTGGTTCTCAGAATGTCATTCGTGTATTATCTAATGCTTCTGCACCACCAACACGAATAGTTAATTTAACTGACGTACAATCGACTAGAAAAAATGAAGATGGGATGATCCTTGTATGGGATCTATCCACAGAAAAATTCTTCATGACAGATGCGATCGATTCCGCATCTTTAACTGTTACTGGTATTGCAACATTTTCTAATACAACTCAATCGAGTTCAATATCCACCGGAGCATTAGTTGTTAATGGTGGTGTTGGAATTGCAAAAGAAGTACATATCGGAGAAGGGATTACAGTTGCAGGAATTTCAACCTTCTCATCTGCCTTAGATATAAATGCTGCTGTTGATATTTTAAATGGATTAAAGGTAAATCAAACTTTTGAATCTGTTGGAATTACTACTCTAGCATCTGCTGGTGGTATTACTACTACTGGTGGTAATTTGTTTGTTGGTGCTGGATTAACAGTAGCAAATAATCTCAAAATTAACGGAACATCAGAATTTATTGGAAATGCCACCTTCAGGGGAGGCACTATTGGTATTGGTGATTCCACTAGTGACGATATTGATATTGGTGGTGAGTTTGTATCTAATTTAGTACCAAACACTGATAATACTTTTGATATTGGTATTACCACTCAAAGGTGGAGAGATGGAAAGTTTGCTGGTCTCGTAACATCAACAAATTTAAATGTCTCAGGTGTTGCGACCTTTAATACTGTAGACCTCAATGGTAATGTAGATATTGATGGACGAATTGATTTAGATGAAGTAGTAATTGCTGGTGTTACTACATTCAATAATGCTGATGTAGTTTTCCAGGGTGCTGCTGCTGGTCAGAATATAACATTTGATGCTTCTGAAAATGATTTAGAGTTTACTGATAATGCTAGAATAAAATTTGGTAATAATGATGATCTTGAAATATGGCATGATGGTACTAATAGTAATATAAAAAATTCTACGGGTGATTTTCATATTCGTAGTGATTCACTCGCACTCAAAACAACAGATAATAGTGAGAGATATCTTAAAGCTACTAAGAATCAAGATGTAAAATTATATTATAATGGCAATGAGAAATTTGCCACCACTGGTACTGGTGTAACTGTATTTGGAAACACTGAAACCCAAACATTAAATGTAACGGGACTTTCCACTTTCACTGGTATTGTTACAACTGTAAGTGACTTATATGTTGGTGGAGATCTTTATGTTGCTGATGATTTAACTTTTGATGAATTTACTGCACGTAATGCTAATGTCACTGGTATTGCAACGATAGGAACTCTTGGTGTTACTGGATTAACTACTACACAAAATCTAAGAGTTGCCGGACTATCAACTTTTGTTGGGGTTGCAACTTTTTCAAACAATGTTTTTGTTGCAGGAACACTTGATGCCGGACTTATTGATGGAGGTTCATTCTGATGGCAAAACCAACTACTAGAGAAGAATTAAAGGATTACTGTCTTAGACAACTTGGTGCTCCTGTTTTAGAAATTAATGTTGCTGATGAGCAGGTTGAAGATCTGCTTGATGATACTTTACAATATTTTAATGAGAGACATTATGATGGTGTGGAAAGAATGTACCTTAAGTACCAGGTATCTCAGGATGATATTAATAGAGGAAAGGCAAGTGGAACAGATGGTATTGGCATAACAACCACAACTGGAACCTCAAACATTGTTGGGTTTGGAACAACAACATTTAATTTTTACGAAAATTCTAATTATATTCAAGTTCCCGATTCAGTAATTGGTATAGAAAAAATATTTAAGTTTGATACTAGTAGTATTTCTGGAGGAATGTTCAGTATCAAATATCAGTTGTTCTTAAATGACTTGTATTATTTTAATTCTGTTGAATTATTACAGTATGCTATGACAAAGACTTATCTAGAAGACATTGATTTTTTATTAACTACAGATAAGCAAATAAGATTTAATAAAAGACAAAATAGATTATATCTTGATATAGATTGGGGTGCTCAAACTAAAGATACATTCTTTGTTATTGATTGTCAGAGAGCATTAGATCCAAATGATTTTTCAAAAGTCTTTAATGATAGTTTTGTGAAGAGATATCTCACTTCTGCAATTAAAAAGCAATGGGGTCAAAATTTAATTAAATTTCAAGGAGTAAAACTTCCTGGTGGAATTGAATTAAATGGTAGACAATTATATGATGATGGGCAAAGAGAGTTGGATGAAATAAAACAGAGAATGGCAATGGACTATGAAATGCCACCTCTTGATCTTATTGGTTAATAGTCATGTCATTAAATCCATTTTTTCTCCAAGGATCTACAAATGAACAATTTCTTGTTCAAGATCTTATTAATGAGCAACTAAAAATTTATGGGGTGGAAATTTATTATCTACCAAGAAAAATTTTTAAAACTGACAATATAATTCGTGAAATACAATCATCAAAATTTGATGATGTTTTTATGATGGAAGCGTATATCAATAATTATGATGGATATGCTCCTGATAGTGATATTATGACCAAGTTTGGTCTTAGATTGAAAAATGAAATAAGTTTGACTATATCCAGAGAAAGATATGAGGAATTCATTGCACCATTTTTGGAAGGTATTTCTTCTGGTATTAGGGAAGGAGTAATTACCGAGTATGACTTTGCAGATTTAATTACAAGACCAAAGGAAGGAGATTTAATTTATTTTCCTCTTGGTGAAAGATTGTTTGAAATTAAGAGAGTTGAATCAGAAAAACCCTTTTATCAACTCGGAACAAATTATGTTTATGAATTAAGTTGTGAACTTTATGAATATGAAAATGAACTCATTGATACTGCGATTGAAGAAGTTGATAACACTGTAGAAGATGAAGGATACATTACATCTTTAGTTCTTGCAGGAACTGCTGTTACTGCTACTGCAACAGCAAATCTAGGAACCAGAGGTATTAAAGAAATTACTTTAAATAATGATGGTAGTGGATATACTTCTACTCCAACAGTTATTTTTTCGGATCCTCCGTCTGGTATTGCTACCGTCACAGCCAAAGCAATTGCAATAACTACTAATAGAGGTAACGTTCAATCTATTTTAAGATTGGAATTAACAAATGGCGGATCTGGATATATAACAGCACCAACCATTACTATAAGTGGTGGTGGTGGAACAGGTGCCGCAGCTACATGTGCGATTGGATCAGAAAGTGAATTGTCTGTTAATAACTTCACAATCAATAATCAAGGAAAAGGATATTCTCTTCCTCCTATTGTAACAATTGA
>Ga0066865_10000105_pt1 | contig 19326 bp, 14 predicted proteins | sample ETN01SmetaG_2_FD_66433 | JGI IMG/M metagenome (GOLD analysis project Ga0066865, IMG submission 66433) | Marine microbial and viral communities from oxygen minimum zone, Eastern Pacific Ocean - ETNP2014F12-01SV265 | ecosystem: Environmental > Aquatic > Marine > Oceanic ...
CGAACACCCGGATTGGGACATGCCGAAACTCATCGAAGAGGCGGATAAGGTCGTCGCCCAGGAGATCGAAGAACGCAAGAAGGCACGCGAAGCCGAGGCTCCGACCGAAGAAGAGGCTCCTCAAGAGTCCAAGGAATAATTTCATACCATATTGTAATGAGTGCATTTTCAATCATACTTAACGTTGTGACCCTACTCATAGTCTTCTACGCCATCATGATACACGGCGACGCGCTCGACATCGACAGGAGAAAAAAGCCCGGCACTGCGAGTGAGGTGATGGAGGAAAATCTCACCGATCCACTCGTCGTGGGAAGGGGGTATTTCAGGGACAGTGAAAGGTTTGGACGCATAGGTAAATTTACAGGAAACGATCTAGGGGTTCCGGAAGATAACTGGGCTAATCATCGTCTTGCCCATGAAAAATCCTAGGAGAAACGCCACGAACGCCATCAGGTATGTGTTCTTGTCCAATGACGTGATGTCGAAGGGTTGTTGTGTGGGGTACCCCGAATACATGTGTTGTGGCGGCGGTACATCCATGTACATGGACGGTTGCTGTTCTTGCATGTACTCGTCTATGGGTGAACTGTCATGGTGCTGCGGCTCATTGTCGGGGAGCGGTGGCTCTTTGGGTAAGTGGATGTTCGGGTTATAATCGATTGGTTGTCCGATGTCAGTTTCCATTGTTAATTACAGTTTACATTCTTTTAACCCCGTCTATATCGCTTCCTTCTAATGGGTTCTTCCTCTTCCTCCTCGGACGACGACTCTTCCATCTCAGACTCAGATTCCGTGTCCTCGTCCGAATCTTCGTAGTACGAATCATCGTCGCTCTCTTCGTCGTCGTCGATGATCAGACCGATGATGTTCCCAAGTTCGTCCAGGTCCGAGTCATCGTCAAAGTCATCTTCGTCGTCGGAGTCTTCCAACTCATCGTCCGTGTCGATGTCGGACGCGTCCAGTTCCGAGTCGTCGTCGTACTCGGAGTCGGAGAAATCGTCCTCGGCGAAATCGAGATCCGGAATGTAAATTTCTTCCGGTTTTTTAATGGCACGCCCAGATCTCGTTCTCGTCACACTCATGGTTCTTCTGTTTTGTAATCTAAAGTCTCGTTTAAGTACTTAGGTGTGAATCTTTTGTTTTCTCGGAGCGCACTGTCCATGATGGACAATTCCGCACTAAACCCTATCTTTGAGACAAGTTCGTCTATATCCGACTCGATTCCAAATTTGTTGAATTTTAAATTACTCAAGTGATCGAGTGCGGTGTACAAAAAATACGACGCCACGCGCGGATCGTCGATGTGCAGTTCGATCTTGTTCAGGTTATTCAAAAACTCCATGAATTCCGTCGGGTCGACGCCGGAAAATTTGTGCGCTTCCATTTTCAAATCGTGAAGGTCGAGGGTCACGCGCTGACGCTGTGATGTGAGTAGGTACGTTAAAACACCGGTCGCTCCGACGAGGTAGAGCGCCATTCTACTATGAGACTATTTATTTTTTCTTGAGTTTGCCCACCGTGCTCGCGAACAGTTTCATCTTTTGCATGTTCTTGCATCCACACATCTGCTGAATCATACCCGACTTGTCCACGGTGAACGACACGAACTTATCGTGGTCCTGTGCCTTTTTCGCACAAAACTTTGAATTCGTCGCGATCAACACCCGACCCGCTTTCTTAGACACCTCGACGATCTTCGTGTCCTCGTGTCCCGAAAAATATTTTCGAATGAACGTCTCCAACTCGGGTTTGACGTCCGAGAAATTCGATCGAGGCGGAGGCGCGGCGGGTCGCTTTCTTTTCAGCGGTGCCGACTGTTCCGAAAACAACGCCTTCTTCACCTCGGACGTGAGTTTGTATTCCTTCCCGGTGAAATCCTTACAGAATCCCATGTGACGACCCACCAGTGTCTCGCATCGACAGAAACACTTTTGCATGACTTGTTCATTGGTGACTAAAAACCACACGTGATTCCCCCCGTGGTCCCGTTTCGTGTTCTCGCAGTACCGACTCGTCGTCGCCACGATGAGGTTCCCATTATTCTGTTTGTAAGCCTTGGTCAGACGCGCGTTCTCCTGCCCCTCCATGTATTTCTGCACGAACGCCTCGAGTTGCGCCACCGCGACGTCGTCCGTGAATTCATCCCTCGTCTCCTGTTTCGTGAACGCCCCTTCCTTGAACGCTCCACTGGGAGGTTCCACTCTCACGTGCGTCGTCACGCTCGAGCGCACCGCGGACATGGCGAGGATCTTCGGGTCCGGCGTTTGCTCGATCCTCTGAAGCATCGAGAGCACCGGTCCGTGTCTGTATATGTACACGGGCAAGTACGCCACCTGATCGACTCGACCGTCGTTCGAACACGTCGCACACCCCCTACCCTCGCAATTTTCACACCTCGCGCGTTTCAGACTCCACGGCATGCGAAACCCACTGCCCTTGCTCCCGCGTGAGATGTCTCCATACACGGACGAGTCCACGACCTCGCTCCAGTCAACGCTCGGTTTCGCCGTGAACAGGGCGATGAGTATGTGTTGTCGAAGCGCGATCGCCGATCGTTGGTCGACGACGAATTGGTCAAAGTTAATGTGAATGCCAGTCTTGATCCTCCCCCCGGCGAGTTCTTTGGGTGGCGCCAGGGACACGAGGGCGTCCTTCCCCCCGTGTGCCTTCACTTTGTTGCAAATCACCTTGACTATGGACTCGACCTCGGGAAGGTCCAGGGACTCCTTCGATTTATAGTCCAGGTCAACGAAAAAGTTGTACAGGCTGGACTTTTGTTCGACCACGTACAGTTTCTCACCGGACGTCACCGCGTCGCAGTACACCTGATAGAACTCTTTCAATCTGTCGTCGGGTATGCTGAGTTTCCCCCCGTTCATCAGCACGTGCGAAAGATTGGAAGCGTTGTTCAGTTTATTTTCATGACACCACCGTTTAAACATGGCGGGTGCCCTTACTCCTCGTAACGTCTGACCCCTCTAAGTCGGTCGAAGAGGGACGGCTGTTCCTGCTGCTCTTCCCCTTCCTCCTCGACGACCTCCTTGATCTCCTTCTTCAAGACGAGGAGTTCGTACACGGTGTTCTCCTTGACCTCGTCCACGTACTTGTCCGCGTCCGCCTCGGAGTGACCTTTGTCGAGCATGATCTCCTTGATTTGATTAAGAATGAATTTCTTACTCTTCATTATTTTACATAGTTAAACGTTTTTCTATATTGCGAACTTACCGCGGAATAAAATTCTGGATTTTTCAAGATGTGATCGACCTGCATCTTCCACTGTTTCCTCTTGTTGAAATCTTCGAGGGTGTCCCATGACATGAAATCGTTCTCATCGTACACGCGTTTAATAGGCAACTTGTTATGTTTCCTGAGTTGCATCTTCGCCTTTTCTTCTGAAAATTTCTTCACCATCGCCTGTCGCTGGGCGTTGTTGACGTCGACGAAGAACACGTACACGGAATACACGAGATCGATCCCTTCCTCCTTGTCCTTGACCGTGAACACAAACTCCGTGTAACACCCACTCCGTAAATTCATGCACCCGCGGGTCTCTTCCTCCAATTCCCTGAGGGCACACCGCAGAGGCGAGGCGATCTCTCTCTTTCGACATCCACCGGTGACGAATATCCATTCGTGCCACCGGCGATCACGAACGGTAAGAAATCGTGGTTTCTTATCGTCCGTTTCAAACGTGACTGGTATTGCGATTGCTTTGTGTTTTTTCATTATTGATGATTTTCATCTACCATGTGTGAACTTATTTTTCTTCAACAATTTCCTCCGGTTCGGACGCGGTCGTCTCCGTCACCACTGCTTCCTTCGGTGGTTGTTGGGTCGACGGTGGTGCGACGGGCATTCCGTACGGTCTCGGCTGAGGCGGTGGGGTCATCATGTGCTGCATCATCTTCGTCTGGACCATTTTCAATCCGTCGACGTCTTCCTTCGCTTGCTTCATCTCCTTGAAGAGGTAGACGCAAGCCGCGACACACACGATGGCGGCGATCATGGTCAACAATTGTTTGTCCATTTGGATCATGGTTTATTTACCTACCACACCACACATCCTTTTAAGCCGAGTGAATGGCACCCATCTTGGAATTACTTTTCGGACAATCGTACACGGGTTCACCAAAGTTTCTGGCCTGGAAATGTGGGTGCTTGCATGCGACATCGGACGGCGTCGGACCCGCCGCGGCGTTCACCTGTCCCGCGGTCAGTGGGGAGATGTATTTCTCAAGGGTTCGACTCTTAGGGTCGTACGTGATGACGAAGAGAATGGCGAGAATGATGGCGACAGTGTACAGTCTCATGTTACAATATTACCGAGAATTTAGTTCGCGAATGCTAAGGAGCCCATACCGTTCTTCACGACGAAGAGATTGAATCCAATGCCGTACAGGTTTTGTTGGTTCGTCTGAGTCTCGGAGATCAATCGAGCGCTGTCGAGTCGAGAGAAGTTGACCGAACCGGTGGAGATGTGACCCTTGGAGGTGTCGAGGCACAACGGGATGATGATCATGTTGTCCTGCAGAGACGCACGCTGAGAGAACGGGCAGTGGAAATATGCAGCCGCGTTGGTAAAGTGCGGTTGTGCCAATCGGAAATCGCCGACATCGATACCGTTCATTTGGAGTTTCAAGCGGTTGGCGATGTGCGCGAGGGCGATGGTGCCACCCGTGTTCGCCGCCGAGACGATCGCCTTGATGGGGTGGTTGAAATTCAGGTCCGTGACCTTCGCTTGGGTCGGCACGGCTTTTTGCACCGTCGTGACCAAGTATTGAAGCGGTTGGCTCGAGAAATAATCACGCTCCGGACCGTCCAAGTAGATGTAATTCGCCCACACCTCCCACTTGTCGCCGACCTCGGCACCCCAATGAATGCGAATCTCAACGTCCATGTATTGGAGCGAGACCAGCGGAAGGGCTTGCGCGTACGAATTAAACCAGAACTTGAGCGGGTAGAAAAGCGCGTTCGACGCACCACCGAAAATGTCACCGGACACGGATTGCGCGAGGTTCGGCGCCATGACCGCCGGAGCGATTCTTTGGGTGAAAATGGCATCCTGTTCGTCCACAACTTGTCCACCAATCACAAGTTGGACTTTGTCGATGACCGTCGACCAGTCAGCGATCGCCGTGTTCGCCTGGGTACCGTTCGTGAGCGGCGTGAGGTAAACATAGGAAAGGAGATCACCCTTTCTCTCAAATCGAACCGTGGACATGGAATTCGCCTTCACCTGACCCTGGATCGTTTGACGCTCGACCGTTTGGGCGAAGTTGGTGTGCGTTCGGAAAGCACTACGAAAATAACTGACGGACGCATCTCCGGTGATGGCCTTGTCTTGGGCACCGATAGCCAGCAACTGGGTGATACCGGCACTCATGGTTTATAGTACTACCATGTAAGATTATTTTTAACCCATCAAGGTGCAACTCAAAAGTGCCGCGTAGTAGACGGCGTTGTGTCTCGTGGTGAGCGTGCCCTGTGTGTCGGATATGTATCGGATCTCGTACGGGAGTTCGGTCTCCTCTGGGTCGTCGTCGTAGATGCGCTGACCATGCTCGTCCAACACATCGACCATCTCCTGCTTCGTCTCGACCGTGGTGTTGGTGATGAGCGGATCCTTCGACACCCATTGTTCCATGCGTTGCCACACACGACGACTTTTCAAGACGTACTGCTCCTTCTCGTCGGCTTCAAGCGCTTCCCACTCGTCCACGGTCTTCTCGGTCGGGTTAGGTTTGGATTGGTGCTCTTGGTAATCCTTGCGCTCTTCCTCGGTCATCAAATCATACGCCTCCTGAGTCGCGGTCTGCGTCTCGAGACGCGCGTACTCGGACTCTGACGAGGGCTTGTACGGCTCCTGTGCCTCCGGTGACAGCGTTTGGTACGTCTCCTTGCTAATCGTGTATTTGAGGGTCTTGACATACACGACAGGACCATTCCATTGGTCGTCGTCGTCGCGCTTCATATTGGGGTTTGACGGTCGGTACTCGTACTCGGTCTTCTCATAGTAATCCTCCAAGTAGGTGCGTTTCTTGTCCTCGGGCATGCTGTCGTACTCCTCCTTGCACGTCTTGTACCATCGTCGCTTGATGTAATACGTCACGTCTCGAAGTTCGCGACGGATCTTCTTCTTCGGACGAGGCACGGGCACGGTGAAATCACATCCCTGGGTCAACTTGGCGACCGTGCTCGAGCGCATGAGATCGTCGCTCTGTGTCCACGCGTAGCCGTGAATGTTGGACGTGCACAGGAGATCACCGGTCTCGACGCTCGCGCCCTCGCGCATGAGCACCCACACCTTGGCGTCGCCACCGCGAGAGATGAGCGTCTCGGAATCTTCCGTGTGCACGTTCGCGTGCGCGATGACCCCGTACCACGCCTTGCACCCGACTCTGCTGGAGAGTTCCACGAGAGGTTTGCCACTCTTCGGGCTAAACGCGTCGTCTCGCGCGCACACGACCAAGCCGCGATGGTCGGCGACGTTCGAGAACGCCACGTCGGTCACTCGGGTCTTGACCGCGTCCTTTTCGGTGACGATCTCCTTGAAGGAATTGATCATGACCGGTATGAGCCCTTCGATTTCGAGCGATGCGACCTGCGATCCCCAATTGTCGTACAGGGGATCGATCTGAATGTTTTCGTCGCGCACGGGTTTCTCGGGCGACGGGTCGGCGTCGCAGTGTAATCCCACGAGATGGCGCAGTTCGGGCGCGTCGTAATACACGTCCTGGGCGATCAAACCGAACTCCTCGCGGTATTTCACCTTGGTGGACAACTCCAATTTGTCTCGTTTCCAGTAGTGTTGCGGATTGAGTTTGAGAAGCGTCTCCGTGCCCAGATGGAGCGGTTTCTCGAAATCCTTGACGCGATCGTCGGACGCCGTCGAGAAGGCGGCGGCGTAATGCGTCGCGGTGGACGTGAAATCCCCGTTGCGCGCGTTCAATACGTGTCTGACGGTACCGCCGTAATCTTCCCATCCCATGCCCCACCACACTTTAAAGCGCGAGTTGTGTAACGCAATGGTGGCTTGGTCACCGGTTCCCTCTCGCCAGTGATTCTCACCGTAGGTGTTTCTAACGGTATATGCATATGCGTACATACTCCCATTACCAGCATTGGCGGTGACAGTGTAAGTGTAGTTCAAAGCGCCACCCAACCCAACTCTACCGTCTCTCGCATGGAATGACAGGGTATCGCCCCCACCGTCGACTGTTCTAGCATTTGTGTGTGTGTAAATTTTAAACTCACTGTTATACGACGCGTGCCAGTCGTTATAACTTTCTATAATACTGCAGTAATCCGAATACGAGACGCTCCACGGGTATCCCATACGCAAGTAACTATACGTATATCGGCTGTCGCGCGTCCCAGACACCGTGCATGAGTACCCATTATCCTCGATGTGCAGTTTGGACAAGGGTGTGCTGTACGAGTATCGACGCATGGACACTTTGCCGTTCGTATCGATCCCCAACCCACAATCCAAAAAGTTTCCACCCCACAAACCATGATCGTGCGACTTTAACAAAAGGCGTTGCGAATAATTTGCCGTCGTCCCGGCACTGTTCGTGGCCGAATTGACAATAAGCATACCCGCCGTGATGTACGGCTCCACGGCTTGGGGGGCGTAATAATAGGCTTTGCCGTACGATTGCGCCTCGGAAAACGTCGTGTGATTGCCCAAAAGGAACCCCTGACCCTGGGACGAGAAGACATCTTTGTGCACGTGTAACCCGCCGCTTTTCTCCATGTACGGTCCGTAACCGTAATTGAACGGATCGCTCGTGCCGATCCCCACCGAACCGTCGCCGTCGAAATGTGCACACGTTTTCAAATTAAGTGGAGACGATTGGTCTGACGCACCGGTTTCGATGGTAACCCCTCTGTGATTGTCGTGTCCATTCATTCTGATACCCCCCATGGTGACGCTATCGATCACCTGGGTCAAGCGCGTCGACCATCCCAACCAACCGGCTTGAGAACTGTCCTCGACCACCTTGGAGAGGACGAGGTCGGAATAATTCGAACCACTGGGGGTTTGCACGTTTCTCGCGTTTTGCTGAATAGTCGTAGTGCCGGTTATGTTGGTGGCATTGTAAAAATTACCCACAGTCGCGTACAGGGTGTTCCATCGGTAACTCGACGCCCCGAGACTCATATTGTAGCCGGTGTCGGCGGTGCCGCTCCACCCGGGAAGCACCAAACTCCCTGACAGGTGCATACCGCCCTGGTATTCTGTACCTCCAACCACGTACCGTCGATAAATGTCTCCGAAACCAGTCGCGAGCACGTTCGAGCCTAAAGAATGTCCATACACGTACAATTCTCCCGTGCTCCCGTTCATTTTCTGTTTGGTGACAAGTTGATTCCTCGAGAACGTGTTAACGACGGCGTCGTAAGAACTCCCAATCTGAACCGCCGCCGTGTTTGACCCGACGGACGTCGGTCCGGCGACCAGATTCAAGTATATAAAATTCGAATCGGTATCGCTCGTGTCGTTCGCACGAATCGAGAGTTGTCCCGGGGTTTGAATGTAGTAATCCGTATTATCGTCCTGTCCCGTGGGATTACCCAATCGAACGTTCCCACCGACGTGTAACGCTTCGCTGGGATAAGTCACGTTGACCCCGAGTTTGTTTGTAGCGGAGACGAGGGATTGTTTTGAATTCGGTGTATAGTATTTGGCGATGTACGTCCCGCTCGTCGTCGGTGCGGTGGTCGTCCAATTCGGTTGTAGGTACAAAGTCGTCAGATTGGAATAATCCAACTCAATCTTGACGCGAGAGTACGGCGACACCTTCAAGTACACGTCGACGGTATTATTCGAGGTGTTGTTGTAAATCGCCAAGTAATTATGATAAGTGAAATTCAACTCACCGGTGACGTTGACCGGTCCGTAGTAGAACTGATTGTCCGGCGATGTCGGCACCCCCCACACACTGAACTCGTACGTGCGTTGTGTCTCGTTCACGCGGTTCATGGTGATGACCCCTCGAATGTAGGACCACACACCAGCATTCACCGCGGTGAGGGTCGCCAATTTCCACCACCGGTCGCTGCCACTGTCGTTGAATTCATTCAGGCGCACGGTCGTCAAGATGTCATTGTTGCCACTGTACTGCGACACCTGTGTCAACACGTTCGAGCAGTACACGTTCCCCGAATACGACTCGCGCGCGCCGATCCCGCCCGCGACAGTCAGCGCACCCGTGGACGTGCTGGTAGACGTGGTCGTGGCCGAGAGGGCCATGTTCGTCGCGTCGATGCTCTGCGTCTTTGCAGATCCGTACACCTCGAATCTGTGCGTCGTGGGTGCGTAGGTACCGACACCCACGTTCCCGTTCGTGTAGGACAGGTGTCCCAATTTACTTTGGGACCAGTACGACCCGTTCATGAATTTGATCGCTCGCACTTTCCGACTCGTCCCGGAGTTCGTGGCGAAGCGGAGGTACTGTCCGGTGGTCGGGTTTTCGTACACCGCCGCGCGTTCGCTGTCGTCCAGTAAGAATTTCTGGTGACCGTCGAGTGAGATCGTCCAGACGTTTCGATCGTACACGACGGAGATGCGATGCCACGTGGACGTCGTCAAACCGACGGACGTGGCCTGAGCGAGTTGGGTGTTGTCGTATTTCAGGGTGATGGTGTCGTATTGCCAGTCGAAGATGAGTTCGTACCCGTCGTTCGCGTAAGACGTCGTACTCTCCGTGTACGTCTGCATGAAGACGTTCCCGGTCGCGGTGTCCCCGGAGTACAACTCGAACTCGCCGACGAAAAAGTTGGGGAGTTTTATCCCCTTGTACATGAAATTGTTCCCGCTCGCGTATCTAAGGTCGATTTCCGCTGGCGACGTCGATCGACTGACGCCAGAACCGATCGTGAAAGGTGGTGTGGCAATGTCCGTCCCCATATCATCGTACACAAGGACGGAGTTCGCGCGCAAAGCATTTGACACGGTGTCTACTCCCTGTAAACCGACCACGTCGAGTGTGCCGACCCGAAGAATGGCATTCGAGATGTCGAGATATCCGACGTTGTCGCTGCTGAGAGACATACTATTATTGGTTACTAAAATTTTCTACTCAAATGTCTTCCGTGTAGTTGGTAAGTCCTTCCTTAAGTTTGTCGTACAAGACATCGTACACGTTTTCCGTGATCGGGGTATCGCTCTCGATGGTCACACCCTTCCCGCCGATCATCGCCCGCCCTTGGTCTCGCATCTCCTTGGAGACCCAGATGTTGAAATATGCGTTGATCGCATACGGTCTCGGTGGGAAGTCCACCCCGGGCGTCGGCATACCCATAGGTCGTAAAATTTCGATTCGCGATTCACCCAAACTGATGTAATACGACGGCACGTCAAACCCAGCGGAGGTGGTGTAAGATTCGTTGACTGTGATACCCATTATACTAAGGTCAGTTAAAAAAATGTGGCGAAATTTTTGCATCATGAAGATCTTGTTTCTGTGCACGCACCCTGGACAGGGGACCGGGTACGCTCGGGTGGCGAACAAAATCACCAATCACCTGGTGAATCAGCCTGGGGTCGAGGTCGTGTACTACGGGTTTCAGAATTACGAGGCACAACTCATCGAGGACAGGTTCATCGATCCGAGAATCAAAATCTACGACGCCGTGAAGATCGATCCGGACTCTCCCAAAGGGTTCGGTGACAAGGGCATCGTTCCATGCGTCGAGGAGGAGAAACCGGACGTGGTGTTCCTGTACAACGATCTCATGGTGACGACGGCGATTTTGGACTTGATACCCGACGTCCCCACGTGGGTGTACCTGGACATCGTATACCCGTGGGAACGACCGAGCGCCTTTCGTCGCCTTCGAGAGCATGCAAACGTGAAAAAATTGTGGGTGTTCCTCGAGTGTTGGCGCGACCACTTGGTGAACGATTACGGATTCGACAAGGAGTTGGTTCGGGTGATGCGCCACGGCGTCGACGTCGAGCGTTTCCGAGACATCGACCAGGGGGTCGCGAAGAATTTGTCAAATTTCAAACCCGATGATTTCGTCGTGCTGAACATGAACAGGAATTCCTACCGCAAGCGGCAAGACATCACGATTCGTGCGTTTTTGAAATTCCTCACCATGAACGATTTCGATCGACGAATCAAACTGTGGTTGGGATGTTTGCCCGTCAAAGATGACGATGGGTACGACACCGACGAACTCATCCTCACGGAGTGTCTTCGACAAAAGATTGATTTCGAGAGGGTGATCGAGCACATATTCATCATGACTAGACCTTTGATGATGACCGACGAGACCGTGAACATCGTGTACAACGCCGCAGACGTGGGAATGAATACGTGCTGCGGCGAAGGATTTGGACTCACGACGATCGAGCACGGGTATTTCAACCGTCCTCAAATCGTAAGCGGGGTTCCCGCGCTGAAAGAAACGTTGGGTGATTTCGCGACGATCATCGAGCCCACCGGCACCAATCACATGTGCAATTTTGACAAACACAACGGGGTGATGTACGAATTCGAACCCATGGATTTCGCGATGGCGTTACACGACTGTTTCCACAAGAAAATTTCCAACCCCGATGGACTCCGCGAACACATCATGAAACAATACGATTGGGACACCATCCTCTCAGAACAACTTACACTTGACGAGAGCGGCGACGACGCCGCCGTCTAAGGTTCGAATCGCATATTCGGGTTCGGTCTCGTCCGTATCCTCGTAGACGATATTTCCATGCGCGTCGCGTTCCTCGAAGTTGTACTGCTTCGTAACCTCCTCGTACCCGTCGGTTGGGCTGGACACCACGCATCGCCTGATTAGGTAACGTTCAATCACTTGCTCAGGCGTACACAACGCCTTCGCGGCATCCGTCATCTGGTCGTACTCCTCCTGCGTTTTGAAAAGCATATCTTCGTCCCTGTACCTCGTCGTCGTTTTGATTTCGCGGTTTTCGTCGGGATAGGTTTTGTAATTGTCTTCAGTACATGGTTCTTTCCACGTTTTTTCGTATTTGATGACGTCGACGATCTTTCGACGCGCGCGCTTCACTGGCACCTGTGCCGGGGCGAAATCGCACGAGCGAATCACCTTAGCGAACGTCGCGTTCGTAACCTGGGTGTCACCCTGCTTTTGCGCGTACCCGGCGACGCTCGACGTGGTCACCAAATCTCCCGCCGCGAGATTACCACTCGAATTCAAAATCCACACGTGGGCGGTACCGCTCGTGACGACGTCGCCGTCATCACCGGACACGACTCCAATGCACGTCGGATCACCCACGGTCGACGACAGGTGGTTGCCAGTGTCGTCCGAACTGACGATCAGCCCGTCATGACTCGTCGCGGATAACGCAACCTTTTCCCTGTTCGCTGCAATCTCCTTGATGGATTGAATGACGTAGGGTATGAGTTGCACGTAATCGAGGTGTGCCGGCTCGTCGCCCCAATTCGCGTAGTCCGGATCGATCGCCGGGTCATCACTCGACGTGACGTGCTCGAGTAAATCTGTCGCCGTATTGGGGACATGAACAATGTGTCTGAGTTCGGGAACGTCGTAAAAGATCTCTTGGGCGATGAGACCTGACTCTGTTTCGCGGCGTCCATGGTGGTCTAACTCCGGTACCAAACGCTGTTGTTTGTCGTAGATCTGTGGACGGAGTTTCATGAGAGTGTCCGTGGCGTTCGAGATGAACTTTTCGTTAAACTTGAGACGATCGTCGGAGGAAGGTAACGTGGTCGCTAGCGTCATTTCCTTTGTTGAGGTATCGTAGTGCACAACCCAGGTACCATTTGCACCCCTAAAGTCGGAGACGTAGAACCGCGTCGTCCCAGCGGTATCGATGGTATGCCCGTTCGCGCTTAACACGATACAACCACTATGGGCGTGATTATAACCGGCGAGGCGACCGAGGAATAATCCGTGTCCGCCCGAACCATTCGTATGTGGACCCGGTCTGGTGGTCGTCGCTCGACAAGCACCGTCCCCGACCGCGACCGTGAAATCGCCGTTGGAATGCCCTGCATAATGTCCTACGCTGACGGAATAGCACCCACTATTATCATATCCAGACCTGTTACCTATGTTTACAGAATTGATTTTCGGTTGTACGTGCGCGGCGTGATCACCAATGTTGACAGTGGCGACACCTGCGGTGTAATACCCTGCGTTGTAACCGATGCTGACAGCCTGGGCGTGATGGTTGCAATACCCAGCCTGTGTACCGACACATACCGCATAGACACCTGCTGCGTCTCCAACGTTCGACGTGTGCGTGTGCCCGGCGTTTGTCCCTACTTGAACGGACCAGTACGGGGCGTTACTAAACCCGGCGTTTGTCCCAACGTTCACGGTGTATCGTTGGGGATAGGAGTACCCAGCGTGCGATCCTATGTTGACATTTTCTTGGTTATAAGAAGTCGGAAAGTTTTCGCGCCCGGCGTTGACACCGATCGAGACCGTGTTATAACCACAAGCATAGTATCCCGCGGACGGTCCGATGGCAACGGAGTACGAATTCTGAAGCGAATTCCCAGCGATGCGACCTAGGGCGACAGCCTCTGATTTCTGTCCGCTGTAACCTGCCGACACACCTATCGAGATGGCGCCGTATTCCTGACTAAACGTACCAGCGCTGCCACCGATGGCGATACCGTACGAGGCTTGGTGATAATTACCGGCGTTCAAACCGATGGCGACGCATTCTCGCACTTGTCCAGTGAATCCGGCTTGGTACCCGATGGCGATGCTACAGTTCCCAGCCACACTGTTGTTCACTTCTTGCGCTCGGTACCCGATGGCGATGTTATAGTCCGCTTGGGAATAGAAACCAGCGTTCGTGCCTATGGCGATCGCTTCGCCGACACCGGCGGCATCACTGCGCCTCCCCTGGTTCGATCGACCCGCGCTGAGACCTATGGCGATGCACCGGTTTTTTTGGTAATAGTTTCCGGCGGTATGACCGATGGCGACGCCTTCGTCCGACTGGACGTATCTCCCGGCGTCGTTTCCAATCGAAACTGCATAGGGACCCTGCTGACTCAAGGCGGAGTTGATGCCGATGGCGATGCTGTACGATCCTTGTTGGCTCATGCCACATTGCCACCCGATCGCGGTACTGTACGATCCTTGGTTGTGTCGACCCGCATTGTACCCGACGTTGACCGCACCCTCCATCACACCGGACTGACCTGCTTCGTACCCCAGGGAAACCGCGTACGTGTTTGCACCGTAGAGACCTGCGGCAGCGCCAACGGAAATGGCGCCTAGTTTAGCACCGATCTGACCCGCACCATATCCAACCGCGACGGCGTACGTTCCTTGTTGGCATCGACCCGCGCGATACCCCACGGCGACCCCACCATCTTGTTGACCGGACTGCGCACACTGGTACCCGAGGGCGACCGCGTTGGTGTTCTGATTATATTGTGCACAGTCCGGTCCGATGGCAATGCCGAAATTCGCTTGGTAATTAGAGGCGGCGTTGAAGCCCATGGCGACGGCGTACTGGCCTTGTCCGGTTGCACCCGCGAGGGCGCCAAATGCGGTGGCACCCGTTGATTGTATGGAGTAACCCGCCGCGTCACCGACCGCGGTAGAGGCGGTTCCCTGACTCGTCCTCCCCGATGAGTTACCGATGGCGACCGATCGTATACCTTGTTGGCAGTGTCCCGCGTAGTCCCCGATGGCGACCGCGCGGTCCGCCTGTTGTCGTGCACCGGCGTTGGACCCGATGGCGATCGCGACGTCTTTCTGCCCGTCACGACCGGCTTCGAGACCGATGGCGACGGCGTACACGTTCTGTCCGTATCGACCCGCACCGTCACCGATGGCGACGGATTGGCTCGCCTGTATGTAATTACCGGCGTTCACACCGATCGCGACCGCTGCTCTACCCTGTCTATCGTACCCAGAGGTGTTCCCAATCGCCACCGCGCTGTCAGACTGGTTTGATCTTCCAGCGTTCACGCCGACCGCGACGGCATTCGTTTCTTGTCCACTGCACCCCGCGGCGGACCCCACGGCGACCGCATATGTGTTTTGTGAGATATGTCCCGCGTCGACACCGACGGCGACGGCACCCAGGTATTGTCCGTGCATACCCGTTTGGTGTCCGATGGCGACGGCGTAATTGTTTTGGGAGTGCACACCGGCGAGGTTGCCCAGGGAGACGGCGTACGATCCTTGATTATTCTGACCCGCGGAGGGTCCCATGGCGATGGCGGACATATGCTGACCACAAAATCCAGCCGCGGTTCCGACGGCGATGGCGTAATTGTTTTGTGTGTACGCACCCGCACCCTGACCAACGGCGGTGGTGTAAGTGCCTTGGTTGTCCATACCCGCCTGAAAACCGACGGCGGTTGCGTATTGTCTCTGTGACGTTTTTCCGGCTTGGGAGCCCACGGCGACGGCGACCAAACCCTGCGATGATTGTCCAGTGTCGTTCCCTATGGCGACCGTGGATTGTCCTTGACTGAGACGCCCCGCGTTGACACCGACGGCGACAGCATACGCACTTTGCGACGAGTTTCCCGCAGTAATGCCGATTGCCGTGGCGTATTTTCCTTGATGACTTCGTCCGGCGTCGTGTCCGACGGCGGTGGCGCTAAAGTCTTGGTTGGACTCACCGGCTTGTAAACCGACGGCGACGGAGTATGTGTTTTGACCGTCCTTACCCGCGGCATACCCGATGGCGACGCCGTGTGCGTTTTGACCGCTCTGACCGGCGAATTCTCCTATGGCGATGGCGTATGATCCTTGGGTGTCAGATCCGGCATTGTACCCGATTCGCGTGGGTTTGTTGGCGGCGGGAGTGATGATCACGGCGTCTGGAAATTGTAAGGAGCCACCCTTGGTGATGCGCATCTTCTCGGAATTGTTGACACCGAACGCGATGTGTTGATAATTTGAATCCGTGGCGGCACCCATAACAGCGACCGACGCGGAGTTGGAAACGCCCGCGCGAAGAATAGACCCCACGTAACTATTGTCCAAATCCGAGTCGTTACCGAGAAGCGTCAATTGTGCCGCGCTCTTCACGTACAGATCTTGATTCTCGTCCGTGCCCGCGGCGCCTCCCAAGCGAATGTGTCCGTCTACATGCAAACCACTGACACCGACGTCGGCGGACGACGGTGCGATGCCGATGCCCGCCATTTTATCCGTCACGAACGCTGTGGACGTGTTCGTGTATTGCACGGTCAGGGACGTCGAGTTTCCGACACCGGTCACCTGTTGCAGTGAATATGCCGGGGTGATTTCGACCGTCCCCAAAGTCATTTTGTGTGCGGAGACGTTGCCTTCGACGGTCAACACGTTGCTCCCGACATCTTCGACGTAGAGATTGGCACCCACGGACAAATCGTGTCCCGGGGAGGCGTTGGCGACACCAACGGCACCCGCCGTGATGAAACTCGTCACGGAGTCGTTGAATTCTACCGTGTTCGAGGTCACGTTCCCGTTGATGATGATTTCTTCAAAGTTCGCGGCGATCCCTGCTAACTGCGACCCATCCCCAATGAACGACCCCGCGGTCACATTTCCTGTGACGACGACATTCGAATCCACCGTGAGACCTGTCACGACGTTCGACAGGTTCACCGTTCGATCGGTCGTGGCACCGTACGTGGTGACGGATTGGAGATCGCTCACGATGTTGGACAACAACCCACCGTCGGCTCGAATCAACTTACACTCGACATCCCCGAAGACGTTCATGGTGACGTTGTTGGCGGAATCGATTTCCATGACGGTGTCGTCCCCACCCTTGAGGGTATGTCCGATCCTCAATTCATTGGTCGTCTCGTCGTAATACACAGCGACGTTCGGGGTGTTTGCCTGACGAGACAATAACAAACCGACGTTCGACAGACCCGCATTGTTCGCCCCGAGCGCCGTGATGGCGTCTTCGACGGTCAAACGCTTGACCTGGAGATTTCCTGGAATCTCCACATCACCGGCGAATGACTGAATATTCGTCGTCATGTTCTAATACTAGTAGGAGAAATATTTGACCGCGCTTCCCGCCTCGGTTATCTGAGTTACCCCCGCGGAAGGGTGACTCGATAGGAGTTCGACGTGTATGTCGTAGTCATAATTGGTCGATCCCGTTTGTTCGGGTTCCCATATGACCTGGGTTGGTGTGGTCGTCACCTCGTGTTTCCATGGGTAACTCGTCGAGACACCAAATTTGTTAACCTTACCGGTGACGATGTTGTGTGTCGAGGTTCCATTCTTCGACCCACCGCAACACTCGATCTGCATCGTGCTCACCTCATCGTCGTCGTGGACGAGGTGTGCGGTGATTCTTGCACTGAATACGTTCGTGCTGAAGGTGACACCAACGTTCGAATATGTCATGGACCCCGTGTAGGCGTACTGTTTGCTGGCGACGGAATTTTTGTTCACCACCAACCCTTCATTGATGGAGACGTTCGACGTGAACGTCGGGTCTAGTAATGGGCTGTATGTTGCTAGGATGCCTGAATTGACCCACGCAGCCCCGTTCCACAGCAAGACGTCATTAGACGATTTACCCCCGATTGTAATCTCGGTGAGTTGTTCGAGTTTCACACCGACGTCCGCACTCGAATTGGTCACAAACGCCGTTTGTGCGTTCATGAACTGAAGCGTGTTCGATGTCACTATGTTGCCGTTAGTACTGATTTGTTCGAGATTGCTCGCAATATTGGACAACAACCCACCGTCTCCGCGATAGAGCGTCGCGTTGATTTCACCACCGACGTCTAATTGATATTGTGGATTTGTTTCATTAATTCCCAGTTTCCCCGCTGACGTGAGACGCATTTTCTCAGAGTTAGCCACGCTGAAAGCCACGCGCGAGCCGGATTTTGCGTTGATAAATGTCGCGCCAGCCGCAGATTGTTTGATGGCATAGTCCGTTCCCGTATTATTGTCGAGATGTGCAAAGGCTGCGTGATCACTACTCGAGCCAGTCGCGTGACCTACCGCTGCTCGTCCAAAAAAACTCGGCGTATCGGTATCATGTGCCACCGCCAGTCTTCCAGTGAGGTCAGATTCTCCATCTACCTCTAGACCCGTTCCGTTGATCAACTTAAGATCGGTGTGCGTGAGGCGTGCGCAGGGATTGAAAGAGCCATTGTTTTTGACGGCGTATTCGATCAACCCGTCCTCCGCACCCGCCGTTTCGTCTGAAATCTTCCCGGTCATTTTGGCGTAGTTGACTTTACCACCCGTTGAGTTCTCGCCAGCGAACTTGATCTGACCGAGATAGTCCCCACTCGTGGGCGTCGCACTGTTCTTCCAGAGCGTGAATTCAGGACCCGCCGAACTGCTACCGTCAGTGGACACCATGTCGAAATCCCCGTTCAACGTCGCACCAGTCATGGTCAGTGCACCCACGTTGGCGGTGCCCAAGACATCGAGTTCGGTGGATGTCAGAGCACCGACGTTGGCTGTTCCATGCACGTCCAGACTGTTCGACGTCATCGAACCGTACACGTGCACCGCGAGTGCGTTGGCGGAATCTGGCACTAGATCCGTGGACGACGGATCAGAGAGTGTGTGTCCAATGAAGAATTCGGATTCATCACCCCTGTACCCGACCGCCACATTGGTACTCGGTCGGGTCATGATTAGTCCAAGGTCGAGCGTATCGGAAGAATTGTTATTCCCCAACTCGATGATGGCATCATTGACGATGGTGTTGACCGTTTCTAATTTCGTAAACTGACCTTCTACCGCGAGATTTCCGGACACGGACAGGTCACCGTCCAGAGTCAGCGTCGACGACGAGAACTCCAGTGCCGCGTCGTCGGTGAGTTGTTTGTTCGCACCGACGAAGACGACTCGAGTCGCCGTGAGGTCACTCATGACGAGATTGTTGCTCACGGTGATGTTACTCGAAAAGGTTGGGTCCAAGATATTCGCCTTCAAGTTCACGTTCGAGGTGATGTTGGTGTTCAGAATGGAGACATTGGACTGGAGATCCGTCCGGAGGGCTGAAACATTTGATCCGATGTTCGTGTTCAGAATGCCCACATTGGATTGGAGATCCGTCCGGAGGGCTGACACATTTGATCCAATGTTGGTGTTCAGAATGGAGACATTGGACTGTAAATCGGTTCTAAGGGTTGAAACATTTGATCCGATGTTGGTGTTCAGAATGCCCACATTGGACTGTAAATCGCTTCTAAGGGCTGACACATTTGATCCGATGTTGGTGTTCAGAATGGAGACATTGGACTGGAGATCCGTCCGGAGGGCTGACACATTTGATCCGATGTTCGTGTTCAGAATGGAGACATTGGACTGGAGATCCGTTCGAAGGTCAGCCACGTTGGAGGCGATGTT
>Ga0066865_10000109_pt1 | contig 18916 bp, 15 predicted proteins | sample ETN01SmetaG_2_FD_66433 | JGI IMG/M metagenome (GOLD analysis project Ga0066865, IMG submission 66433) | Marine microbial and viral communities from oxygen minimum zone, Eastern Pacific Ocean - ETNP2014F12-01SV265 | ecosystem: Environmental > Aquatic > Marine > Oceanic ...
TCACAAGAGGAAGAAAAAACTCCCTTGTGGATAGAAAAGGGTGAAACGATTATTTCCATAAAACCTGGCGCCAAAATAGCCATTAAAGAGCCTCAAAAAAGCATAGAGAAAATTATCAAATACGTTGATGTGGATCATGGATCTAGAAAAGTATTTTATTTTGATGATGATAAAAAAATACTCAAGGAACAGAATTTTAAAGATATTGAATACATAAAACCTCTCAAAAGAGGGGTACCTTATGCAGCAAAAGTTGTTACGCTATCTGGTTTATTTGGTGCTGTGCTAGGGTATTATAGTTTGAGCTCAGACAATTCAAATGAAAGCGATTCAGAAAGTATATTTCAAACTGCTTTTGCTGGAGGTATCGCTGGAGGCTTCATTGGAAGTTATGTATTATCAGAAAAACGACCTTATATAAGTCACTTTGTTTATATTGAACAAAGTGGAGAAGTTGTAAGGGATTTTCCAGAGGTATTGCGTTTCTCAGATAATGAGTGGCGATTCATTGAGTAAAGGAACAATACTTGTTTTCTATGTGTTTAAATCATTGAAAGGATAATCGATATGAAAAATTTTACTTCAATTCTAATTGCATTGCTTTTAATAACTGGGTGTGCAAATGCTCCTAAAGAAACCTCAACAAAACTTACTCTTGGATTAGTGCAATCAACGGTCACAAAAGGCGCAAATCAATCTGAAATCACCAAAACCTTAGGTGCGCCAAATATCATTTCTAAAGACAGGCAAGGAAATGAGACATGGACTTATGATCGGATTTCAAGAGAATCAACATCAGGTAGCACAGCTGGAATAGGTCTTGGTGGTCTTTTTGGATGGCTTTTTGGAGTATCCAGAAGCTCATCATCGACAAGCTCATCTTCAAAGTCAATTACAGTTATTATTACTTTTGATGATGATAAAAGTGTGATTGATTTTGCCTATCAAAGCTTGGAATTTTAAATGCTCTCAAGCTTAATTCGCCCCAAGTCTTTTTTTGCTCAAACGCTCTATCATGGATTGGTATCTTTACTCGTAATCGGTCTCATTGGATGCAGCGCTCCGCCAAGAGTTGAAAAGCCACCAACTTCTGTTGCTAGAGCAATGGAAACGCGCCCATTCCAGGGAGATCTCAAAACAGTGCTAAAAGCTTCCATTAATTCTCTTCAGGATATGGATTACACAATCGAAGTGTTAAATTCTGATGTAGGTTTAATTACAGCAAGCAGGACAACTGAAAGCAAAAAAGCTGGATTGTCACGTGAAGGTCAAAATAATCAAATGACTGATGCTCAAAAAGCATGTCTTGCTATTGGCGCGATTGCAATCATTGCAATGATTGCAGCTTCCATTTTTGAAGATAGCGATAATGATTCAAGTGGGGGTGGAAATATATTTTCCGGGGGAAGCAATGACGACGGTCCGGATGGCCCAATGATTTATCGGTATAAGGTCACTATCAATTTAACAGAGCTTAAAGATAGCGAGACAAAAGTTCGCGTAAGTGCTAGCGGAGAAGTTGAGCAAGATGGTAAAATATTATCTACTGGCGGAGTTCATGAGCCCGAATTTTTCCAAAAGTTTTTTTCTGGAATGAATCAAGGTCTTTTCCTTGATCAAAACCAATAGATTTACAGTAAATCGATCTTCATTTAGATATTATTAAGCTCCGCTAAAACATCTTGAGCATGAGTTTTGGTGCTAACTTTTGAAAAGGCTTTTTCAATTACACCATTTTCATCAATGATATACGTATATCTGTAAATCCCTTCATACTCTCTGCCATACATCTTTTTCATCCCCCAGGCACCGTATGCTTTTAAAACTTCTTTAGTCTCATCTGAAAGTATAGGGAAGCTGAAGCTTTCTTTATCGCAAAAGTTCTTTTGACGCTTAACTGAATCTGCGCTCATTCCAATCACGGCAATATTTTTTTGTTCAAACTGTGAGGATTCATCACGGAATCCTTGACCCTCAGTTGTTCATCCAGGCGTACTTGCTTTTGGGAAAAACCATAATACAACTTTTCTGCCTGAATAATTTTTTAATGAAACATTGTCACCATTTTGATCAGGAAGCGTGAAGTCAGGGGCTTTATCTCCGATATTTAACATTAATCCTCCAAGATATTATAATTCTATTTTAGACCACCGCATTCTATCGTCAGAATTGGTAATCATTTCATATACAGCTTCAAGGCCTTTTCGTTGCCCGTTCCAAACTAAGGTCTTTCTAGCTGATTCAAAATCAACCCATTTATAGTCGACATGTTCCTCTGATAATAGGACTTCTTTTGAATTGACTTCAATGCCAAAAACAGGAATTATATTTATTCTATTTCCTTTTACTTCATAAAAAGAACTTGTATGATCAGCAACAAACATATTAAGTGGGTCTAGACCGGTTTCCTCTTTCAGTTCGCGTATTGCAGTCTGCCATGCCTCCTCCCCATTCTCAATTTTACCCGCTACGCCTTGCCATAAGTGTTCATAGATTTTATTTTTGTTTCGCTTGAGCAGCAAAAATCTGGGGGTTCTTTTTAGTAGATTAAAAACATAACAATCAACTACTCTCGCTACTATTGAAGCCATACTAAACCCTTACTTTTATGTATTTTATCGCAATAAAACAAACTTATGCGCACTATCATTATTGTCTGCTTTCAATCTTAAAAAATATATTCCAGCTGGAGCCTCTCTACCATTTAAATCCTTACCATTCCAATACAAATTGTCTGCTAGCATGACACCATTAAATAGACGTAAGACTAATCTGCCATTAATATTTATTATATCGGCTTCAATTTTCCCCAATGAATTAGTGTTAAATTTAAAATTAACTTTTGATTTTGAGGGGTTAGGGAATATCAACACGTTTCTTTCTTTGGGTTTTGAAACTGATGAATCAGATAGCACGAAATCATCTTTTGATATTGGAAGTATTTTAAACTCATTGTAGCTGTAGTGAACGACTCCTGTAATACTATCAAAAATTGTTCCAACTTTTGATTTAGGCCAATCTCCCTTATAGAGGTACGGATCAACGATTACCTCATTATCAATTGAATCTTTTACAGAAAACTGGTCTTTATCATTTAATCCGGTTGCAACCGTAATGTTTTCTATCCTTACCAACATGCCTTCATAGATCTCACCCTCATATGAACATCCTCTTGATAGTGCATTTGCTTTGATCAAAACTGGTTCAACAGTATTCGCATAAGATAGCTCAACAGTTTTTGATATGTTCGCAAGCTCGGTAAGGCCGAAGTACTCTTTAATGTCTGCAGTAAGCTCTACTAGCGTGCCAACTTCAGGAGGATTATAAGCGCTGGGAATATACACAAAAATACCTGCCCACTCTTTTTTTTGGGGGTCTTGAATGAAAAAATTTGGATACTGATCGTCTGGCCGAACCGCTGTGACAACGCCAGTGACTTCAAGGCTTTGTCCAACAAAAGGGGAAGGATAACAATCATCTCCTATTCCCTTGTCGGTGGAAATTTGAATATCGTAAGGCGTAAAACCTGTTGTTATTGGAATGGTAATATTTACCTGATCAGTGCCTATTTCACCATCGTTATCAGTTACCTTTAATTGAAAAGAAAATATTGTTGTCATATTGACGTTTGGGATGACTATGCTTGCTGATCTTGATGCAGGACTTGAAATAGGTATTTGAGGGCCTGATACCTGTGTCCAATCATATGCTACTATGGATCCATTTGGGTCATAGCTTTTTGAACCATCAAGGAAAACGGTTTCACCTATGGTAGCGCTTTGATCTTGACCCGCATGAGCAATAGGACTGGTGGATGTTTTTGTAGTATACACTAACTTAGCTATCACAGGATAATGATCTGAAGCATAATAAATAGATTCGATTATATCATTGGGAGCGTCACTGTTTGTGCCTTCAATGATTGATCGATTAAAATGTTTTCCATCGTTTCCAACCACTTTATAGGACTGATCAAGAAGCTTAAGATTTGGATTGGTGCTTGTAAACTGCTCTGAAAATAGAATGAAATCAAATCTATCATCAAGACCACCAGTTGATCCTCCGTCTCCAATCTGGTCCGTTCGTGTTGATTGGGTGAATTTGAGCACGTGGGAATTATCATCTCGTACCCATGGACCAATTGGGTCTACAAGGTCAACAGACATACTGTCCACTAAAAGCTTATATGCCTGCTCATTTGGACTGTATAGGTTTAGGTCACCAGCTAAAATATAATGATAATCATTGGACTGTTGATTTATATAAGACTGCAATTGCTTCGCTTCTTCCCATCTTTGATTTTCGTTGCTGGAACCCGTACTTGCTTTAAGATGTGCAGAAAAAACAGTGAACGGAACAACGCTTTGAGCTGCGTTCTTAATTGAAAATGTAAACCCACTAATATCCCTTAAGACTGTTTTAATTGACCTGTTTGATATAAGATCTAATTTAGAATTGCGATAAATAATTCCATTTTCCATGTCGCGATTATTTGTAAGCGGGCCAGCTGAATATTCTTGTGAGCTTTTATTAAATACCTCGTTTAACAGTAAGTCGATTCCTCCTTGATCTTCAATTTCTTGCAAAGCAACAATATCTGGATCTATATATCGTATGACTTTTTCAAAATGCAATGCTCTCGATCTATCGTTCTCCCCAAAACGCAAAGCATTATATGTTAAAACGGTTAATGTATCTTGAGAGAAGGATAAGCTCATCATGACCAAAGCCATGAAAAGCTTAATAGAGTTTTTAAGCATTAATTTACAACCTGAGATAAAAATTTAAATTCGTATCCTTTGTCGGAAAGTTTTGGTATCTCTTCTTTAAGAACTTTTAATGTATTTGGTTTTACATGTCCAATTCCAATAGCAATGCCATTCTTTTTTGAAACTTTAACTAGTTTTTCAAGTTGTTGTGATATTTTATCTATATCAAGGTCGTTATCAAGGAACACGTGCCTACGCGCGGTTGGAACTCCATAAGTTCGCATCGTTTTCTCACCTACGGTTTTTGATGAGGTTCTGCTATCCAAAAAGATTTTGTTTTTTTGCTTAAGAACTGATGCAACAACCCCCATAACCTTTCCATCAGTAGTTGCTTTAGAGCCTTGGTGATTATTAATACCAATCGCCTCAGGGATTTCTTTTAAAGCTTCATTTAAGCGCCATTCAATCTCATCACTTGTCATACCAACTTTGAGCTTATAATCATCTTCTCCTTTGGCTCCCAATGATGATTGCATTGGCATGTGAATAATAACTTCTTTACCAGACTGAATTGCTTTTTTTGCAATAGAAGAACTTTGTGGATGGCCAGGCAGCACCGCACACGTTAAAGCAATAGGAAGGTTTAAAAATCCATTTGAGACAGAATCATTTCTGTAGCCGAAGTCGTCTATAACAAGCACAATTACCCCACTAGATTCAATTGATTCATCATTTAATATAGTTTCAAATTCAGGCTCTTCTATGTATTCAGGCTCATCAAAGTTGCCTCTGGTAGCAATATCAAGCTTGCGCAGAGCAGAATAATTACTCAAAAGCAAAATCAGAATCGCTACTGATAGTGCGCTAATGATTCTTCTATATTTTGTCATATTATCATTCATGGCAATCTAAGCGAAATGTCAAACATTTGGGGAACCCCAATTTCTTGGTTGCCGTACTGCAAAGCGTATGAAAAGGTATACCTACCAACACTAAACCCCGCACCAGTTGACAATGAATATGTTGCATCGTTCATCATTAGTGTTGCTCCTAAAGAAAGATTATCTTTCCTAGCTGTGCTGCCAAAAAAGAATATAGGATTTTTTATCAATTCATTGAATTCAATTGATGCGAATAAATCACTTTTTGTCCTTTTATAATTAATTAAACCTATTGCTCTTTGCGGTAGGGTTGGCTTTTGTTCATAGAGTTTATTCATTTTTCCAAAGTTTAGTAAAGAGCCTGACAGCGTTAGGGATTCGTTAATTAACCATGAAATTCCAAAGTCTCCAGCAATACCTGTACTGCTCTCTTGGTAAAGTTGAATTGATATCACTTGAAGAGCTACTCCGTAGCGAAATTTACTTGACTGGAAACTCGCTAAAGTCTTTGCTGAAACACCGTATGCCCCATAATGTCCTAGCGGCTGAGAAGATGGGACATCTGCTCTAAGCTCAATATCATTTATTCCTATATATCTCATGATAAGTCCAGCGCTAGTCGATCTAACTTGACCAGACCAATTGAGAGATATATTCTCCGAATCTGCAAACCATTTACCGTAAGCAAAGCTCATCTCAGGTGACCTATTAAATGTATTCAAAAAAGCTGGATTGAGTAACGGAGTTTGAAAAAATATTAGATCTTTAGCAGATGAAGGAATAGTTAAAAATTGCAAACCAGTACTCATTCCCTTTGTTGCAAAGAAAAGAAAAAAGATTATTTTAAAATGCAAACGCATAAGTAAATACATGTGAGACTCCAGCCGCACTCTCAAGAGTAAATGCGTAATCTAACCTGCTGTCTTTTTCTTCAAAAAGTGACCAGTCTAGTCCTAAGCCTACTCCAACTCGACGATTACCAAAACCTCCACGCAAATAGTAATTGTCAAGGTACTTATACTCAACACCAGCCCGAGCGGTATAGCCAACGAGGTCTGCTCCAGAGGTGATTAAACCTGCGTCAGCTGTGATATAAATTTCATTATAATCAAATGCTGTACCAAGGCGATACAAGGTTGGAAACTGCTCAATATATACCTTACCCCTTTCAAAAACCTGATCCGTCTTCCATTGATATCTTGAATTTAGGTCTTGAGCCATCAAGCCAATATTCGCTCCGGATTTAGTTTTGATAAAAATTCCAAAATCCATCCCGACACCTTTTCCTGTTAAATCCATAGAATTAACAGGTAGTTGATGTCTCAATACTTTCACGTTAAGACCTAAAGAAAGCCATGGAAGCATGGTCTGAGCAAACGAGACCATGTAGGCATTTTCTGAGGTTGACAGATTGCTTGTATGCTGTCCAGATAAATTTCTACCATCAATATTATCCACACCAGCCCCAATCCAAGCTACGCCCACTGCAGCCGAAGGAGGTAAGGGTGTGGATATGTTTACGCTCATTAATTGACGATCAAGCATTAAAAAATGATTGCTAAAACTTGCTCGCGGATTTTTAATGTGAACAAGTGAGGCGGGATTATGGTATGCAGCGAAACTCTGGTCAATCTCTGCGGTAAATGAGCCTCCCATTGCAACCGATCTTGCTGAAGTGCCCATTCTAAGAAACCCACCGGCATAAGAGCCTGTTTTTTGACAAAAAAGCAAAGAAGAAAAAGTAATTAAGCAGAAAATTTTAATAGAAAATTGTCTCATCATTTAACCACAATGAGTTTTAACCATTCAACTTTTTCATCAAATTCCAAACGAATGAAATACACGCCGTTATCAACGATTCTTCCCGAGTCATCTTTTCCATTCCACTTGAAAGAACCCATACTTGTTCTTCTTCTATCAAATTCTATACTTCTAACTTTTTCCATCGCGAAATTGAAAATATCCATTTTAACGACATAAGATACTTTAACATTAATGTTAATATGAACATAACCATCTCCATCAAGCTGATTATGTTCATAAGGCGAGAATGGATTTGGATACGCAAAAACTTTTTTTGAACCATCGTTAAAACTTGCACGGTATATTTGCCAATTACCGCCTTGTGTATTCATTGCGCGAGCTAATCCATCCCACGAGCTAATCCATATAGTTGCTTCAGATGAGTAAAAAGGCCGTTTATCATATGCAACAGCTACAACTTCGTTACTAAGAATTTCATCAAATTTATATGTTCCCGTCGATCCAATTTCCAGCATCTGCTTTGCAGGTTTGTATTTTGCCCATGGCATTCCTTCATCTGCTGGGTCATCAATGATAGTCTTCCATAGACCGCTTTTTGTCGCTACTAGAACAATAGAATCCGATGCGGTAATGTTATAAGCTCTTTCACCAATTAGTGTCGTATTCCAAGTATCTCCACCATCAATAGAATAACTAACTCCATTTGTTTCTCCTGTTTCTGCAACAACGGTAGCTGCCCATACTATATTGTGTCCTTTAAACTGCTGAAGTGCAAGGTCAACAACAAAGCCCCCTGATAAACCATCGTTGTTTGGTGTGTAGTGCGTCCAATTAATACATCCATTTGGCCCAACTATACCTCTATTGACTCCATTTGCAGTGCCCACCCAAACGGTATCAGAGAAGCTAATAACGGAAAATGCCTTGTGATTGTGATTGCCTCCGTCTTCAGGGTCCCTAGGGTTAAGATAAAAATCTCTTAAAACGCTTCCACTTGTCGTAGTAGTGTAGCTTGATTCATCGCAGGTATTTAATAATAAATCGCTGTCTTCAGGAAGCGGAACACGTTGCCAGATTTTAGTTGTTGTGTTATACCTGCGTAATCCACCGGCCCAACTAGTGGTATAGATATTGTTACCATTAATAGCTGCATCATAGGTAACATTTGCCTCTTTTACTGTTATGGGTAATCCCCTAAAAAATCTTTTAGCAAATGGCGAGAGAGAGTCTGCTTCGGTATCTACCAATTGATCAAAGTAGGTCCAGCTTACAGTTTTTCCAGTGGAATTTGATGAATAGATGAGTCCATTACCCTTGGTTATATTTTCGCCACTCGTAGCAAAAGCAGCAAATAATGCATTCCCGCTCACTTCTAGTGCCGAAACCGCTCCTTCAGGAGTTGAGGTAGTAGCCTGACCCTCAGCTATATTCTTATTTGTAGATAGAGTGAAAATGGATGAGGTATCCCTTAGAACAGCCAATCCAGATCCTGTCCCGAGCCAAAGCAACGTGTCTGATTGTGGCAAAATGTCTCCAATAACATTTGTAGTAAGCCCACGAATAGCGCTACTATCAAAATCCAAGGTATTAATTTTATAAAATTTTGGGAATACGCCTTGGCTGAAAACGAAAGATGAAATAAAGGTTAGTAATAATGCTATCTTCATTTTACAATAATTTGTCTTTTAACAGTATCACTGTAAGCGTTTGACAGGTCTTGTGCTTCAAAGGTCCAATGGTAAGTTCCAACCAATGCGTTTTCTGAGATTGAAATTGTTCTTGAGTATGTTCCATCTCCTTTTTGTAAATCCCCCGATCCAGAAGAACCGCTTCCATCATCAAGTAATAAGATAGGGTTTCCATTGTTCATCACTGAATCAAGACCTACGTGATAAGATCGAAAAAAGACACGTTTTATATCATCAAGTCCATTGGCATCTGACACAGATGCGGTTACAGAAAATTTAATTGTATTGACAATATTTGGATCAGCATTAGATGAAGGCCTATCAACGCTTGATGGGATCACTATTGCTCCAATTTTTGGATGAATATTTCCTAAAATAAATGGATTGAGCTCGGACTCTACAATTCTGTTTTTATATATGCTTCTGATTGATAAAAAAACAGAGTCTTTTGCGCTTGCTGGAATAACATTCGCAAGAATCGTATTTGAGTTAGGTATTCTTCTTGAAAAAATATTGTCGTTTGCAATTATGTCTCCAAACTTTCCGTCATCATAAAGCTTAAGGGTGTCGCCTGTATTTTGTTGATTAGTACCCCTCCATAAAACCTCAACAGAATCAAGTGCTGAGTCCATGTACCTTGAATTAACCAAAGCTGAAACAAAAAATTTTTTCGAGCTTTGTAAATAGTTAAAATTGACATCAGATATGGGCTTAGACTCTAATTTAGCTGAAGGCTCCTCACAGCTATAGAAAGCTAAAGAAGCGCAAACAACCAGAAAAAGGATGGATCGCCTATTCATTTTTTTTACCATAAATATGATTTACTAAAAGAGTCCCTACTTGATAGAGTCCGTCAGGTGAGCAATTTTGAACAATATCATTATGAGTATGATGATAATTAACCATATCGTTTGGAAAGTCAAAGTCAATTATGTCAATTGCTGGTATTCCAGCAATTTCATAAAGAGGAACATGATCGTCAAATATAGAATGCTTAGCTTCTTTCTTAAATGCTTTAAGGCCAAGTTTTTCTGATAGCTCCCATAGTTCTAGAACTAGCGCAGCGTTTTGCTGGTAAGAAATTCTTTCAATGAAAAATTGAGGTTGTTTATCTGCAATCATATCGATGTTTATAGCGTACTCAGGGAACGCTATTGGAAGGTTGTTGGCAAAATATTGAGAGCCCTTAGCATAGGTCCATGAATCTCCAGAGGTACCATAATCTTCAGCATCGAAGAGGACCAGGCTTACGCCAAAAGGAGGCGGGTTTTCTTTAAAAATATACGCTAATTCAATTATAACCGCTACACCGCTTGCGCCATCATTGGCGCCAAGAATTGGTATGTTACGCCGCATTATACTTCCATAGTCAGCCCATGGTCTGGTGTCCCAATGAGCTGAAATCATAATCTGCTTTGAAGATCCTGGATTGAACTGAGCGATTACGTTACTCATATTTACCGTAACACCTGTTCTTGGCATCACATCCTCAAAAGATTGAGTAAAAACAGTATCCGCCAATCCTTTAAATGTTTCTAAATAATAATTTAATGTATTTTTATGTCCAGCTGACCCAGGGTCTCTAGGGCCAAAACTGCATTGCTTTACTAAATGCTTGAAGGCATTGTCTCCACTAAAGATTGGAGTTTTTGTTTGGCATCCAGCTTGGGTGATTAATAAAGCGCAGATATATAAGCTTAAATTTTTCATTATCCTCGAATCGCTAAGTTAACATCAAAGCCAAAGTCTCTATCAACTTTTTTACCTGTATGTTTTGAGTCATTTTCTCTGTACTCCCAAACCATACTTCCGCTAACTGATTTAGAAAATGAATAGGTTAGTCTAAATCCAGATTTCCAGCTTGAGGTAAAAGTAGTCTCCGCAAACTTTACAGCTTCTTGTGCTTTTTGCAATGTTCTGTTTTTATTCATATCAAAATTAAAAGTAAAGTTAACTTGATTATTAACTTTATAATTATCAAAAAATGGAAGCGGAATCGTAAATCCTCCTTTGTGTGAATAGTTTGCAGACAAAAGGTAAGACTGGTCATTAAAAATCTTTTGTCCACCATTTGCTGTAATTTCTCGAGAAAGTGTCCTGTTGTGCCTCATATTAATTGAAATTCCTTTCTTAAGCGCTACTGTTGCTCCTAATAGCGGAGCGAAGTTCATGTTAACACGCGAAGACCTTTGATTATCTCTATAATTGCTAATGAACTCATCAATAGAAAAGAATGATATGCCCGGACCGCTAAATTGATCAAACTGCCAAGATCTACTTTCCTTACCTGAAGTTGCATGATCAAAACTAAGAGAATTAACATACTTGCTTAAAAATTTATTTCGTTCTAATCCCGTCAGTCTTACTGACCATCCTACAAATGGAAATCCATTTTCTAAAAATGATCCATAGGATAAATAGTCTCTAGATACGGATCTCTGCTCAAGGCCAGACCCTCGAACATTGCTAGATACATTTTGAGCATAATTAAATGAAACATTTATCATCCTAGTCAAGCTTAATCCTGATCTAATAGAAAAATCTCTTTTTCTGTCAAAGTTTCCAGTGTTAGAGCCAACTTGGTTTGAGTGCTTCAAGCCGTGATCTCGCTTAATACCAAATCTATAACCAAAAGGTGCATCTCCTAAAACTCCTAAACCTGTTTTATTAAAATTCTCATTATATGAAATATTTATTGGACTAAACTTTCTCGTAAAGCCATGTATAGTTTTTAGGATACGATTATCCTTGGTTCTTTTTTTCTTCTCAAGCCCACTGTCATCATTTTCTTCTGTGGAAGGACTAAAACCAGAATCTTCTTCGGATATAGGTCTTCTTGTTGATCTGCTTCTCGATCTAGAGGAAGTACTTCTTCTGGTTGTCCTAGATGAGCTGCTTGACCTAGCTGTAGGCTTATAAAATATCTCCATTAATCTAATCGGAGATAAAGTAACTCCAGAAGAGAGTCGTAACTGGCTCGAGATATTTGACCCTTCAATATTTTTGTCCCGAGATTTATTCCAGCGATAGTTAGATGAATAATTAAAAGAAGGCTTAAGCCAATCAGCTATTGTTGGGGAAAAGGAAGAATTAAAATTCTCACTGATGTCTGAAACAAAGCCAACATCACCTCTCATGATTGAATTAAGCTGATATCCGCGTGAATCTGCCATGTTGCTATTTACAGCTTTAGAATATTTTGTTGTTATAATCTCAGTGACCTTATAATCCATAACATAGGATTGATTTAAACCAAAATTATAATCATCAGGGGATTTTTCTCCCTTTCTTGGTGTTCTTTGTGAAAGTTGTTCATTATAATTTATTGAAGCATTGATTGTTGATGGGGTATAGTATAAATGCGTACTTCCAATCTTCTCGCCAATCCATGGGACCGATGACATCCATTTTAAAGGCATAACATAATTGTCTCTTCCAAACGGCAATGCATAGCTTAACCCACCAGAGTATGACTCGTTTAATATTTCTTTTTGTATCTCATTCGAGGCAGATCTGCGGTTCATACTAAACCGTGTTTTTAATCGATCTAGGGTATACTTCAATATTCTGTTATCAGACTTTGAAGTTTTGGAGGCTGAAACATTTATGCTCATTGAATTATTGATATTTAAAATTGAGTCTGGCGGGGCAGATTGGTCAACTAGAACATCTTGGCCGGGAAAAAATTTTGGCTTGTTAATTGCATTAGCAAAGCTAGTAGAAATTGGTATTTTAATTCCCCAATCGGATGGTAAAAATTTATCAATATTCAAACCTGCATTGAAATTTAAGCTTTCGTTAGATCGATTTGAACCTAATCTTTTCTGAAGCATATGAAAGTCAGCATCCTGTCTTCTATACGCGAATGAGGTGTTAACAACATCTGCTATGTTGAATCGACTTTGCAAGCGCATTGAAACACCCTTATCTTTTTTAACCCCACTCAATCTAAGTTCGTCAATCCATACTTCTCCAGAAATTGGCAGGTTGGATAAATTCTTTATACCTACTACGAAGAATTGAATACGGTTGAGTGACGGCTGACCTTTAATTGTAATTTTTTTCCCAGTTTCCGCTCCAAGCTGATCGGTAAATAGATATTCTTTTAGGTCTGTTGAATCTTTAAAAATGTCTGCAGGGTTAAATCTCTTCACATTTGAAGAATCTTGCAGTTTGAGACTGGTTAACCATTTCAGATCAAGATCGATGGAGTTTCGGTTTAGCGATTCATCCCATCCATCATAAACTGGCTGAGATATTTCATAATAATTTTCTCCAAAACCAAAACGCAAAAACATTTCCACCGGAGAACTTTCATTGGTAATCCAAGGACTTAAGCCATGAACATACATTTTCATTTTATCGTAGGAAAGGTAGCTTTGCGCACGCTCACCACTCAATGACATTAATGTTTTCATTGCAGCTCCACTCGAACCCCCTGGTAGGTCATTAAATTTCATCACTAAAGATTGTTCTTTTGATCGAATTTGGTTAATTCTGTCAAATTCACCTTGGACTCCTTTTGGAGGTTTATAATTTGCATTATCATCCGTATTTACCACTGAGATTGCAAATACGGAATCTGCATTTTCTTTAGAAAATATTTTAGTGGAGTCTGCCGCAACACCTAATTCTTGCCACTCATTTCCTACAAGCTCAATCTTAGCAACATAAATTGTTGTAGGTTGAGAAGCATCGCTAACGCGAATACGTAAATGGTGTATATTATCCCAGCTTTTATCTTTTAAAGGATTGGTACTTTCAAAATCAATTAAAGGAATTCTAAATAACCTCCACCCAGTTGGTACTCCGTTCTTTTTTGTCTCTCCTGCAAAATATGTTGAATCTGTTAATGAAAATGATTTTGTAAAATAGTCGTTTGTTCGATCTAGAAAACCTGTTCGATCTAAATCTTCTGTATCTGGATAACGCCCAGCATCAAGAGCATTTTTTTCTGTACCATTTATTTTTGTATAATCATTACTTCCCTCTACGTACTCCCAATTATCGTCATTAGGATCGCTTGGGTCAACATCGCTATTTGCATTAATTAAAACTTGCTCACCTAAAGTTAAGTAATCGTTGTAGGTTTGCCCTAAAGGATCGAGACACGAACCCCAACCGTTCTCGTAAGGATCTGTACAGCCATCAAGACCAACATCCTCCTCATCATCTAATATTCCATCACCTATCAAGCCGCCAACAGGAATGTCCTCAGTATTTAATTTGCCATTTCCATCTCGGTCCTCACTGATCTGACCAAGGTCAACTGAAATTTTAGCGCCTTCACCTTGAAGCCAGATTTCAAAAAACTTGGTTTGAGTTTGGTCGTAATCACCAGAGTGAAAAGGTGTTATTATACCGCTCCATAAGGAATCATCAGGCACGTCTTCTTGGTGTGATTTTTTGTTATACCTCAAGACTAGAATATCCGTTGTTTCATTCTGGGCTTGAATAGAAGTTGACAGATTAGGCCATATATCTTTTGTCCTCACCTGAGCAAAAGGGTTAAACCAACGTAGCTTTGCTCTTTTCTGTTGAGCTGAAGGTGACCCTGTAGCTAAATCTAACGGTGCAGATGACTCTCTCCAAAAGCGACGAAGTATTGGTATCGATGTTGTTCTTTTTGATCCCTCAAAATCATCAATGAATGCTACACCATTAGGATCTCCTGTCGCTGTATTATTTATAGGATTGGGGTTAGGAAGTATTTGCGCAAATTCTCCTTCAAAGGATATTCCTGATTGTTTATCAGTATCAATTATTGGAAGCTTATCAAGCGATCTTGTAATAAAGGGTAAATCTTGTTTAAATCTTCCATTCACTCCGAACATGAAATTTCTCATGGGCTCATAACCTACTTCAACTTTTTCATTCATAATGGATTGATTATAATAAAGCGCCGTACCTCCAATGAAAGAATTGTCCCCAAAATCCATCTGCGATCGAATGCCAAGAATAGTTTTTTTATCGAAATTCACAAATTGGTGACGGTCGTAGGTGACGTTTAGCTGGGCATTCGGGTCTATACTGTCAGATAATATTATTGTACCGCTAAAATAATCAACCTGATAATCAATGCCTCTTTTAAGAGGTACCCCACCCCTTGTTACCTGTTCGCTGCCCTCAACAATCATAAACCCTAAGTTTATTGTTGAGCTTTGATTAGAATAATCGACCTCTATTGTGAAACGACTGTCATTGCTTATTTGAGTGCGTTGAGTAGAAAAATACATTTTTCCCTCGCCAAGCGATCCTTTTAGCAAGTTTGATTGATTACCATCCAATACAGTATCTGCGGCAAATGGGTGAAATGCTGGGAAAAACAATTCTCCATCAGTGAGGTTTATGATATTAGGATTGGTTAAGTCGATTTTCTGGTCTGCTGTTCTTATTCCGCTTTCATTTAAACTATCTAGACCAAAAAGGGTTATATAGGGATTTCCTTGGGTATCAAGGTGGCTAGGAACCGTTAGACGATCATTGATTATTCTTAGATCAAAACCTTCTTTATTTATGTTATTTGTACCTAAGTAATACACATTTTTAAACATCAATGGCCATACCGGGTGGCTTGGATTTAAGTTTCTAGGCTTTAACATTTTTAGCTTCAATGCTTCATTTGTAACTGAAATGCCCTCTCCTATGATTCCTAGCGTATCACCACTTATTCTATCTGCTAAGATAAAAGTACATCCTATCACTTCATCTGTTGCTTTTTGTCTAAGACGAATAAAACCTAAATCTTCACTTAGTGTATAGTCTTGACCCTGTTCCAAACGCTTGAAGTTTCCAGTCTGATCATTGCTTTCATCAGGTTTTTGAAGGTCCGCAAAGGCAGTACCAGGATTGGTTTCAGAGTTTGTTGATTGATCTAGTTGATAGAGTTCGAAGTTTCTAATTACAACATTCCCGATTTGATGCAGTCCTTCTTTTAAGGGATAAAAAGGTGGAATTTGTACAGGAGCTCCATTTAAAGATGTTGAAACACCATTTCTGAACCATTCATGAATGAAGAAATATTGATTTTTAACATAAGTATGATCTTTTATTTCTTGCGTTTGCGATTCACTTGTTCCTTTATATTGCTCAGACTTCTTTTCTGTATTTACAACTGAAGCAATGGCTGTAACATCCATAGGGCCAAATTTTGAAGTTGTCTTTACTCCAAAAAGGCCTTGGTGACTAGCTGAGCCCATTAAGGATTGAGATCCCGGTAAAGCCAGAGAAACGTTTCCTGCATCTACTGATTGAATAATATCATCTTCTTTGCCTTTGTAATTAATTCTAATATTATTCTCCCAGTTAAAATCTCTCTCAGAGTCATGGTCAACGTTTACAGAAATTCTTTCACCAACCTTACCCTCAACGCTAATTCTTTGCATTTGATCAAATTTAAGATGCGTATTCCTTGTCTCGCTTACTTTGGACCTGATAAGCTCTTGATCTTGAAAGACAAGATTTCCCTTAACGGTAACGTTGCCTCTTGCTGACAGCGAAACTCTTCCCAACTGTCCAACATTTACTCCAATAACCTCAAATCCTCTTCCCCTATTATCTTGAAGAAATTGTGATTGCCCCGCTAAAGTCTTTGAAGTATCCTTGATAGCTTTTGATAAAGCGCTCATTCTATTAATTTGAATTTTTTTATCAATGTACCACTCTAACGAAGCTACAAATGGTACTTTATAAGATGAGCCTTGTATTTGCTGCGAAAATTCTATGATTGACCAATCTTTTGAAATGTATGTCTTTTGAATGGGTATAAACGGCATTCTTAGGAGATTTCGACTTTTATAAGTTGAGGAGTCTCCTGGAATTGTCAATTGAGGCTGGTCTTTTTTAAAAGGAGAGACAACAAAGTTAGAATTTGCATACCAAACTCTTGGAAGCTCAACTGCGGAGCTATCCTGTTGGCCACTTACCATGAAAGAAATGGTCATCCATAAAAAAATGCTGTAATGCAGGATCTTTTTTAACAAAAGTCCCACCTCCTATAATTAGTAGTTAACATTGCCAAAAGGCAAATTCGCTTTTTGCGATTTTAATCCGTTAACGTTTAGACTATAGACAGCTCCTAATTTTGCTAGCTTTCATGATTTAATTGTTTTTCGAGTATTTTACAGAAGTTACGTAAGGCTATACCACGATGTGAAACATTATTCTTCTCATCCTTGTTTAGCTCCGCAAAGGTCTTTTTCATTTTTGGGTAGTAAAAAATGGGGTCATATCCAAAACCATAGTTGCCAATTTTTTTATCAATGATTTCTCCATCAACCGATCCTTCGCAGTGAAGTTTTTCAGCACCATTTACAAATGCAATTACTGTTCGAAAACAGGCAGATCTATCACTTGTGCCAGTTTGAGTTAATTTAGAAAGAACTTTATTGCAATTATCATCAAATGTAGCTTGCTCACCAGCGTAGCGTGCAGAGAAAACTCCTGGCTCACCTCCTAACGCTTTGATCTCTAATCCTGTATCATCTGCAAGCGAGGGGATGCCTGTTTCTCTATATACTGTCTCAGCTTTAATAAAGGCATTTTCCAAAAGAGTTGATCCAGTCTCAGGAATATCGCCAATTTGAGGAAAATGTTTTAAAGTTAAAACTTCAACTGGCAAATAGGACAATGCATGTTGCATCTCAACGGTTTTACCGTCGTTATGAGTTGCTAAAACTAACTTCAATTAATACCTCGAAAATTGAGGAAGAACCTAATTTATTTTCACAAAACTCTCAATAGAATTAAAATTACTGGGAATTCAGTTTACAGCCGAATCACATTCCCCTGAAATCCAACGAGTAACACCCGACTGAGTAGCATAACAAGCGTTGGAATATGTTTGCAAATTACATCCACATACAGGATCATAATCTGTTGGGCAAACTACTATAATGGAAATTTTACTCTCGTCTATGCAATCTGCACTTATAGGGTTCTTTGTATCTTGGAATGGATTATCGCATGATACGAAATATAAAAACAATAAAATAAAATTAGTTGTCTTTTGCTTTATGAATGTTTGCAAGTTGAACATACTTTCTTGCCCAGTTAACATTATTGTCAAAAGTTTCAGGTGGAAGAGTTTTTATTATTTTCCCAGGTAAACCAACAACCAAAGCAAGATCAGGAACTTGCATATTTTCTGTTACGACCGCTCCAGCCCCAATTACGGCACCTTTTCCAATTGATGCACCGTTCATTATAATTGAACCCATACCAATTAACGCACCATCTTTGATATCGCATCCATGAATGATTGCTTTGTGCCCAATTGTAACATCGTCCCCAATTGTAACGCCTTGATCGTTTTCTAAATGCATTACGCTGTTGTCTTGAATGTTTGACCGTTCACCAATGATTATTTGATTAATATCAGCCCTAGCAACAGTATTGTACCAAATTGAACTATTTGCTTTCATAATCACATCACCAATAACCTTTGCGCCGTCAGCTATAAATGCTGTAGGGTCGATTTGTGGAATTTGGATTTTTACATCTTCCCTTAACTCAAACTTTTCCATGAATAATTCCTATTCTTTTAAATGAGAATCGCAGATAAAGTGTTTGGCAAAGCCCCGCAAATACAAAAACGTTCACTGCCCAATAAATTCCTGGAAAACTAGCAATATATGTACCTATCCACAACCCAATTATAGCAAGCACAGCATAGATTACAACTGCCTGACTAATTCCTTGCGTATGATTTTGATTAACCAAAAGACCGCTATACCACGATTGGTAAACTTGATAACCCGGCATTAGTATTGCAAAAAGAAGTGTTGTTGAAGAAAGCTGAGATAGCTGCTTGGAAAGCCCTGATACGCTTTCAAACCAATAATAGCCTAATGGCGACAATGCAAGCACTGCTAAA
>Ga0066865_10000116_pt1 | contig 18494 bp, 15 predicted proteins | sample ETN01SmetaG_2_FD_66433 | JGI IMG/M metagenome (GOLD analysis project Ga0066865, IMG submission 66433) | Marine microbial and viral communities from oxygen minimum zone, Eastern Pacific Ocean - ETNP2014F12-01SV265 | ecosystem: Environmental > Aquatic > Marine > Oceanic ...
TGACTGTTAAAATTATCTAATAATTTCATTATCTTAGTTTAGATAAAATAAAACTTCACCAACACAATTAAAGTCAAAACTTAATACTAAAATGAAATAATTAATTTTTTGAATATTTGTATTGCTAAGATTAAACAAATATAAGAAAAATTATTTATGAAAAGATTTAAAGAAATCAAAAATGAAATATTTTATGTTTCAAAACTTACTCAAGTAAATAATAAAAAGATAAGAATATTTATTTCAGCTTTATTAGCAAATGTTACTGTTTTTTTTGATATTTTAATAATATTGATATTCTCAAGTTTTTTTACAAGTCCATCAAGTTCTAATGTATATATTGATTTTTTTATCTCCAAACCAAAATACTTACCTCTTCTCATATTTTTAAGATTTGCAATGGTTTTATTAGACAAGCTTAATATTAGGTATTTACAGTTAAAAATTAGTGAAAATTTAAAATCATTTTTAATAAAAGAATTATATAAAAAGGGCAATTATTCATTAGGAGATGCCACTTTTTATTTGACTCAATTTACAGATCATATTTCATATTTTTATGGAGCCCTTGCACAAACAATTAGCGGCATGATACAAATTGTTGTATATCTAGTTTTTTTATTACTCACAGACTTAGATACAGTTCTAATTTTCATTTTGATAGGCTTGATTATTTACTTACCATCGTTTTATTTCTTGAAAAAAGGACGATTTTACATGGATAGTACTTATAAATTTAGTAAGGAAATAAATAGAAAAACCCAAAGACTAATTGACAATATGTTTTTGATAAAAATATTGAAAACAGAAAGTGTTGAAATCAACAATTTTAAATATAACAATTTAAGTTACACTACAGCTCAAATCAAAAATTTTTTCTTCAACATTGTTAACTCATTAACTCCAAATTTTATTGTTACATTTACATTGTCCGTAATTATTGTATTTTTTGGAATTTTAAAGAATTTAACTTTGGAATTTATTGGAGTTACTTTGCGATTAGTGCAAACGCTGGGAAGCATTAATAATGGTTTAAATATGGCTGTAAATTCTTATGTTCACTTAGAAAGGCTTAGAGAATTTGAAGATAATCAAATACTAGAGGACTATAAACCTACACAGCTTTCAGAAAATTCAAAAAACATCTTAGAAATGAAAGACGTTGATTTTAAATATTTTGGTATGAAAGGGTTGTTTTTTGAGAGATTAAATTTAAACATTGAGAAAAACAAACATATAATTATTTCCGGTCCTAACGGTAGTGGTAAAAGCACCTTACTAGGTTTAATAGCAGGTGTTTTGAAACCTGTTTCGGGGAATATTTCTCTTTCAACTACCAAAATAGGATATGTGGGAGTTAAGCCATTAATTGTTGAAGGCACTCTGCAAGAAAACTTGTTGTATGGTAATAAAGAAAATGTACAAATCAGTAAAATTAAAGATTTAATAAATGAATTTGATCTTTTCCAGGAAGATGAGGCTGTAGACCTAAATACAAAAATTAACAACGAAAGCTTATCTTCTGGGCAGTTTCAAAAAATAGCATTTATAAGAGCTCTTTTAGCAAATGTTAAGTTGCTGGTGCTAGATGAATCGACTTCAAATCTAGATGAAACTTCAAAATTAAAGATAATTAACCATCTTAAAAAACAAAATATTACGATTATCAACTCGACTCATAATAAAGAACTTTTTGATTACGACCAAGAATTAAAAATTTATTTAGAAGGATCTACAAGGAAAGTTTTAGTTTATTAAGTTATTGATATCATCAAATTCATTTTGAACTAAATTTTCGAGGCTGTTCTGATTTTTTACGTAATTAGATGCTGATTCTGAAATTAAATCAAGATCACCTCTCAACAATGTAGATTTAAATAAATTAATCAACTCACCCTCTTTTAAATCAAATAAAAAACCGTTCTCGTTGTCTTTAATTATTTCTTTGGTATTACTATTTTTTGCGACGAACACAACACATCCGGCACCCATAGCTTCTAATACACTTTTGGGATTCCCTTCGTAATGAGAACAGGAGATAAAAAACTTATACTCACTATAAATATTCTCTAATTCATTGTTTGGAATTATGTTATTAAATCGGATATCGGTGTTTTTTTTAGAGGCTTGATGAATTAAATATTTAAGTTTAGAACCTTCACCAAAATTGCAAAGCAAAAATTCTGAATTTGAAAATTCATTTATAGCAAATTCATAATTTTTTTGATCTTCTAATCTCCCAACCAAGAGTATTTCGTTATTAAATCTTTCCTTAAAAGGCTTGTTGTTGGTTACGTTTACAAAGTTTGGTCTTATTTTAATTTTTTTTCTAGGGAAATAAAAATAACGATTTAAGTAATTTTGGTCAGCCTTGGTTGTTACTGTATATAAATCTGTAAAAAAAAGTGAAATTTGAGTTAAGGCATAATAGAAAAATAAGATATGTTTACCTTTTTTTTCTTTAATTTTAAAACTAAAAACATCATATCCTGTTCTAAGAATCATAGGCTTCTTATTAATAAGTTTAAAAATTATTGACACCCATGATCCCTGAAGTTGGTTTTGCTTAACTAAGTCTATCTGTTCTTTTTTAAGCAATTTATTTAATACAAAAGGAATCTTAAAAGATCTAAAAAACCGAAGTACTTTGTTGTTATCGTATTTTATGTGTTTGTAGATTGGAATTATTTTTGAATTAGAAAAATATTGCTCATATTCTTCCTCTTCGTTACTGCCATAACTAATAAATATGAAATTATAATTTTTATTCTTCTTTACAGAAGCATTGAAGTATTCAATTTCTCGGGAAATATTTCCAGTTTCATCCCAAATTTTAAATGAGTAATCGTAAGTTAGAAAATATACAATATTCATTAGTATCATACTAATTACAGATAGAAGTTTTAAATTTTAATTTATATGAAAAAAATATTAATAATACACAATCGATATCAAAATTTAGGTGGGGAAGATATAGCTGTTACACATGAAGTTGCATTATTAAAAGAAAAGTATGATGTAAAAGAACTTTATTTTCATAATAAAATTGACTCGATATTTAATTTTTTAAAATTAGTACTCACATTAAAAAATAAAAAAAGCGTAAGAAAACTAGATAAAATATATTCGAACTTTTTACCTGATTTTGTTTATATTCACAACACTTGGTTCAATGCATCGCTTGATATATTTAATTATTTAGAAAAAAAAGATGCAAAAATAATAATTAAAATTCATAATTTTAGATACAATTGTACAAAAAATTTCAAATCCAAACAGCATTTGAGAAACGGTAATGTCTGTGTGGCTTGTGGCTTTAAATACAAAAAATTACAATACTTTAATAAATATTTTAATGAATCATATTTGAAATCATTATTTGTTTTGCTTTATGGTAGAAAATATTTTAAAATTCTCTTAAATTCCAATTTCAAAATTGCTGTTTTGACTGAATTTCATAAAAATTACCTGAACGAGCTTGGAGTAAATCTTCAAAGATTACATGTAGTCCCAAATTTTATAGATTCACCACAAAATAAATACATACAAAAAAATAATCAAAGTATTGTTTACGCTGGGAGGGTGTCAGAGGAAAAGGGTTTGAAAGAGCTTGTTACAGCTTTTAAGAATTTAGACATACCTTCTTACAATTTAAAAATTGTTGGTGACGGACCTTTATTAAAAGAGCTTATAGATTCAAATACTTCAAACAATATTGAATTTTTAGGTCAAGTTGATAATGAAAGAGTTCATGGATTAATTGCAAATTCAGTCGGAGTAATAACAGCGACTAAATTATTAGAAGGACAGCCAACAATATTATTTGAAGCATCACTTTTAAAGAAACCGTGCATCTTTCCAGAAACTGGTGGGTTGCTAGAATTCTTTCCAAACAATTATCCATTATCATATCAGCAATTTAATTATTCTGACTTAGAAAATAAGATTAAGCTTCTTCTACAGAATCAAGATAGAAGCTCATCTATAGGGGAAAAAAATTATAATTATCTTTCCTCAAAATTTTCAAAAGAAATCACACTAGAAAAATATAATCTACTTTTTAATTAGTAATGAGGAAATTTTGAAGATTAGTATTGGAGCAAAAATAAAAGAGGGACCTTGGGGTGGCGGAAATTTATTTTTTATAAACTTACGAAATTTTCTTCTAGAAAATAGCCACGAAGTTGTATTCGATTTAAATTCAGACGATATTGATGTTATTTTATTAACTGATCCAAGATTTTTGTCTGAATCTTCATCTTTTGACCACAGGGATATCAAACTTTATAAAAAATTTGTCAATCCAAATGTAAAAGTTGTTCATAGGATCAATGAATGTGATGAAAGAAAAAATACTTCAGGATTAAATGCTTTTTTTATAAAAGCTAGCAAAGTAGCTGATAAAAAAGTTTTTGTTAGTTCTTGGTTAAAAAGGTTGTATGAAAATGAAGGAATAGAAAGTCAAAACAATCATGTAATTTTGTCTGGTTCTGATAAAAGCATATTTAATAAAAATTTTAAAGAAAAATGGAACAGAAATGAACCATTAAAGATTGTTACGCATCATTGGGGTGCGAATTGGAACAAAGGCTTTGAATCTTATACTAAGTTAGATGATTTATTAGATGATAAAAATTTTCGGAAAAAATATTCATTTACTTACATTGGAAATTTGCCAAATAGATATTTTTTTAAGAATGCAACACATCTTCAGCCTCTCTCAGGCTTGACATTGAGTAAGGAACTACAAAAACACGATTTATATATAACAGGATCCTTAAATGAGCCCTCTGGAAATCACCATATTGAAGGTGCTTTATGCGGACTTCCTATATTGTTTTTAGATAGCGGGGGTATAACAGAGTATGCAAAAAATTTTGGTGTTGAGTTTAATGTAGAAAACATTCAAAATGTTCTAGAAGAAATTAGATTAAATTATGATAAATACTATAACAAAATGAATGATTATCCATTCAATTCAAATAGGATGTGTGAAGAATATATGAATTTATTTAATGAGTTTGAACTTAATAATAATGTTAAAAATAAAAATAAATTATTTAAGTTTCTATTTAGGCTTTATCTACAAATTAAATTAATTCTAAAGAAACTTATAACTAATGATTGGTAAATTAAATATTCATAAAACGATTTTGTATTTAATTACAGTGTTTATTTACTTTATTTTTCTTTTTGGTCGTTCATTCACTGGTATTATGATTTTCGGTTTTAGATTAGGTGAATTTATGATAGGGTTTTTACTTCTAATATCACTTATTCTTTTTTTTAAAAACATAGAGTTTTTCAAAGCTAACACTGAAGTTTATACAATTTATAAAATATTTTATTTATTAATACTGGCTTTTTTACTGACAAGTTTACTTACAGACACTAACTTACTTGATTTATATACCTTTAAAGTAAGCTCATATATTTGGGTATTACCCTGTCTATTTCTAGGTGTTTATTATTCAGAAAGCTTCCTTAAAGACAAGAAAATTGCTATTTTTATAGGCACTGCGCTTCCTATAGTATATGTTTTAAGCACAGTAAAGTTTCCAAATGTATTAATGAATTTTTTCATTAAATACTCTGATAAATTTGACTTTGTTAAAGCATCAGATTTATTACTAGTATATGTCTTTGTAAATATGATTTTAAGAATAAATTTTAAAGATAAACTGATATCGTTCAGCTATTTTATAATTTCTTCTGCAATTATGTTTCCAATGTTTTTGTTTAAAAGTAAAGGATCTTTTGCTGGATGTTTACTTTTCTTTGCTTTAGAAATTTATAACCATAAAATTTTTATAAAAGAAAATGTTTTGAAAACTATTCTTGTATTTGCACTTACACCAATATTTTTCGTTGTATCTTCATTTGAAATTTCTGGAGATTCATTATTAAACGGATTATTTATTGAACCTGTTGAAGTAAATCAAGACTTAACCACTGAATCTAAAGTTGAGATTAAGCAAGAACTACCAAATGAGCAAGAAGAGTCAAATGAAGTTGAGTCTGATATTATTTCGGAAACTTTGTTGGATAATTTTGATAACAAAATTGCAGGAAATGGCACAAATTTAAGTGGGAAAATGTTTGAGATTGTAGATGGAAGAATTTATTCCTCTGACAATACTTTAAATTGGAGATTTCAAATTTGGCAAGATGTTATATATGATTTAATTGATGAAAACCAAATATTTTATGGATATGGTTATAAGGAAATAATTCCAGCAATGAATACTATTGCTAGATCAGGGGTTGATAATAGAAATGAGAATGTTCACAATTTTTTTATAAACATTATAGCTAGGGGAGGTTTGCTACAATTACTAATTTATTTAGCTATTTTCTTTTTGGTTGTATTTAAGGATAAAGAAAGAAATGCTCTTATATTTATAATTCCCTTACTTGTAGTCTCAATGTTTGACAGTTCAATGGAATCAGTTAGATTTCCATCAACATTTTATTTTGTACTTGGATGTTTTTTATATCTCAAAAATAAACAAAAGTCTGATATCATCGAATAGTATGAAAAAAGCATTTATTACAGGTATTACCGGCCAAGACGGTTCTTATTTATCTGAAATTTTAATAGAAAAAGGATATGAAGTTCATGGAACTGTAAGAAGGTCCAGTTCTATAAACACATCAAGAATAGACAATCTAATATCTCAATATTCTTATGATGGAATTTTTAACTTGCACTACTCAGACTTAACAGACCCAACTTCTTTAGATAATTTATTAAAAAAAATAGAACCAGATGAAATATACAATTTAGGTGCACAGTCTCACGTTCATGTATCTTTTTTAAACCCGCTATATTCTTCACAAACATCAGCAACAGGAGTCGTGTCATTACTGGAATCTGTTAAAAACCTTAACAAAGACATAAAATTTTACCAAGCATCTTCGTCGGAAATGTTTGGTGGTGTAAATAAAGAGTTACTTAATGAAAGCTCTAAGCTTGATCCAAAAAGCCCCTATGCTGCTGGAAAAGTTTTTGCTCACAACTTAACAAAAATTTATAGAGAGTCTTATGATCTCTTCTGTGTCAATGGAATATTGTTTAACCACGAATCACCAAGAAGAGGCGAAACTTTTGTTACAAGAAAAATTACCAGAGCTGTCTCAAGAATTCATGTAGGATTGCAAGAAAAAATAACTTTAGGAAATTTAGATGCCTCTAGAGACTGGGGTTATGCAAAAGATTTTGTTGAAGGCATGTATCTTATGATGAACCATCAAAATCCTGATGATTGGGTTTTAGCAACAGGTGAGACGCATACTGTTAAAGAATTTCTTGACATTGCATTTAATTATCTAGATTTAAATTGGGAAGACTATGTTCTTACATCTGAAAGATATTATCGTCCAAATGAAGTAAACCATTTGCTTGGGGATTCTTCTAAAGCTCAAAAAGAACTTGGTTGGAAAATAAAAACAAGCTTTGAAGAACTTGTTCGCTTGATGGTAGATAGTGATTTAGATTTAGCTAGAAAAGAAAAAGTACTTTTTGACAATGGCATGCTCAAGCCCACATGGGAGCATCCTAGTTCCTAGTAGACTCTAAATTTTCCAAATACCATTTGTATGTCATTTCTAAACCTTCTTCTAGTCCAACTTTAGGCTTCCAGCCCATTGAGTTGATAAGGGTTGAATCTAAGAGCTTTCTAGGGTTGCCATCTGGTTTTGTACTATCAAATGCTAATTCTCCACTGTAGCCAACAATTTTTTTAATCATGTTACCTAAATCAAAAATAGATATTTCCATGTTTGTTCCTACATTTAGTAAATCATGTTTCCACTCTTTATCGATTAAAAATTCTATTGCTGAAGACAAGTCTTCTACAAACATGAATTCTCTCAAAGGCTTTCCAGTGCCCCAAATACTAAATGAGTTTTCTAAATTTTTTTTACTTTCATGCATACGAGATAGTAATCCTGGTATTACATGACTGTCTGTTGGAGAAAAGTAATCATTTGGACCATATAAATTAGTAGGCATCAAATTTAAGATTTTGTGTCCGTATTCCTCAGAAATTGATCTTCCAATCTCAATTCCAGCTATTTTAGCAACAGCATAAGGAGAATTTGTTGGCTCTAGCTGTCCAGTCATAAAATCTGACTCACTTATTGGATTTGGTGCATTTAAAGGGTAAATACAGCTGCTCCCAAGATTTATAATTTTTATATTATTATTTGGTATACAAGACTCAAGTAAATTAATATTTATTTTTAAATTTTCTAAAATAAAATCAGACCTATTTGTATTATTAGCATAAATACCACCCACCCTTGCGGCACAATTTATTAAAATATCTGGATTTGTATCGGTAATTAATGATTTCGTTTCAGAAAGATTAAATAAATTAGTATCAGCTCTACTACTTGTTAGTAATTCTGTCACTTTTTTAGAGTGTTCAAGAGTTCTAGCAACAGAGCTCCCAACAAGCCCATTACTTCCAGTTACTAAAACTTTCATATTTAAATAATTCTACATATTAGTAAATATATTATTAGAAAAAAACAAAGTAATATTAGATTGTTTAATATGTGTGGATTTATTGGTAAATTTTCAAAGAACGAAAACATTATCGAAGAAATTATTGAAGCCAATAAATACAACATATGTCGAGGTCCTGATGATTTAAAGTCTTACAATGGTCTCTCAAAAGATATTTTCTATTCATTAATTTTTAACAGACTCTCGATAATTGATTTAAGCGATAAAGCCTCTCAACCTATGGAAGATGATTATAAAAATATCTTAATGTTTAATGGTGAGATATATAATCATAAAGCTTTGAGAGTTCTACTAGAGAACAAACAAGTTAAATTCAAAACAAGCCATTCTGACACAGAAGTAGTGCTTCATGGATTAAGAATTTTCGGAAAAGAATTTCTGAATATGCTAATAGGTCAGTTTTCAATTTTTTATTTCAACCCAGTTAAAAATCATGTAATTTTGGCTAGAGATAGAGTTGGTCAAAAGCCTTTATTTTACTTCAAAGATGATGTTGAGTTTATTTTTTCATCAAACTTAAAAGCTTTGCTTAAACTTAAAAAAAATTATGAAATAAACCAAGATAGTTTAATTGAATATATAGATTCTGGTGTTGTAGCCTCACCAAATACACTATTTAAGGATATTTATAAACTTTATCCAGGTCAGGCAATAGAAATTGATCTCAACAAAAAATATAAATTTATAGACACAAGCTTTTTTTGGTCTACTGATGAAATAATTAATTCTACAAAAAAACCTTTTGTTTACGAAGAGTTTAGAGAGTTATTGGTTGACTCAATACTACTTAGACAAAATGCAGATGTAAGTGTGGCAAATTTACTATCAGGAGGAATTGATTCAACAACAATACTAAAACTAGCTTCAGAAAATAGTCAAAATTTAAAAGTGAACACATTTTCAGTTACAAATAAAGGGAGTATCTATGATGAAGAGGAATGGATTAATTTTGCTTCTAAAAAATATAATTCAAATCAAACAAAAATAAATATTGATATTGATAATATTGATTTTGAGCAAGTTGAAGAATCAATAAAGATTTTTGATGAACCTTACGCAGATCCATCAACAGTTCCTTCATATCTATTATATAAAGAGATTTCAAAAAGTTTCAAGGTAGCAATATCTGGAGACGGTGGTGATGAGCTTTTGGGGGGCTATGAAAGAATAGTAAATACTCTAAACCGGGGGAAATATTTTAATTATATGTTTCGATTTTATCCTGGTATTTTCGGTTCTGGAAATAAATTATCAGTGAATCAAAACAATCTCAAGAATGCTTATATGACTTATTTCAAAGATCCAAAATTTTTAAAATTATTAAATCTTAATAATGACAGGAAAATTAATTTTAGAGATTTAGAAATATCGGAATATTTATCTATGATCAACTTTGACTTAAATTACTATCTTCCTGAAATGATGATGTTAAAAGTTGACAGGACCTCAATGGCTAATTCTGTCGAAGTCCGGTCTCCTTTCGTTGACCACCGGCTAATTGAGTATATTTTAAAAAGTGACTATTCTGTTGAATCAAAAAAAGATCAAAAAGAACCATTAAAAAAAATTTTAAGTAAAGATTTTGACATAGATTTTTTAAATAGAAAAAAAATGGGGTTTGTGTTTAATCTCGAAAATTGGATATATAACAATAGTCAATATATTGAATACTACTTTAAAAACGATAGCAATCTTATTAATGACATGAATAAAAATATTTTCAAAATTCTTTCTTTGTACAAAACGCGAATTAATGGTCAGAGAATATGGAGACTTTACTTTCTTGAAAAATATTTAGATTCCCTGAAAAGTATTTGATATTTTTTTACTTCTTTTTTTTATTGTGTCATATATCACTAAAAAAATAGTTAAAATTAAAAATACAAGGTTGAGTTTAGGATAGTTTTTAATTTCAACTTGGGTTTTGACGGGTTCTTTATTTTTTTTGCAATCAACATCAAATTTATCAATAGCTACTTGATCAATCACAACTTTGTTAACACTGCATCCAATAGTCATTGAATTTAAATTGTATAATTGGTAATCAAAGTTGGTATTATTTGCTTTTGGAAAGCCAATAATAAAAAAAGAAAGCAAAACAGCAAGTAATATTTTTGGAAATGTTAAGCTACTTTTCGCTATGTAGTTTTTTAAAATAAAAATAATTGAAATAATTAGAAAAAAAGAATAATAATAACTTTTAAATGTATCACCTGTTTCTGGATTAAAGTTGTTTTCCGGAAAGCCTAAAGAGTTGATTATTAATACTAAGATTCCAGCAAATGGCATAATAATATATTGATAGTCTTTATCTTTTTTAATGTATGATTTAATAATTAAAAAATATAACATAACGGAAAGTAGCAATCCAAAAACGCTTCTTAACTTATTTAAATTAAATACATTTATTGGAATTGTTACAATCTTATTATTTAGATCAAAATTAAATTGATTTCCCTTTTGAACAAACTCTTTTCTATTTTCTTTAAAAAATGTATAATCTTTGTTCCAGTACTCATTAAAGTAATCACCAAAAGTGTCCAACAAAGTTATTCCTATGATTGAATTGTTATGAAAATTTTTATTTGGATTTTTAATTAAGTCTGTAAAGTTAATCGTATAAAAAATTTCTGGAGTTGCTCTATTATCATATTCTTCTTGTTCAAAATATATAGCCAGTTCTTCTCTCTCAAATATTGAATAGTTATTAATTTTATAATTTTCATAACTTATTACCACTGTAAATGTTATTGATAATATACAAAATAAGAATACTTTAGATACAGCAATTTTTTTTCGTTCTTTTAAATATAAAGTAAAAAACAAGATTACAACCATTCCAGCAATAGAAGCTTTTGTAGTAACTAGCAATGCGGAGATGATGGCGAGATAAATCACATAAATTTTTTGTTTATAAATTATTAGTTTTTCAAAATATAATATTGCAAATGGTAGCAATGCAAAAGCAAATATTTCTGGCTTCATAGTTAATCTAATTTGGAAACAAACAGGGATAAAAATTACTATTGTTAGAATTTTATAAATATCTTTAGACTCAACGCCTCTGTTTTTCAAAAGTTGAAATATACCAAATAGGCCAAATAAAAAAATTAAATAATTTCCATACTGGATACCAAGATTTAGCTTATATTCGAAGTCAGATAGATAAGCTACATTAAAATTATCTTGTATTCCGACATTGTTAATAAGAGAACTAAAGTTTTCTTGGTAATCACTAATTTGTAGTTTGCAAAAAAATGCAATAATTAAAAAATATGCAAAACCCTGTTCAGGAATAAATACGGTCTCTTCACCAAAAAAATATAGTAGGTATAATTTATATCTATTAAAATCAGGACCAATAGTGGTCGTGTAAAATAAGTTTGAAATTGCTAATGGGGCGTAACAAGCGAGTATAAAAATTAATCTATACATAAATAATGTATTAATTTTTTTCAACATTTCAATTACAAATTATAAACATTAATCTATAAGTAATGGATGACAATTTCATAAATAAAGAAAAAAAAATTAGTAACATTCTTTATCTTTTTAATGAGGGAAGGTCAGAACGAATTAAACATAAAGGTGGACCTAAAGATTTTTTTTATTTCTATCACGACTTAGACGAGTCAATTTTTGATAAGTCCTTTATAGAGTTAAAGGATTTAAGGAGTCAAAATTTATTTTCTAAGTTATTAAAATTTTTCGAAAAACTAATCATAAAGTTTATAAAATTACCAACATATGCTCACAAAATAATAAGCACTGAAAATTTGAAAAAAATTAAAAGATCAGATTTAGTCATTTTGACAAATGAAACTTTAGGATACTCAATGATATTTATTCTTTATTATTTCAAAAGAAGCAGACCTAATTTGAAGACAGTCTTATTTGTTATGGGTCTTTTCCAACAAGCGAATCAACAATCTAGGGTTAGAAGAATCTTTCTTAATTTTATGCTTAGAACTTATGACAAATTTATTTTCTTAGGTAAAGAAGAATATGATTATGCAGTAAACAAATATGTTAAATATGAAAATAAATTTTTTTATTTGCAATTTGCTATAGACCAAAAATATTGGATTAAAGACTCTAATAATTTAAGTACAAATCAAATATTGTTTGTTGGAAATGATTTAAATAGAGACTATAGTTTCTTAAAAAAACTTACTCAAAAGTTAGGTCAATATAACTTTGTAATAGTTAGTAATAAATTTTCAGGTGATGAATTCAATGAAAATGTCACATTAATTAATAGCAATTGGAGAAGTGCGGTCTTGTCGGATGTCGAACTAAAAGAAATCTACAACAATTCTTTAATTAGCATAATTCCAACAAAAAATACATTGCAGCCATCTGGACAAAGTGTAGGTTTACAATCTATCTCGATGAAAATTCCATTAATTATTTCTAAGTCTGAGGGATTTTGGGGTAAGGAAGTATTTATTGATAAAGAAGATGTATTATTGCTGGAAAACAACATCGAAGAATGGGAAAAAAATATTGATTTATTAGTTAGTAATAGTGAAAAAAGACAGTCTTTAGTTGATTCGGCATATAAGAAATTAATTGAAAATTATAAATATGATGATTTATTAATAAAATTCATAGATATTTTAAGTAGATAATAACTTCCTATAAGGGACAAAAGCATCAGGAATAATATGTTTTTGCGAATTTTGAAAAGCTACTTCTGTATTAGGTTTAGCCTTTTCAAAATTGTTCATATTAAATATAGATTCTGTATGTAAAATTTCAGACGCAACACCAACATCTGTAGAAATTATAGGCGTTTTTGTAATCGCGCACTCAAGTATCGCTTGAGGCCCCCCCTCAATTCTCGATGCAACAATATATAAGTCAAGACAATTATATAGTTCATTTAAAGAATTGAAATCAACCATCGCAAACTCCTGATAGTCAACACCAATTTTTGTAAGTTCATTTTTAATATAATCTCTTCTTTTTCCAGTTAATACAATCTTTAAGTTTTTATTGGAAGCTTTTAAATGTTTAATAATTTGCAGGAATTGATCAGGACCTTTAATATATTTTGGCTTTTTTGGATCACTACCTTCAGAATCTCTTTGAAATGAACCAATCAAATAATCATTACTTTCAAGACCATATTTATGTCTTAATTTTTCTTTTTGTTCAATTTCAAAAAAAATATTTTGATTAACCCAAAAAGGTATGTGGGTAATCTTTTTATCTGTCATTTTTTTTAATTGAGATTCAGTTTTTTTTGAAATTACATGATATTCATTCACATATTTATCTCTTTTATAAAAATCGTTCACGTATTGTTTACTCAGTTTGAATTCTTCAATATGATAAATTGAACATATAACTTTTTTCTTTTTTAGAAATTTTTTTCTTACATTATTCCAAGTCCAGGGAGCAATTAACCAAATTACATCAGCAGCATTAGGATCTAAAACAGTCAAATCTTTGTTGTTTACTTGCCACTCATTTTTCAAGCGATCAACAACCCAATTTTCATTTAAATTATTTAAATAAACTGTCATATAATATGTACTGTTTTAATGGTAAAACATTTTTTACAATATAACTAAACTTTATAAAAGAATGAATAAAATTTTAATAACTGGCATTACAGGTCAAGATGGTATTTTTTTAACTGAAAAAATATTGTCTTCGTATCCTGAAGCCAAAATTTATGGTATTAGTAGGTCGTATAATTATCAAAGTTTTTTTGAAAAAATTCAATTTCTTAATAAAAAAATTAACTTAGACAATATAGAAATACTCAATATTGATCTTAAAATTTATGAAGATGTAAATAATATCATTAAAAATATAAAACCAGCTTATCTTTACAACCTTATGGGCCCGAGCAGCGTCAGCAATTCAATAGGTAATGATATATATTATCAAGAGAATTTAGAAAATAGTTTCGAGAATATCGTGAAATCTGTAATTAAAAATAATATAAAAACAAAAATATTTCAAGCATCTAGTTCTGAAATGTTTGCTAACTCAGAAAAAAAATTGGATGAAAACTCTAAGTTTTTACCACGAAGCCCATACTCTAAGTCGAAATTATATATACACAATAAAATTCAATTTTATCGTGAAGAAGAAGGATTAAATATCTGTTCTGGAATTATGTTTAATCATGAATCTGAATTTAGACCTGGTAGTTTTTTATTGATGAAAATAGTAAGTAAAGCGATTGATATAAAAAAAAATAAAATTAATAAAATAAAAGTCGGCAGCTTAGACTATGTAAGAGATTGGTCTTTTGCAAAAGACATAATGGATGCTGCTTATTTAATTACAGAGCAAGACTACTTACAAGATTATGTTTTAGGCTCAGGAAAAGGTACAAAAATACAACAGATTTTAGAGTATGTCTTTTCAAGTCTGGATTTAGTTTGGACTGATTTTGTCGAAATAGATGACTCAATATTACGTAAAGATGATCCAATTTCAATAATATCAAATCCAATAAAAATTAAAAATGATCTTGATTGGCAAACTACACACAGTTTTGAAAATGTTCTTGATAGAATGATTAATTTTCAAACAAACACAGACCAAGAATTGTAATGTATATTTTATGACTAAAAACAGCAAAGTAACTGTCATAATGGCAGTTTTTAACGACGAAGCAAGAGTTAAAAACTCAATTGAAAGTATACTTGGTCAAACTTATCAAAATATTGAATTATTAATTCTAGATGATAATTCAAGTGACAAAACATTTGATATTTGCGATTCTTATTCAAATGAAAGCAATGTTAATGTTTTTAGAAATCCTAAAAATATAGGTTTAACAAAATCCTTAAACAAACTTATTGAAATGTCAGATTGCGATTTTATCGCTAGACAAGATTCTGATGATATTAGTTACCCTACTCGGATAGAAAAACAACTGGATTTTATGGATGTTAATAAAGTTTTAGTTTCTACAACTAGAGCACATATAAATAATCAGAGTAGAAAAAAAATTAGACCAAGATATTCCCACTACTTATCAAATAAATTGGTAATTAATTTAAAAAACCCATTTATTCACGGTACTTTATTGATTGATAAAGCTCTATTGAAAAAAATGGGTGGTTATGATGAACGTTACTATTTTGCACAAGATTTTAAATTATTCAGTAGTTTGATAAATGAAAACATTGAAATAAAGACTTTAAATGAGCCTTTGTATTTTTTGAATACTGAAGATAATTTAAGCACAAAATACAAATCCAAGCAGAAAAAATATAGTAAAGAAATATTAAGAGAAAATAGAAAATTATTTCTACAGTAACTAATAATATGGTCATATAATGAAATTTAGCAAATTAGGTTGATTTGTGAGATTTGTTTATTGTGTAGATAAAAATTTTAATTACCAGCTAGCTACTTCTATTTTTTCTCTTCTTAAAAATGTCAATGAGGAGATAAATATAACAATCCTTCATGAAGATTCAAAGTCTTTTTTAAATATAAAATCTAAATTAGAAAAATTACCAAATATTAAAAATATTGAAATATTAGATGTTGATATCGGTAATACTTCATTTCCTAAAATAAAAAACTCTCATGTATCCAAAGCTACTTATTTCAGACTTTTTATTCCTAGATATGTAAAACATAAGGAACATTTAGTTTATTTAGATGCTGATACAATTATTATTAAAAACCCATTAGCTATATTAAAAAAACAAATCAAACAATTAGATGCAAGTGATAAATTTATTTCTGCATGCATTGAAACAACTAAAGAAGCTTCAGGCGATATTTTTGAAAGATTAGATTTACAAAGTGTTAATTACTTTAATGCAGGTGTAATGATAATTAATGGCAAATTAGCGAATAGACCTGATGTCACATTTGAAATGATAAATACAATGGAAAGTTTGGATGAAAATATTAAATATTGGGATCAAGATGTTATAAATAAACATTTTGACTTACAAATTAAAACTCTTGATAACAGATTAAATATTAAAATCGATGATAATTCTCCGAAATTAAATTTTGATTTAGATCCTCATATTGTCCATTATGCAGGAAGTAGTAAGCCATGGACCCTTGAAGGATTATTAGATACAGATAGTCATTTTTTCCAAAATAGTTATCTTGAATTATTAGGAAAAAATTTATTTTTTATGACTACAAATTGGAAAATTGGAACACTCAAATTAATTTTGAAAGAAATTTTTACTTTTTCAATTTTTCAAAGAAAAAATTATTTAAAAATTATCGTTTCCACTTTTATATTATTAATAAGTAAAAGAGCATAATAAATGGAATTTGCATCCTCAGAAGTTTTAAACAGCTATAACTACGCAATAAAATGTGATCACATTTATGCTGGAATGTTCACAGAAGAACAGATAGAACGATTAGAAATAGAATCCCTTGATAAAACACCTTACAACACGGAATATTCCCTTATAAGGAATAAAAACTTTATCCTTAAAGAAAATGATTCAATATTCTGTTCTTTGGATTTGATTGATGAACTATTTTATATGCTTTCAAAAGTAAAAAATTTAAAAAATATCAAATTATTAACTCATCAAAGCGATAAATCAATTTCAAAACAAATGTTTGAAAAGAAACCTGATTGCATTTCTTTATGGTTGGGAATTAATGTAGATTTTGTTCATGATAAACTTATTCCAATTCCAATTGGATTAGCGAATAATCACCCAAAAAATATTCAATTCAATAATTTAATATTTATGGAAGATTTGAAGAAAACTTCAAAATTATATTTAAATTTTAATGAAAATACTAACTATAAACATAGATCAGAACTTTTTGAAAAGTTTAGTAAATTTGAATGGGTGTTTACAGATAACCCTGAACTCCCAATAGATGAATATGCAGAAAAAATTAAAAAACATAATTTTGTTCTTTGCCCATGGGGAAATGGAATTGACACACATAGATTTTGGGAAACAATATACCTAGGATCTATTCCAATAACAGTGAAACATTACACTTATAATGCTGCAGATAGCTTACCACATATATTAGTTGACAGTTATGATGAAATTATCCCGGATCAATTACAAAAATATTTAGATAATAAGCAACAATATAATTATGAAAAGTTAAAAGTCAATTACTGGATTGGTTTGATGAAATCAAATATTGTTTCGAATAATACTTTTACTGTAAACAATAATAAATTCATATCAGCGGCATTTAAAGTTAAATATAGTTTTAATAAATCAGTATTTAGCAAACATAAAATAGTTAAATATTATTTAAAAAAGATTAAAGAAAGATTGACTGGTTAGATAATTTGGGTTTTATATGAAAAATAAAAAAATACTTACAACTATTTTATTTTTTATTATTCTGACTATTTTTTTTAAATTAGATTTTAGATATTTTAATGAACTCTCATGTTGTGGTGATGATTTTGATTACTATTCACATGCATACACTATTGCTATAGATAGAGACTTTGAGTACGAAAATCAACTATTAGAGCCAAATGAATTTACTTTTTTTAAAAATGGAAAAATAGCACCTCTTGGTTTTTATGGTTCAGGATTGCTTGCAGCACCTTTTCTATATTTTGGTCATGTCCTTGATAACATGTTAATTTCTTCTTCTGTTTCGTATAAAGTAATTCTTTATTCTTTGTCATCTATATTTTATTTGTATGTGTCAGTATTGTTGATATATAAATCGTTTAAGTTGCTCAACAATAATGTCAATTTTACTTTTTTAATAATATCAATTGTTGGCTCTGGATTAGGATATTATGCGTTTGAAAGATACAGTATGACGCATGCATATGAAGCCTTTACAGTATCACTTATATTTTTTTCAATAATCAATATACATACATCTAAATCAAACAATCGATATCTATTTTTGCTTGCATTGGCTCTATTTCTTGGAATTTCGGTACGTTTTACAAACTATCACTTGCTTTTTCTTCCATTAATTTTCGAAAAGTTGTTTTTCAGTGATA
>Ga0066865_10000117_pt1 | contig 18345 bp, 7 predicted proteins | sample ETN01SmetaG_2_FD_66433 | JGI IMG/M metagenome (GOLD analysis project Ga0066865, IMG submission 66433) | Marine microbial and viral communities from oxygen minimum zone, Eastern Pacific Ocean - ETNP2014F12-01SV265 | ecosystem: Environmental > Aquatic > Marine > Oceanic ...
GCAGAGAAATTAGAAAACCCTTGTGCATTGTCGTATAAGTCTTCATCTTCAAATGCAGATACAGTATCTTCAAATATTTTAAATCCAACTCTAGCACTAATAAAATTTGTTACTAGACTTAAGTAGATAGTTTCTTCATCAACTTCAACAAAATGTCCTCTGAGATAATATACACCTTCTTCTAGTTTAACCGAACACCCAACAGCAATATCATTAACAGTAGCAAATGCCTCACCTTCTCCAAGAACAAAAGGTGACTCATCTACTTCTTCTAAAGTTTCATCATCAAGAAACCCTCTTTCTTCTACTATTCCTTCCTCTTGATCGCAAACTAAGTTCTCACCCTCAATGAAATACATCCTATCTCTTGATGCAGTATCAGATGATAGGTATCTAACAACCAGAGTATTACGAGAGACGCTTTCGGATTTTGGTATAAAATCTTCTACAACAGCAACAACTCCACTTGTCTCTCCACGAATTCTTGATCCAACAATTTCTTCTAAGAAAAAATCTGAAGGAACACCATTGAAGGTATCTTCTAATAAAACTGTTGTTATATAATCATTATAAGTTAAATTGCCTGGAACAACGACACTTCCCTCTTTGAACAAATGATTTCCCATTTGTTCAATCTGATTTTGAAGAATTGACTGTGCAACTGTTAATTCTCTTGCCTGAACAGGATATCCCGGTTTGAATAATACTTTATAATATGATTCATCAGGGTCAAAATCATCAAAGTAAGGTGATACGTTAAGATTCGTTTCTTGTGGCATGAGTCGTTAGAATTGCAAAATAACTTTAATATCTTCTTTTTGATTTGTAGACCTTGTTATTGATGGTCTATTATCAACGTATATTATATTACCAGAATACTTTTTAACTTCAGGATTAGATAATCCACTTTCAAATGATTGTCCAAGGTAATATGTTTTATTATTTATTGAGGTAGAGACACCGGAAAAACTAGTTCCGATTTGTAAAGTTGCAGATCCTCCAATAATATCTAGGGAACCACCAGTAGCGGGTGATGCTGTAAATCTGTGTAAATTTAATCCATATAAAGGTGATGCATTTTGAGATCCATCACTATTAAACCCAACTATAGATTTGTCCTGCCAATATTTCAATACACCAGTATTCTGATCATATGAAACTACCCTACCAATAGCGGTAGATCCTACTCCAACTGTTTGACTAATTCTAGAATCTCCAGTAAAGGTTACTGAACTATATCCAGAACCAACCAATCTCAACGCATACAAAGCACTAGCTTTATCTCTTGTTAATACATCGGTCGATCCAAAACTTTCTGGATTTTCAACAATTCCAATTCTTGCTATTTGATTTCCAGTTATAAAATCTGGATTTTCTGTATCATTTTCTATTCTTGAAAAAATGAGAACATTATAAGCACCTAATTCTCTGTAAATATCAGCACCATGACCTCCTTTTGGTGGAATGATAACATCAAAAACAGGGGTAGTGGTCCCTGCCGGAACATTTCCCGCAACTAAATCTATAGTTCCATATGTATAACCAGATCCACCTTTAGATACAGTGACGGAATCCACTTTAGACTCATTATTAATAACTATGGTTGCTTCTGCACCAGATCCATCACCTCTGATAGGAACTCCTGAGTATGTTCTATTTCCTGTTCCAATACCAGCACCGCGATTTGTTACTGTTACAACTTTTATTTGACCACTAGTAGCAGCATTATTTCTTATTGATAAGTTTTCTGAATCCGTTTCCCAATTTTTTGGTACTGGTATATAATTTGTTGAGTCAAACTTTAAGATGTCACTTGGTTTAATCGTATACAAATATTTCCAAATATATCCATCTCCACTGTCTCCTGCTGCTCTTGGTTCCAAATCAACAAAAGTTGGTTGATCTAGAGATGGTTTTCCAGTAGGATTTTCTGGATCAGATCCATTTTTTAAACAAATATAAACTCTAAAATCATCATTAACAACAAAATAATTTGCAAGATACAAATTAGTAGCTTCAGATGGTTTAGATGTTTTTGTTCTACTTACATCATGTCTGTACATGTCATAAGTAGTTCCAGACTGCCATGCAGTTCTCTTTACAACATGCTGCACATTTCCGGAGGAAATTCTTTTGACAGCAACCATAGTATCCCAATAATCATTTTCTTGCTCAAAGCTATCTCTAGGAGCAGGAGGAGTAGTATCCCAAGAAGGAGAATAATCTGTAGCATTTGGCAATCCAACAAAAGCATAGTAATTATTTGAATCCGAGGATGCAGCAGCTACAAAATTCTTTGCATTTAAAATTCTAAGTTGATCAGTTATAATGGCAGACATTTTGCTGGTTTTTTAGTTATTTATTAGTTATAGTTTAGGTATTTAAGGGGATTGAATCTTTCAACTCTAGGTGAAGTAGAAACTCCAACTAAACCATTATTATAGTGACTGAATGTTTTTGGTTTAGGTCTTGATGGAGTTTCGATTCTTCCCCAACTATATTCGCCAAAGAAACTACTATATCCAATTCCACTAAGACCTTCATAATCACTAACGCTAACCGTTACTTTTGCCACATATGTAACTCCAAATCCAGAAACACTTGTTTGTGCAATAGAAACTGCTGAAGCATAATAAACATTATCTAGGAAAGAATTTCCAACACTAACAATAGATCCACCAGATCCTAAAGAAGTTAATCCACTTCCTACATTGGAATTATATACCACGAAGTAATATCCAGTTTGAATTCCACTGACCGTCAATGCAGTTCCCACTATAGAAGAATCTCTTAAGGAAGAATTTTCAGGTATAACTAAGTCAAATACAATGCCGGTGGTTGCAGATCCAACAGAAACGGTTGAAACTCCAGAAACAATACCAAAGTCTCCACTATAAGAAACTGATTCAATATCCTCAACATAATCAGAAGATATCGGTGTTTCTATTAAGACTGATGGTGGGTTCAAACTGGTATATCCGGTTCCAGGAGAAGAAACTGTGATAACAGATATTGAACTGCCAGATAATGTTGCTGTTGCTACTGCTGTAGTTGCAGATCCAGCAATGATTACAGATGGAGCAGTAGTATATCCGAATCCAGGATTTGTAATGGTAATTGTTGATATACCAGAATTAGAAACAACCGCAGTAGCAGATGCACCTACAATATTATCCTGACTGACAATTCTAATTTTATCCTGAAGAGTTGAACCCTCTCTATAATTATCGAAGAAAGTTCTAACACTTTCAACAAAGATAACTGTAGAAGATGTGCCTACAGACTGTATTATCTTTGTATTAGGATAAATTAGAGGTTCATACAATACCCTATCCTTTGAAACTGATTTGCCATTAATAAACAGATCATCACTCTGTTTACACCAAGTTAAAGATCTCTGATAACTTTCATCAACAGATAATCCTGGACCAGGATAAGAATTAGTCTGTATTTCATCAATGGAGAGGACTTTTGTAGTCAATCTACTCTTTTGATTGAGTGATGCATCTTCATCATATAATCTTACAGTATCACCTTCTTTTATGGTTTCTAAGATGTCAACATTTCTAACGTCAATATCAGCATTTCCTTGATAGAAGATAATTTTTACCTTGTCACCAACTTTAGGTGCTTCTGCAAATTCAACAAAGCTACCACCTGTGAAAGAATAAGATTCGCCAGGAACCTGTAATATGTCGTTGATGAATATTAAAAGAGTTGCTTGAACATCAATATCAGATCCTTCCCCTGCTTTAATTGATTTTGGTTCACCATTTTGAGACAACTGGAACAATTTTGTACTATTATCAAATTGATCTTCTATAGAATCTAGAACAAGAAGATTTCCAAAAGACCAACCAGAGAAAGAATCTGAGAAAGTTGAATCAACAATAATTTGAAATTCTTCAAATGCAATTGCGGTATTGGTTGGAATTCCAACCGTTCCACCTAAATCTACTGTTAATATTTCAGAATTTCCATAACCATAACCAAAGTTGGTTATCTCAAAATCAACGATGCTAGATCCTTGCCCAACAACAATACTGATTTTTGCACCAGTACCAAAACCAGTTTGTTGATTGTAAGAACTGTAAACAAGAGGAACGTTGGAATATGATAAAGGTTCGTCAAACACAATATTAAGTGGTTTATTTACCTTACCACATCTCGTATAGAAGTGTTCTCTAGTAGAAATACCACTGTTTATTTCAAAGGTAGTATCATCAATAACTCTCAGTACAAGAGATCCGTCTGCTGCTGGATCAATTCCGCTCGCAGAGTTATTTTTAACTCTTGGAGCAATAATAGCAGGTTGAGATGTTCCACCAGACTGATAAAATGTTGGAACAGTAGATACTCCTGCGTTAATAACAAATTCAATTGAACTGTTAACAGCAAGAACAGGTGCTCCACAATAAGCGGGATCAGTGGTTCTTGGATATGTATGAATAGATCCTCCATTATCTAAACCACAAGTAAATCCTAGTCCAGTTAAAATTACATCACTATTCTTACCTGTTGTTGATAAGTTGTGGTTAGTATTGGTAGTAACAGTCATAATTCCTGTTACTGAATCATAAATTGCATTAGTAACTTCTACAGACTGAGTTCCGGTATAGTTGCATGTAAATGCAATTCCAGAAACAACAATTTCATCACCCATCATTAACCCATGTGGAGATGAGGTTGTAACAGTAGTCAAACCAGTAGTATTACTATAGAGAACGTTTGAAACGTCTCTAGGGGCATAGAAGACCCTATCCGTGGTGATTGCAACCGAAGTAACATTTCCATCGGATATAGAAGCAGTTCCTATATTTACAATATTCGTTCCAAGTGTAGTTGGTAAATCGACACCAACAGAAACAGTTTGAATACCACTTCTGTAACCAGAACCACTATTGCCGATACTAACTCCAGTTATAGTTCCTGCCGCAGAAACTATAGCGGTTCCTCCAGCAGCAACGGTGGGTTGATATCCAAAACCCTTTGATGCCCCAACAGAAACAATTATTCCTCCTTTAGGAAGATTGCTTTGATTTACGTCATACGAGGTAGTAGAAGCAGTTCCACTGAAGGACATGCTAGTAATTCCTAAGTTTTCTCTCAGAGAATAGTTACTTTCGGGACCTTGGAATATGTTATTAACTAGAATAATTCCAGAATCAGTAGAAATCCCAGTTACATTTTGATCAGATGAAGTTAAATTAAATGCTGTTGTAATTCCATTAAATTGCTCAGATATATCATCAAAAATGTAGTTATTTTCATATGGACCCTTATCGCTATTTGGAACTCCAGATTTAACAAAAACTCTTCCGCTAAAGGTTGAATGTGTGGCAATGCCAAGATAATCGGCATTGTTAGGACCGTCTGTAACAGTTCCTATAGGAGTAAGTCCTTGTGGAGATGAGGCAAAAGTAATACTATTATTGATAATATTATAGTCTCCACTAACCTTTCTCACTAGAGATCCAGTTAAGTGTGATGAAATTCCAGTTCCCATTACTGGACGTTCAACTGCAAGTGTGTTTGTATTTCCAACACCAATAGTATTGATCTTCATTATTTCATTTCCGATTTGTAAAAGATTTCCACTGGACAATGAAGTAATTCCAGAAATCGTTATTAATTGATCAACAGAAGAAACATCTGCAGTAAGTAGTGATGTTATTGCACTTGAGACAATTGGAGATTGTATGACATTATCAATTGTTAATAAAACTCTTGTATTTTGTTTTCTGGCAGTTAGAGAGTGCGATGTACCAATTCCAACAGAAGTTAATGTCAGAGGTTCTGGTATTGTCTTAAGAGCATTCTCGGCGGTTGCTGCAAATTTAAGTTCATAGTCACTAACTTTGATTGCATAAACAGTTGGAGGTAATTTATCAGTCGTACCTATTCCAACTATCGAAACTGTAGTAATTCCAATTGATCCAGATGAATCTTGTGACTCTGGAGTATAAGATAATTGTTCACCTGTAACAAAATAGTGATTTGCTATTTTAACAGAGTTATTCTGCAAATCAACTACATCTGCAGAATTTCCAGTCAAATCTCTCCTGAATACTGGTTTGTCCTTGGAAGATATGTTGAAAGATCTTTTTATATCATTCTCAGTTCCATCATATTTTCCAACACCAACGCTTATGGAAGAATTTGTAAAATCAATAGATCCTGAATAATTATTGTCATGTATCGATGTAGTATTTTGGAATACAGTAACTTCAACATCTGCATTAGGTAGTGCAGTAAATTTAAGTCTTGTCTTTCCTCCAGAAATGTCAGACTCAAATTGTCCAAGAGAAGAACCAGTATGATTTTCTCCAAATTCACTCATAAATGAAGTAGTTCCATCACTAATGATAACAATCTCAGAAACTTGATATTGGTTGTTAGTAGTGTCTTCTAAAGATACGATATAATATGCAGCCGCATAAGGATCTTCATATTCTGCTATAACTGTAGAAACTGGAGAGGTAGATGAGGCAATTGAAGTAATCGCAGACTCTAATTTACCAGTCTTTAATACTTCAGATCCGATTGTAGAGGAACTACTATCTGCTAATTCTATGGAAACAGCATTTACATTGACAGTTACTCCCAATCCTACATTTGGAGTCAGATCTAACTTAAGTTCTGATCCGGACAAATATGCATTATAAGTTCCCAGACCTATAGATCCTTGTGCTAACAACGTGTCAGTTGATAATTGACCATACTCCAGAATATCCACTATAGTTCCATCATGAATTAAAGTTAATTCATCATATTCAAAGTAAGAATTATCTACAGCACCATATTGTAATACAATCTTCGATGATCTGCTTGTCGAGTTGATTCCAATTAAATTTGTGCTTGTACTAGTACCAGAAGCGAGAGTTTTTGTGCTACTCTTGATCTTTACACTATCACCCAAATCTGTAGATCCTATTCCAGAAATAGAGTCTTTAATGTCAAATGATATTAAATTAATTGAATAATCGTTATTTTTAAACTTATTTGGGAAGAAGAGTAATTGAGCATCTAATCCATCAACAATAAAATCAAAATATCCCAAATCAGATACAGAATATACCGTTCCATATTGATTCAAGAATCCAAAATTATCATTATGTATTAATGAAGCGATACTAAATTGTTTTTCACCTATAAATCTTCTGTCAAAGATATATGCAAAATATTTTTTGGATCTAATCTCGGATGCCTTAAAAGTATCAACAACACTGAATTTTGTTGACCTTGGGTTGCTATTAAACTGACTGCTTATATCATCAATAGTTAAAACTCTGTTACCAACAGATTCAAAGAAATCTTGTAAAGTTGAAGAATTGAATCTTATTCTATTAGAAATACTTTGATTTGTAAAAGATAGATTGTTTTCAGTCGCCAGATCATAGTCATTATAGCAATTTAAATCAATCTCACTAATAAAATCGGATATTACAGATAACTCACCAAAATTCTGATCAGTTGATATACCAGAAGATACTGGAACTGATTCCACAATTAAATCAGAGAATTTTTTAAATCCAGCAGTGTGATTTAAAGCACTAACAGAGTCATTCCAATCTTCATATTGTACTTTTGATTTAAGTGCATATGAAAAATACTGATAATAATCACTATCATGAAGTCTTTGAGTATCACTATTTAAAAATCCAGTTTCACGTTGGAATCCTTTTCTGACTATTGAGGATGAAGAAACCTTATAACTACCTTCACTGGAAGTTACCTTTTGAATATCTGCTTGAGTTTTTGATGAAATTCCTCTTATTGACTCACCAACTTCAAAATCCTCAACTGTAGATACTGCTAGTAATCCACTATCGGAATTCCAATTCTCAACGATTCCTTTCTTTGTTTGTGATACAATTTCTTCTCCGATATTAAAATTACCTCCCTCAATTTCTACATCAAAGGTTGGGAAGAATTTTTCCGGTGTAATTAATCCAGCAGATTCACTTGGATCAAAAGTTCCTGGATTTTCTCCAGGTCCTACATAAGAATCTAAACTATAAGTTACAGTTCCGTTTGCTCCACCAATATTTGGATGAATTGAAGTTAAAGTAAATAACGAATACTTGTAATCTGATGAGTTGTAACCCTTTGATATACCTGTTCCAATTCCAACATTTATGTTTTCTATTAGTACCTTATCACCTACAGAGAATGGGAAATCAGATTCACTACTATAACTTATTCCTAAACCAACAATAACATCTTTTGTTACTTCATTAAAAGTTATTGAATTTATACCAACTCCATTTGAGTTATTGGTTGGAATAATCTTCGGCACTATTCCACTTAATTTGGTTGTATTTCTAATAATAGAAACTTCTTTATCACCAATTTCATATTCTAAATCAACATCATCAATTACTTCATTTGTTAATGCATCTAAAACGATCAAACTAGGAGCGATTGTATAGTTACTACCAACCGAAGAAATTCCAATTTTTTTGAATCGTGAATTGGATTCAACTTTTAAAATATTTGGAACCTTTGCTGTTGGTCTTAACGTAGTATCTGAGGGATAATCAAATCCAATGTCTACAATTTCCGTATTAGATAATCTTCCTATCGTCGTACTGTCAAATTCTAAAACAGCTTCAGATCCTTGATCACTTTTGATTGTTTTAAACTTGGGAAGTTTTTTATAATTTCTTCCTCCAGATATAATAGAAATACTGGATATCTCTCCAGAAATGTTTTTAGAATCTGTATCATATGATATAAATGAATTTTCTTTTACATAAGAATCACTTTCCGGTTTTTTGAGTATATTGTAAGTAAAACTAGTATCTGCAGTTCCAACAATACTATGTGTTCCTGCATATACACTTGCAACAACAAATAATCTATTTTTGTCTATAATATCTTCTGGATCAGATATTATTTCTAATTTTTCCTTTTCATTAATATCAAGATCTATTGGAACCAAATTATAATATATTTCTCTTGGAGAATTTTTAGATACCTTAAGAATTACATTGGCATCAGAGTCTACACCAATTTTCCCATTCTCAGTAATGACAATTTCTCCCTTTTCATTCTTTGGATTTAAATCGTCTGTAAATTCAGGATCTGTATAGAATTTTAATTTAAACGCTGGATAATTTACAAAATTTATAGGATATGATAAAGAACTATCAGAAAGATCAAAAATGACCTGTTGTCCATGAACAGCAGAAATAGGTGGATTTATCAAAGATAAAGTCCCCTGAGATGCACTAGTAATATCAACAGGTTGTCCTTCTCTTGCTTTAGCAAGTTTAACCCTATCAGCATCATCTTTAATAATGTAATAAATTTGATTATTTTCAAGTCCACCTGCAGGTGCCGTTGATGTATGAATAACTTTTTGTCCGGTTCTATAACCGTGAGATTGAATATAAATCGTATCTAATGATGCATCTACATCTCCAATCTCAAAAGATTTTGGATTAATTAAAAGTCTTCTATTGTGATCATTATAATTTACTATAAAGGTTGTAGAAAGTCCAGAAGTACAAGAAATATTAACAGAGTCATCGATCGATAATCCGTGAGTTGCTGCCGTTGATACCGTAACAGAATTTTTAGTTAGGTTAGCAGTGAGAACATCGTAATTAGTTTCAAAACTATGAATATCTCCAGATCCATTATTAGTAAAGTATAATGTACTTGAATTAATTGAACTATCTAAAGCAATGAAAGATCCATTGGTTCCCAATCCAACCTTATGAGTTGCTATTCCAATTAAATTGTCATTTATTTTTGCTACAAAAACAGTTTGATTATCAAACAATTGGAATGTAGAAATTCCATTTGTCGATGCTGTTATAGGAGTTCCTCCATTTGATGAATATATTAATTCATCTCCAGTTTCTAAATCGTGGTTAGGTAAGTATATTGATCTGGTAGGAATGTAAAAAGTTGTCTTCCCTGTACCTGGATTTGAGAAGAATAATGTTGTTCCAGACCCTACGGTAGATAGTGTTCCAATTCCAATACTTTCTACTGGATTAAAATAAATCTCCCTATTAAATCTTTCGTTAGAATCTGGTATTCTCAAAGCAAAACTCAAAATTTTAGAATCAATTGCCAGTACAGACCCAACACCGTGCTCTACTCCAGTTGTTCCATCTATTTCTCGCAATACTTTAATTCTAGAAGCATTTTCATCGGTTTCTAGAACTCTTACTTTTTCCGAGTTAACAGATAATATATCATTTGCAAGTAAATTTGGAAAACTGAAATCGGCATTTCTCACACTAAAATATGTTACGATTCCAGTAATTCCTGTAGTTCCAACTCCAACAGAAATGCTCATATTGGTTCTGTTGGAGGTAGTAGATACTGAACCTACAAAAATATCTTGACCTATAAAAGTGCTAAATCCAGTTAAAGAAACTAAGTCTCCTGACATTAAATTGTGTGGAGTTGTAGTTAATCCAACCATTCCACCATTACCAAGTTGAATAATTTCAACTCCATCAATCGAAACGGATGAAGATTGAACTGAATTTACTTCTTTACCTTTTATAGTAGATACTTCAGCAGAAGCTCCATCTCCCTGAGATCCAATATTATCAAATTCAACTACGTCCCCAACTTTATAATTAAATCCACCAGTTACTATACCAATAGATCCAATAGATCCGCGTCCAGAGAATCTTATTATCGATTCTTGTTTTTTAATTTCATTTGGACTTATCAAATAATCATATCCACTATTTTGAGAGGATAAGTTATAAGGAGTTACATTTCTAAAGACTTTAGTATTACTTAGATCGATATTATCTTGATTAGATAATGGAGATGTATTATATTCATTTAATTTTGATTTATAATGATTTCCTATAAAATATGGGAATACTGGTTTTCTATAATTTTTAAACGTCCCAGATGATTCTATAATTGAGTCATTAATTGTAGAAAAGTATGCATATATTCCATTCGGAAACTCTGGAGTAGAGCAAAATCTTCCATTATATTGATCAAGATCTCCATTAGATTGATATGTGAAATCTTCAACGAAAAATCCTTCGGGGTAAATTGAGATTGATGGTCTGCCAGATGAGAGTACAAGTCTATACCCCGACTTTAATATTTTTGCCGAACCACCAGTTATGGAAGAGTATCCATATGGACCATATATTGGATTTCCATCATAAGCCCATCCGATAATTGGAGAGTGATACTTAGATGTAGATTCTCTTCCACCAGAAAGTGTTAAATCAGGTGAGAATGAAATTTCCCCATTTACAATTTGCCTTGAGGAAACTGTTCTTCTTAATTTTCTTGGAGCATACGCATGTGTATACTGAAAACCTAATTCACTATTAATTGAATCGGAAAGTATTCCATCATCATCACTAATTTGATTTGTTTGTAAACTTCTTTCAACTACATTGATCGTCCATTTTTTAGGTGTTGAAAGAAATTCAACTCCGGATCCGGAGGGAATAACTTCCAAGTCTGCGGAAGTATAATTTATTCCAGTTTTTAAAACCTTTACTTCTGTAATAAGTCCATCTTTAATAATAGGTATTAACTCTGCTCCTATTCCCGAACCAGTTATTTTAATACTTGGTACAGAAACATATCCACTGCCAGGACTTATGACAAATACCCTATCAATTTTACCATCGAGTAGAATTGGAAGCAATTCTGCTCCAGATCCAGTTGGAGCAGTTATTAGAGGTTGCCTATTAAAGTTTAAGATTTCTTCCGAACCATAATTATATCCACCACTTTGGACAAATGTTGATTTTATTTCGCCCTTTACTATTGGTCTTAAAATCGCTTGATTATCAGAAGTGGATGAGGTTGAAATTCCACTTTTTCCACCAACAACTACTCTGATTTCTGGGTAGTTGAAAGAATGAATCCCATCTCCAGCAGATTTAAAATTAATATAATTTTTATTCTTAAAATAAAAATCAGAAATAGTTGATACTCCAACAAAAGCAGTTCCTACTCCAATCGTACTTGCAGTACCAACTTCGGATAATTTAAAAGTATCTTCATCAACAACGGTTACGTAATAAGATCTTCCATCATCCAGTCCACTTACAGGATTTGAACTAGAAGTATATGTAATAATTTCACCATTTAAATATCTATGATTTTTTGCTGTAATAGTATTGGAAAAAGTATTGATTCCTACAGAATCGATAGAAATTTTTCTATTTCTATATGTTGTTCCAGTATCAGTTAAAATTACAGAAGAAATTTTCTTCTTTAAATTTGCAGAATTAAATTTATGAATACCATTACCCTTTGCTGTTAAATCAATAGGACTTGTATTGTTTAATGCATTATCAAGTGTTCTATGTAAAGATATTTCGCTGTCGGACAGTACAGATGCAAAATAAGAAGAACTTGTATCAAGTCCAGAAACTATTACTCGATCATCTGGGACATAAATTATTTTTTCTCCTGTTTTAAATCTATGATTTTCTTGAAAAGTAATTTTATTATTTGATAAATCAACTCCAGAGTCTGAATCAAATGTAGAGGAGTGCCTATATTCGATCATTTGTGGTTCTGCAACAACTCCAGAACCAGATCCCCCAATAACACTAATGGTTGGTTTATCTACATAATCAAATCCACCATCTATTACTTGTATTTCCTGAAAAGAACCTTCCACTTCAGGGAATACAGTAGCTCCAAAACCAATAGAATCAACTATGGAAATTGGAGGAGGATTTACAACATCATAATCAGATCCAGGAGAAAGAATATCTACTTTTTCTATAGGACCATAAAAAACCGAATCTTCAGATTTATAATTTAATATCTCAACACCATTGACTAAAATACCAATGGGTCCTGGATTAGTCTCAAACTTGTTTTTTGTGTAGATAGGATCTTCAATTTTTCTTATGAGTTTTTGATTATCTAAACTTTTGCCACTTAATTTATTTAAAACGAGTTTACTATTTGTTACTGATACATTATCAAAAGAAATATAATCATTTTTAAGAAGATTTGATCTACTTCTTGATAATTTTATTGTTATCGCATCTACCTTCTTTATAAAGTATGCTTGATTGGATATTCCTAGACTATTTGAATCCGAATCTGCAGAATAAAATACAATGTCTCCAGTGTAAAATGGGTGAACTCCAATACTCAAATTTTCACCATTAAAGGTGCCTGAAAATGTTACAGATGGATCTTTTGTTGATAAAGTTTCATTCAAATAATTTGGCAAAGAAGATGAAGTTACATAAAAAGAATTACTTCCTTCCTGATAAGTATTCTGTACACCAGTACTAAAAATAGATGCTTCTGGGAAATTTAATGCATCGGTTTTAGTTACTAATCTCTGAATTTTAAATTTTCTACTGATATCAATAGATCCTTGACCACCAACAACAAAAGAATTTAAGTTTAAAACATCAATTACAGAAGAAACAACTTCTGTACTGTCATTAAAAATAAATTTTACTTTATCTCCAGCAAATATATTATGTTGATCTATTGTTGTAACTGTATATGAAAAGTTTACAGAATCACTTAAAACTAAGGCATCAATATCATATGTAGTTGAAACATTAAAAATCCAGTTATTTGCTCGGACATCCTCAGACTCTCTTCCAAGAGATTTTATTATTATTCTTTCCCCATCAGTATGGAGTTTTGTACCTGTAGCATAATCTAATTCAGAAAGAACTCCCGTAACTTTTACTGCAATCTTTTGATCATCAACAATTCCGTATGCAGTAGAATCTATTCTCAGATCCTGTCCAGAAGGTAAATTCTGATCTACTCCAGAACACCCATAAAATTGAGTATACGATTTTGACGTATATGTTATAGTTGTAGTGGTTCCATTTGCCAGATTCGCAATGATAGTTCCAGAATCTGGAAATCCTAATGTGGAATCAACGTCTAAAGTTTCTGCACCAATAGAGCATTCTGTAACTAATTTTGTTGAAGAATGAATAGAAAATTCTGGAAATTCATCACTATCTTCCAAAGAAGCATCATAGTCTAAACTAAGTACAAAATACTCTTTTTCTCCTCTAAATATTTTTTCTACGTTATTTACTGTACCTCTTGCAGAAGGAAAGTACTCATCATTGTCTTGATAAAGAGTTCTATTAACTAATTCAAAAGGATCTCCATCAATAGACTCTACAACCAAATCTCTAGAAATTCTGTAATCAGCATCAGAAGTTATTAACAAATTATCTGATGGTCTAATTACCTCAACATCTTCTCCATAAAGAGCTCTGAATAGAATTTCAAAAGAACTATTAGTTCCTTTTGAAGAATAAAAATCTTTTGCTTGTTTTACAAATAATTCTTTATTGAGTTCAGAATATAGATTTCTATCTGCAAATCCAGGAACAAATTGTTTTTTTACTTTTACAAAAAACTCTTTTAAAAATAAAATACTTAAATTTGAAACATTAGATCCACTTTGGTGCTCTTCTACTTCTGATTCTGAGAATACTAATTGATCTGGTACTGTTGGATCCCTAAAAGAAGTAGTACCACTGAACCCTCTTGCACACTCATCAAAACTAGTATCTGTTTTTGATTTATATGCAATAATTTCTGAACCAATTTTTATCAGACCATAAAAATCTGGAAATCCTTTTGTTGATGCTACATTAATAGAAGTGTCACCAAAGTTAAGATCAGAAGTAGTTGTTGTCTCTTCAGTAAGATCAGTAAGATGTTCTAATTTTACATACTGATCTATATTACTTAAAATATCTAATGCACCACCTTGTTGTTCAAGTGCGTTATAATATTCAGAAAGAAATTCTGCAACTAGAGGGAATTCCTCCCTTACATATTCGGGAAGTTGATTTTCGACAACAGAACTAATTTTGATTCTTGTATCTAACATTTTTTATCTTCTTACGCGGATACCGTTTGTGTAACTTGTAATTGGAGAATATAGTGATGCAGAAACGTCAGCACCAGACGAAACATCGTCAATTGCCATATTTAACGTTGTGTTATTAATATCTAGTTGCAAATAAAGATCTTGTTTTCCAACGACATCATTTGAAAGTGGACATGCAGAAATTTCAATTATAGGATCTCCATCAAACGTTTTAACTGTAGATGTTATTTGAATTTGTTTTAGATTAATTTCACCTTTTTCATAGTCAATGGTTCCTACAGAAGAATTTACTACTGTTGGATTCTCAAGTCCTGGATTTGTAAACAAGAACAAATTTCCAGTTTTTTTATTACTGCTTGGAACATCTCCTAAGTAACAAATATCAGCAATTCCTTCAACATTGAAACCAGAAGATTTGATGTTATAACCTTCATTATCTTTGATATAAAAAGGATTGCCAAAACAAACTTCATAATTGGCAAGAACATTTACTCTTGCAGAAAGATTTCTTCTTATCTGAATCTTTGTGATATTTGAAGTAATTGATTCATTACTATCATCTATTACTTTTTGGAATTTACTAAATTTAAATCTAGCACCATACCTATTCATTTCTGTAGAATTTGAATAAGAAGTTATATTATCAAAGATCAAAGTCCTAACTGCATCTGCACTCGATGCTAGGTTTGTATTATAGTATGCAGTAATATCCGGTTCAACATAAACATACTTAATATCAAGAATTTCTGGAACTATTCCAGCAACACTATATCTTCTTAATTCCTTTTTTATATTATTTTTTATAGAATTGGGTACTGATGAACCTGTAGTTGGTTTGATTGTAATAAAAACCCTTCCAAATTGGGGAGGAGTTAAGTCTTCTCCACCAAATACAGATACAGATTCCGTCTCTGGATATATTATTGGAATTATACTTTCATAATCAGTAGTAGTAACTGCTCTATTTTGTGCAGAATATAATCTAGTTGCGTATTTTTTGATCGATTCTACAGATTCTATCTCTTTTCCGCCAGTCGATGATGTATTTGCACTTATTAAAGAAATTGAACTGGTAACGATATTGTTATTATTGTCAACAATTCTACCACTAAAAGAGAAAGAAGATACTCCATTGCCATCTCTTCCATTGGTAGTGACGTAAGATACTTCAATAAAACTATCATCAGCAAGTTTTTCTCCAAAAACACCATCACCAAAAATTAATTCATATCTTTGATCTTCTATTTCTTGTATGAAGAAAACTCTAGAAGTCGAAGTAACAGAAAGTAGATTATCAGATAAAACAAACTTTCTTGATGTCGTACTTGCTTGAGAATCTCTAACCGTTACAGTAATAGAAGATGTATCAATATTAGCATTATCTAAAATGTATCTTTGTGGATTTAATGAGGAAACAGTAAAGTTGCTTGTTAAAAATGCTCCTTCAAATACATCCACATCATCAAAAAAAGCGATTCCATCAACAACTGGAACTGTTATATCATTGGGAATTGCAAAACTAAAATTATTATTTCCTCTGTTATTTGCTGAAGTACATACAATTCCTTTTTTCAAGGTCAATGTGAGAGGATTTGTTGATAAACCACTAGTATCTACAAAAAACGAAATAGATGCTCTTGCTGATACTCTTGACTGCGGCACATATCCAATATTTCTAGCGAGAGAGACTACATTTTCTCTTAGAGTTGCACTATCAATAAAGACCTCATTACTAACCATGTTAGCGTTATATGAGGATATGTATGTATTATAGGCTAAAGTATCAATTAAAACTGAAAGATTGGATCCTTCAAAGTTATAATCGGTGAAGTTTGAGTTCGATCTGAGATAATCCTTTAGTGAGGTTTTTATCTGATCAAAATCTAGATTGGTTAAATTTACTAGGGCCATTATCTTGTTGGCTGTAATGCGAATGATAATTGTTGTGGAAGAACTTCAACTCCTACTATAGAATACTTAATAACAACATCAAACTGAGAACTATCGAAATTTGGTCTTACATCAACATCCGATATTCTTACGCGAGGTTCATGATTTAAAATGGTGTTTTTGATTTCATCTTTTATAATAGATGCAGTAATTTCATCTAAGTTCTCAAAGAGAGATTGGGACACTCTTGATCCTAAATTTTGATTAAAGAATCTTTCACCAGGAGCAGTTAGCACCAGATTCCGTATAGAACGGGAAATAGCATTTTCATCCTTCAGACCAATCAAGTCAGAACTGACTGGATTTGCCCGAAAAGACATGCTTATGTCTCTGAAAGTTTTACTTACCCGTTCTACAGGCATACGAAATTATAAAATCTGTATTATTTATTAGTGTTTTTTTGATTAACCTCTTCCTCACTAAACTCTTCGGCATAATCATTAGTCTTATGTGGTTTGGTCCAATAATCTGTTATCAGTCCCGTTGTTCCCCACATTCTGTACATGTACTTAGCATCTCTATCGACATGATATTTTGCCATTTTGCTCCTGTGTAAAATGAGGGGTTACTAACCCTAAAAATATTTATTTTTAGACTGCTACATTAAAGACAGAGATAATTCTTAAATTTCCTGGTGCAGGAGTTCTTATAGTGTGAAAATATTTTCCATTTACAATAAACATCTTGCCAAATTCGGGTTTACATTCATGTTTTATTGGAAGTGGATCATTTTCCCAATCTACATCATTATAATCTATTGAACTTCCCGTCAAATTATAGGTTTTACCATTTACAGTAACTTGCTCAGGATTTTCCTTATCTCCTTCCACGTCAAATACAACGGTATTTCCGTCATTTTCGTTTAAATACAAAATTACATTATAGTGATCAAAATAATTATCGACATGAGGATCAAAAAATTCATATCCTGGAATATGATATGTCATGTTTAAACATGCTCTTGTAACTCCATTATTTTCTATACCATTCTCATTTAAGGTAGTTTCCAATATTTCATTAAACATTCCAAAATATGGTGAATTTGGTCGATTAAAATTTCTTGCTAATAGACCATGGTTTAATTGTGGAAATTTATCTGATGTTGTGATGGGATTATATGACCATTTAACAGCCAAATCAGGAACAGCACCATCAGCAATACCTTCATCAAGTGGATTTTTAGCCCAAATGAGTTCATCAGTAAATCTTTTCAACAAATAATTATTTCTTTTGTTGATTTTTACCTCTAAAAAATCAATCACCACACATCCTCGGTAAGATTACAACGAATACAGTCAAAATCCTCTATATTTTCTTCTTTTTTATCATTTTTATCGTCTCCAATAACCTCACGGAGAAGTTTTTCGTGCTGTTTTGCTGCTAGATTGTCTAAAAAGTCGTTTGTTGGTTCCATTTTTTATCCTTTTTGCTATTTTTAGGGATCTGGATAGCGATCCTCTTGTGATTTATACATTTCAAGAGAATCTTCTTCTTCTTTTTTGCGTTCTTTTGCAGTTTTCCAGAAATATTCGTCCTCA
>Ga0066865_10000121_pt1 | contig 18245 bp, 18 predicted proteins | sample ETN01SmetaG_2_FD_66433 | JGI IMG/M metagenome (GOLD analysis project Ga0066865, IMG submission 66433) | Marine microbial and viral communities from oxygen minimum zone, Eastern Pacific Ocean - ETNP2014F12-01SV265 | ecosystem: Environmental > Aquatic > Marine > Oceanic ...
TTGTCTTATGCTTTGTACGGCCAAGCACTAACAAACATTAGAAAAGATAACCTAGTTAACAAAACTAACAATAAAGGAATGTTAGTTACACTAACTTTTGAGAAAGACGGCAAAGAATATAAGGTTGAAAGAGGTCGTAAGCCTAATACAATGAAGTTCTTTATTAATAATGAAGAACAAGAGCTTACAGATCAGTCGCAGGGTGACAGTCGTAAAACACAACAGGACATAAATGACTTGTTAGGTATGAGTCATGATATGTTCAAGCATATTGTGGCACTTAATACTTACACAGAGCCCTTCTTAGCACTGAAAAGCAACGACCAACGTGCTATTATAGAACAACTACTTGGTATTACAATACTATCTGAGAAGGCAGACTTGTTGCGAGAACAGATACGCATTACAAGAGATAAACTAACTGAAGAAAATGCAAGGATATCAGCAGTAAAAAATAGTAATGAAAAAATTAAAGAAAACATTGAACGTTTGCACAGTAGAAAAAAGGCTTGGATTGCACAAAACAAACAAGACAGAGATAAACTTGCAAAAGCAATCAAGGAACTAGAGCAACTAGACATTGATAGTGAACTAGAAGATCATGAAAAGCTATCTGCATGGGAAGAAAACACAAAACACCTAACTAACCTAACCAAAGAAAAGGCAACTGTTGAACGTGCATTAGAACAAGCTGATAATAATGTAAACAAACTTGGTAAAGATCTTGATGATCTTGAAACTGCAAAGTGTTATGCTTGTGGACAAGAACTACATGACGATAAACTTGAAGAAATGAAAGACAAGTTGCAAAAAGATTATGGTGATGCTCATGTGTATCAAACTAGCATGGCAGAAAAACTAGAAAAAGTAGAAAAGCTAATTACAGAGGTTGGTGACCTTGAAGCAAAACCTAATACATTTTATGAAACTGCCAAAGAAGCATATCAACATAGATCAAACGTGGACAGTTTAACAACAACACTTAAAGAAAAAACAGATGAACTAGATCCTTACACTGAACAGATTGAAGATTTAGAGAATACTGCAATACAAGAGATTGAATGGGAAACTGTAAACGAACTAGAACAAACAAAAGATCATCAAGACTTCTTATACAAACTGCTAACAAACAAGGATAGCTTTATACGTAAGAAGATCATTGATCAAAACTTGGCATATTTAAATAATAGACTTACATACTACTTAGATAAGCTAGGACTTCCGCATACAGTCGTGTTTAAGAACGATCTAGGAGTTGAAATTACACAACTAGGACAGGACTTAGACTTTGATAATTTAAGTAGAGGTGAACGTAATAGACTTATACTTGGTATGAGTTGGGCATTCCGTGATGTATGGGAAAGTTTATATCAAAACATCAACTTATTGTTTATTGATGAGTTGGTTGATAGTGGTATGGATGCAAACGGTGTTGAAAACAGTATGAGTGTTCTTAAGAAAATGGGTAGAGAACGTCAAAAGAACATTTATCTCATATCGCACAAGGAAGAACTTGCTGGTCGTGTAACTAATGTATTGAAAGTAGTTAAGGAAAACGGATTTACATCATATGATAATGATGTTGAAATAATGCAATGATATGATACTAGATAAGATCAAAGCTCGTGGCGATGAAATGGCTCCTTTAGAAGGACATGATAGGTTACAGTATTTGATTGACATAGCTAGAGATGTAGAACCATTAGCAGATAAAGATAAAATAGACGAAAACAAGATTAGAGGTTGTGCAAGTAACCTATGGGTGGTAGGAAAAACAAACGAAGACGGTACTATGTCTTACAAGCACGATGCAGATGCTTGGATTACCAAAGGTACTGCAAAGATTTTGGTTGATTTGCTTAACGGTGAACACAGAAGCCACATAGCACAACTAACATTAGAAAGTTTTGAAGGATTGGGTATTAGAAACTTACTAACTATGCAAAGACAAGTAGGATTTGGTAGTTTGGTAGAACGAATGATACAGATAGCAAAGAATGACTGACGATACACACGATAAACTAACCAAAGCATACATGGAATACTTCAAGGCCAACGAAGCATGGGAGGTACGCAAGAGTGAACGTACCAAAAGATCAGCTAGAAAATGGTTAAGTGAGATACGTAGGTTAGCAAGTACACGTAGAGTTGAGATCATAGACGAATACAAAGCCAAAAAAGAAACGCCTAGCACTGATACTGAGTAAGTATCATTATGCAATGGACATATAAGGGCAAATCAATAGAAACATTACCAGACGATTGTGAAGCATTCGTGTATCTAATCACGAACACAACCAACAACAAAAAATACATAGGTAAAAAACTAGCAAAGTTTAAAAAAACAAGACCACCACTTAAAGGTAAGAAGAATAAACGCAGAAGCAAGGTAGAATCAGACTGGAAGGACTATTGGGGTTCTTCAGATCACCTACAACAGGACGTTGAACAACTAGGCGAAGACAAGTTTACGAGAGAAATACTATATTACTGCGAATCACGAGGCATAGCAAGTTATCTAGAAGCAAGAGAACAGTTTGAACGTAGGGTATTAGAAACAGACGAATACTACAACGGCATTATAAACGTTAGAGTAGGTGGATCTAAGATACTGCGTGAAGGCCTAAAAGGCAAATAAGCCACTTTTACATCAATAAAAATTACTGTACACTAATATACTGTGTAGGCACATTAAAATTCACTATATAGCAACATTGTTTGGTCGGGGTAGCTCGACTTACCTTGAGGTCACATCGATCTTGTGACTGGAACTGGTACGTTGCACGGCTTGATGCTAACGTAGGCATTAAAAGATCGTGGCTCTGTGAAAAAGATACAACCACAGCTTTAGTATAACTTGCTTAACAAGGTTATATTAGGGTTCCGAGACTATTGCGAAGGCTGTAGTAAGGGGTTGACGGGTTTCCGCCTCTGTACATACTAATATGTAATCTACTTTGTTAAGATGGTACGCTTATCTCACATGATGGCGACGAATACTTTGTCCGGAGACGGGCGAAGTATGGCTCAACTATCTACATGATAGCAAAGTGCTTCGCACTTATTATTATCACATATAAAAAACGTGTTTGAGCATAGCGAAAACACAGATGAGCTTTTGCTCATCTACTAAACACTAGTGCAATTCAGGATCACGTCCATAACGGAACGCATCACTATCATACACTTCTACAGTTTCAACTTTGTATTGCTTATTAGGATTTACATCAACTAATTGTGCAATAGTTAAATCTGCTTCATACTCATCACTGCACTGAGTAACAACTTCTTTGGTGTCGCACTCAATAACGTTATATCTCTTCTGAGGCATAAGAGTATTTACGGGGTGTACTCGATGAATTATGTATAAATATAAAGTAACAGGAGAGCAAACCATGAAAATAACGCAAATAACAAGCGAAAACGTTGTAAGTGAAGCTCCCGGTGGTAATGTCTTAGGGAACGTTGCACGTAAAGTAGGTGCAAAAGTGGCTGGCGCCGTGGGTGCCAAAGGCACCGCCGCAGGAATGCAAGGAAAAAACGACGCGAACGCAAAAGCTAAGGAATTGTTTACACAATACAGAGGATATATGGGTCAAACAGGTGGTAACCCTAAACAACCAACGGTTGATCAAGTATCTGACTTTATGAAGAAACAAGGATTACCAACAAACAGATTAAAAGGACTACAAGGACAACTAACACCTAAACAGGTTGACGGTATCTTACAGAATACTGCACAGGATAGTTTCAAAGGTGGCGATGGACAAGCGGCCGCAGGAACAGAACCAGGAACTCCTGGAGATCCTAATGCACCGAAACCGGGTGCCGGTGGTGCTGGCGCACCAGCAGGTGGACAAGCAGGTGCTAGTGGTATACCAGCTAACATTCAAAAAGCTATCGATAGCTTAGATGCTAATGGTAAAAAAGAATTAGCACAGTTATTGTAAGGATAAGTTAATGAAACTAGGCGAAGTTACACACTACAATTTAAAATCACAAACAATACTTGCTGAAAGTTGGCAAGAGCTAACAGAAGCACAACGTATCTACGTTGGTAGATGGGAAAAAGATGTATGGCCACTAGTAGAAGGCATGAGCAAACTACTAGAAGCTGATCTATCTCCTAAACAGATTGATAAAATCTTTGGTGATGCAGAACAAACTGCAATAGACTCAGGCAATAACAAAACTGCATTGGGTAAGGCAGGACAAGTAGTAGGTGACCAAGCTAAAAAATTAACAGACCAAATTAACAAACTGGCCGATGCGGCACAACAAAGTGGTCCTATTAAAAACTTTGATGCACAGTTTGAAAAATTAAAAGCACAATTAAAAAAGAAACTACAAGGTAACCCAGCAGGACAAAAGATACTTTCAATAGTAGATGGTTACGGTGGATTTGCAAAAGAAAATCCAGCCAAGGCGGCATTTATTATTGGTGCAATGACTTCAGTACTTGCATTTGCAAGTGGAGGTATTGTAAGTGGTGCGGCAATTGGTTTCTTTTTAAAACTAGCTAACAATACACTTAAAGGTGATAAACTTTCAACAGCGGCTGGTAAGTCAATCAAAGGCGCGGCACTTGGTGCGGTGGCTGGTGCTATTGGCGATGCCATTGGAGAAATATTACCTCCGGAAATTACAAACACATTCATTAATGATGCATCAGGCGAAATAGATGTTACTGCATTAGACGGTATGGATGCTACAAGCATGGCTGACCTAGATGCTGATGCGGCCAAAGAACTTATTCAGACAAGAAGTGCAATGGCAGAACTATTAGGTAGAGGTAACCTAGATGCTGATGCAGAAGAAGTTTTACAAGGTCAACTTAAACAAGTTAACGATAAAATATTTGCCCTAGCAGGTGAAGATGGTGGAAACTTAAATCAAGCTATTGATTCTATGCAAGACGAATTTGATATCAAAGGTACAGGCGTTACACTAGATAAAACTACAGATACAAGTGGAACTGGCCAAGAATTTCAATCAGATACAGAAGTTGTTGCTGAACTAGATGCAGATAAACTTAATGACGCAGGAATAAATTCAGCAGATTATCCAGACAATGCTTGGATTACTGCTAACACAGACAGATTGTTAGATGCTGGTTTAACAGAATCAGACATTGAAGCATTACAAAACGCACAAGGCTTTAACAGAGCATTGGATCAAAAAGAATTCTTAGGAACACGTATATCAGCTTCAAGTGCCATTGAGGTTGGAGACGATATACAAGTTGATGGTGTACCAGATGAAGTTGAAGTTGGTCAAACATGGAAATCAACTATTAGTAAAACATTACCAGACGGAACTGAATATACTGGAATAGCTGAGTCAATGATTGAAGGTGTTGATGCAGACGGAAATATTGTTTATCAAACAAAGAGTGTATTTGTAAATCCTAATCCATTTACAGAAAACCTAGACAAGGCTTTAGAAAATTTACCAGATGATATTAGAGAAGAATTATATGATCAAATATTCAAAGGAACAGTTTCAGGTTCAATGGAAACAGCAGTTGACGACATGGCGGCTAACATTGTAAGAGCCGCGGCGGCAGTTGGACTTGGTGGTGCATTAGCAAAATCAGAATTTGTAGAACCAGACAAAGCAAAAAAAGAGTCAATAGAACGACATAATCAAATGATTTATGAGTACGTTGAGTACTTGGAAGAAACAATGAACGAAGGACCTGCATTAGACAAAATGAAAGCGGCGGCAATGGCTGGCGTTAAGAAAGTAGGCGACCTTACACAAAAAGGTATGACGCAAGTTGGTAAAGGCATGGACAAAGCCGGTAAAGCTGTTGCAGGTGGTATAAGCAAAACTGCGGCAGGTATTAAGAAACAAGGTAAGCAACTTGCAAACAAAGTTACAAAAGAAAAATTAGTAGCGGCTTGGAAAAAGATGGGCGAGCCTACAGACACAGGAAGTATTATTAATATTCTAAGTGATGCTGGATTAGACGATGAGTCAATTGGAATAGTTGGCGACAAGTCAAGCATCAAGTTAGCGAGACCTCAAGCTGATACGGGAGATGATGCCGATGCAAGTGCCGGCGCAGATCCCAAAGCTGGGGCAGAACCAGTTGACGCAAACAAAGATGGCAAAGATGACAACACAGGCAAACCAATAGATCCTAAAGCTAAAGATGGTGCAACACCAGTTGATGCTAACAAAGACGGTAAAGATGATAACACAGGCAAGCCAATAGATGCTAAAGCCGGTGCAGGTGCTGGCAAACTTGGCGGAGCTCATTCAGATAAAAAACCTATACCACCAGGCGGTGCTAAAGCAGGTGCTACAGCAGGAGCAGGTGCTACAGCAGGTAAACCAGTTGATGTAAAACAATTAGCAAGTGATATACAAAAGGCCGGTGTTGCTGATGCTGTTAAACAACAACTATCGCAACCAGCTAAAGCAGGTAGTGGTGGGGATCTTGCAAGTGGTATGAAAGTAGATATACCAACATTAGCTTCACAGATAAGTGATGCGGGTGTACAAGATAAAGTTAAAGCACAACTAACACAAAAACAACCAGCTACTGCCTAAAAGAAAGGCATACTAGTCTTTTTAGCTGTTTCTAGATTTTCTTTCACAAGTTTACTAAACACTTCTCTATCTTCAGGACCTGCGGCATACATTTCGTCAAGGGTAACACCTCCACGCATATACCAACAAAGTCTAGCTAATTCAAGTTTGAAGTTCTTAGTCTCTTGTTCCATGTCATCGACTATTCTTAGGATCTCTTCGAGAGACTTACTTAAGATCCTTATTCGAAAAAATTTGACTGATCGAAAGTAATTGGTACTTCAAACATTTTAGGAGCACCTGCTTCTTGTTCTTCAGCAGTTGTTTCAACTTTGAAAGGCTCTACATCAAACTTTTTCTTTTGTTCTGTCATGTGTTCTGTAATTGCAGTAAAGAATTGTTTGTCTGCGTTCTTAACAAAATCGCCTATGTGTTGTTTGTTAGTAACAACTTCTTCTCCTACTTGTACTTGTACAAGTCCATTTACTACCATGTCAACTGTAATTGCAGTTAACTTCTGGAATGAAGCACTAAATCTTTGTAGCTTTTCTCCTTCGTCCATTTCAGTATCTTGCACAACTTGAGCAATTCTTTGTTCTTCGAAAGTTTTTGTTGCTGTTCTAGTGTACTCTTGATACGTCTGAGGGCGTAGGGTAATTTTCATATCACCTACTACGATCGTTTCATCAAATTTTACTGCTTGATATCTATCTAATAATTGTCTAAGGTCAAGATCAAACTTACGTTCTGTACCTGCATTAGGTACTCTAGTTTCAATCTCCATCTTCTCACCATACGTTGCAATTCTAATTGCAATCAAAAGTAAGTCAACATCAATGCTAGGTACTTGCCAAGCATTTTTAATTGCTGGTACACAGCTTTGAATTACGTTAACTACCGACTGACCATTTAGTAATGCGTCTGGTGTTTTCATCATTAGTTCGTCCTGTGCCGTCATTGCATAAACAGGAAGCTCGCCGTTTTCAGTCATTTCCAAAGCGCCTTCCGGATACCAATGACCACCACTAGGTAGTGCTACATATATTTTAGGTTGTCTAAAATATTTTTGTAACGGGTTTGGTCCAACCCCTGGTTTCATTTCTGACATTTTGTTCTCCGGCTAAATTTAAATAATACTATCATATTATACAATATTTATGGTAAGGAGTTAACTGCGTATATAATAATGGCAAACCTTTTTTATGATATCAAAACCTATGTAGATTACGACAAGCTAGAGAAAGCAAGGGTGCTTTTTAAACAAGAACTTGACGAATTTATCAAGGATTACAGCATTGTACAGCAAATTGGAATGGATCTTGACACTTATTATAAGACAGGTGTAAAGGATAATTGGAGAAATATTCCTATAAAAGTTGGTGATCCTGGTATGGATCATGAACTGCAATACGCAGACAAGTTTCCAAAAACTTTAGAAATTGTAGAACAATGTAAAGGACTTACCAATATAGGAATGAACTTTACAAAGCCCTATGGTAGGATAGTACCACATAGTGATCCTTATGACAAGGACAAAGACGGAAACGTAATCAAGCACATAACTTTTATAAACGGTGTTATCATTCCATCAGACAAGGTGCATAAGTGTGGTATGAAATTTAACGACACAACAATATACCTGGCTGAGGGTGAATGGGTGGGCTTTAGTCCTGAAACAAAACATTCATCTTGGAACTATACGGATCATTATAGATTATCTATAATTGCTACTATCGATTCAGAATATCTTACGACGTAATCCTGCTCTAGCAACATCAAGTGTTAAACAATGTATACCGGCTTCCCAATACGTACCGTGCCTAATAGGAACATAGTCACAATCTATTTCATATTGTTTTAGTAACTTGAATAGTTCAGGAATCTCTCTACTAAACAAAATACAATTATGATCTAACACAAGAACATTTGTGTCAAAGGATATTTCTTGATCATAACCTCTCCACTTATCTAAATAAGTTTCTAACCATTGTTCGCTGTGCATACCTTCTGTCTTGTTAAAATCTTTTTTGTAATCTTCTAACATTGTCATATGATCTTTTAGTAAGTGTCCTATTTCAATAAGCTGTTTGTCTTGTAGGTAACTTGGTACCCATTCCTTTTTATCACAAACAATAGTTTCATCATTTACAAAGAAAAATCCATGATCAATATGTCCCCAACCGTTCATTACAGGACTGTCATTAGCAACTATTTCAACTTCAGTAATATTTTTCTTACACCACTCAAGTCCTTTTTGTGTACCAGGACCTTGTGTGTTTGTAATAAGTTTATCTCCTGCTTTGTACATTGTAGCAGTATGCCATAATACTTTTTCTGCTAATATCTTTTGATATATTTGTTTACCACCATTCCACCATTTGGTTGTTGGATCTAAATCAGCAAGTTGTGGACTTGGTTGTGCAATCCAGTTGTATCCTAGATCGTTAAAACAATTATAAAAGCTATGTCCGTCAAAGTATCTGTCAGTTAAACTAGTGTATGTTTGATATATTGTTTCGTTAATTACAAGATATTGATCTCTTGGTACCATAGGACTGTTAGGCATCTTAATATCAAACGATGAAAGTGTTGTATGCACAGGAGGTATTGTATCAGGACGTCTTACTGTGCAACCATAACTTTTAAGTTTATCAGTTAGTGCAACTAGATCTTCTTTAGTTTCTTCAAGTATTAAGTTAAAATTATCTGTAGTTTTGCCTGGCGGTAGTAACTTATCAAAACTTCCAGGGCTATGACAGTCGCCAACAATAACATCTGTAAGTTTATCCCACTCTGTCCAAATCGCCATAATCAAATATCTCTTGTAGGTATTCCTTGTCCCAATAAGAATAGTAGTCAGTCTTACTTAATCGTTCTCTAGCTGACAAAAGTTCTTTTTTGGTTTGTGCTATTATCAAAGGTACATACCCGTTACTTGTTTTTACTCCTTTGATAAATGTTTCTCTGTGTGGATGATCAGGTAAAAATATGTGTGTTGTATGCTTCTTGTTAAGTTCCTTACACAGATCATCTATTTCAGTAAATGTTGAATTAACTTCTGACTCGCAGTAAATCGTAATTTCTTCTGATAAGTTATTGAATTTATCAACGTCTAGCTTATCTACACTAATTACAGGAGGTAATGTCTTTGCAAAAGGACAAATGCTGTAATTTCCTATTTCTGAGCGAGGTTTCGTAATATGCTCAAGCCAAATCCCTAGTTTATTTTCAATATTTTCTGGCATGATTTTCCTGGCATAAATAATAAAGTATTCACATATAATATTTATGGGTGTGTTTTACAAGGTATATAACATATGGTTCAAGTCACATATCAAGGCGGAGGAATGGATGGCGTTACATCAAACGCCGCTTCAGAAGCCACATTACAGCTACTTTTAAAGGCCTTAGGGTCAGGTGGTGGCGGTGGTGGCGGAGCTCAGGATGCCTACAACAAAGCCCAAAAGGCTGGTATACTTCATCAGAAGCAAGACAACAAAGCCACAGCGGCAGGAACTACTGCCACGAAGAAGCAAACCACAGCAACCAAGGCAAGTACCAAAGCATTCAAGATGGTTACAGGTGCGGTCAAGGGTGTTGTTGGAGGACTTATAGGCGGTCTTGGTAACGTAGCCAACACAGCGGTCAGTTTAGGTAAAGAACTAGTTATGGGCGGTGACAGGCTCAGCGACTTTGGACAACACATTACAGGATTATTAAGTAGCATACCTTTAGTTGGCGGAGCAATAGGAGCCGTTGGACAAGCATTTCTTAACATAGTTGACGCACAGATAGATACATTTAGACAGCTATCTAGCACAGGTATCGACTTTGGCGGATCATTGTTTGACGTACAACAAAAAGCAACGCAAACAGGATTAAGCATGGAAGTATTTGCAGGAGCATTAGGAGATGGTAGTGCTAACTTGGCACAGATGTTTGGTGGTGCAACTCAAGGTGCTAGAATGTTTACTGAACTGCAAAGAAACTTAAAAGACACAGTACCACAACTAATGAAGTTAGGTGTGTCAATGGAAGACATTGGTGAGTTCACCAACGACTATCTAGAGATTCAAAAGATTTCAGGAAGATATCAAGGCATGACTGCTAGGCAGTTAGCACAAGGTACAACTGATTATATCAAACAACTTGACGGACTTGCTAAAGTTACAGGTATGTCAAGAAAACAAGCCGCAGAGGCATTAAGAGCTCAAGCTAACGATAAAAGATTACAAGCATTGTATCAAAGTATTGATGATGGTACAAGAAAATCAATTGATGGCGTATTAGCCGCAGTTGGTAATGCAAGTCCAGAACTTAAAGAAGGACTAACAGAATTAATTGCAACAGGCGGTGTACCTATTAGTGATTATGCTAAAGGTTTAATGATGCAGATGCCTGAGGTTGCAGAAGCGGCCAAACAACTTAAAGAAGGTTCTATATCACAGGACGACTTTATTAAAGTTATGCAGGGTGCTAGTGCAAGAATGCAAGACGAACTAGAAGCACAAGGCGGAAACATATCTACTTTCAAAGCATTAGGCGTTGGAATATTTGACGCTATGCTTGACATGGCTAAGGTTGGTAAAATTGCAGGTGACGTAGAAGAGGCACAAAGGGCACAAAAGAAAGCAATGGAATCAGGTGAAAAAGGATTAGCGGCATTTGAATCAACTATCGTTAATTTAAGAAACATGATACTTGGTACACTTATTAATAGTGGTGTATTCAAACAGGTAACAGATTTACTTGCACAATTTGGTGCATACTTTACAACAGGCGACGGTGTAACAAAACTTAAAAATGGTGTTAAGATGATAAGTGATTTCTTAACTGATTTATTCAATGACATAAAGACTATGAAGTTTTCAGATGTATTAGACAAATATGTTATTGCACCTATTAAAAGATTGCTGTTCGGAGAATCAAAAGATGATGCTAAGAAACGTACAGGTAAGGACGATGCCGCAGGTAGTTCAGGAATATTTGGCGGGCTTATGGATAGCTTGGGCGGACTTGCTACAAAACTAGTCATAGGTGGAGTTGGACTTGCAGTTATACTTGGTGGAATAGGATTAGCCTTAGGGGCATTGGCGGCACCAGCCGCGGCGGCATCTCCAGGACTATTAGCAATAGGAGCCGCGTTTGCAGGAATAGGTGTAGCCGCAGGTGGTATATCTATGTTGATAGACAGTATTACTGAAGGTGTTGGTAAACTAGCCGCAGGTGTAAAAGAATTTGAAAACTTAGACGCAGGACAATTAAAACTTGTAGGCGGAGGATTAAAAGAACTTACAGGCCCAATTATGGAACTTGCCAAAGGAGGCTTTGTTGCAAACTTTGTTGGAAGTGGTGCATTCAAAAACCTAGCAGATGGCGTTAGAGAATTTGAAAGTATTAATCCACAAAACTTACACGCAGTAGGACCTGCACTAACAAGTTTACACAAAGGTATGAGTGCATTTACAGGAGATGGTGTGCTTGACAGTATTGGTAAAGCATTAGGTAGTTTATTTGGTGGAAGTTCAGGAAGTTTAAGTGATTTAGCAGAAGATGTTAAACTATTTGCAGATGTAGATAGTGCAGGACTAAAAGCAATTGGTGATGGATTACAAGGTATTGCTAACTTTATTGAAGCAATGGACGGAGCCAATTTAAAAAGTGTTTCAAAATCACTTTCAGAATTAACAAAACAGTTGATGAAATACCAAGAAGAATACAGTAAAATGGATTCTGAAACCAAAGCAAATCTAGTAAGCAACTTTACAAGTTTTGGTGAAGGCCAGAAGGGTGCCGCAGATAAGCTAGATCAGTTAAATAATAGTGTACAGATGATGCTAGTTGAGTTGAGAAAACAAACAAGAAGCGGTCAAATAGTAGCAGACGGTACAGTATAAGGATAATTTATGAGTTGGAAAAGATATTTTAATACAGTAGATACTGACCAAGGTGGCACAGGAAACTACTCTCCACTAGGTGGTACATCTAACAACGGAATGGGTCCAGCTCAAGCTAACTATTCTTCATATCTACCAGACGTGTATGTTGGTAGTCCAAATCGTGTTGAACGTTATGGACAATATAACACAATGGATTTAGATTCAGAAGTTAATGCGGCCTTAGACATTTTAGCAGAATTTACAAGTCAAAAGAATAAATCAAATCAATCACCATTTGTTATTGATTATAAACAAGACGCAACTAACACAGAAGTACAAACACTTAAATTATACTTACAACAATGGTGTAAGATACAGAATTTTGAAACAAAAATGTTTCGTATATTACGTAACGTTTTTAAATATGGTGATGCTTTTTTCATTAGAGATCCTGAAACTAAACGTTGGTTTCATGTTGATCCAGCAAACGTTTCACGTATAATTGTAAATGAATCACAAGGTAAAACACCAGAACAATACATTGTTAAAAATGTAAACTTAAACTTCAAAGATGCAGTAGCAACTACTCCACATCAAACAAACGGTAACGTTACAGGTGGTGGAAGTGGATACTTAACAGGTTCAGTTCGTGGACAAGTAGGTGCTCCTAATCAATCAATGAGCGGTGGACGTTTTCAAAAAGACGTACAGGAAATTGCCGTTGATGCTGAGAACATGGTACATCTAAGTTTAAGTGAAGGACTTGATAATAACTTTCCATTTGGTAACAGCTTATTAGAAAGTATATTTAAAGTATACAAACAAAAAGAATTACTTGAAGATGCAATTATAATTTATCGTGTACAAAGAGCACCAGAACGTAGAGTATTCTACGTTGACGTGGGTAATATGCCATCACACTTGGCAATGCAATTTGTAGAACGTGTTAAAACAGATATACACCAAAGACGTATACCTAGTGCAACAGGTGGCGGACAAAACGTTATTGATAGTGCATACAATCCATTATCTATTAACGAAGATTACTTCTTTCCACAAACAGCAGAAGGTAGAGGTTCTAAGGTTGAAACATTACCAGGTGGTACTAACTTAGGTGAGATTGATGATCTTAAATACTTTACTAACAAACTTGTTAGAGGATTACGTATTCCAAGTTCATACTTACCAACAGGTCCAGATGATGGTGCTACACAGTTCCAAGATGGTAGAGTAGGAACAGCATACATTCAAGAATTAAGATTTAACACATATTGTGAAAGACTACAAAATTTAGTAGTAGAGGAATTTAGTCAAGAGTTCAAACGTTACTTACTTGAAAAAGGACTTAACATTGATACTGCTATGTTTGACTTAAGATTCCAACCACCACAAAACTTTGCATCATACAGACAAAGCGAAATTGACAATGCTAGAGTACCAACGTATACACAGATGAGTGCTATACCTTATATCTCTAATAGATTTGCATTGAAACGTTTCTTAGGTATGACTGAAGAGGAACTTGCTGAAAACGAAAGACTATGGAGAGAAGAGAATGATGAAAACATTACTCCTCCACCAACTGATGCCGCAGGTGAATTAAGAGGCGCAGGTATTTCAAGTGCAGGTATGTCAGCAGACTTGGCAGGAGAAGGAGCAGGTGAAGACGTTGCCGCAGATGCAGAAGCACCAGCACCAGTAGATGGCGGAACAGCTACTCCTCCAGACACAGCAACAGGAGGTACGCCAGGCGGTGGAACTACACCTCCTCCAGCATAAATACTAACATGATACTACGTGAACTATTTTATTTTGACAAAGAAACGTTGGAACCAATGGAAGACAAGGGTTACGATCCAAGTTATGACGCTTCTATTGTCACAAAAGACGACACACGTAAAACAAGATTGACATTACGTCAGATCAACAAAATTCGTAAAGCAAGTGAACTACATAAAGAAGAACAACAAAAAGAATTGCACTTTGTTCGACAGATGTACGGCTTGGCCGCTAACGCAGAAGAAGGCGCAGTATAACTTTACGAGGAATTAAATGTCCATAGCCTTTGTAATAGGTAACGGAAAATCAAGAACCCCTATACCATTAGAAGCACTTAAACAGCACGGCAAGATATATGCCTGTAACGCAGTTTACAGAGACTTTGAGCCAGACTATCTAGTTGCTGTTGATACAAAGATGATCAGCGAAATAAACAGACGCAAGTGGCAATATAACCATGAAGTATGGACTAACCCTAACAAAATGTACGAAAGCTACCATAAATTTAATTATTTTAAGGAGCCATTGGGTTGGAGCAGTGGACCTACAGCATTGTGGTTAGCTACATATGGTGACGAAAACAATCCTAGATTACACGACTACAATACCATCTACATACTAGGCTTTGATTTTCAAGGTACAGATGCACAAGAACACAATGGCGAGGGCGGACTTATTAATAACATATATGCAGATACAGAAAATTATAAAAAATCTATAGACCCTGCTACATACCACGGTAATTGGGCCAGACAGACAGGTATCGTTTGTCAGAAAAATCCTCAAAAGAGATATATACGAGTAGTACAGAACAAAGAGGATTACTGTCCAGACAACTTAACGCAATTAACCAACTTTAAACACGTTACAGTGACAGAATTCATGGAAAACTTTAAGATTTTACAATCTTAATGTAAAACCGGCGCATTTACGCCTATATCTACGTACTTTTCTTCAAAATTGTTAAATACAAGTGACAGCCTTACCATATCTAAACAATAGGAGAGAAAAAATGGCAAACCAATCTAAATTTGAAGCGATGCTTGAAAAGTTAATCGCTGAAGACAAAGCGGGTGCTGAAGAGCTATTTCACGAAATAGTTGTTGAGAAATCACGCGATATATACGAAAACCTATTAGCAGACGACACAGCTGAAGTTGAAGTAGACGAAACAGCTAAAGAAGATGCTAAAGAAGACGACAAAGTTGAAGAAAAAGCTGACGCTAAAGACGAAGACAAAGTTGAAGAAGCATCAAAAGACGATGCTGATGACAAAGTTGAAGAAAAAGCAGATGCTGATAAAGACGAAGACGTTAAAGAAGCTACTGACGAAGACGAAAAAACTGACGAAGCTACTGAAGAAAAAGACGAAAACGTTGAAGAAAACTTTGCAGACCAAATTACACCTGAAGGTGATGATGACATGGGTGGCGATGCCGCTGATGACATGATTGCTGACATCGAAGACGGTGAAGGTGAAGAAGATAAAGGCGACGACGAAGACTTAGAAGACAGAGTTGTTGACCTAGAAGATGCTCTTGATGATCTTAAAGCTGAATTCGACACTATGATGAGTGACGAAAAAGGTGACGACGACAAAGGCGAAGATGACATGGAAATGGACATGGACGCTGGAGACGACGAAGGTGATGAAGAGAAGGAAGACGAAGCAATGGAAATTGCTCCGGAAGCCGACCTTGAGCAACCAGTTGCGTTTGAAAATGCTGAAAAACCAGTACAATCAAGTGCAGAGCTTATGAGAGAATATGTATCTAAAGTAACTGATGGACACGGTGCTGAATCAAAAGGCAAAGGTGAAGATGCAGGTACTAATACAAAATCTACAGTAGCTGGTAAAAACGACATGGGTGGAACTGCTAGTAACATCGCTAAAGGTGGCGAAGAAACTGGTGGGAAAGCTGACGCTCCAAAAGAAGATTCAGCTGGTAACGTAAACGTTCCAGGTGGAAAAGCAAGTAAGAGTATGTCGAAAGACTCAAAAGGCCATGGCGCTGAGAAAAAAGGCAGTGGCGAAAGTGGAACAGATAGTAAATCTATTATCGGTTCCTAATAGTTTGTTGTTAAGGAGATTTAAGTGATAAACTTAAGAGAGAATTTGACATTCGACCAAGCTAAATTGGTCCTTGAGACTACTGAAAACGACAAGGGTGGAAAAGACCTTTACATGAAGGGAATTTGCATCCAAGGCGGCGTAAAAAACGCTAACCAGCGAGTTTACCCTGTTACTGAGATCAGTAGGGCTGTCAACACTCTTAACGATCAGATTACGGGAGGATATTCAGTTCTCGGCGAAGTTGATCACCCAGAAGGACTTAACATAAACTTAGACCGAGTCTCGCACATGATCACAGAGATGTGGATGGACGGGCCAAACGGTTACGGGAAACTAAAAGTATTACCTACGCCGATGGGACAACTAGTTAAAACAATGCTGGAAAGCGGAGTTAAATTAGGTGTTTCATCGCGTGGTAGCGGAAACGTCATGGAAGATGGTTCCGGTCAAGTAAGCGATTACGAGATTATTACAGTCGATGTAGTTGCTCAACCCAGTGCTCCAGGTGCCTACCCGACACCAATATACGAGCATTTATTAAATGCCCGTGGGGGGTACAAGGCACTAGAATTAGCACGAGAAGTTCGAGGCAACGATAAGGCGCAAAAGTATTTGAAGGAATCTTTGGTTAATATAATCAAAGGCCTCCAGTAATAAGGAGAAAAATATGTTGGAAGCACTGAAATCACTTTTTGAAAACAACGCAATTTCAGAAGAAATCAGAGCAGACATCCAAGAAGCATGGGACAAGCAAGTTAGTGAAAACAAACTGGCTGTAACTGCTGAACTTCGTGAAGAGTTCGCTAAAAAATACGAACATGATAAAGCTACTATGGTTGAAGCAATTGATTCTATGGTAACAGAAAAACTTAACGAAGAAATTTCCGAATTCGCTGAAGACAGAAAACAATTAGCAGAAGCTAGAGCAAAATATGCCGTAGCTATGCGTGAAAACGCAGGACTGTTAAAAGGTTTTGTATTTGAACAGTTGAAAAAGGAAGTGGGTGAACTACATGAAGATCAAAAAGTAATGTCAGAGAAATTTGGCAAACTTGAGGACTTTGTTGTAGAAGCTCTTGCTAAAGAAATTGCAGAGTTCCACGAAGATAAGAAAGACTTGGCTGAAACTAAAGTAAGATTAGTACGTGAAGCCAAAGAACATTTAACAAAAGTACGTAAGTCTTTTGTTGAGAAAAGTGCAAAAATCGTATCCGAAGGAGTATCCAAAAAACTTAATAAAGAAATTGGACAACTTAAAGAAGATATTGATTCAGCACGTAAAAACGATTTTGGTCGCAAAATTTTCGAAACTTTCGCAGGCGAGTATGCTAACAGCTACTTGAATGAGAAGTCAGAAACAGCAAAACTTCTAAAAGTTGTAGAGTTGAAAGACAAAGCAGTTGCAGAAGCTAAAGCTGAAGCTGAAGAAGTTAAGAAAATTGTTGAGAGTAAAGACGCAGAAATTGGAAAAATTTCTGATGCGGCTAAACGCAAAGAAGTAATGCACGAATTAACTGGACCTTTGAGCAAGGATCAGCGTGAGATTATGGTAGACTTACTGGAAAATATACAAACAAGCAAACTGCAAAGTGCGTTTGACAAGTATATTCCGGCAGTAATTGACGGTAAAACTCCAGCGAAGAAGAAGGCTACTCTTACAGAGTCCGAGGCAAAAGAAATAACAGGCAATAAAGAATCTAACGTTAGTAGAGTAAGTCAAGAAGAGAATAATAATATTATTCACATTCAAAAACTTGCTGGATTGAAATAAGGAGAAAACAATGTCAGAACTACTAGAAAGTCGCTGGCAGGATACCAAAACTGCTCTTTTAGAAGGCCTAAATGGCAACAAAAAAGCTGTAATGGCAAGTACTCTAGAAAACACACGCAAGTGGTTGAATGAGACTGCAACAGCTGGTTCTACAAGCGCCGGTAATGTAGCAACTCTAAATAGAGTTATCCTACCAGTAATCAGA
>Ga0066865_10000124_pt1 | contig 17991 bp, 13 predicted proteins | sample ETN01SmetaG_2_FD_66433 | JGI IMG/M metagenome (GOLD analysis project Ga0066865, IMG submission 66433) | Marine microbial and viral communities from oxygen minimum zone, Eastern Pacific Ocean - ETNP2014F12-01SV265 | ecosystem: Environmental > Aquatic > Marine > Oceanic ...
CCAATAATGATGTCTACATTCTGTCTGCGGTTAGCCTCCCATATGACACCACACAGGGGCATAGCCCCGTGCTTGATTGTGGCTGTTTGCATTGGTTTTACCAATAATGATGTCTACATTTTGTCCGCGGTTGGTAGCAACGAATAAATATTCTCGTCGTCTGCGTTTTTCGGTACGATGGGGAGGTTATACAGCATGGACAAGACGGCGGCAAACAGAGACAGGTTGACGAAACAGTACAGCTGCGTGTAATAAGATAGACTCAAAACACCGCTACATGGGCACAGCGCCTGCATGTGCTAACTTTGCGCGGGATGCTTACATATATACCATTTCGTTCCGGCACAGCCTTTCAGCTCTCAGGAAGGGGGTTCTTGTAGCAACAGCAAAGACATAAACACTCATTCTACAATCTCCACCCGCGCCGTCGCCGTGGGCGTTTCTTTGATCCCCAGCACGCCAAAGATCTCAGCGGCATCCTTGATGCCTTGGTTTGAAGACGAGGTGTGCATCTCATTGGCGGCTTCCCGCGCCGTCGCCATCCCCGCCGACATGTCCTTCGCGATTCCGCGGATAATAATGCCCAGTTCACTGGCATGCGAACTCGGGGCATAAGTTTTTGTTTCTCCACCCGAACGCGCCGAGACCAGATCCAGCAACGCCTGGTCCACGCGTTTCATCCCTGGGCATGCCACGCTCTTATCCTCCACTTTCTCTTTGAACAGTTCGATGACTTTGTCAATGCTCACCACCCTGCAGCTGGCACAAATGTCCGTGTGGTCAGCCTGATACAGGAGCAGGTAATCCTCCAGGTTTCGGGCGAGTGCCACCCACAGGTCGCTGTTGGCCCTGTTCTCCAGGCACTGCGCGGCGAGCAGGATAAAAGACCTCACTGCGCGCGACACTTGGTCGTCGCTGTCATCTGTGCTGGCTTCATAGCAATCATCGTCCTGTGCGCCGCTGACCACTTGCACTTCGTCCCGGGGCTCAACTTTTACAATCTGCAGGTTGTCAAAGCTCTCCTTCATGTTCTTCTCGCGCAGGACTCTGCGGTGGGTCTCGATCGCGTCGTCGAGAAGCGTTTTGGCAGTCTGCAGGACATTGTTGTTAGTGTCGTTTGCGTCGACCAGGTGTCCGAGCAAACTGTCGCGGTGGATCCGCGTGAAGCACAAAGAGAGCAGCTTGCTGTAGCAATACTTGGAGTACATCTCCGCCATTTCTTGCTGCTCCATGCGAATCGATTCGTCGTCTATCTCGCGCTTCTCGATCGAGCTGCTGTCTTCACGCGCCGCGGCGACCTTTTCCTGAAAGCTCTTGGTCACGAAGTCGTGCGTAGGACACGTGAGCTGTCCGCCTTTCGCATTGTACAGAACGCCTTGGCTGTAACAGTAATGGCTCATGGAAACATGCAGCGCGCTCTCGTGCCCGGGGACGCCAGGGTCGACCTTTTCGAGTGTGCACTGCGCCTCCTCCGGCACACAGCATGCGATCCAGTTCCGCGTGATGTCAAAGAACATGTCGTACGCCGCGTGTTCGCTGACACTGCAGTCTGAATTGCCGTTGCCCAGGTTCAAGCTTTGTTTCATCATGTTGAGCACGAGCCCGTCCTTGGTCACCTTGATCCTCTCTGCGTTCTCCTTCCCAAAGTCGCACCAGTCCGCAAACAACGTGAGGGCGGCTATGACAGAGTGTGAGTTGTGCACACTCTCGGGGTCCGCGGCTCTTCCCTCCAAGGAATTCAGGGCCACGACGAGGGCCTGCTTTGTCTCTGGGTTTGTGATTTTCAGCGGATCGACGCGGAGCTTCACGGGTATCGGAGGCAAGGGCAGCACGCTGAGCATCATGTACAGCTTGGAGATTTTGCCACTTCCGATAAAAGAGGACATGGCTGCGCGCGGTGTCTGATTCCCTGCGGGGGCTACTGTGCTGTAATTTTGAAGTATTTCAAAAATTTACACACCATGCACCCCTACTTCAAAAAAACAAGGCTCCGCCCCATGCAAATGCGATATATAAGCAAAGGTTGCCTTTTTGCAGGGTGGCGATGAGTGACCGGGGTTTGCATCTCGTCACTTTTTTTGCCTATGCCTCTCGCGACCTGTTTCTGCTCTCCAGAACCTTTGACCCCCTGAACTTGAGATTCACCGACCTGATCTATGTGCTCAACGCTGCATCATATGCACTGTTTTTGTTCGTTTATTCCTTTTATTATGTGGACTACGTCATCGAAAATGTGGTCAGGCGCCTTATAGCCCCGGAGAAGGAGCAGATGATGGAATTTTTCATCGGAAACATCTGGCTCGCCTCCCTGCAGCAGCTCCTGCTGTCCCTGGTGTTTCTGTGGGCCTTTGATGGCAGTATTGCGGCCAAGGGCTACAAGGTTTGCGCGTGCACGGCGTGCACAGCCGTGTGCTGCCTGGCCTCCGCTTGTCTGAGTTTTTTGAACCCGGCTTCCCTGTACCTGTCTAGCTCCATGCAGACATGGCCCGTTGTCTTTTGCTGCTGCCAGTTGGCCCTGGCAATCGCCTTGCTGTATTTGACGTGGAAGTTGTCTGAGCGTAACGGCCCGGGCTTCCAACAAAAAACTTTTTTGTGATGGTAATCAAGCACCGGGCTCCTAGGCTTTGTATCGGATGAGACACTCGTCTGCAACCTGCTTGATGATGGCGAGGGCGGACTTTAGATCGTCCTCTTCGTGCGCGGCACTGATACAAAAGCGGATTCGGGACTTTAACAGGGGAGTCGCAGGGTAGCCCACGACCACCACAGCGAGTTTCCTCGCTAAGCAAGCTCTGGAAAACGCCGGTATCTTTGCAGGATTGAACAACATGCACGGTATCACTGGGCTGTCATGGTCGCCGATAACCTGCAGTCCGATTTCATTCAAGCCATTCCGAAACATGTTGGCGTTGCTTTTGATTTTGTCCAGCTTTTCGCGCCCATGCGTGCTCCCGTCGCGGCCTTGAATGAGCTCCAGCGCAAGCAGCGCCTGTTTGGCACAGACAGGCGACATGCTACAGGCATAAACGTTGGCCGGGGATCTGCGCCGCAGAAACGACACAACGTCGCGCGAACTTGCTATGTAGCCCCCCACACTACCAAAACTCTTCGTAAACGTGCCCATGAGGATATCAACATCCGCAGGGTCGACGCCCGTGTGCTCTGTAACCCCACGCCCCTGCCAGGTGATGGTTAGTTAAAGAGAGATACACACAGACCAGCTATGACCGGTACAAAAAACAAACAAAACACACCGTGCTGCCGAGGGCTCCGATGCTGTGTGCTTCGTCCACATATAGGTACGCCTTGTACCGCTTACAAACGGCAGATATCTCCGCAAGCCGGCAGATTTCACCTTCCATGGAATACAGTCCCTCGACGGCGACGACGATTTTCTTCCACGGGCGCCGTGTGCCGGGTTGACCTCGGGCAATAGCAACACGCAGTTTCTTTTCGAGGGAGACTGGACAGTTGTGCGCAAAGACTTCAACCCTGGCACTCGACAACCGTGCGCCGGTGACAATCGAACTGTGGTTAAGGGCATCTGAAAGGATGAGGTCGTTTTCTCCCATGAGGGCGGGAATCACTAATGAGTTTGAGCCGAAGCCCATGCCACACACCATGGCGTCCTCTTTACCCAGAAACTCTGCGACCCTTTCCTCCAACTGGCGGTGCTCCGCTGTTGTCCCGAGCTCTGATCGACTGGAGCAGGTGCTCGCGCCCAGAGAGTTCAGACAGACGCAAATGTCCTCCCTCATCGCCAATTCAGATTCGGCAAACCCAAGGTAATTATACGAGCTCAGATTCAGCGTCTGTACACTAGAGTGCTTCATGCGCATGCCTCCGGGGCAGCTGCTATCAAACTCCCGCTCAATGACACTCACCCACGCCCCAGGGGCGCTATCGATGGGGCGATTGAAGCAATCTTGTATGCGGTTGTAGAGGCGTCTGGTGTAGAAATCCTGCCAGTCGCTAAGCAGATCCGCGTAATCGTGTTTCTTGTGCTGTTTGGGTGAAAACTGAAAACGCGCATCCAGTATGTCCCTCAGAGTCCCCACCACAATCAGTAGCAAGAAATTTGCGTACGTCAAAACAGCGGTGACCCACGGAGGGTCGCTTTCGTCTTGCGCAATGGTTACAGACACAATACGGCAGTTGTGTTTATATAACATTTTAGTCATGATGTGGCATGATGGATCTTGGGCCGGCTCTCTCTGCAGCTGCTCCCTTTGGTTTCCAATAAACACCCGATCTCTCCCTAACAACCCTATGCGGACAGGGTATGCATTCAAATGGCACAATTTGCACGCGCAGAAAACGAGACAAGAGGGCATGCATTGACACGCAACTTTTTTTCGTGATTGTATATAAATCCGTAACTCTAAATTGTCCACACATGCTGCCTGCTGCGGTGCGCAGGCTATCATCGGCCTCGCTATCAGCACACGCGTACAAAATGCACACTGTCGTGGCGTGCAAACACTGCCCAAGCCTGAATCAGATGGACACGTCTTATTTCGAGGGATGTGGGCTGTGTGGCGTGCTGCTGCAGAAACAAACCGCCAATCTGCACACCGACAACATCTCACACCGGGAATCTCTGCGAAACCTGATAAAGTACTTGGCAAAGCAATAAAAACAGACTACCCCCTGCTACACCAGATTAGCCTTCCGCATGGCATCGCACATGCTTAATTGTGACTGGATCCAAGGCCTAGCCCCGGCTGGTTTTACCAATAAACACCTACACCAGATCCTTTTTGTCAAACTTCTTTTTGCCACTTGTCTTTTTCGGTTCAAACGGCACCGTGGCTGCCTCAGTGACCTCTACAGTGGGTTCAGACGCAACGTCGGAACTCGGAGCCTCCACGGCAGCATTCGACGGCTGGACGATGGACTTGAAAAGTTGTGGAGATGGATTAATATAACGTGACAGCCTTTGTTTGGCCCAGTACTCCGCAAGTTTTCGGTGGTCGTAGAACGTTCGGCGCATAATAACCTCGATTGGGGGACACCCTCCCATAGCGATGGCGTTCAGGGCCAACACTTGCGAAGTAGACGGGACGTTCATCTGTTTCGACATCTGATTGGCACACGCAAAGCGCCAAAAGGTGTCTGGGCGGATCTTGCTTTCAATGCTCATTTTCTGCTGAAAGCTGTTTTCGTCCTGGCTTAGGGACGGCGTCAGCACAGAATATATTCCCAAGGGAAACAGCGTCCCCGTGTCGCATGTCTTGATCGTCGTTGCAGTGCTCGGATTGGACGAAAGTTGAAATTCCACGGATCTCCCTCCAATGTTGAGGCGCGTGAGCTTGAAGCCGAGAGAGTGCCCAGACGAAAAGCCGGCCTCGCGGTTCCAGATGTTGCTCAGGCGCCGCGACTTGCCCGTCACCTAAATGTTTATTGGTAAAATTAGTGGGGCCGGCACGGAGATCTGCATGCACAATCCAGCGCAGGAGTTTGGGGTGGGTTTACCTGAATGGTCCCGACAAAGTCGTTTGGCCAGCTCGTGGCCGGGTTGGAGTCCTCTTGGTGCGCACCGCCTTGTTGATCTGATCCGATGAAGACGCCGAGCATGTTGCAGTTTGACTTCAAGAAGTCCCAGAGGAAAGATTCTACGCGAGTCACGAAAATGTGTTCCAGTTCCTCCTGGATATATTTTTTTTGTTTTTCTTTGAGCTTTTTGGTAAGGTAATTCAGTAAATTAGTCTCAACCACGATATCGTCCCACCACGACTCCAAAAAACACGGAGAATCAGACTTGTACCCTGCATCTTCCATCCCCCAGGCAAGCAGCTTCTTTAGGCGCAAATCGTCGGATTCCGAAATAAAGTCCAGCCATTTTTCCCACATGTCACTGCGTTTCGTGCCCTTGTCCCGAAAATTTTGAAAAATATCTCGCAGTTCTGCGCGATATTCATCGGCTGCAGCATCAAAATCCAAGGTGCCTGTGGTGGCATCATAATGGTTCTTTGCGATATTTTGAAGCCCATTAACGCCGCAGCAAACATCTCCAAAGATGTGAAAAAAGCTCTGCAGGCGGAACAGGACATAGTTGACGATTGCGAGGTTTACGCCACAGGTGTAGTTGTATTGCGTCTTGCGCGTGAGCCGACTGGCAAACTGTGCATTGACCATGGGCGGCGGGCAGCGCAGGGCCCAGACAATGTCACCGGCATGCACGCACTTGGCGACGTCGATCCACGAGACGGCAGAGTCCTCGCTGTTGGGCATCCTCTGGGGAACAACAATGTGTGTCGCGTTGATGTATTGCACGAAGGGGGTTTGGTTGGTGAGGATATTTTTTTCCAGCGCCTGCTTTTTGGAGTTGTCCTGCTGCAGCGGGTCAATGGGCCCGCGCTTGCCCCCGGTGTTGCGGTCCCAGAAGCCGTCGGGTCCGAGCGAGCTTAGGATTCCGGCAGAGCTGCGCGGCATTTTTTGCGGGTTTGAATTGCCGTCAAAAATTGAGGAACTCAGACGGTTGTTGTTGAACCGAAACAAAGTTGATATCGGTGTGGAGGTAGACATATCAAATTTTGCGTGCGTGCGGGTGGGATTTCTTTTATATAGGAAATTTGTTTCTTCCTAACTTTCTATAAGACTTTGCATCGCGTCCGTGGCGAACACCGTAAAAACTAATAAAAGCAACGCACCCCGCCTTTGAAAAGGTTTATGCTTGCTTCCTGCATGCCACGCGGCGGACGTTGTTATTTGCTTCAAGGTCATTGTGGCGAAAGTAAGGTTTTATTGATCAAAAAAATGCGAGCCAGATCCAAACAATGAAGCACTTGACAGCAGAAAAGACTCTCATGAAATGTCCATGCTGTCATCAAGGGGTTTTGTCGTCACTCGCAGCCCTGGATTAACGTTTGCATCGCTGAGAACGGATGCAATGTGTTTCACATCAGAGAAATTGTTCAGGTCAAGGTTGAGTTTGCTGAGAGACAGCGGAAGACCAAGAGCCTGTGCCAGGGCCGTCGCGCCGATGTCAGTGATTTCATTTTGCCCCAGATCAAGTTCTTTGAGAGATGATTGAACGGGCAATATTGCCGCCAGGCTGCGTGCACCGTCATCTCGGATCAGATTCCACTCTAAACTGAGCACGGTCAAATTGGTACAGTGCGGTAGAGCCTGGCACAAGTGCTGCACGCCTATGACTCCGAATTCATTTGCACTCAAGTTCAGCACCTGTAGCGTTGGACAATCGATGATTCCTTTTGCAATGCTCTCACACCCCTCATCTTCAATCTCATTGCTCTCCAGCTCTAACGTGGTGAGCGACGAGAGACCTGATAGTGCGGATGCCAGGACAGATGCCCCCTCGTCAAATAGTTTGTTGAATCCAATGTTCAACACAGTAAGCCACGAGCACAGAGATAGACTTGGAGCAAAGGCGTACATGCCCTGAATCCCCATTTCGATGCCATACAGATCCAGTTTGCGCAGCGTCGTGCACTGTGCGAGCCCGGGCGCGAGGCCCTGAATCTTCAAATCTCGGGAGTCATATTTGAAACCCAGAACCTGCAAACTTGTGCAGGCGTGCAAAACACTACCCAGGTTGTGGCCTCCCGTGCGAGAAATTTTGTTTTGTCCGATTTGCAACGTTTCCAGCATTTTTATGCGTGGAAGAGTGTTTGCGATATCGTCAGCATTGATGAGATTGAGATTGTTGTTTTGTACATTGATGTTCTTCAAAAAATCAAGTGTCTGCAGCGTTTGAAAGATCCCGCGCATGCCCAAATCCGTGGCTTGGCAATCTGACAAATCAAGGGTGGTTATGTACGGGCAATGCTGCAACGACTGCGAAATCGCCCTACTAAACATGCGAACAGTATTAAATAGTTGGGTGTCGTGGAGGCGAAACGCAACGAGATTGGGGAATTTTCGGGCGAGCCCCGGCAGAAGCGAATAATCATTGTTTGTCTCGACTTCTGTCAAGTCAAGGTCCACTTTGTTGTAGTTTACTCTCGTCTGCAGACGACTGATTTGCTCCAAAGTCATGCCCTTTGAAGCTGACCGCACTTCCAAGATTCCCGTTTCAGGGCGCAACTCGTCGAGTTTTTTACAAGTCTGGCAGAATTTGACGTTGGTGCCCTTGATCAATTCCTTTAGAATATCATCCGGTAGATTTGGTAATTCCCCTGACATTTCCCCCTGCATCTATGATGAAGAAGCTTATATACTTTGTGTACCCACCAAAAAAGGGGCGTCGGTTGGGCGTAGCTCAACGTATGTTGCATGCTAAAACGGGTTTGCGACGCTACTGAGAGATCACGGACAGGAATCGATTGGACCGATGTCGAAAAATACGTTATGATTCGCAAAGCCGCTGCGTGGCGTTGACCTCTTTTTGAGTATATAAATTCGATGGCTTCTTTGGCACTCTTTGCGCCACCGTTTCATGTATGGACGGGCCGCCTTAGCTGTGAGTGCCGCGGTTCTGGTGCAAATCGCGACGACTTGCGAGCCCGGGATGTACCGCGTGGATGACTCTGCTAACTGCACCGCGTGTCTTTCGGGTTTTTACTGCAAAGCAGGGAGCAAAATTCAGTGCCCCCCCAACCGCGTGAGCCCTCCTTACAGCAGCACGCTGGGCAACTGCACCTGTGCCCAAGGCCATGCTCCGGATATATTCCTAAACTGTCGCCCGTGTCGCGCCGGGCATTACTGCAACGAGACAGGGTCGTACGAGTGTCCCTCGTTGACATTTAGCAAACCAGCAAGTTGGAGCGCTGAAAACTGTTCTTGTGTGCCCGGCTCGTTTGCGCAAAACGGGTCCTGCTCCGTGTGTGCCACAGGGACCTTCTGTCGTGGCGGCGACGCCTCGCCCGCTGCTTGTCCAGAGCACGCACACAGCCTGCCCGGCAGCTCTGTAGTCGAAGACTGTGCGTGCCTGTCGCCCTTTGTCATGCTTGCGGGCCCGGTGTCCTCCTGCGTGCACGTAACACAAGCGGAGGACACTTTTCTCCAGTGGCATGGTGCGCTGCCGACGGTTTCGACATACGGCTCGAAGGGAAAGCTAGCGCTGAACGTGGACACCTTGTCCTCGGTGCAGAAGCAGGCCATCCTCGACCACGGCGATACTTCTTGCGTTGGCATCCTGGGGCGAGTCTCACACTGCGACTCCGAGATTCAAGGCATGGTAATGAACTCTTCGCACGCACTCGTGGCCATGCAAAACGTTTTGCTGAACCCGCGCTTCGTGGCGGTGCTTTTCAATGTGTTCCGTGATGCCGAGCTGGACACGGCAACCTACATCCAACGCCGGGAGCTGTGGACCACGGCCTTGTCGCCACAGGCATCTCCGAATGCTCGGGCGCTCACGGTTTTCGGGTACGTCGTGCTGCAGCGGCAGTCGCAAGTAGACGCGCACTACAAAAACGTGCGGGTGATGCTGTCGTCCTTGCGAGCAGCCATATACCAGCACGTGCTGCTGTCAGAAGGCGCCCCCGCCGTTCAAGTGCTGGTAGAGCCTGTAATGGTACGCGTGTCGCACGAGTGGTATCGAGAGGACGCGTTGGAGTGCATCGCTCCAGCGGGGCAGCGGAACAGCGTGCACAACCCAGTGACGTCGGTGCTCTCCGATTACAACCTGTACGACGTCGGACAGGTCCCCTGCCCCAATGCCGCGCAGTTGCAGTGCCTGCAGCAAGTTCTGGGCGCGAGCTTTGACAGCAACGGAACGGCGCTGCGATGCGACGTGGGTGTGCGCATCCTGCACGAAGGCAGTGATGACGCAGTGCTGCGAAGCAGGATCACGGAACTGGTACAGGGCGTCTTCAGCGTCACAGGGGTGGACACGTCCCAGAGCCCGGCGGCGGTGTCGCAATTCTGGAGCCTGACGCACAGCTACGGCGCGATGGAGGCGGAGAAAACGCGCATCCAAAATAGCGCGTTGGCCGCCAGGAAAGATAGCACAGACGCGTTTGAGTTGGTGCTCTTTGACTCCGGCCTGCAGAGTCTCGGCTACTGGGTTGTGTCACTGGCAGGGGACGCGCTCGACTTTTCGCAGGCCGAGTGGAGCTGGCTGCTCATGGCGGCAAATTACTCGTCGACCTCCGTGGCATGGGACGTCGACGTTGTCGGGCAGCAGCGGGCGCAGTTCATCACCGCTCTTGCGATCCTGGGCCACTCAGCGCAGCTCGAGCTCCTGCTGGAATCCCCGGACATGCACGTGTCCGTTCCGGCGTCTGACGACACCCTTTTGATGACAGTGAGTGGATACCCCACCGGCATGGCAGACATGCAGAATATGAGCTCGCGTCTTTGTGCATATGCAGAGTGCTCTACGTGCACGGCGAATGAGTCCATGTCCACGCTCACTGTCGCCACGGAGGTGTCGGTGGAGGGCCTGAGCCATCGCAACCTCACGACATTTCTCGAAAGCACGGGCGGGGGCGACGGGCTCGCATGCAATGCGACGCTGCGATCCTCTTGGACCTTGCCTGCAAACGCTTCAGCCCCACATTGTGGGAAAGCCGAGTACTTCCAAACGGTTCAGGTGTTTGTCCCATTTCCGCCTGAAGTGGTGATGAATTTCGTCCTCGACCTTGTGCTGAGCTCACTGTCTCCCAACATGACCTCTCAGGATGTCACGGTGCAGCCAAAGCCAGGAGGCTCGCAGGTCCATGCAGCGCTTCCCGTGACGTCGTATGAGATGTGCCACGGTCCCGGTGTCCTGGACGAAAACGCGGTCCGTTTTCTGTTTGCAACCGTGTGGCCGTACATTGACATTGATCAAAACCAGGCGCTGGTGCAGCACACCTGCATCATCCGGTGTACCAACGAGAGTGTCAATGTCGACTTTGCTGCCCTTGATCACCTGAACGAAGCGGTGTTTAATTGCGTGTACAGCCAGGCGTCCAGCGACACCCTGCCAGGCACTCAGGCAGACACCGTGCAGTATTTGCAGCAGCGCCGTGTTCCGTACAGTTCCTGGGCACACAGAATCATGGGACAAAGCATAAGCGCGTCTGTATCAATAAGCGTAGGCTGCCCTGTGCAAGCCCTGGTAGAGACCTTTGACTACATTTACGCTTCAGAGTACACGGAGCTACCTGCCGCTGCACGCCAGCACGGCCTTGTGTTGTATAGCAATGCGTCGGGGTGGAACGCCCATGAAAAAGGCAGCTGCCTCCCGTCGTCCGACAGCTTCCAAAAGGTGTATGGGTGCGCGCACGCAGTGAACATGTCTCTGTTGACATTCCCCAATCACTCGTGCGCGCACATCGAGTCGCTGAATCTGAGGCTTTCGCGTTTTCTGGTGACGTCTTTTGTTTCTTCATTTAGCTCCGTCTTACTGGCAAATGGGGTGGACACTCTGAATTACTCTTCGTCCATAAGGAGCGGCGTCATATGGGCGTCTCCAATGTTCATGTCTGAAAAGGGAGGCGTCCTACAGTCTCTACAGGACCATGGCGGTGTGCACATCGTGGAGCGCGCGGCCTTCCAGCTTCGGCACACGGTGGAAATCTCGTGGGACCCGCAGTTATCAAGTGCACGGGAACGGTCCGAGCTGCACCGACTCACCCTGCAAGTTCCAGCCGAGCTCAACGCAGGAGCGCAGATTCGAAGCAAGGGCATTTTCCACATGTTTTCCACCAGCGCACTCCGTGGTTCCAACAGTCAATCCGTGGGCATTGACGATGAGCTCGATGTCATCAGTGCATTCGTGCAAGGCGTGGATGTGGGCGTCTTTGTTGTGAAGACGATGTTTCACGAACCGCTGATTGGGTCCGACGCGTGGCAAGCCATGTCTGACTCGGAGAAGCTTCTTGTTGATCGCGTTGACGAGGAACAAGCAATCGTGATCGAGTACGAATCCGTCAGGACATGTGCAGAAGTCAAGGAATCGTTGAATCGAATGCAGTTCGTCCCACTGCCCCTGATTTTCAAACGTGTATACGCCATTCAGGCGTCACTGTCTTGCGTGTCTGGGGTCGCGATGAGCTACCCGGCGCTGTCCTGCCAGCACGCCATCAACCTGTCCGTGTCGCACGGCCGCATAGCTCACGAAAGATGTGAGTTGGCACAAAACTACTCCATGCTCCAGGTCCACGCGACAGACGACGCCATGTTCCTGCAAGCACTGGACGTTTTTGAGGATGTGGCGCCCAAGAACCTGATGCACTTTAAGCACAGCGCCTACGTTTGCGAGAAGAACGACCATCTACAACAAATGCTAGTCGACGCCGTAAATGCATTCGGTAAGTTTTGTTTTATTGTTTTGCAAGGGGTCCCTCACAAGAACAATCGTTCTTGCTAGCGGTGACGGCGCCCGGGCCGTGGCACGTGGTTCGACTCCGCGTCACCGGTCAACCTCACGATGTATCCGTGCATACCTGCTTGAAATCAAGGCGGATCGCACATGAAGGTTTCAGGGTGGGCTTCGAGGTGTTCGGCGCCTTCTTGGGTGCGCCGGGAGGGGTCTTTGCGTGCGCGGTGGCGTCCATGGGCGTGGTTTTAGGGGTCTACACAAACAGGATTAAAAACAGACTTGATAATAATGTCAGTTTGGCCAACGGTAATTTTTTTTTGTTTTTCGACAACGAGCTGTAGAACAAGTACGAATTCCACGACCTTCGCGTGGAATACTCCAATATAACCCACCGCGCTGTACCAACTACCAGCAGACAGACCAAGCACGCACATGTTCGCCTCGATGCCAAAGCATGGAACACGAATCTCGGTTCCCATAGTCGTCGAGGGCACTGCGGACATATGGGACCAGCTGGAACAAGGGCGCGCCCGGTTTGTGGCGGGTAAGTTTGAAGAAGGGCTATGCCTCATTCTCATCTCATGGCACATGCTCGACGACCGCCTGCCGCGGATGCTGGCCGCCCAGGCTGAGTGCACGCGGTTGTGCTCGCTGGCCACTGAGCGCATGCGGGGCACTACCCGTGGCCGAGCGGACCGTGCGGACCGTGCGGCTCCGCCGCAACAACGAGGAGCAGGCGCGCATTGACGCCCGCGTCACGGAGATGCAGGGAATGATGCAGAGTATTGAGGATGACTTTCTTCTGGTCGGGGGCGTTTCGGATATCGGGCCCGAGTTTGGGCACACGATTGACACGATCAAGCAGCGCCGCTCTGTCCACGCACAGTCGGGTGTTTAGTGGCAGCCCAATTATAGGACCAGAGGGTTGTTTTTTGTTGGATATCTCATAAAGGCACATGTGAATGACACGCTACATGATTTGAACGCGGCCTGGTCTCATGGCCTGCGATTGGCCGGCAGCTGATCTTCCAGGGGCGCCACGTGAACAACAACCCTGTCCGACCTCAGACTCTCGCGCTTGGTTTCGACGGGCTTGTCGATCTTGGCCGTGCAATCCTCCTCCATGTCCATGCAATGATAGCAAACAGGGATCCTGCCCATGCCTCTCTGCAACATTTTGTTGCGTGTCACTACCGGCGACTCGTTCTTGGTGTGGGCAAGATCGATTGAATGTTCCTCCATCCATGTATCCAGTGCACGTGCAATTTCTGGAAGCGTCGGGTCTCTGGTCAAGTGCCGATTCGGGGACATCCACGTCATCACTGCCTCCACGAGATGAGCCGCAGGTGGTATGGCCATGGTGGAGGTGGGAAGCTTAGACGTGAGGAGATTGTGGTCCTTCAGAGAGTCACTGAGAGCCTTGAGCGAGCACTGCCTGTACTGCACCACGACCATGTTGCGGTACTCCCTGGCCTTGTGGCTTTTCTCGGTGAGCGATGAAAACTGCCGACCGACAACCGGCCTGGGATAATACAAAGGCTTCCAGTCCTTGTGGGCCCCGCAGCAGATCGAGCACTCGTCGGCAGCGGTGGCGAGGTTGCTGCGGAAATGGACGATGCAGCTCGATTTGGGCAGAACATGCCTGCAAAAAACGTGTTTGCACTCGTTGTCCAGCGCGGGGTCGGTGATCAGGCTGTGCCCGCAGACCGTAATGTTGCTGTGCCAGGTCCTTGGGCGTTTGATTCCTGCATATTCAATCTGCAGGCAAAACGCGGTGAAGTCGGAGAAACGATCGTCGACCACGTAGTCGTCGGGATTCGTGGTGCTTTGGTACATGACAGGCAGCCACGTCCTCTTGTCAAACGGGGCACGGCTGATGATTACCGCCAGGAGGTCGCGCAGATTTGTCTCGACAAAGTTCCTGCGCATCGCCTGTGCCAGCATCGCCTCGTAGACGTTCACGTCGTTGTTCGAATTCCACGTCCATGCACACAGCGTCGCCTTACCGCAGTGTTCAAGCCGCGCCGCCCTTTCCGCCCTGTACTCGTGCAAGACTAGCTCGAGAGCGTGAGCAAAGTCTGCGTCCTTGCGCATGCGAGGAGCCAGGAACTTACGAATTCTAGGGTAATAGCTTCCATTGCTGTATTCCATCCACAGGCGCCTGAACTCACGGCTGCGCTCAGGGCCGTGGAGCTCTACCTGGGTGAACAGGGCCGGAGACAGCATCGAAGGGTCTGCGTGCAGCACCTCGATCCTGGAATCGTTGCCAATCATGCAGACCTGCATGTAAATGTAGCCGCGCTTTTCAGTGTTTTCTACACAGCAATCGCGGGCAAAGTCTTCGTATCGGTCGCGGGTGGCTGCATTGTTGCGCCAGTCCAGGTTCAGGAAGACCATGCCAGCTGCCGGCGAACTCCGATGCCGTGTTCAAAAACGATCAAATTCTTGTGAATTTTTTTGAGCTTGTGACTGTTTTTTTTTGCGATGGTTTATTTTTTGGAGCTTGTACTTGTCTCATCAAAACCTGTCAGTGCAGACTTTGTCTGGACGAAGACAAGAATCACTGCGATGACAAGGTGGGCAATAATCTCATGCCGTACTGGTATCATCCCAAGGGTCAAACACCAGTGCGCCGGGCAGGCGGGGCTAAAAAGAGTACGGCTTCGGGTGGCGCAGGGGCTCAAAATCCATTGCGACAGTACTGTGGGTTCGAATTCTGCGATCCAAGATGGTATGCCACGCACAATGTTCTCGCAACTTTCAACCACTACGGGACTGTGGATGTTACCACGCCTGAACTACTCGAGACGTTTCTCGACTCCTTGTAAGAAAATTAAACCCTAAATAACCAAAACAAGCACCGCCAAGGCATGGTAGAGTAAAAACAAAATCGATTGCACAGTCATCTGCGCTCTGCCGCGTGTCCCACGGACCCTGTGCCATGGCGGACATTTTTCCAGAGAACTGGGCCAACGTGACTCTGAAACCGAGCGGGGGCACGGACAACAAGGCTGCCGAGGGCTCGACGCGCAAGAGGAAGCGCAAGGGGACTGCCGGCGCGGCCAAGTTCAAGGCCAAGACGCGCGAGGAGGACAAGGATGCACCGGCGATTCTCGGGGCACAGGGGGCACCCACTGTCAGCAAGCAGAGCGTGAAGCTGGAGGTGCAAGAAGGCAACGTGGGAGAAGTCAAGGTGATGGCGCAGGACGCGTTGCAGCGCCTCGCTGGACAGCCTTGCGACCCGGCCAAGATTGAGAACCTGCTGTCCAACGTGAGCCGAAACCTGCAGCAGATTGTGTCGATGAGCAACTTCAAGCGCGTGCTGCTTGGGTGCGACACCGAGAATCTCATCTACACGAACGAGATCCGGCCCGTGGGGAAAAAGTACGAGGAGAGCTTTCTGCGGCAGGCCATTTCTGCGGGGGAGCGCAGCTGCATCCGCGGCGACAACTGCGAGTGCCAGTTCATCGACCCGACGTGCCCGTTTGTGGGCGCCGAGTTTATTCTGCCGTGGGAGACGCAGGAGGCCGACCGCAACGGACTGTGCCTGCCGTGCATCCGCGCCGCGACGCAGATCTTCTTCTTTGACCTCCTGCAGTCGTCGGAAAAGGTCGAGGGCGTGATTCAAAAGCACTACAACTTGCACAGTCAGGAGGGTGAGTACGACCTGCAGGCCATGCTCGTGTGCCCGCCCAACGGCCCTCTGCAGAACCTGCCCTGTCCGATCGTGCGGCACCAGCGCAATTTCTACAAGGTGTACAAGCACGCGGGTATCTGCTACATGAAGCAGATTGGCATCGGCTACCGCGAGAGCTCTTTTTTCTGAAAGGCCCCCTATTCGTAGCGAAATTCAGCAGCAGCACGGCGAGCAGAGCGCCACCGACCGACACCGCCGCCGGATCTGGGAAAAAGAGCCGCAGCCGGGTGTGCCGGAGCGCGCCGTTCCAATCCTGCCAGCTGCGCAGAGTTTCGTCGATTTCTGAGTACGACCACATTCAACAGTCGGAATCTCATACGGGTAGGGGGCTGCCCGAGGGCCTGCGCACGAGGAGTGTACAGGACATCATTCACTTTCTGGAGGACCAAGCGCGCTGCGGGGACGAGCAGGCGCGCCGGAACATGCAGGACCTCATTCCCGTCTGTGCGACCGCGATACCGCAGCGGGTCCAGTTTTGGCTGCGCCCGGGCCGGGCGCTCTGCTTCCACATCCGCCTGTCCCCCGACCTCTTTGTGTGCATCATGCGCGCCCTGTGCTGCGGGGGCAGCCACGACTCGGAGCTCGTGTGCTTCATGCGGAGCTGCATGCCCTTTGTCTACAACAGCCGCCGCAGCCACGGCGACGGTGGCTGGAGCAAGGCCGGGGCCGAGGACCTGATCACCATGTTCCGGTGCTGCATGCCGACCCTGCTGTCGCTGTACCCGCACCACGGCGTCAAGGACGTCACCTTCTGGCTGCGAGTGGCCATTTTCCAGTTTTTCCAGCGCTTATTCCGCGCGACGCACGAGGAACGCAACGCCGTCTTTGTGCGGCTCAAGGCACTCTTCCGCGTCTGCTTCGTGGAGTACGTCTACTTTTACATGACCAACGTCACTGCGATCCCACACCGCCGCTTCATGTGCCGGCAGCAGAACGAGCTGCTCTACAACAACGCGTTCAACATGGGGCAGCAGCTGCGCGTCGAGCTGAACTCTGCATTCAACGCGGCGGCGTCGAGGGCAGCGTGGGAGAGCTCGGCCACCCCCGCCGACGAGCTCATGGCGATTCTAGAGAGCACAACGCCGTCGTGCCAGGTCATGTACGAGAGGAACATGCGCTCGTCCAAGGTCATCTTTTCGGGCAACATGGCGTGCCTGCCCGAGCACAAGATCCGCCGCCGCAAGTTTCCGACGGGCAGCAAGAGCCAGAGGGCAATGCCGGAGCACGTAGACCTCGCCCTGCTTCCGTCCACGTCCAATTTTTGCATCTTTGAGCGCGTGTGCCGCGCTCGCGGCCTGCAGAGCGAGGATATTGTCAGCCTGTGGGAGCACCTCTCCATCCTACGCCTGTACGAGCTGACCTCTAGCCACGCCCGGCAGCAGATGCAGGCCCTCGCCCGCATAGGCGTGTATGCTCCAGACAAGGTGGCAGAGTGCTCCACGCTGCACGTCTGCCTGCGCTGCGCCAAGGCCCACGTCTTCTCCACCTACCGCTGCGACCTGCGGTCCAATGTGTCTTCGTGCACCAAGTGCGACCGCGCGGACATGTGCGTCAAGATTGGCATGCTCGGGAGGGTGCTCTTTGTCAGCAACATCCCCATCGTCATGTGCCGGCGGTGCTGCCGGTTTGTGGTGTATTCTGGCAACGACTGCGACCACGACTGCAACCACATACTGTGGGGCAAGCACGTCTTCTCGCCGTCGTTTCAGTCTGAGTTTCTGTCCAACACCTTCATGTACTTTTCCTACCTACAAGAACAGATAGACGGGGCGTACTGCCCGGCCTACGCCAGCCGCCGCTTCATTTCCGACCGCGCCAACGGCTGCAAGAAGGAGGAGGCTGATCTGGAGACGCAGGGCAAGACCTGTTGCATGTGCAAGTCCACGGCCCTGCAGCGATCTTATTTCCTGCTGGACGCCTACAGCAAGCGCATGATTCACATGCGGGTGTGCTCGAGGCATGCGCTGTCGACCAAGTATGACAACATACACATCTACACACTGCAACAATACTTGTTTATCGCTGACACCATGGCCCGCCGCGGGCTGTGACGCGTGGTTTGTCAATACAGTTTGCC
>Ga0066865_10000130_pt1 | contig 17651 bp, 26 predicted proteins | sample ETN01SmetaG_2_FD_66433 | JGI IMG/M metagenome (GOLD analysis project Ga0066865, IMG submission 66433) | Marine microbial and viral communities from oxygen minimum zone, Eastern Pacific Ocean - ETNP2014F12-01SV265 | ecosystem: Environmental > Aquatic > Marine > Oceanic ...
GTTAGAAAATAATCGGAATGTTTTGTGAGCCTTTTCCTAAAAGGCGGGGGAGTCCCCCAACCGCTATGAGATTTGATAGAGGAATGAAAATCGGATGTGGATAAAATATAGGGTTAAACATTTATTAAGGGTAAGCGACATCTAATGTTGAAGCGGAGGAAAAACAATGCGAAAAGAGATTACAATTGTCGGAAGTAAGAAATATACTCGAAAGTTCACAGGCAAAAGGAAGATAACAACCCATAAGACGGCTACTTTCAATTGGAGTGGAATAAAGAATGGGAAGGCTAATTCTTCGGGCTACACCGCAAAGGTTAGTCGCAAGTGTGTGCAAACAACCGAGTGGTTGAAAGATACCAAGAGTGGAGAGAAGGGTAAGAAGCAAGTGGTTCAATTGCGTTCTATTTCGGGCGGAGAACAGTATGCTGAATATCACACCAAGAAGATACGCCCAACGGAGGAACAGGCTATTGCTGATGCCGAGCGTTGGATGAAGAACAACCCTGCTTGAAGGAAGTGCTAAAATGATTCGTTGCTTCTATGAACATCGTGGTTTTGGATATTTCAAGTGTCCTAAATGTGGGAAAGATTACATCGGATATGGTGCGAATGATACTCCACCTTTGACCGAATGTAAGAGCAAGTAGTAAGGTATGTATTCTCAAATTACCGTTCTTTAGCCCTTTTTTCCCTTGGTTGCCCCTCGGATTGAATGCGATTCGTGATACTGCATCTTGGATTTAGTGGGGCTTTAGATAGTATAAAATTGTGGGTAAAGTAGGGTAGTGAGTGGGCGACTTAGGGTAGTGAAGGTTCAAGTATGCGTTAGGTCAATGGTTGTTTATGGCTGTGAAGGATTGGGTGGAAGATGCTACCGTTCTTTACGAGATGGGCAAACTAACAAACAATCGAGAGGTTATCTTGTGGAACAAAGGTGAGAAGTTTCCTAAGCGTCAATTGTATGCAGGTGGAAGTAAGCACTTGAAGTATCTTGTCCAAAGAGTCGCAAGTAAAAAGAAGGGAATGAAGATTTGTGTTGGTTCAAATTACCTTGATTTCAAAGCGTTGAATCCTCCTTTATTGAAGAGTGTGTTTCAGTCCGAGTGGTGGTCGTGGAAGAATGCCGTTTGGAATCGTTTCATTGGGCATCCCGACATTTACATGGGGAAGAATATGATTTGGGATATTGATAGCGAAGGAGAGCCAATGGTGGCCTTTCAACAAGCAGAAAAATTGTGTGAGTATTTGACGAAAGAAGGTTATGAACCCATGTTGGTATTTTCGGGAAGCAAAGGATTTCATGTTTGGTTAAGCAAGGAAGATTCATACCGATTGGTAGGGAAGACATTTACTGATTTCCTTCCCTTTGATGCTGAAAAGAAAGGGACAGCATGGCAGTTATCCCAAGTGTATAACGATGTAGTCGTGGAGGTCTTTGAAACCGCCACAGGGGATTCGTTTAGATTGGCTGATAAATCACCTATTCAGCGTCAAGGAATCATCTCATGCCCTTACTCCCTTCATTGGACTACGGGACAGATTGTGTGGCCGTTAGATGAAGAAAATCTCAAGGCTTTGAGAGCGTTGCCATTGGATTCTCAACCATTAGATATTGCGAAAGCCTTACACACCCAAAAGAACGGTCAATTATGGGAAACGGATATTGATTTTAATGGGGGCAAATTATACTTTCCTCCGTGCCATACGGTGTCCCAAAGAGGAATGCCTGTGTGGAAAGGTTTAGATGGTTGAAAAGGCTATGAAACTCCATGAGTTTGTATCTTGACCGCATCAACGATTGCTACAAGTGCGATAAGAGCGAAAAGAAATTGCTCTCCTTGCATTGTAAGGTTTGTGGATGCAATATGAAAGTGAAGGCTCGTATCAAATCTTCCGAATGCCCGTTGGGTAAATGGAAAGAATAATGGGGATGTAGTTTAACTTGGAAGAACGCTCGGTTTGCATCCGAGAGGCTAAGGGTTCAAATCCCTTCATCTCCACTTCTTCATCACATGGACAATCTCGGATTTGAACCGAGGGTCACTTGGTTATGAGCCAAGCGCATTAACCAAACTATGCTAATTGTCCTTGTTGTAAAAGCGGGCGTAAGAGGAATCGAACCCCTATCTTCGGCTTAGAAGGCCAAAATGCTATCCATTACACCATACGCCCAAGTATGTCTATTTTGCCATTTGGGAAACGAGTATAAAAGGATTTCTAATCAGCCTTCTTACGCTTCTTTTTGAGGACGATTGCTAATCCCAATAAGCCACCTAATGCAAGATACAGGTTGTTGTAATCAGTCGGAGGGGTGTAATCCTCTCCTTGTTCCACATACACAACACATTGACCCGTTTCCTCGTCTTGAACATATCCTTCGATACAATCACCGCATACTTCCACTCCTTCATTATCTCCCCAAAGGTCGGGTTCAACCTTTCGGTTTAATTCAGCGCAAGTGTAAGTGGTTTCCTTTGCGGTCATAGTGCCTACTGTGTGAACTCCATGAATGGCTGCACAAGTGCCTGTGGTAATACTGTCCATTTGGACTCTCCATTCTCCGGGTTTTGTGATTAAATGTAAGGGAGAAGTTTGCCAATCTCCCTCTTCCATTGGAAAGTAAAACTCCCCTTGATGTTGCGTGACCCATTCTCCGTCTTCCTTGTGGTCTATGTTGTAGCGGATTTTGTGCGCTTCGGCTATGTCCGTTTCTAAATTGGTTCTTGACCCCGATGAATCCCTTGCTCTTGCATCAACGATAAAGAAATCTCTCAAGGCTTCTCCCGAACCTGTGTAGTAGGCTTGAACTCTCATTTCGGATTCACAATTCGTTCTTGTATCTCTTGATTCGGTTTCATCACCAAACTCCCTCGCTTTATTTCCCCAACCCTCTTTGATAGTGGATTTGAAAACACGATTTTGTGAAGAAGATTCACTCATCATACGGTGGATGTTCCATGTATTCCACATTTTAGCCTCTCCTTTTGAGGATTCCGTGAATAAGTAGCAATAGCAAACCTCCTACTGTAATGATTTTCGCTGTGCCAATCATTGTGACAGCGATGTTCATTTTATCAATGAGGGCGATATTATCATCGCTCAATAAATCTGTCCATTCTTTGAATGTCCCTGCTTCTTGTTCGGGAGTATCAACAAAGAAAGAATATCCGTGATTGAAGCCTAAAACGGGGAATTGGTCGCCATACTCGTTCTCGGTGGCCGGGCCATAACCAATTGTGAGAAGTTTATTTCCAACCTTCCCTAATTCAATAACCATAGCGGCTGTCGAAATCCCCATGAAAACAGCCCCCAAAACACCACCCGATAAAATAATCCCAAGTCCTAATGCAACCCAACCAACGACTTCTAAAGCCCCCCACGCTGCTTTCGAGAAATCCGATGCACTCTCCGCATCACCATCATACCCATAATGAGCATTGAAGAAATAGACGGTCTTTTGCCATGCAGGGTCAATGAGGATTTCACCATCTAATCTGCCATCATCACCTGTTCTTCGGATGTCCGAAAATATCTCCACCATCAATCTTTCAATACCACCCGATTGTGTAATGGCTCTTTCAACAACCTCGTCCATGATAACTTGGTCGCCTTCTTCAAAACGCTGTTTTTGACCTGCACTCAAACCGTCCAAAATAGAATTGTAATTTGATAAGAACAATTTCATATCCCAATAAGCGATTTTCAAAGATACTCTATCGGACTTCCCATCGGTGTCCACTTCCCAATGAAGTGTTGAGCCGGGTGGCACTAAATCCCATGACTGTTGCCCCTCTTCAACATTGTCGTAAAGAATAGGTTTTCCTTCGGGGTCTTTGATTTTAAGTGAGGATTTGAAATCGGCTTTTGAACCACTTGCCGACCAATCCCCGTCATTCGGGCCTTTGCCTTCTTGCATCCAACCCATTGTAATCACTCTTCGCTATCATCGGACTTCTTTTTGGGTCTTTTGAGAGCGAACATGAGAATCAAAGAACCAACAATGGCTACACTTCCATATCCAAGATACATGAGTTTTTTACCTGCGGATTCTTGGCATTTTTCCACCGCTTCCGTGTATTCGTCTGTGCCTTCTTCATAACCTGCATCTTTGGCTTTTTCATCGCAATTTAGACCTGCAAGGTCGTCCATGAATTGTGTTCCAAGTCCCATGTCACCTGCGAGGGTATAGTAAGCACCGACCATAACACCACCGACAGTAATTGCTCGAATACCTGCCCTGCTATTTGCCGCCCTTCCGAGTCCTCTTGCACCTGCTTTTATTCCCTTTACACTTTGTTGAAGTGCCTTCTTGCTTGCCTTCGCTGCCGCCTTCGCTGCCGCTTTTGCTGCTGCTTTTGCTGCCGCTTTTGCACCTGCCCGACCTGCTACTCTTGTTCCTACTTGAGCGACATTAAAAACTTGATTTCCATTGATATTTTCAGCGAAATGAGTTTCGTTTGACATGAATGCCCCGCTTAATTGTGGATTGACTCTATGACGACTTTCAGCATTGAGTCCGAGAGGGTTAATGGGATTTGTAAATCCTTGCCCATTGAAACGAGGTCGAGCCATGTTAAATGATTGACTCGCTTGTTATCTAAAGGCTTTGCCAATAGGTTTTCGGGATGCCTACGACTGATACATTGGGAATTGCTCGCATCTTTGTGAGGAAATTATTCCATGAAATGACATAGCGCACTCCTTCCACTTCGGCACATAGGAGGACATTCCCACCTTGTTTTGTTCCCTCCGACCTAACTCTTTCGTATTCGGTAAAATCAAAGATGAAGAATCCTTGTTCGTAGTGAGGGTCGGCAAGGTGAAGTAAGGGAAGTGGTGGGCCATCACCGTCTTCACGCACGATAATTGATACATACGAATCCATTTCGGGTGTGTGCGCTCGCACATCATGTCCACATTTGGAACATTTAGCGTATGTTCCCGATTCATCGTGGTGATATTGGAGTGTGAAATTGTAATCTTCCTGTTTTACGACCCACTTATCCTTAAATCCGCCATTTCTCGTATCTTTCTCTCGAACTTTGGAACAACGAGGGCAATACAATGCCGAAGTTTTCCATGTGGAATTACCATTACGGTAAGTGTGTTCTCGGACTAACTCTTCCTCATCGGCTTCAAATATCTCCATACCCGAAGATTTTTTACCAAATGGGACGGTGATAAAATCCACCATAACAGGTAATTATCCGAAGGAGTATTTGAGCGTTGAGTTTAGATAGCGGGAAGATGAAGAGTAAATTATGCCTTATCAATGTGGAGTCAATGGCTGTCTTAGGGCTACTGATGTTGAAGGGCAACCATGCAAATCTTGTGCTATTGGTGGAAAACCTTTACTGAATCCTAAAAGCCGTCATGCTATTGCACCCGAAAATGTGGTGACTAAAAACATCGTCAAAACAGGAATCCAAGTCAAAGACCCCAAGACAGGAAAGAACATTGATGCGGCAGTTTTGGCAAAAATGAACGAAAAAGCGTGTGATTTCCTCGTTTCTGTATATTGGTATGGGTGGGACGGAGGTTTCCCAAGTCCACTTACTACAATGTTGAAACCCTTTGGAGAGTTTAAGAAAGGTAGCAAAGCAAAAGGAAAGATGGTTATTGACTTGAGTGGCGACCAAAACTACAATTTCATTTCGGAGATTTACAAGAACGAGAGAGATTACTTGAAATTGAAAAATACTCTCGCATCGAGTCCTGTCTTCCGTGAAAAAACCGATAAAATCACGATTGAAGATCTGGCCGCTATGGTAGCAAACAATGGCAAATCATTCACTTTTAAGAAAGGTAATTCGGGAGTATGGGAATATGAAGACGAAAATGGAATTGTTCGTCAAGTCCCTCAATGGGCGGTATCTTGATAAAGGCGTAGGGATTTAGAATGGGTATGATTGAGCAGATTCTCGATTCACCCTGCGCTGAATCGGTGGACTACTGTTCATGGGAACAATACATTCGGAGTATAGCCAAAGAGCGAATACCAAGTGCTGATACTGCCCCTATTTATCCCGTCCTTGCTTTTGATAGAAAGGTGGTTGAAGAGGCTATGGTGGTTGGATTTGCGATTGTCCCTATTTGGCAAACTATGTCGAAGGAGTTTGGCGGAATGTTTTTCGATTACAACCCCGACCATTTTGCTGACTTTATTGAGTATGTGTATGAGTTTGAAGCCCTTGATACATGGGACACCGAAACAGAATTACTACTTTACCACAATAGGGCGGCAGTTATTGACGAATACCTGCAAAATGAAGCCGATGAGTTCGGTTTCACGGAAGTCGTAATGGCGGCACTAAGGGGACAATATGACGGTCATTCTCGATGGGCAAGCCACCCCGAAGATGTTGAGGTATAAATACCCGTTTAACCCAATGGTTAGATAGAGGTTTGAACATGAACCGTCAAAGTAAGGCACTTGATATTGTTAAAAACATGGAAGTGGAACAGAAATCCCCCTTTGCTTTTGTAGTGAAGGGTCAATCGAAGACCGCATACCGTGTTCATACACATGGCCCCGAAATGCTTAGAGCCGATGGCCGAGAGTATTGGGCTTGTGAATGTATGGATTACAAAACAAGATGCAGAAAACAAAAGATTGACTGTAAGCACATCATGGCGGCAAAAGTGTTCCAAACTTTGCACAAGCGGTGATGAAGAATATGTCAAGAAAAAATCTATGGAAAGAACCTCTCTATGAGGCTATGAAAGACCGAGCAATTTTGTCAAGTGAAATGCCATCCATTCTCAATGGATTGTATCGTAATGTTCCTTCGGCAGTAAAGATTTCAGCCGTATTGTGTCGTGATGAGCGATTCGTCAAGTTAGAGAAGCCGTATTGCTACGGATTGAGTGGGGCTAAAAGCCATCGTGTGATTCTTTTTGGCCGTGCAGACCGTGAATATGAAGATGCACCACCATTCAGTTTCAAGCGAATGCGTTAATCATTGGGTTTTTATACTCTCACCGTTTCTCAAGAGTGCGGAGAGGGCATAACCTTAGATACTGTCATGTGAAGGTATAAATACCCGTATAGCGAAAGAAGTGATATTATGGTTGAAATGGTTGATACTGAAAAATGTGTGGAATGTGGTTGTTCGATTTTTGATGAATCTTCCGATGGACACCGATACTGTCGAGATTGTGGCATGGTTGCCGAAAGTATGGTGATTGACTACGGACAGGATTGGCGTTCTTACGAAGATGGTTCGGGCAAAAACAATGAAAGAACAGGTGCGGCAAAGGATATTCTGCAACACGACTACGGCATTACAACGGAAATCTCTCCGATGGGTGGCGATATGTCCTCCAAGCAAAGAGGAAAATGGGGTCGTTTGCGTCATATTGATAATAGAGGAAGAATCCGAAACTCCACCGAAAGAAATCTTGCTACGGCACTAACTGAATTGCGAAGAATTGCTACTCGTATGGCACTACCAAAGTCCACGCAGAAGGAAGCGGCCTTCATTTATCGAAAAGCGGTGGAAAAGAAACTCATTCGTGGTCGTTCTATTGAAGGTGTGGTGGCCGCATCTATTTATGCCGCTTGCCGAATGCACCAAAACCCAAGAACCCTTGACGATGTGGGAAGACATTCTCGCACAGGACGAAAGGAAATTGGCAGAACCTTCCGCTTTTTGAAGCGACAATTGGTTTTGACTATTGGACTCTCTAATCCAACCGATTATATCCCAAGATTTTGTTCGGAATTGAAAGTGCAAAAGGAAATCGAGTTAGAGGCTCAAAGAATCCTTGCATCTGTCGGTTCGGAAGCGATGATTAGTCGAGGGCCAACAGGGATTGCCGCTGCCGCAATTTACCTTGCCGCTAAGAGGCAAAGCAAGGACAGAACCCAAAGTGAAGTAGCACAGGTGGCGGGAGTGACCGAAGTGACGATTCGCAACCGCTACAAGGAATTGTGTTCACATTTGAAATTGGATTCTCAAGACCCCACCAAGAACCTTTGAATAGGTAATCGGTGAATGGTTGATTATGCTTGATGTTATTCTTGGCGTTAGCCTTGTCTTTTCGTTGGGGGTTTCCTTTTTGCTATACCGAAGAATCTCGGCTCTCAAGAATCTTCAAGTTAGAGAACACTTTGAAATGATGGAAACCCAAGAGTCGTATGAGAATCTTTTGTTCTCTATTGAGCGTGAGAGAGAAACAATTGCTAATACGATTGAAAATCTGCAAAATCATGTTGTTTATCTCCAAGAAGAAAATCGCTTGAAAATCCAAGAAACGAGTGACCTGAATAACCAAATTGAGGAAATAACATCGCAAAATGAGGAAAAATCTCAAGAAATCAAGAAGCAGAAAAGTCGGGCCGCATCAGCACATACTACGAAAGGTCAAATCCTTGAGAAGTGGTGTCCTTTCCTTGAGCATCCCGATATTGACCCCGATTGGGAAGCGAAGAATTGGTCTTTCATGGGAAATCCTATTGATTACATCGTTTTTGATTGGCGAAATGATAAAACAATCAATCTTGCTGATGGAAAGGTCGTGATGCTCGATGTGAAATCGGGGAAAAGTCAATTAACTACCAAGCAAAGAAGGATTCGTGATTTGATACAGGCAGGTAAGGTTGAATGGAAGACGATTCGGTTAGAGTAAAGTATGTGCCTGTGGGTGGGCCATGTCGCAGACAATGTGATGTGGATAAGGAAACCCTTGTGTGTAAATCTTGTGGACTATCTTACAAAAGACAGGAGGACTAATCATGGTTTATACTTGCGCTTTTTGTGAAGGTAATGGTTATCACCAACAATTGCCAAGATTGAAGCCTACATGGAGTGGGTGGAAGTCCACGCCCCCGCACGATGGCTCTTTACAGATGATGAGTGATAAGGATGGAATCTATTTCCTATGCAACGATTGTCAAATCACTTATGCCTTCTTACATTGGCTCATGCACGGAATATGGGAAATGCCGAATGTTAGGGTATAAATACCCGTTGGGACTATGGTTAAACACTAAGGAAGTGAACCAAATGGTATCAGTAAAAGTAATCCCCGAAAAAGGCGTTGAATACAAAGAATACAAGAAGAACGGCAAGCACCGCATCTATTTTACGGTGAACAATGGTGGCGCAAGACCACTTGAAGTCGGCAATTACGACATTGTTGAAGGTCGTTATTTCCCTGCTCGTAATGCTACGGTTGTTTGGAACACCGTTGAAAAGGACGAAAACCCTCAAGCACTCATTGTGATTGGCGATTCAAAGCAAATCTTTGTCGGTAAATCGTCTGCTTCTTCTGCCCCTGCAACATCATGGGGTGCTAAGAAGTCATACGGTGGAAACAACAACAACCGTGATAGGGATATTAAGCGTGGAATGTGCTTCAATAATGCTGTGCAATTGATTGCCAACAACCCTGCGTATCACGCTATGGATGATGCAGAAGTGATGGAAGAGGTCTTCAATCTTACCGATGCCCTCTTTGCTGAATACATGAAGCGATACGGCAATTGAGGGGATTCCCCTTGACGGCTACGCTACATTGGTTTGGCATCCACAATAATGCACCCTTCGCAAAGGTTGAACAGGTCGAAGGACAGTATGTTTGGACATGGCTGATTGATGAACCAAAGAAGGTGTTGGAATACTTCTTCCGATTGATGTTTTGCACTAACTGTGGGCATCGTCATTCGGACTCCGTGATGGCTCAAGCCAACGATGGTTCAAAATATACAATTTCTCAATTGCAGAATGTATTTTTCAATTGCCAAATTATCGTTCACAAAGTATAATTTTTCGGACATTTTCTCCATGAGAACCTTTATTAACGGCAGGTTGCATAATTGAAATTATGGGGCGTAAGAAGATACTCATTCCTTTGAATGAAAGTAAGCCTTTCTCCGATGAATGGGTGAAACATAACCCTTGGATGGGTAAGGCTAACGAAGAAGCCGAAAAAGAAGTCAAGGCGAAACTGACTAAGAGTGAGCGATTCAAAACCATACCCTTCTCCTTCGTCAATTTTCCGAAAGGGATTCCGATACCCAAGATTCGGGCGGAAATGAAGCGTATTAGAGATTTTATGACTGAACAGGAAGAAAGAATGAAGATTTTTGAAGAAATGTTGGGCGAGAAAGCAATAAGGCCGGGTCGAAGTGGAGTCGGTGAACCTCATCGTGGGTGGGGTCGTTCTGCTCGAAAGTATTGAGAGGGTTGGAACGCAAAGATTAAATACCACCTACGATAAGGAAGGGATTGGGGAACACTATGTTTGAAGAAGATGCGTATGCTGTGCAAGGCCGAAAAAAGATTTACGGACTACTACCACGACAAGCCAAATTGGTGATTGAGTTTATGTCCTCCCGTAGCGGAGTATGGAAGGAATCTCAAATTATGAGCCATTTGAGGGAGAAGTGGGGTCGTGATGGAACGGACAGGGGAAAAATTACCTTCTTCTGTCGTTGTATCAAAGATGCTAACGGGAAGCACATTTTCACCGTGTCGGGCAATCGCCCACGCAACATTGAGTATGTTCCTATTCGGAAGCGTTGATGGCTTCTTGAACAAGGTCAATACCTGCAAGAACGGCTAAATCGTTCCAATAGGCGAAGTTTCCTTTTTCCACTTTCAAGGGATGCGGTTCAAGGTTGAGAACGAAAGTTTCGATTTCACGGATTTCAAAACTCATCATCTTCGCCTCCTTTGTGTTCGCAAGTATCTTCGGCACAACAGTCATGTTGGGGTGGAGTAGCGAGGAAGGAAACCCTGCCTTGTGGGTGTCTGCGTAATTCTTTGCTTTCCACCATGCGATTGAATGAATCTTGAATAACTCCATCAATGTCTTCTAAGGTAGCCTTCAATTGACTAACAGGGCCAATCCAAGCAAACTCGTAAGTGATGATTTTTCCCTTTGGCATTTGGAATACTTGTCGCTTAATCGTATCAGCAAAGCCGTATTGGAGGCCAAGCATCTTCAACAATTGATTCGTAGGGCATTCTTCTGTCAATTCAAAATCTTCGGAGAAAAACATCATGTGAAAGCCATCGGGAGGCATACCATCTTCAACCATTTGCTCAATTGCCGTTCCTAAATCCACACTTGCAGGTGCTTGCTCATCGTTTGCTTCGTTATCTTTACTGATACTCATTGTATTTCCTCCATCAATGTGGGGTCATTCCACCGCTTGCAGATTGACTTCATCATAGTGAACGGTTGGACTAATGGTGATACATCAACCTGTTGTTCCTGTTTGTGGGTCGTGCCATCGGGGAAGTGATATGTGGTCTTTTGAAGGTAGTATTTGTTCTTAATCAATGAACTCAAAATCCCGCTTGCGTTGTCGGAATTGGTTTGACTCTCCAAAACAATTTTGCTTTGTTCCACCCCATTACCCAACATGGCTTCGGAATGTTGCTGAATGAGGGAAGCATACAATTGACCGTTCTCTATCATCATCCGAGTGATGTTTTCTTCATTTTGGCCGAGAATGATTGCTAATTGCTCATTTAAGCACCCTGATGTGAACACAGACAGCCGTAAAGGTTCAGTCATAACTGTGAAAAAGCACAGGAAAAGGGAGTCCACATCATCTTCACCTTTCATAAAAACATCAGCCTTGACAATTACTTCGGCATTCTTGTTGAATCCCAATTTCACATTCTTAATTTCTTCCATCAAATACACTCTCCACATTTATACAGAAAACCATTCGTGCTAATATCGAAACTCGTTCCACAAACAGAACACTCTCTAAGTTTCCATCGGAAAATGAGCAAGGGATTGTATTCTTGAGCCGATTCAAGAGTGATTGACTCATTGTTTTGAATCAAACCTTCGTCTTCATCGAAATGATATTCCACTAACTGAATAGCAGATTGGATTTCGGGTTCAATTTCACGGCTGAAATCTCTCATGCCAATTCCTCAAAACGACTTACCGAGCCTACGGATTTCCCCGACAGGGATAGTCCCCACTACGAATATGTCGCCACCTTCAAGAATGGAAACTTTGACTAATTTGGAATCGGACTCTCCGTAATCCTCAACGACCATCTTCCTTCCACCACCTGTGTCAAGAATGACCTTCATAACCTATGGGTTATGGTTTGAAGTATCTAATTGTAATGGTAGCATTGAAATAGTCGTTTGGGGCAAAATAAATTATGGACGCTGACGATGATAGGACAATGCCCCCTATCCCCGACTCGGAAATCCCTGTTAATTGGGGCGACTTTTGGGATTGGTTAGGTGTCTATTATTCTCACGGAGAACATGGAGTCATTTACCAAACACAAGGCTACCCCGACTACCTTATCAAAGTCGTCAATTGCGACATTACTGACGATGATGGAATGAACGATAGAATCACCGAGTTTTTCATGGATAATGCCGACAAAGGCATATCGGGCATACCAAAAATAATGAGTATTGTTCGATGTGAAAGCGAAGATGGCATCAACAACCAATTGAAAGTAAAAGCAGAAGAAGGTGGGGCATCATGGATGGACATTGGTTCGCAAGTGCTTGATTTAGAAGTAGGAGATGAATTGGGTATTTGGATGATGGAACAAGTGCCTTACATCGGATTAACACACCCTCGTTTAACACGACAGGAAATGATTAGAAGAGTGGCAAGAGCCGCTACTGAAATTACGGTAAGGACTCAAGTTATCTTGAAAGATTTGCGCCCCCCTAACTACGGTTTCCGTAATGATGGTTCAGCCGTCATTTTCGACCCTCATGTATTTGACTCTCCCCTTGATTTTACCACAATTTATTCCGATAGGGACTATCAATTAGCAGAAACAAGTCGCTACATGAATTATTGGAGAACGATAAAGAGGAATGCGAAGGTTTAATAACCTGTCTTTACAAAGGGACAATTGGTGATTGGCCGATGGCCTTTGATAACAGCAACAGCAATAACGATGATGAGAAGCAAGCACTTGACCCCTTTGAAGTAGCCGTTGATACGCTACGACAAGGCAAGTATCGAGAATCGCTTGGTGGTGTAAATCCAACAGGTGCTTCCGCAAAGATGATTAACGAAAGAGGCGAAGAAGTCCTTGTAGGGAAGTGCCTCCGTCAAGTTTGGTATTCTAAGAAGCGTGTGCCTCGCACTAATCCACCGGGCGACAACAACCAATTCATCTTTATGTTGGGGAACATGGCCGAAGAAGGTCTGCAAGACGCATGGCGCAAGGCAGGGGTATTGCTTGAGGAAAACGCTAAGATTCGTAAGAACATCGCTAAGAATCCCGACACCGATGATGAAATCATACTAAGTGGTGAAGTGGATGCTATCGTGCGATGGTCGGAAATGCGAACAGGTAATGATGGAGTCCCACGAATGCACATTGACCCCACAAAGGCTATTGGCATTGAAGTCAAGTCCAAGTGGGGCTATGGTGCAAAGAAGGTGATGAATGGGTCTAAGGACTCCACCTATGAACACGGATTCCCTCAAATTGAACACTTGATGCAGACCGCACTTTATTTGCACACCCGAAAGACCTTTGAAGAGTTTCACGATGTTGAAATCCCTTACTTTGTAATTTGCTACATTAGCCGTGATAATGGAAGCCACAAGTCATTCCGTGTCGAATTGAGCGATGGCTACGAAGGCCGTATCGTGGTGAAGGACATGAACGGGAATGAAATCAAGCCAAAGATTGAGAAGTCCCTTGAATGGGGAGTGCAAGCACGGCCTATTGACTTGACTATTGACATGATGCGAGAGCGTTATTATCAGCAATTGGAAAACTTGAAGAAGGACACCCCTCCGCCAAGAGAGTTTGACCTGCGATACTCCGATGAGAAGGCGGAACGCCTATTCAACATGGGTGAATTGTCTAAGACGAAGTATAACGAGCATGGCAAGAAGCCATTGGCTGAAATCGGTGATTGGAATTGCAGTTATTGTGATTGGAAGGGCGTTTGCTACCCGCAGGGTATTTTCACCATTGATGTGGAAGATGGGGTCTTGACAATTGACGAAGCCCTCGCTAACTATTCGGTGGGAGAATGATGCCTCAATTGGTATCTTGTCCTGTGTGCCAAAAGAAGGGCTACACAGATGAAAGAACAAAGGTTGATGATGGGTGGCCTTGTGCTAAATGCTACATCGAAATAACGACAGGCGAGCGCATGGTGTGGTCGTGGGAAGTTAAGGAATAATCACTTTTGCTTCTTCAAAAACTCAATCAGTTTCGCAATAGTTTGTGGACTCATCATGTTCACCCTCAATAAAGAACGCCCGATGATTTCAAGTAGCCCCAAGTAGCAAGCGCACCGCCACCAACAATGGCTAAAGCAGGTGTTTTACCTGTTCTGCTTGCACGGAAAACAAGTGGAATCCCAAGAAATGTGACCGCAAGTGCGGCAGTATATCCAATTCCATTTAGCGAAAGGAAGCCTTCTTTTTCGTAGTATTTCTGTGGCATATCCATGAACGACATGAAAATATCTTGTTGCCCCGACTATCTAAGATAAACTGCCCTGTTTTTCATCTCGGATTCGAGGTCGAAATCCGTCCACTTGAGTAGCCGCAGATGCAAAATCACGGTTTTAATCCACATAGGAAACAATTACGGAAATATCGTCTTCTTTGCCGCCTTGATAATCTCCGTAGGGTTCTTTCGCTAATTTGGCTCGATGGAAGAATGGAACAGAATTGTCTTTTCGTTGAGATTCTTCAAAAGCCATCTCCGCTAATCCCTTCGCAAGTGATTTTGGATGGGGTCGTTCTTCATTGATGTAATTCACAATTTCTTGAGGCCACAGATTGTCGAAAAGTCCGTCCGTTCCCATGACGATGAAATCTCCTTTCTGTAATCGCAAGGAATACTCTTCCGCATCTTCGGGACGGTCTGCACCATGAGGCTCTCCATCATGTCCGATTCCCAATTGGTAAGGATAATTGAACGAATGCTGATGTTCGCTACTTTGAATCAAAATCTCGCCATTACGAATCACCATGAAACCCGAATCTCCGATGTTGGCAACACGAAAAACTCCGTCCGAATCTAATTTTCCAACGCAAATTGTTGCCGAACCGACTTCCGACAAAAGTGGGAACGATGCTGAAATGGCATTTTTAGGTTCTTTTTCTCCCGATTTGATGAAATCATAGGTTTTTCGGAGTATCTCATCGGCAAATGCTCTCGGATTCACCCCCTTAGATTCCCAACCCCCAACACCGTCTGCTACCGCAATAGTGGAGTTCGTGGGAGATGATACCAAGTAGGAGTCCTCCCCGCCCCGATAGGCTTTTCGTGGGTGAGGGATATTGAAACCTGCGGAAAACATTTGTAGCATGACCTATCATTGAAGGTCTTGTTATCTAAATCATGCAATCCTTGATATAGGGCTTCAAACAATCCAAAAAGCATGGGTTTCATTGTCGTTAGAGTATGTGGGAAGACATTTCCGCATCGCCACGAATTGAAAAATAATCTTGGTTTAGAATACGACTTTCGCAATAAGGACTTCAAGGGTGCATTTCCCGAAGATTCACAACGCATTGTCGTGATTGAGAAGTTTTGTAAAAAGCATCGCCTCTCGCTATTTGTTGATGGTGAGGAACGATACAATCCTGTCGAAGCGAAAAAGAAGGAGAAGACGCAAACCAAATTGACGATTGATGATTTACAAAACATGGACGAGTTTAATTTGGGCGAGTGGTTGCCTATTTTAGAGCAAGCGGCTGATGAATCCGAAATTGGAAAGGTAGGCGTAGTAAAATGGAACGAACCTTCGGAAACAGGTGCAGGGTTCAAACAGATTCATATTGAGAAAGATACGAAGCCGATTGACTTTGACTATGATGGTTTGACACAAGATACCCATTTTCACCCACTACGAGATATTCAAAAGCAGGTTTTAGGGCCAATGATGGAAGCCGTCAAAGAAGGCTATCGGAACATTGTCTTAGAATGTCCCACAGGAAGTGGAAAATCAGCGTTAGCAAAGTCAATAGCACAAGCCTTCGGTGTTCCTTCCTACATCGTGACCCACTTGAAAGGATTACAGGCTCAATACCTCAAGGAAATGCCCTATATGAAGTCCGTAATGGGTCGTGGAAACTACGATTGCCTTCTTGATGTGGAAGCGGGTTGTGATGATGTAAAGGTCGCACAAGAGGCATTGGAACGGGCGACTGATAAAAGCCCCGAAACTTGTTCTGCCGCCCTTGCACCATGCAAATATGCTAAGGGATTCAAATGCACTAAAATGACTCCAAAAAATGATATGGGAATGTATGATTTCAATGCTGACCCTAATGGAATGTGTAGTTATTTCGGGGCATTAACAAGAGCGCAGAATGCGATGTATTTCGTGGGTAATACTGCGTATATGATGGCGATGGGTAAATCGGGTAAGGTTTTGCCTCAAAGACCGTTTTTGATTGTTGATGAAGCACACCAATTGGCAAACAACATGATGAGTTTCCACAGTTTGACTGTATCACAAAGAATGTTGGAAAAATTGTTCCGATTGCCTACGCAACAGGACATCTCGAATGCAAAATCCGAGAGAAAGAAGGAAGAATACCGAAAACAGCGAGAAACTATCTTGAAGGTTTTCGATGGAAACGGTGCATTTGGCATCCCTAAATTGACTTCTATGACTCTCAATACACCACCTGCTAAACGAAAAGAAGCGTTGCAGACCTTCGGACGGTATTTGTTTGCTCTCCGTGATGAAGTCAAGGAACGAATGAAGAACAAAGATGCTCAAACGAAGTATGATAAGCGAGAATTGAGTTATGCTTCCAATTGTGCGGCTCAAATTGAAGACCTGTTGGCTTCTATTGCGACTGATTGGGAAAATTGGGTGTATCAAGTGGATGAAAACAACGAATATCCAACATGGGTAGGTTTGAAACCGTTGAAGGTAGCCGACTATGCGGAGGATTTGTTGTTCAAATTGGGACACCAAAGAATAATGATGTCGGGAACAATCCTTGACTATGAAATCTTTGGTCGTGAATTGGGATTGAAACCCGATGAAACAACCTACATCAAAGTGGAGTATTCACCATTCCCTGAACAAAATCGCCCGATTTATACACACATTAAGGGTGGAAAATTGTCGAGAAAGGAAAGAGGCTTAGAATCTTACAAAAAGTGTGCTGATGCTATCGCTCAAATCGCTAAAAAATACCCCGAAAAGAAGGGATTGATTCTTCCCTTTACTGACGACATTGAAAATGGCATCGTGGAGGCTCTAAAAGATAATCACCCGTTGGTGTATGCAAGGTTGAGGCAACATTCTAAGATTCCAAAAGAGCGTGATGCGGTGTTCCGAGAGTTTGAAGATGAACAGAACAATGAAATACTCATCTCCACCTATGCTAATCAAGGGTTTGATGGGAAGATGGTTGATTTCACAATTATTGCGAAAGTCCCCTTCGGGCCACTTGGCGATATTCAAGTAAAAACGAAGGCAGAAAATGACCCTAAATGGTATCAAATGATGACAGCCGTTGAATTGGCTCAAATGACGGGTCGTTGTGTGCGTTCAAGTAGTGATGAAGGCCACACCTACATTATTGACCCAAGTTTCATGTTCCACTTTGAGAGAGGTATGTCGAACAATCCTTTGGCAAGAGTTTTACCAACCTATGTATCAAAGTCAATTATCAACAATCGGTGAATGCTATGGAAATGAAAG
>Ga0066865_10000132_pt1 | contig 17478 bp, 48 predicted proteins | sample ETN01SmetaG_2_FD_66433 | JGI IMG/M metagenome (GOLD analysis project Ga0066865, IMG submission 66433) | Marine microbial and viral communities from oxygen minimum zone, Eastern Pacific Ocean - ETNP2014F12-01SV265 | ecosystem: Environmental > Aquatic > Marine > Oceanic ...
TCGAGCGCCTCTCAATAGGTTCTGGAGTAACTGATACAGCAAACACTGGTGCTCTTAATGTTGTAGGACCAATTATTGTTGCTGACGGTTATATAGACCCCAGTAGTGGTGTAGGTGGTGCAGACATTAGAACGGTTGGAATTGTAACAGCACAAATGGGATTTATGACTGGTGCTGGTACAACAGGTGTTCATATTGATGTTAATGGAAGTGTAATTACTTTCAGTGTTCCTGGCGTTGGTACTACTACTTTAACGTTGTTCTAATCTTATCATATTAAGCGGGGCTTGACAATAACCTAAATCATGATTAGAATATGTTTGTTGCTTTTGAAGAATGAGCTCTAAAGAAATAAAAAGCCCTATAAATTTTATCAAAAGTGATAGTCCTAAGCAAGTTTCCACAGAAACTTTTCCCTTAGTAAGACCCACAAACTTTGTTCGTCAAGTTTTTCCCGTTACTTATTATCATTTGTCAATAACTGACAATGATACTTTGAAGGAACTTCTTGTGAATAAAATTGTAGAAGATGCAAAGAACTTAGAGATCCCAGAGGGTTGGTTAACTAATAAGTTAATGACATCATTTGATGGAGAACCAAGAGGAAAAGAAATATTTTTTGGTGAAGATGATACATATCAAAAGGTACTAGAAAAAATATATGGTGCTTGTGTAAATGCCGTATTTGATGCACCCTATAAGATTGATATTGATGAAATATGGTATAATGTCTATATGGATGGTGAATGGCAGGAAGTGCATGATCACGTTGGTGGTCCCTATGGTTCACATTATTCCTGCATTCATTTTTTATCTTTTAATCCAGAAATTCATGAACCAGTTGAATTTAGGGATCCACTTGGACAACTTCGTAATTTGAGTGTTGAGTTGGATAGAAATAATTATTCACATATCTGGAATCCACACATTAAAGAAGGAGACTTTATAATGTTTCCGTCTTATCTGTCTCATTGTGTAAAACCAGGAAAACCAACACCAGACTATCCAAGAATTACAATAGCATTTAATTTTAGAGTTTTAGATTATCAAGGAGAATCTTGGAATGATTGATGTAGTAGATGATTTTTTAACAAAGGAAGAACTTGACTTTGTGGTTGAGTATTGTGTTGACGCTCCTTATTATTATGGAGAAGCAGATAATGATGACACACCAGTAACAGGGTTAGTTCATAATGTCTGGTTTGATGATATGGACGAAGATGATCTTACTGGTGAAAGGATTCCAAAAAATGCTGTTGATGATTCGACCATAGACACTAAGAAATTTTATAACCTGTTTGCTAATAAAATTGCTGAGAAGTTTTCAGAGTGCGATAAAAAGTATATTGTAAGACTGTATATCAACTGTTTTGCTCCAAGTGAAAATCCATATTTTCATTGTGATGAAGATGAGGGAGTAGATGCAAAAACATTTCTTTTCTATACTACACCAGGATATGATATTGATAATGGTGGAGAAACACAATTCCTTGTAGATGGTTCTTTTTACGGAATCCCTCCAATTCAAAATCGATTAGTTGGATTTCCTGCAAGCATTCTACATAAAGCAACAACATTCCGAAAAGGATATCGTTTTACTGTTGCTATCAAATACAATTTTACAGAGAAAGAATGACCGAAAAAATTGCTATCATTGGTGCAGGAAATGCAGGTTGTATCTCAGCACTTAATCTTCATTATCTTAAAGAAACCGAAGATTATGATGAATATGAAATTGAAATTTATCATGATCCCACTGCACCTATTGAAAGAGTTGGTCAAGGAACTCAAATAAATGTTCTTGAAACTATCTTTGATATCCTTGATTTAGATTGGGTGCAAAAAAATTCCATTAAAGCAACAACTAAACACGGTATTCGTTATAAGGGATGGGGAAAAGAGAATCACGACTTTTTTCACCTCTTTCGTAATGGTTCTATTGCAATGCACTATGTACCAAAATTACTTTCTCAGCAGGTTTTAGAGTCTGGTCTTTTTAATGTTGTTGAAAAGACCATTACTAATCCTGAAAATGAGATTGATGCAACATATATTATGGACTGTAGAGGGGGACCAGATGAGTTGGACGACTCTTATGATATTTTGACAAATCCTATCAACTCTGTAATTCTTGCTAGAAAAGAGGGTGCAAATCCAAATTTATTGTGGACAGAGCATATTGCAACACCAAATGGTTGGGTATTTGTAATTCCAAATCACGATAGTGTTTCTTATGGTTACTTGTATAATAATACAATCACAACCAAGGAAGATGCTGAGAAAGATTTTGTAGAGAGGTTTGATGTAGAACCTAATGATTATCTATCTTTCAATAATTATGTTGCCAAAGATATATGGCGCGGTGAGAAAACTATTTTGAATGGCAATTCGTATTCTTTTATTGAACCATTAGAAGCAGTTGCATCTACTGTTCATCAGAATATCTCTGAATGTCTTTATGGAGTGTTGATTAATGATGCATCTAGAGAGGAAATGAATGAATCAATTTATAAAGAACTGATTCAAATTCAGGACTTTATTCTGTGGCATTATAAAAATGGATCAATTTATGATACTCCATTCTGGAATCACGCACAATCTTTGCAATATACAAATAATAATGGACTAATAGAGCACATTCAAAAGTGTGTAGAACTTCCCAATATTATTAACTCTGATAATCTTAGTGATGATTTTGAATATGATTGGGTGCCGCATAGTTTCAAAAATTGGTATAATAATGTTGGTAATGCATGAAACGAGAAATATTTCCAGTAACTATATTTCAATCTAGAGTAGATGGAAACGAGATTCTAAAACAAAATCTAGTTCAACCTATACTAGATTCTACAGATGAACTAGAAATACCTGAAGACTGGACTACTAGTAAAATTCTTACTTCTTTCAATCAAGAAAAAGATTTCATCGAGAAAGATAAAAATATCTTGCTGAACATCTATCACAATACGATTGATGAGTTTTTTGATGATCAATATGGATTGCATTTCACTGATCTTTGGTATAATGTGTATCAAGATGGCGAGTATCAAGAAACACATGATCATCTATACTCTAAGATAAACCACTCTCATTTCTCGTTCATTCATTTTTTATCCTATGATAAAGATGAGCATCAACCACCTGAATTTTGGGATCCTCTTAAATCTATGAGGTATTTGAGTCTGGAGATGAACTCAAATAATTGTGGTGAAGTGTATGTTCCAAAAATTGAGGAAGGAGACTTGTTGATGTTCCCTTCATATTTGCAGCACTGTGTACCACCTGGCAAGGCAACTGAAAAACCAAGAATAACAATCTCATTCAATGCAATCGTAACACTATACGGAGACGAACGCAGAGTCTACTGAGTTGATCCAGTTCCTAGACTGTCCACAGGGTGTCATAGTGGATGATTCTCTGCTATACTCTATTCATACCAAACAGGACTAACGTGATCACCCTTCGCCCCCACCAGCACAACGCTCTGGAAGCGATGCAGAACCACGCCAAAGGTCAGGTTATCATCCCTACGGGTGGTGGCAAGACTATTTGTATGATCGAAGATGCTAAAGCACGATTCGATTCTGATGGTCCTACAAGGATTGTTGTAGTTGCTCCTCGTATTCTTCTGGCAGCACAACTCTGCAAAGAGTTTTTGGAAGTCATTGACAACGCTGCTGTGTTTCACGTTCACAGTGGAGAAACCGAACACTTTAGTAGCACTAAACCTGCTTATATTGAGAGGTGGTGTAAACAAGCGTATCGAAATCAACTGATTTTTACTACATATCATTCGTTACACCGTATTCAGGAGGCAGGACTTGAGGTCGATACGATCTACTTTGATGAAGCGCATAATTCTGTGCAGAGAAACTTTTTCCCTGCTACGGAGCACTTTGCTGCTGATTCTGGTCGTTGCTACTTTTTCACTGCTACTCCTAAGCACTCTGTTACTATTTTCAAGCCAGGTATGAATGATGGGGCAGTGTATGGTCAGGTAATTTGTAATGTTTCTGCTCCTAAACTTGTTGATGAAGGATATATTCTTCCTCCAAAGGTAGTTGTCAAGCAACTGCCTCAAGGTGACTTCAGACTCACAGATTCGCAGAATTTGATTGAGACTATTGATGATAATTCGCTTGATAAAATTCTGATTGCTGCACGTTCTACTAAGCAGATTGTGCGCCTAGTTTCTGATTCTGATTTCTGCCTTCAACTTGAGAAGCGTGGTTACCACTGGATGTATATCACTAGCAAGACTGGTGCTATCATCGATGGTAAGAAAGTATCGCGTGAAGAGTTTTTCAAGACTCTGAATCAATGGGGCACAGAAGAGAACCGTAAGTTTGTTGTTATGCACCACTCGATTCTGTCTGAAGGTATCAATGTGAAAGGACTTGAAGCAGTTCTGTTTATGCGTAATATGGATTATATCGGTATTAGTCAGTCAATCGGTCGTGTAATCCGTCTAGGAGGCGCTGAGAAGACGTTTGGACTTGTATGTGTGCCAGTCTATGATAAAGTGGGCATTGGCACTGCTCGGAGCGTTCAGGCGGTTGTTGATACCGTATTTGAACAAGGTGAACCCGCTATCTCTATTATTCGTCGATGATTGATTTTAATACGTTTCAACTTGATCGTTTATCTAAACTCTTAGAAACGATTCATGATTACACTGATAACAATCTAAGGTATCCCAAAGCAGGAGAACTTGTAGAGAAAGCACTTGCTGAGTATAGTAATGGTCTTCTCAAGAGGGTAAATCTTCCTGGCATTGATTTAATTGGTCCTAACGATACATCTTATGAGTCAAAGGTAACTCAATTCGCCAATAAATCACAGATGGCGGTGAGAGGATTGATTCTTAAAAATCGACGTGCTGCTAAAGATTATGAAGACAAACTTGCAGATTACTTTATCATCACTGATGTGAAAAAAGGTAAGGCATGTTGTATTCCTTCCTCTGATCTCTATAATTTCAAAGACACTGGTGCAGTGATGACTGCCAGTGCGGATCCTGAACTTTCTGACTTTTTCCTCACTGGGTTCAACCACCTAGAAGAGCGTGAGCAGGTCCGCGATTACTTTAGAGAATCTGAAGATTTTGATCTGTCCTTCATCAGATCGATCTGATGTGCTATACTAAGAACGTCGAAACAAACCGATTATGCGCTGCAAAGTTCAACTCTACGTCGCTGGTAAAGTCTTCAACGAAACTGTTGAGGCTCGCGACTATCAGGAAGCAAGGCAGGTAGCACTTGCCCGCAATCCTAATGCAACTGTTATGGGAGTTACTGCCACTTTCTGATGGGATTTCTGAAACCTCACATAGAACGTCCTGGGATTCTTAATCCCAAACCTGGCAATCCTCTGGGTTACTGTACTAACGATGGTATGTGGGCAGCAATCCCTTTTGGAAAAAAATTTATCATCATACATAATGGTGAACAAGTCAAAGTTCTAAACACCTACAAACAATCCATCGATTTCATCAAAAATCAACTGAAAACCACTAAAAGAAAAAGAGCAAAATGAGTTGCACCAAACAACAAAAAAGACGTGATGCACTTGGTCTAATGATTGAAAGTGTTATCAAACCCGATAGTCGTCTCCGTGGTTGTGCTCACAACCAAGAGTGTTTTTATGAGTTAATGGAGTGGAGACAGGAAATGATTGAATATCTTGAAAAGAGACGTTATGAGGAGTCTGAGTGACTCCTTCGCTCATAATAATTGCAGTGGCATCATTCTTCATTTTAACTAATGATAATGTTGCCGCTGCTTTTTACTTTGTGCTTAGGTTAGCGAGAGCAAACATTAAACGCCAGATCTGGTGGTTGTTTAACAATCCTGCCAATCCTGTGGTAAAATATATTGTTTACCGTCGCTCACTCAAAACATCCAAAGAGTTGATAGCGGAAATAAATAAAAATAACGAAACATAAACTTATGTTATCTACTGCCTATCGTCTTCGTCTTGAATTTATTTGTAAATGTATTGCTAATGGGGAAGAAGTAAAACTTGATGATATGGTTTGGGTACAGAAACTTGCCAAAGCAAATACTACAGCAAATGAAATGCTGAAGAAAGCGCGAAGACAATCTTCACAAGATATTCAAGAAGGTAGTATGGATGATTTTATGAATAGGATGGGATTAGGTGATCCCGACCCATCCAATTACAAAACAGGATTTGATAGCGCAGAAGATATTAGAGATTGGTTTCAACGTGATAAACCTGATGATTGGAGGCAACGTGATTGACAGATGAAAGACCACATTCCAGATAATATCAGACAATATGCTTTCACCTGTTTTAGTGTATTGACTGAACGTGAGAGAGCAGTTATACTGATGGGTGAGGAAGCATACAGAGAATCATTAGATCTTGAGAATGATGATGCTCCTTGCTGGAAAATGGATTCAGGTGAAACATACGGATTTGTTGGTTGGAATCCTCAGTGTATTCCAAGTATTGAATATATTGTATGGAAACTTGACCGACTACAAAAAATTATATCAGGAGAGATTAAAGGATGAGTGAATTTGACAAGATTACACCTCAAACATACATTGATATGAATAAAGAGTTTGAGGAAGAAGGCACTATGGTAAGAATAGAAGTTCCCACACAGGAACAGATTGATAAATGGAAGCAGTGGAAAGTTCCAGATATGCACGAACGAACTACACCAACACCAGATATGGTTCAAGATATGTGGGATGCTATCGGAGGAAGACCTGGAGAAAAGAAATGAAAATCGGACCAGAAGTGAATAAACCAATCGTATTTGGTAAAGTAAAAACTGTTTATCAGGGTATAGAAGATGAAGAAGTTCTGATTCATTATCACGATAAAGTTACCGCAGGCAATGGTGTTAAAGAAGAAAACTTCAAAGGTAAGGGAAAACTTACTGCTGAAATTTCTTCTCTGATTTTCAAAGAATTAGAAAAAGCAGGAATCAATACACACTTCATTCAGTCTGCTGGACCAGGAATGATGCGATGTAAGAAGGTTGCAATTATTCCTATTGAAGTTGTAGTTAGAAACATTGCTGATGGTTCTATTGTAAGACAAACAACGATCTCCAAAGATACTGTATTCAATCCACCTCTGATTGAGTTTTATTTGAAAGATGATAGTAAAAATGATCCTCTTTTGACTGAAGATAGGTTATCTCTGATGGGATATAAAAATCTAAGTCTAATCAAACAATATGCTAAAGAAGTAAATACTATTGTCTGTGATCTTTTTAATAAAATTGGAATTGTTTTAGTTGATTTTAAGTTGGAGTTTGGTTCAACTGTTGAAGGTAAGATTGTTGTTGCAGATGAAATTAGTCCAGATGGATGTAGATTACGCAACTTAAATAATGAAAGTATGGACAAAGATTTGTTCAGAAAAAATGAGGGTGATATTATTGAAGCATATACACAAATACTGAACTCATTAAAGGAAATTTGAATGAAATTTAAGGCAAAAGTTTATGTTAGATTGAGAGCAGCAGTTGATGATTCTGCTGGTAATGCTGTAAGGGATGCTTGCAGCAGACTATCTGATTTGAAAATGCAAAAATTGAGGTTGGGTAAATTGATTGAGATTGATTTTGAAGCACCTGACAAAGAATATGCTGAAAAAGAAATTGAAATGCTCAGTGATAGATTATTTGCTAATGTTGTGATTGAGGATTATGAATGGAGTGTAACATCAAACGAATCTAATCAGGAGAAAAACTAATGGGTCCTATAGTTTTATACAGCAACGGTAATCAGGAATGTGAACGTGCTAGAACACTTTTAGAAACGTTAAATATTCAAATACAAGAATATAAACTTGGTAATCACTTTACAGAGAGATCATTTGTCTCTGAATTTGGTACAGAAGCAGAATATCCACAGGTTGCTATTGGATATAAGCATATTGGTGGATTAAAAGATACACTACACTTCTTTCAAGAGAATAACTTGCTATGAAACCATTAGTCCTTATTGCTTGTTTATCACCGATAGCAATCATTTGGATAGTAATGAAATTAAGTTTGTGGATTTTCGCTGTTAATCAAGAACAGAGTTATGTCAGATCCGAATCTAAAAAACCACACGGACCTTATGTGGCGGACGCATATGCGGACGTTGATGAGGAGGAAGAAGAATATGGAGATCGCACAGATTATAGATGATGTTCTTTATGAATACTACACTGTAGAAAGGAGTTTACCCGTTCCTAATTGGAAATGCAAAACAAATCCTGATTGGTGGATAGAATATCTTAAGGAACTGGGTGTTGACCCAAACAATAGATAGTGCTATAATACGTTCGTAAGAACCTCACATAATGGACTACAAACCCTATACACCAGAGTGGCACCGAAAGAGGTACCTTAAAGAAGCTTTAGACACGTATTTTGATGACTATGTGGATATTGAAATTATCCGCGAAGACATCTATGATATTCTTCACTCACGAGCGAATGAAGCATATCAAGAATATGATCGTGTAAACAAATTAGCACAATCCCTTAATGATTAGTGTTAAATTTGATAGATAGTTAAAATAGGATAATCGAATGTTTTTTCTTTCAAATCCACCAGTTTATTTTTTACCAGGAACTTGGGAAAGTGTAAGCACCAGTTTGTATGATCCCATTTTTGGATTAGTTTCTTTCTCAGCAGTTACTTTATCTGCTGTTGCAATTTCTATGATGACCTTAAAAAGATCTAGGAAAAAAGCATAATGGAAGAAAGGAAAAAGAATGAGATTCTGTGGCAACTCCATACAATAGGAATGACACTCAGTGAAGATTATGAGTTGAAACACTATAATTGCTTTAATTATGGTGAGAAAAAAACCAGTTTTGAAAAATATGTGATAGAATACAACCATCGAAATGAATCCGATGGAAACGATCAAACCTGATGATCCCCAATACTTTGAACAAACATCATACGACGATTATGATCGCCACCAATACAAAGTTGTAAGCAAAGGTGGTGAGAGTGTCGTCGTTGATGATTATATGGCGGTACAGGAAATATGGTGGAATCGAGGGAGATTTATTTCACACGTTGAAGTTCTTGACAGGAAAATTCAAAATGAAACTAAAGGGTTCAAATGAGCACTCAACCGAGGAAGAAATCTACTACAACTCCGAAAGCGAAGGTAAAGACCTCAAAGAATACTGGCAAAAAGAAACCAACACAAAAACTCAAACGGAAACAACTTCCGACTGAAGAGTTACATCCATTTTCAGAATTTCCTTGTCGATTAGAATACCAGGATGGAAAAGATCACAGAGTCTGCCACTTCCAATGTGAAGAACACAGAATCAAGCACATTGCCAGATACAAACTCCGCAAAGGAAGTTACTTTACCGACACCCTTACCTAATATAATGATGTTAGGTGCTGTTCTACTTGCCACATTAGGTACTATTGTGTTAGGATACTTCAAGGGCAATATGCACTTGCTTACTGTACTAAAAAACGCTAGGGAGTTTTATTCATGACTACCAGACAATTTACATCTTCCAGAGGTGATACTTGGGAGTGGGAAGAAACACCTGAAGTTATTGCTGCCGTAGCACAACTTCATCAAACTATGAAAGATACTAAAAATCGAATTGCCAATCTTAAACTGAAAAGACCTCATGAAAGACAAATCAATAACGGTTGAAGACTACGAAAAGTATAGCGGAGAGTTCTTCGACAAATACTTTTACGTTGCAAAACAACTAGGTGAAGGTGCAAAAGCAGAGGACATCCTAAAAATTATGGAGTCTCTTGGTGCTGTTGTAATTAAGAAACGAGCGGAAGAGGAAGGTAAAATTGGACCTTTTGGTTTCATTCGTGATAACATCGAATCTAATAAAGATGGTGTGCCTCTAGTTGATAAACCAGAGGATGTATATCCAAACACAGTAGCAATCTATGATGAAGAATCTGGAAAATGGGGATGTTATGAACTCGGAGATTAAAGTGCCCGAGGGTGCTGAACTTTTCGATGAATGTTTCTACGTTTGGGAGACACGTTTCGGACTCTACTCTTCAATGACTACAAAAGGTCGTGAAATGTTGACAGGTGCAGTTAGAGATAACGTCATTATGATGACACGGTGGCATCTCAAGTGTGAGCAAGAAGGTTGGCCTGAGGGTAGCGTTCGTGTGGTTAATTCTGGTGTTGTTAGTGGCAAATTGTGATTCGTAGATTACACGTTTGGTTATGGACTGTTGTGATGGAACTGGAGGATATATTATATCCTTGGAAAACATCACAACCTCCATCTTGGGCAGTTGAAAGGCACAATCTTCCTGATTCGTATGATGATGAATTGGATCATATCCTTCAAAAAGAGTGGATCAAAGCACACGATCAAAAAATCAATAAACTTGAAGAAAATATGATCCTTGCTTTCAATCAAATACATAAGTTGCAGATTGATATGGAGACTGACAAGTAATGTATGAAGAACTAAACTGTTTTGAAGAGGCATTAAAACACTTCGGAACTAGGGTAGAATTTGCTATTGCTATGGAAATGGGTAAGAAATTATCTGCTGAAGAAGCATATCAAGTAATCAAAAGTGAACTTAAAGAACTCAAATCCTGTCGTAAACAATTTAAGAAAGATGGATGCTAACATAGGAATCAGTGATTCTCTCAAAGTTGAACAAAATCAAGACGGAACATTTACCCTTGAGTGGGATAAGAATGATCCTCAGTGGAATTTCTTGAATGGATTGACAAGTAAAGAAATCACTGCTATCATAGAACAAGCAATTACAATGGAGGAAAATGGACCTCTACCAGAAGGTTGAACAAGTAATTCAAAATCATATTCTTGAACATCAAGAAGAAGTTTTCAAAGCAAAAACTTTGTTGAGTAAACTTGATGTTGCTCGTTGTAATGCGCCCGAAGTAACTCCTAAAGATTGGGATGAATTTTGGGAGGATGTATCTTCCGATAAAAAAGTTGTAGCAGCGGACGGTTATTCTGTCCACTATTATGATTATACTCGTAACGATCCCAATCGTACAAATCCATTTACAATTCCTGATTATACCGAACTTCCCGACTAATGGCACTTTCCAAACAAACACTAGATAATCTTCTAGAAGCAGAATCACATATTCGTGCAGCAATCAAATCTGCTGCGGTGAATGAAACTCCTCTAGTTGTCAAGCAACTTTCACAACTTCTAATGGATATGGAGCAGTGCAAAAAGTTTGATGAAATTTTAGATTTATTGGAAAATCGTGAAGGTGGCAGTAGTGGTAAGTTTGGACCTTTTTTCACTGACGATTAAAAAGTGTAACATAATCCCAAAGAGAATATAAAATTACTAACTAATTTGTGTTGAAATGCTAAAATCAATTAGTAAAGGGAACTACCTATGACTCTTCCATCTGAGGGCAAAAAACTTGATAAAAATGAGATTTCTAGCATCAATAATGCAATAAATGATGCAGGAATCCAACTAATACACCCACAAAAGATGGAAGCTTTTGCAGATTATTTGGTTAGTAAGTTAAAAAGTACACAAGAAAATGAGACTTCTTAGTGTTATAGTACAATAAATAGTAACATCGCTTTACAAAATATGCTAATGGATAGCATCGAACAACACATCGCAAAGGATAAAGAGATCCTTCACGATCCTACAGTATCTCCACAAATGCGCCGACACATTGAAGGTGAATTGCACGACTTAGAAGAGTATGTGGAGCATAATAAAAAAGATATTGAAGCAGGAGATCATCACGATCCTTCATATCTTGAACTTTATTGTGATCAGAACCCATCAGAACCTGAGTGCTTAATTTACGACGACTGAGTGTGACAGTTGAATAAGTGGCACATGGGGGGTTTCTGACCCCCCTTTTTCGTGTATATTAAGGAAGTGGAGGGGAGACCCGACACAACCACCACGAGAGGCATACACCAATCTAAGAGGAACGACGAACTGTTTCCGCCTCTCACACACATTTCTTTATTATGGGCACTCGTTCTCGCATCGGTATCCAATTCAGTGACGACTCTGTTCTTTCTGTCTACTGCCATTGGGATGGTTATCCTTCTTTCAATGGTAAAGTTCTCCGTGAGTTCTACGATACGAAGGAGAAAGTATCGGAACTGATTAACGGTGGTGACATTTCCTCTCTGCATACAAATGTGGGTTGGAACAATGAAACTTTGCCTGAAACTGGTCCTCAATACTATACTTCCCGTGGTGAATCTATTAGGGAAAATGCGCCACGATATGATGAAAGCATCTTTGATTTTCTTGAAAAGGAGAACAATGAAGAGTATGCTTACATCTGGACAGTCAACAACAAATGGGTTTGCAGGAAGATGAATCAATTTGATGATGATAAGCAACCTGAAAAGGTTGAGATCCCTGAGGGGACAGTTGCATAACTGGCACTGGGGGCGCTGAAACGCCCCTATATGCCTCTACAATACGTCCATACACAACAAAGCAATGGGAACTTCCTTCGCTGACTTCGCTGCCACACAAGACGCACGAAACACAATTCAACTCAATGTCCGTAAGTACGCATTGATGTTGTGTGATGCACTTGAACTTGATTTTAAGACACATCATCCCAATTCTGATCCCTACAAGTTCTACATCGAGACTGGTCGTAAGTATCACAAACTAATTATGGAGACTAACAGTCAGTCTGCTAGTGTTCATGCCTTTGTTGACAAAAAGACTGGTGAAGTTTACAAACCAGCATCATTCAAAGCACCTGCAAAGATTGTGCGCTACAATCTTCTGGAGATTGCATCCCGTGAGGAATGTTTCTCCCGTGCCGATTGGGCAGGTGGTTACCTTTATATTCGCTGATGACTAGTAAAGAGAAACTTTTATTCGTATCGTCCTTTATCTGGTTTATGCACTGGGGAACATGTCTAACATCAATCATTGTGGATACGGTTATTCTAAAGTCCTCTGTGAGGATATTACCTCTTGGTTTGTGAATAACTTCTTTCCACGGCACAAAATCAATGTCACTGTTTTACATCGTGGATTGAAACGTGAACACGCTCTGGGTTACTGTGATGTGATGACTGATGTGGAAGAGTATCCACATAGACCGCGCAATTTCTTGATTGAACTTGATACTTATATGGATAGTGAAACATATACAAAAACTCTTTTACACGAACTGACTCACCTGGCACAGTGGGTCCGTGGTTCGCTGCGCCAGCGTTATGGAAAATTGTGTTATTCACTAGAACCCGTGGAAAATTACGACTATTTTGATCAACCACACGAAATTGAGGCTCGTGAGCAAGAAGAAATTCTATATGAACGCTACTTAAATGAAAAACAAGTGGTGCCAGCTCAGGAACCGTCACAAGGATGGTGCAATCGTCTGTGTGGTGGCGCTATGATTACAAAGTAATCGCAAGAGACCAATGCTCAAAAAACAAGTCCTAAAAGTTGTGGGTGAAACCGCAATGACTGTTGATCATAATATGGATCGATTGCAGAAGTTTGAAGTTTTCTGCCGAGTCTGTGACGGTCTCTTGAATGATGGTAGAATTAGCAAGGCACAACACTTTGCTTGGACGGAGGTTTTCTGATGACACCTGAAGAACAGTATCGTTCACTCTACGAGAATATGTACCACCTTTGTGAGGAGCAAGGGTGGGGAGATCCATTCAGTTATGCACGTTCGCGTGAAATTCACATGGCAGGGATCTTAGGTCATCGTATCGCTGATGATTACAGCGGTGCTGATGCTTTTGATGATGATGGTGGTGCAGAGTATAAGTCAACCATTGCAGATAGTATCAACGCTACCTACAATGGTATCAGTGTTCAAGATACTTGGGAGGAACAAGAACGCTACTTGATTGAAGATAAGATTGGTAAGTATAAGAACCACTATTATGCACGTTATGAAGGTGGTAAGATTGCAGAACTGTGGAAACTTGATTGTGATGATGTTCTTGCAATCGTTCTTCCCAAAGCACAAAAGCAGTATCCTAAGAAAAAGAATGGTAACGCCAAAGATCCCCGTATTGGTGTTACAATCTCTAAGAAAGAGATTTATGCTGTTGGTACCTGTATCCTCGGATGATTATGGACTCTAAAGAACTTATGTACTCGTCAGGTAACAATGACGAGTGCTACACTCCCGACTATGGTGTTACTCCAATCCTGAAGTATATCCCAAAGGATGCAAAGGTTTGGTGTCCATTTGACAAGGCAGAGAGTGAGTTTGTGAAGCAAATTTCACAGACTCACAGTGTAGAATACTCTCACATTGATGAGGGTAAAGACTTCTTTACCTATGAACCATTTCACTGGGATGTTATGGTTTCCAATCCACCATTTACAAATAAGCGTAAGTTCTTTGAGAGAGCATTGTCATTCAACAAACCATTTGCGTTGATTATGACTAACACTTGGTTGAATGATTCTGCACCAAAACAGTTGTTCAAAGATAAGGATCTGCAACTGCTGATGTTTGATAAGCGAATGAAGTTTCATTCTCCTGATGGTAGACCAAACGACAAGATTACATTCAGTAGTTCATACTATTGCTGGAACTTTCTACCACAGCAAATTATTATGGAGGAGTTGAATGTGCCAACTCGTAAACTGGCACAGCGAACGCGCAGCGAGGCAGTCCTGCCTGTATGATTATTTCAGTTCAAACAAAGGCAATGATTCGCCGCCACGCTACCGTTGAAGACTTTCAAAACTGGGAGAGCAAGGCAAAGTCAATGACCGTTGCTGAACTGATGTACGCTGCTAAGGAGTGCCGTGAGGTTGCTTCTCTGTGGCGTGGAAATGATCCTATGGTGGAAGGGTTCTATGATGACCAAGCATCCACTTACGGAACTGTCCTTCGTCGTCGCCAACTGGCGGCACTCTGACCTATACTAACTTCAGTTCAAACAAACCAATGAACGACTTCCTGACTGAGATCCAAGACGCTCCAGGTGAGATCTTCGACATTCCTGAAATGCAAGATCTTTACGATGAAAAAAAGTTCGACATTGAAGAGTATCTGAACGCTGACTATGACTACTGAATTTGCTGGTAACTATCAAGGTCCACTCTACGCTCCACATCCAGACATTAAAAGGAACAAAATGAACTCGAAGCAACTCCAAGAACTCAAAGCAAACTACGCCAGTTTGATTGTGGATGGTATGGATATGAGAACTCTTGAAACTTTTGCTATGGAAATGGTAGAAGAAAATATGAAAGATTGGGACGAAGATGATGTTAAGCAAGAGATTCTAGAGTATTATGGTGAAGAAACTTGGAACGATATGAATGACTTTTCCACTGAGAGTGGACAATATAGCATCAGTGATCTGGAAGCAACTGCCCCTGATTATGGAGTGGGCAAATGAACGTTCAAATTACTGACATTGAGTTTGATTGTTCTCTTGATGATTCTGATTGGGGTGTATCCGATCAGATTACAACTGAAGAGTGTTTGAATAGAGTTTATGTAGGACAATTTTGGGAAGCAGATGATGAAGAAGATTTGATTGATGAGATCTCAACTGCATCAGGTTGGTGCATTAAATCTATTAACTATCGCCACGTTCTGAAATGAAAAACTTGCATTTGCAACATCCTGAAGATTCTATTCTAATGGGTGATCTGAGTGTCCTTGATTGGTTCACTCAACCTGCAAATGTTTCGGTGAAGATTGATGGTGCTCCTGCTATTGTATGGGGCACCGATCCTGCTACTGACACATTTTTTGTAGGTACGAAAGCAGTTTTCAACAAAAAGAAACTGCGAATTGCACACTCCCACGAAGAGATTGACCAGCATTATGTTGGTGAAGTGTGTGATATTCTCCACGCTTGTTTTGATTGTTTGCCGCGTACTGATTGTATCTTCCAAGGTGACTTTATTGGGTTTGGTGGTGATGACACTTACAAACCTAATGCAATCACCTATGTTTTCCCTGATCTTGTAATTCAGAGTATCATCATTGCTCCACATACAGTTTATGTTGCTGAGAGTGATCTTCGTGATGCTGTAGGATCTTGTATGGTTCTTACACCTAAGAGCACTAAAGATGTTCTGTTCGTTCAACCTGAAGGATGGCAAGAAGATGATAAGTTTGATGATATTGTGCGCTTCGCACGTCAAATGTCAACCACTGTAGAATTTGCCAAGACTAAGACACAAGCACGGAAGATTGAGAAGGTTCTGAACACTTTTATTAAAGTTGGTGCTGCGCTTGACCCAGAGGCACTGGCAGACGTTGCCGACTGTGATTTGAACTTAATGCGTTTATGGAAACTTGTGAAGGTGATTAAGGAGGATAGATTGTCACTTTGTGCCACATCTGGTGGTCCTAGCGCATACTTAGGCAAACGATTTATCGGTGCAGAGGGTTATGTACTGACAAATGAGTATGGTTCATATAAACTTGTGAAACGAGAGGTATTCTCCCGATATAATTTCAATCACGGTAAGTTCTCTGTGCCAGTTGATTAACTGTCCACCTTGGCCGCGGCGATCAACTGATCTGCCCTATACTGACTTCAGTTCAAACAAAATGATGAACTTTCAACCATCTTCTTCTGGAGATTATGTTCCTGCTTTTGACATTGCTGGACAGGTTCTAATTGCCTCTCTAGTCAATCAGGGCAGACAGCAGATCGCTCTATGTGAACTTTACAAGACTTTGGGCGCTCAAAGCAGAGCAGAGAAAACTTCTGTTCTGTGGGCAGTTCGCCGTGCAAAAGATGCTAAGATGATTAGCAAAACTGCACGACGTTCAGTTTACGAGGTGTGCCACTCCTAATACTGGCACACTTGGCCGCGGCAACCGTGGCAATCTGCTCTACAATGACATTGTTCAATCAAAGGCACTCTATGACTGATGATCAACGGATTGAAATGATTGAGGAACAATGCGAACATATCATCGCATTGTGTGAGACCTACGTCGAAGGTGACTTGCTTGAAGACGTTGGTAACATCCGTGCTCTGTATGAAGAGTATGGAGAATGGTTGGATACCTACAATGGTATGCCACAATCACCTGAAGAATACACCACCGCGTGGTGCCCTAACCTAATGGAGTGCGACCAATGATGAACCAAGATCAACTGACTGAAATGCTCACTCTTAGTGAGAACATCCAGGAAATGATCAGCATTGCTGCTGAACTCTGGGAACTGAGTGACTTTGAAGAAACTGCACTCTGTGGTATCGTTGCTGATGCTTTCGCAGACAAAGGTATCACAATGGAGGCACTAATCTGATGAAGACCACTACTGCTACCTACAACATTCGCATTGAGTATCGCGATGGAACTGTTGAAGACTTCAATCGCACAATGCCAACAAAACCCACAACACACAAGGGTATTGTTGCACAGAATGATCGATTAGTTCGGTGGGTTGATAAGTACGTCGGTCGCCGTGATTGCATCCGCCACACTGTAACTCCTCTTTTTTCCTGATTATGAACTACACTCTCAA
>Ga0066865_10000133_pt1 | contig 17476 bp, 24 predicted proteins | sample ETN01SmetaG_2_FD_66433 | JGI IMG/M metagenome (GOLD analysis project Ga0066865, IMG submission 66433) | Marine microbial and viral communities from oxygen minimum zone, Eastern Pacific Ocean - ETNP2014F12-01SV265 | ecosystem: Environmental > Aquatic > Marine > Oceanic ...
GCAACGCCATCAAAAACGTTCCGAGTATTGGTTAGTAACAGAAGGTACTGCAACAGTATATACAATTAATCGAGCTTCAACAGATTATGAACTACAAGGTGTATACGAAAAACATCAGTCATTAAGTATTACTGAAGGCGAATGGCATCAGTTAGCAAATGAAACAGACAAGCCTGTTAAGATTGTAGAAATACAATATGGTGAAAACTGTGTTGAAGAAGATATAGAAAGAAAATAATGGAGTTTAGTTTATTTAAAAATCCTACACAGGAAGTTAAAGACGCGGTTTTAAAATCTGCAGACTATAGTATGACTAGTGGCAGACGTTTGGCACATACATACGTAACTGTGCAAGAGCTAGACGCCAATAACATAGAAGGTGATATAGTAGAGTGTGGCGTATGGAAAGGTGGACAAATCATTAGTGCCTTTCTTGCTAACACACAAACAAAAAGAAAGTTTTGGTTGTTTGATACATTTGAAGGAATGACACAACCAACAGAACATGATTTTAGATTACAAGCTGACGGTGTTACAAGAGGTTATGCTAAAGATAGTGGCAAAGCAAAACGTGGATTCGATCAATGGTGTAGATCAGAAATACAAGAAGTACAAGCTAACTTACAAAAATTTAATATGCCTATGGACCAAACTACATTTGTCAAAGGCGACATAGTACAAACACTAAACAGTCCAGCTAACATACCAGACAAGATTGCTTTACTAAGACTAGATACAGATTGGTATGAGTCAACACTTAAAGAATTACAAGTGTTATGGCCTAAATTGGTTGTAGGAGGCTACATGGTTTTGGACGATTATGGTAGTTGGCAAGGTAGTAAGAAAGCCTTTCATGAGGTGTTTGGAGACAGCCTAACGATATATAATATTGACGGTAAAGCAGTTTATATCAAGAAAGAAGCATAATGAGTAATAAAGTATTTGTCGGATATGACACTAGAGAAGATATAGCATACCAAGTATGTGAACACAGTATCTTACAATACAATAAAGATACAGAAGTTATTCCTTTGATACAAAAGGAAATGCGTGATAACAAATTATATTGGAGAGGTGAAGATAAACTTGCAAGTACAGAGTTTACATTTACACGTTTCCTTATTCCACATCTTTGTGATTACAAAGGTTGGGCATTGTTTATTGACAGCGACATTATTTTCTTAGAAGATGTAGACAATCTATTTGCATTAGCAGATGACAAGTATGCTGTCATGTGTGTACATCATGACTACACACCTAAACCAGGAACTAAGATGGACGGACAGGTACAGACACAATACCCACGTAAGAACTGGTCAAGTGTAGTATTATGGAACTGCGGACATCCTAGCAATCAAAAAATTACAGTAGACATGGTTAACAATCCTAACTATGATGGAAAATATTTTCATAGATTTAGTTGGTTAGATGATTTAGAAATTGGTGAGATACCTAAGGACTGGAACTATCTAGTTGGTTGGTATACAGATGGAACACCAAGGGCATTACATTATACAGAAGGCGGACCATGGTTTAAAAACTATAGAAATTGCGACTACCATCAAGAATGGAAGGACGTTCTTTCTAGCATGATGGAGAGTAAGAATGAGTGAAACTCATGGCGAATGGGATCCTAGGAACTTAACACCAGAGATGAAAGAACTTATAGATTCAATATTGTATGGAGTAGCTATTGGCAGTAATAGACACGCCATTGAAGCTATACAAAATGTATTTGACAAAGTAAAAGATCCTAAACTCATTTGTATTGACAGCGGTATTAAGAAAGTAGAAAAGAAAGTTAAAGGCACGTTTGGTATTGTTGATTCCTTTGTTATGGGAATGGCATTAGGTAGTGGTGGAAAATATATTAGGGCAGATGACGTAGCAGACTATTGGGATCATCCTGCTCCTTTTCTTGTACGTGGATTAGGTAAACAAAAAATTATTAAAGAATGTATTGCACGTAAGAAAGACTTTTACTTTATGGATACAGGTTATTTAGGTAACAATCCTAGCCCACGTAATCCAAACGGTAAGAAAACTTATCATAGAATTGTAAAGAACGCATTACAAAATCTTCATATGCCAGACAGAGATTTACATCCTAATAAGTATGGTGGTGAACGTTGGAAACAACTAGGCATACAATTTAAAGATCCAGTACCAGGTAGAAAAGTTTTAATTGTTCCGCCAAGTGAAAAGGTAATGAAATACTTTAATGAAGACTTAGACACATGGATCAATTCAACTGTACAAGAAATTAAAAAGCACACAAGAAGACCAATTGAAGTTCGTAAGAAGCCTAGTAGAGAAGCTCGTGTTAGTAGCAGTACAATGGAACAAGCATTAGATGATGACGTTTACTGTATGGTAACTTACAATAGTATTGCGGCATTAGAGTCAATGGTATATGGTAAACCTTCCATAGTATTAGGACCAAACTGTGCCCAAGACATAGCAGAAACTAGTTTACACAGAATAGAATTTTTACAACACCCCGGAAGAAAACCGCTAACTTACCTCTGTAGATACCTAAGTAATAATCAGTTTACATACGAGGAGATGTTAAATGGGTATGCTTGGAGGACTTTAACGTGCGAGTAATAGGATACACTAAAGTTATACCACCCGGAAAGGCACTAAAGCCTAACAAGGAAAATCACAAACTTGATATTATAAAAAATTTTATTGAGGGTGTGCGTATGGCAGGTGACAACGGATTAGTATACAACGGATTTGAAATGATGGATTGTGATGTTGCAATCATGCAAGGCTTTGTACATGATAGAAGTGATCATGTACCACACATTAACTTGCGGAGAAACATTACAATGAACACACGTAACAAAGCATTTATTACCGCAGACAGTAATCTTTTTTTATATAAAGCAAAGCAAAACGCACCCTTTCATTATTTAAGATACAGTATCAATGGTGTGTTTAATAATACAGGACAATACTGTAATGATAATCCAGGTGATGAGCAATGGAAAAAGATTTCACGTGACTTAGGTGTTACTGTTAAGCAGTGGACAATAAATGAACGTGAACACGTACTATTATGTTTACAACGTAATGGTGGTTGGAGTATGAAAGGTAAAGATGTTGTAGCTTGGGCTAATCATAAGATTGCAGAGATTAGACAGTACACAACTAGACCAATTATTGTAAGACCACACCCGGGAGATAAGAAGGCGCCAGAGTATATTAAAGGTATCACAGGACCAGATGTACGAATTAGCTTTGAGCCAATGATAGAACATGACCTTGCAAAAAGTTGCGTAACTATTGGCTTTAACAGTAGTCCTTTGGTAGCAAGTGTTATAGAAGGTGTGCCAATTATTTGTGAAGACTACCAAGCTAGTCAAGTAGAAGAAGTTTGCCATAAAGAAATAAGTGACATAGCAAGACTAAAAACTTTTGATAGAGACTTGTGGATTAAAAAGATTGCACAATGCCATTGGAGTTTCAAAGACTTGCGTGATGGTGTTGCATGGCAACATATGAAGAAATATTTAGACGTATGAGAATAACAGTAGTAACAACATTTCATGGACCTGGCTTAGAGCAATACGGACAACGTTTTATTGACTCATTTGCTGAGAAGGTTGATCCTAAAATTAAATTAGTTGTGTATGCAGAAAAGTGTTTACCAATTAATCCAGATGCAAGTAGAGTAACGATATATGATGCTGACGCAACGTTACCAGACTTACAAAAATTTAAAAGCATTTGGGGACAAGTACCTAAAGCTAATGGTAAATGTCCTTGGCCTGAAAGAAGACCAAGAGATAATCATAAAGAATTTAAATGGGACGCAGTACGTTTTGCTAACAAAGTGTATGCTGTATTCCACGAAGCAAAGAAAGATGATACAGATATTTTAGTATGGATGGACGCAGACACTTACGTACATAGTCCTATTACATACGGAGAGTTTAGACTACTAGTGCCGCCACAGGCTTGGTTGCATTATTTAGGTAGAAATAAAAAATGGCCCGAGTGTGGCTTTTACGGCTTGACATTACGTAGTCCAGGTTGTGATGCTTTCCTTAAAGAGTTTCAACGTGTATATGATGAAGCTGAACAAGGAATATTCTTAATGGAAGAATGGCATGACAGTTATGTATTCTGGGAAGTATTAAAAAAGATACAAGTACAATATCCGAACGTAAAAGACTTCAGCGGACATCTAGTGAACGGAGAAGGACATCCACTCATCAACTGTGAGCTGGGTAAATACTTTGACCACTTGAAAGGTGTGAGAAAATCGGAGGGACGTAGTAGGAAAAGAGATTTACTACAACCACGTAACGAAACTTATTGGAATGAAATTTAGTTTATTTAGGGAGTATGGTGCACAAAATAGCAAACCAGTTTTTGACGCTTTTGCAGACAGTCTTGTGGGTGCTGGGCATACCGTTGTTGATAATGACTATAATAGTGATGTTGCTGTTATTTGGTCTATCCTTTGGCATGGCAGAATGGCTGGAAACAAGAAAGTTTGGGACGACTACCACGCCCACAACAAGAAGGTAATTGTACTAGAAGTCGGCGGACTTAAAAGAGGCACCACATGGAAGGTAGCAATAGATGGGATCAATCGAGACGCTAATTTTGGTTCTAGTGGCAACGATAGTACTCGTGCTAATGAACTCGGACTTAAATTAAAACCTTGGTCACTAGGTGGCAATAGGATTATAATTTGTGGCCAACATGACAAAAGTCATCAGTGGCGTAACCAACCTAACATGACTGCATGGCTAGGAAACACTATCAACACTATTAGAGAATATACTGATATGCCTATTGTATGGAGACCTCACCCAAGATGTCCTGTACCTATGATAGAACACGATCATAAAAACGTAACTAGAGAACAACCAGTACAAATAAAAGACACCTATGACGACTTTAACTTTGATTGCAAGGGTGCTTATGCTGTAGTCAATTGGTCAAGTAATCCTGCCACACACGCAGTAATGGAAGGTGTGCCTGTGTTTACAGGTCCTAGCAGTTTAGCATGGCCAGTAGGTAACAAGGATTTTACTACAATAGGAATGCCAAAACGTCCTGATAGAACACAATGGCTCAATGATATTGCACATACTGAGTGGACATTGGAAGAAATTGCACAAGGAAAACCACTAAATCGCTTGACTTCTTATCTATAATATCGTATAATAATACGATGTACACTAGACCCATATCTAAAAAAGCATTAAACACAGAAGACTGCCTAGAAATAGTTGCTGGTATCAGTGAGCTAAAGTATAGTGGTGACGAAGAATTGGAGAAGATTCAAAACTTCAAACTGCATGAAGATAATGCAAACATCATGTTTAGTATTGCTAAACAAGTTTTTAGAGGCACGGCTCTTACTGCAAAACAATATACACTAGTGAAAAAACTGTTAGTAGAATACTATACAGATCAATTTGACGCACATGAAATTGATCTTAAAGAAGCAGTAGAAAAATTAAGATTCCCTTTACGTAAAATAGATGGTAGTCATTGGATCAAGTTTGTAGAATACAAAGGCGAAAAAATGATTGCTATTAGATTTCCTTTTAACAAAAAAGTAATCAAGCATTTAGATGAATTAAAAAATGCAAGTGATAAAGAATACTTTTACGACAAGCACACACATTACTTTCCACAAAAAGAAAAGTATATATGGAAACTTGTAAACCTAAGCAAAAAATTTACAGATGCAAACTTTGAAATACAAGATGAGATTTTAGAATTATACAAGCAGTTAGAAGTGTTTGAACAAAATCCACAAGACTACATACCAGGAATATACAATTTTAAATTTAAAAATTTACCTGCTAAAGCAATAGACAATATGTTTGAAGACTTAGGTGAACCTAACTATAATAACTTGTATAAATTTTATGATAGAAGATATTATTACGGATTAAATTACTTTGACGATAGTGCATTAGTACAAAGCATGGCTGACAAAGACACATTAACTAAAGCAATGATCAATCGTAAAACAAGTCTTATTTGTGTAGATAAAAAGAAATGGGATATGGCAACAGTACTCAAAGCTATTGACGAACTAGAAAGATATCCTCTTTTAATTCTTATTGATGCTAAACAAGGTTATAGTGAAGTTACTTTGTATCATAACTTGCTTAGAAACTACATACCAACGGAACAAATGTCCGTTATGTTTAGATTGGATAGCAAGTTAGGAAATGAAGCTATGCAATTTAACCAATATGTCAAGGCTCAGGGATTAAATAATATAGTTGACAAGACTACAAAAATAGTGTATATTAGTAATAATAAGATTCCTAAACCTTTAATGAAATCGGGCTTTAGGCCAAAAGGCATTCTCACAATAGGCAGTAAAAAAGTTGCTAATAACATTGACAGTTATGTGAGTGCTCATGATCTTGTTATGCAGTATGATGAAGATGCAAGTCCTCATTATAGTTATGGATATATGAAAGCAGATATAATTTAATGATAAGTTGTAGAATAATAATACAAGATGAAGTTAACGTCAAGGTAGAAAATTTACCTGTAGAATACAGACGTAAGATTGCAAATAAGTTAAAGTTCCAGGTGCCCTATGCACGTTATCTTCCTCAATACAAATTAGGGAGATGGGATGGAAATGTGGCTTTTTTCGGAATTGGTGGTACTGGTTACGTTAATCATTTGGATATCATTGTAAACACACTTGTTGATGCAGGTGTTGAAATTGCAGAAATAAAAGATCATAGAGAGAAACATGATCTAACATTTGATTTAATAGATGAAAATTATTGGGCACATAAGACTTGGCCCAAAGGTCATCCAGCTGAAGGACAACCAATCATATTAAGAGATTATCAAGTGGAAACAATTAACAAGTTTGTTGAGAATCCACAATGTTTACAAGAGGTTGCCACTGGTGCAGGTAAAACAATTATTACTGCTACACTATCGCACTTATGCGAAAAGATAGGTAGAACACTTGTTATTGTACCAAACAAATCACTTGTAACGCAAACAGAAGAAGACTATGTAAACGTCGGATTAGATGTCGGCGTATACTTTGGAGACAGAAAAGAATTAGGCAAAACACACACAATTTGTACTTGGCAAAGTTTAAACATACTAGACAAGAAAACAAAAAACGCAGAGGCAACATTAACACTAGCTGAATTTTTAGATGGTGTGCAAACAATTATTATAGATGAAGTACACCAAGCAAAGGCAGATGTTTTAAAAAAATTACTAACACAAAATTTAAGAAACGCACCCATACGTTGGGGACTTACAGGTACAATACCTAAAGAGCAGTTTGAATTTCAAAGCATACTAGCAAGTATTGGTCCTGTTATTAATCAAATCAGTGCAAAAGAATTACAAGACAAAGGCGTATTGTCCAAGTGTCATGTAAACGTTGTACAACTGCTTGATACAAATGTATACAACTCTTATCAAGAAGAACTCAAATATCTTGTAACTAACAAGGAAAGAGTTAAATACTTGGCCAAGATGTGTAGTAACATTAAGGATAGTGGCAACACCCTAATACTTGTAGATAGAATTAGTGCTGGAGAACAACTCCAAGAAGCAATACCCGATTCTGTTTTTATTAAGGGTGATGTTAAATTAAAAGATCGTAAAGAGCAATATGATGAAGTTAAAGAAGCAACTAACAAAGTGCTTATCGCAACATATGGAGTCGCTAGTGTGGGGATTAACATTCCTCGTATTTTCAATCTCGTACTTATCGAGCCTGGCAAGAGTTTTGTAAGAGTAATACAATCAATAGGTAGAGGCATTAGAAAAGCCGAAGATAAGGACTTCGTACAGATATGGGACTTAACAAGTTCGTGCAAGTATGCGAAGCGGCACCTCACAGCTCGTAAAAAGTTTTACAAAGAAGCAGAGTATCCTTTCACATTAGAGAAGGTTGACTGGTCATGAAGAAATTTACAGTAGAAATAAAAGTCGGAGACGAAGTACAAGTAGGACGTTTTAGAAACGTAAGTGCTAAAATTAAAGACATACAGATAGATGCAAAAGGTCAACCCGTTATAGTAACTAGTAAAGGGCCTAAGAATTTGTTTAGTTGTAGACTAGCAAAACTTGATCCTGATACAGGCAGACTAACGCCTAAACAAATAATGGATAAGAAAAGTAAATGAGAATATTAACCCTAGAAAACAAAACGTTTCATCTGAATAACTTACCAGAAGAACTTACAGAAGACGTCCGCTTTAGTGTACTAGATAATAGTAACCCTAAAGAACCAGACTTCTTTTTTATGCCTTTGATCTTTTTAGAAAGTTTTAATGCACCAGCAATGGTACTTGAGATAAACGGAAAAGAAATTACAATGCCAGTTGATTGGAACCTAGCAGTAGGCGACAGTGAAGGTGGTGGCGATATAGAAGTGTTACCATTAACAAGTTTAAATGACAGAGGCTTTGAAGCATTCCTTTTCAATCCTTTATCAAGCTACACAATGAATTGGGGAGAAGTAAAAATTACAAACTTCTACAATGACATGAAATGGTACTTTCCAAAAACTAAAAATGGACAACTATTAGGCGTACCAATAACAGACGGACCAGAGCCATTGTGTGCTTGGTTCATTAAAGATATTAGTAGACAAAGTGAAACAATAGATTATGGATTACTCATCTGATAAGATAGTATTAGAAGTATACACGAACCAACAATATGTAATGGATCAATGTCAACCTACGTTGGCAAGAAACTTTATTCCTGAATGGTGGAAAAGTTTACCACCTAGTAGAACTGAAACGAATTTATACACTCACGGTAGCCCTGTACCAATTAGTAGCATGAAACAATGTCCTGCTATTAATGATATATTAAGAGAAGGTGTTATCTTTCCTAGCTGGTGCGAACTACATTTAGATTGTGACCAATATGGTAAATTGGATCAAAGAGTGTTTCCAGAACATACTGCATTACTACCACACGACAAACAAGATTGGGACTTTCACAAACCAAATTATGCACACGTCAAGGTAGGTAGTCCTTGGCTAATAAAAGAATCCACAGGTGTTAAATGGGTGTGGATAAAACCAGAATGGCATCAAAAAGATCCACTTGCATATTGGGGTGTACCAGGTGTCATAGAATATAAACACCAACACGCAGTACTTAACAACATAATGATTAAGTATGGCACAAGTTGTAAAATCAATACAGGCGATCCTTGGTTGCAATTAATTCCAATGTCAGACAAACCAATTGAAGTTAAATGCCAGCTCGTGAGTGATGCAGAAATGAATAGATTAAATACAACTAACATATCTGCCGTTGGTAGTTATGGCAAGTCAATTAGGAATAAAAAACGTCAGGAAGGTAGATTGAATGAAAACGATTAGTGAAGAATATGTTCATCAGTTGTCGCAACTGCATGATCAAAAAGCATCCTTCGGAGATGCTAAAGGATTAAAAGCAATAGAAAAATGGTTAAAAGAATTTAAGCCCACATCATTATTTGATTATGGTTGTGGTAAAGGTGGAGTGGTACAAGCACTCAAAGAAAATTACAAAGATATAAATGCAGTAGGTTGGGATCCAGGACACCCTGAGTTTCAAGAAAGACAACCTGGTCCGTTCGATATGCTTATTAGTACTGACGTTCTAGAACATATTGAACCTGTATTCCTTGACAACGTATTAAAAGATATGTATGAAACTTTTAGTAAGAACGCCTTCCTAATTATTGCTACAAGTCCTGCTAAAAAGTTTTTACCAGACGGACGTAACGCACACTTAATTGTTGAAACACCAGGTTGGTGGAAAGACATGATAGAAAAAAATATGCCAGGTGTTAAATTTATTCATCATGAGTTTGTAGAAAAAACTAGAACAGATAAACAAGGTAAGGTACACCCAAACAACAAGTATATAGTAGTATTGGGGAAGTAAATGTCATTTACAAATCTAATTACAACTGCCATTGATACTGTAGTAGATGACTTACGAACTAAAGGTAATCCTAGTGTTTGTGAACTAGGTAACCAACGCATAAAGAATAACAAGTCAAGAGCTGTTATGTTTAATAGATTAAACATACACAATCAAACTATTACAAGTACTAAAGACTTTTTCCTAGCATTAGGATTTAGTGAATATGTTGCTATTGATGTAAACACAGAAAAAGATGCAATAGCAATGGATCTAAACACAGACATTAGCAAACAATACAATTACAATAAACAGTTTGACCTAGTTACTAACAACGGCACAGGCGAACACGTATTCAATCAATACACAGTATATAAAAATATGCACGACCTTACAAAGGTAGGAGGATATATGATTCATGTACTTCCTTTTTATCGTTGGGTTGATCATGGCTTCTTTAACACACAGCCTAACTTGTATCCTTGTTTAGCAAATCAAAATGATTATGATTTGTTAGGATTATGGATAGGAACAAGTGATGGACAAAGAATTGAAAAGTGTAAAGTCACTGCATTAAGAAGATACAAAGGATATAGACACGACTTCCAATTAGATACTTGGGAACGTGACCCTATGGTAGTTGCTATAATGAAAAAGAAAAACAGCAACGAGTTTCAGATCCCACAACAGGAGTTGTATGCGGGAGATAACATCACCAGCGATGAGATAAGTGAAAGATATAAATGAACAACCAATTAAGTGTATTACAAAATTTCAAACCAGAAAACCTGAAGACGGATCCGTTTCCTTACATTTACATTCCAGAAGTTTTACCTTGGGACTTGTATGATAGACTAGAAGCAGAGTATCCTGAACAGCATTGTACTAAAGGACAAACGACTGGCTTTGGTACTATGAGATATATGCAACACGAATTTGATTACGAGAACGTAGTTACTCCTTTATGGCGTGACTTTGCCGCATATCATACTAGCAAAGAATACAAAGACGAACTTATACGTGCATTTAGAGAGCCTATGACAAAGCTATATCCTAAAGGTAGATTCAACGAAGACCTATACACAAAGTATATACGGTCGGACGTTAGTCCTAGAAGAGCTCCTGTAGGTAGCACAGTAAGAATGGAATTGCAATTTGTAATGAATGCAATAGATCATAAACATATACGTACACCACACGTAGATCAATCAAAAGAATTATTTGCTTGTTTGTTTTATTTTAAGAAGCCAGAAGACAAAGGTGAAGACGGTGGACTAAACATTTATAGAAACACAGCAGGTAAACAATGGCGTAGAGTAACAGGACGTGAAGCAGTACCAGAAGATATTGAAGTAGTAGATCACGTACCATACAAACGCAACACTATGGTTTGCTTTTTAAATTCAGTAGATAGCTTACATGGTGTTACACCAAGAAACAATCCCTCACATATAAGACGTTACGTAAACATTGACGGACATATTGTTGAGAAGTTATTTGCATTTCAAGATTAGGAGTCATAATGAAAGCAGGAAAAATATGGGGACAAACAGAACTTATCCATGCTAATGGTGTTCTGGAGTTTCACAGAATAGAATTTAAAAAAGGATTCAAATGTTCAGAGCATGAACATCAATTTAAATGGAATGGATTTTTTGTTGAATCGGGCAAGATGCTTGTTCGTGTTTGGCAAGATGACCAAGGATTAGTTGACGAAACTATTCTTGGCCCTGGTGACTTTACTCAGGTTAAGCCTGGTAAGGTTCATCAGTTCGAAGGACTCGAAGACGGAGTTGCCTTTGAATTGTACTGGGCAGAGTTTAACCATGATGACATAGTTAGACGCACAACCGGTACGAAAGTACAACAATAAAAGAGGAGGAACAGTATGTTCAAATCACTTTCAGAAAGTGTCGGTAACTTTTTTAGTTTACCTAAAGGCAGTTCAGTCAGAACAGAAGTTATGGCAGGATTGGCTACCTTTCTAACAATGGCATATATCACGGTAGTAAACCCTGCTATATTGTCAACAGAAGGTACCGGTATGGAGTTCGGTGCCGTATTTACTGCAACCATTATTGCGGCTGTGGTAGGTACACTAATTATGGGACTTTGGGCCAAATGGCCTGTAGCACTAGCACCAGGAATGGGACTAAATGCCTTTTTTGCATTTGGTGTTGTCTTTGGAATGGGCTACACTTATCAACAGGCACTAGCGGCTGTATTCATTGCAGGTTTAGTGTTTATTGGTTTAAGTGTAACACCTGCTAGGAAATACATCATCAATAGTATTCCCAAGTCAATGAAACTAGGAGTAGGAGCAGGTATCGGTTTGTTCCTTGCTATCATTGGTTTGAAGAATGCTGGAGTTGTTGTAGATAACCCGGCGACATTAGTTGGACTTGGAGATATTTCAAGCTGGCCAGTATTACTAGCAGGACTTGGTTTTGCTATTATGGCCATTGCAGATAAACGTGGTATCCCAGGTGCAATTATTATAGGTATATTAGCAACAAGTATCATTGCATGGATTTTTGGTGTTTCAGAAATCGGCGGTGTTGTTGGTAGCATTCCTAACCCAAGTCACGCATTTAGCATGGACTTTAGTTTAATAGCGACAGCTGGTTTCATTGGAACTGCATTTGCATTTTTATTTGTAGACTTCTTTGATACGGCAGGAACACTTACAAGTGTTGCTAACTTAACAGGTAAGGTTGATAAGAATGGCGAAGTCGAAGGAATCGACAGAGCTTTATTGGCTGACTCTGTTGCTACATCAGTTGGAGCATTAGCAGGTACTTCTAATACTACATCATACATTGAGTCTGGTGCAGGTATTAAAGAAGGTGGTAAGACAGGACTAACGGCAGTAACAGTTGCCGTATTGTTTGCATTATGTTTATTCTTTGCACCATTGGCGCAGAGCATTCCAGCATTTGCAACGGCTCCTGCTTTAGTATTCATCGCTACATATTTCTTACGTAATCTAAAAGATATCGAATGGGAAGATGTAAGTGAATACGCACCAGCAGTACTGGCGGCAATCATTATGCCGTTAACTTTTAGTATTGCATATGGTATAGCACTTGGCTTTATTGCATACGTTGTAATTAAAGCAGTAAGTGGTAAACACGCAGATTTAAATGGCGGTTCATTAGCAATCGCGGCTGTTAGTGTTTTATACTTTGCAGTAGCATAATAATTAACTACAAAGGCCCTACGGGGCCTTTGTTAACTTAAAGGATTTACAATGGGCAATCTAATACCAGGGGCAAAATTAATTTACGAAAGAAATGGTGAAACTGTGTACGCAAGATATAGAGATCCCCCACATAATAAAATTCCAAGATGGGTAGTAGGTGGCTCCCCAGAACAAATGGAACTGTTCGATCATTTTGAGTTTAACGATTTGGTAAAAGCATCTAAACACTATCCTACACTCAAAAAAGAACTTGACAAATTACTAACAATATGGTATACTATTAAAGATGAAGCCGAAAAGAAAATTACCGCTGAATGAGATCTTTATGGCCATGGATATGAATGGCAAAGGTGCATTTGACGAATGGACAGAAGAAGAACGTAAAGAACTTAACTTTTGGTTACTCAATCGTTATGCTAGTTCCGTTGCAGGTACAAGAGAAGCAAAGGAATTGGCTGTGGTACTAACTAATGAAAACTATAACAAGAATTGGAATGTGTTAGGAACAAGACATCCTAAACTACAATGGCAACTGCTTTGCACAACGCACAATGCAAAAAGTTCTAGCAAACAACACGTATGGCAAGGACTAAAACAAAAAAGCGGAGATGTAAAAGTAATTAAATTTTTAAAGGGTATGTTCCCTAATATGAAAGAAGATGAGGTAGACTTACTTGCTAAATTATCTACAACAAAAGAACTTAAACAATACGCAGAAGACCTCGGGATGGATAAGAAAGATGTCAAGCTCTAAACCTTATACTTGCGGATACTGTGGAGCGAGTTTTACAAGAGAGAAAACTCTAGCAGTTCATATGTGCGAAAAGAAACGTAGACATCTACAGAAAGATGAGAAACGTGTACAACTTGGCTACTTGACATTTAATAGATTCTATAAGCTATGTCAGAAAGCAAAAGAAAATAAAACGTATGAACAATTTTGTGATAGCCCATACTACAACGCATTTGTAAAGTTTGGATCATTTGTAAACAATGTACGTCCTTTATATCCAGAGAAGTATGTTGACTATGTTGTTACAAGCGGAGTAAGATTAGATCATTGGTGCAGAGAAGAAATGTATGAACGTTATGCACTAGAACTAATACTAAAAGAAAGTGTAGAAACTGCACTAGAACGTAGTGTAAAAAGCATGATGGATTGGGGTGATGACAAAGAAGCACGTTGGCAAGATTACTTCAACTATGCAAGTTTGAATAGAGTATGTCAAGATATTAAAGATGGTAAAATAAGTCCATGGTTAATATTAAATTGTAAAAGTGGAAAAGAAATGTTAGGTAAAATGAATGATGAACAATTACAGATTGTATATCATGTTATGAATCCTAACCATTGGGCTATGCGTTTTAAAAGAGGCGTAGCAGATGTTGAACTAGTAAAAGAGATTGTTAAAGAAGCAGGATTATAATGCCAGATATAGATATAGACTTTGCTGATAGAGATGTTATACTTGATAAGTTAAAGCATCGTGTAGCAAGGTTAGATACAAAAAAGAAACATAACACAGGAGTATATGTAACGGAAGTTCCGCACAATCCTGTTGATATGTTATCTACTTTAGATCATAAGACGGCAGAAGACAGGGGATACTTTAAACTAGACTTTCTTAATGTTAGTCTGTATAAAGATATAAAAGATGAAGAGCATCTTACTAAACTTATGACAAAGGAACCATTATGGGATTTACTCACAGAAGCAGAGTTCACAAGCAAATTATTTCACGTAGGAGAACACAGCTCCCTACTAAAAAAACTGAAACCGAAGACGATACTGGAACTAGCGGCGACACTAGCAATAATAAGACCCGCAAAAAGATATCTGCAAAACAGCTCTTGGACGGACATACACAAGGAAGTTTGGACAAAGCCAAGTAATGGTGAATACTTCTTTAAGAAAGCACACGCAGTCGCATACGCACACGCAATAGTCGTGCAAATGAATTTAATATGTGAACAACTATATGACAGCAACTAAAGTAACATTCTTTACTAACTACGAAGAACTTAAAGAAAGTTTGCCACCCGTACCAGCGAGTAAGTTTTGGCCTGAATGGTTTAAGAAACAAAAGACTCCTGAAGTGCCTATGTCACAAGAACTAGAAGACAGAGGCGGACCTAAGACTGTAAAGAGTTGTCCTGGTATACTAGATGTTCTTAATCAAGGTTATGTAATACCTTTATGGTGCGACTACAAAGTAGTACGTGTACCTGAAACACATGAACAGCCACAAGGTATCAGATGGAGAATGCCAGGTGGACAACAAAGTATGTTTGGTGCTAGTACACACCCTATGGAACAAATGAATGCTTATCCTTTTGAAGCTGATACGTTCCATGGTAGCTTTAAGTTTATGAATCCTTGGTTTGTAAAAACGCCTCCAGGATATAGTTGTATGTTTGTTGCACCTTATTATAACAAGCATAAGAATTTAGAAATAATGAATGGTATAATAGATACAGATTTATATCATGAAGCACACATTAATAGTTTCTTTACTGCACCTATGGGTGAAGAAATAACATTTGAATACGGTATGCCTATATGTCAAGTGATTCCTTTCAAGAGAGAAGATTATGAAATGGAAGTGTTGGTAGGCGACCATCGATCAATGCACAACAAAGTGACTCAGTTTATTCACAACAGCCTGTTCAAGGCACAACACTATAGACCCAAGTTAAGTCCTAAGAGGTACAAATGATTTTCTGGATAGGATTCACCGTGATGGTGTTGAATGAAGGTTTCGTCATAATGCGACACGTACACCCTTGGTTCGCTAACAAAAGAGATCATCTTATTGCAACGTATGGTGCGAAGTGGAAGAAGTTTCACGCAACACTTGACTACGTATGGATAGGTGGTGTCAGTTTAGGAATCATGATAGATATTGCTAACTGGAGATTATATGCAACAGTATTAGCAACGTTCTGGAGTGTGGTTGCAGTATTTGTTTACTTACCACTGCTAGTTAAAAAACTACGTAAGTAATTATTTCCAACCTAATTCTTTTATATGTTTGTTAAGTTTTCTTGCAAGGTTGTAATGACCTTTATCATTTAAATGACTTGAATCATTTTCTTCGTAATAGTGTGCTTCATTAAATAAATCCTCATCTGTTTCTTTGTAAGAATTGTTTTCGTGATCTTGATCTAAATCAAAGAACGGATTTATACGACTGCGTAAGAACACAGTTTTAATTTTTTTATCACGTAACATAGACATAAACATTGTGTGGTGTGCTGTAAATTGTTGTTTACTAAACTCTTCTGACACGTGTCTTTCTTCATACTGTTTTACAAATCTACCTTCCTTAGGAAATGGTTTGTTCAACCAAGTATGTGCTTTCATTTTATATCTAATGATACTGCCATCTTCTGGACCTTCTTCACGCAACGGTCTGCGTTTTATTCCATTAATAATTGTAGGTCTGTCTGGTGGATGTTGTGACCAAAACTCTTGTCTTTCAGTATTAGTGTATTGTACAATTAGTATATCATTAACATCAAGTGTACTATTGTATACCATGTTACCAACTGTACGCCATATACGCCAATTGGATCCTGAACCGGCTCCCTCATGTACATACTGTCTACCTAAGAACGCGGCTAACTGTTCTCCGTATGTATAACTATTTTTTTCCATGTAGTCTGAAAAGCTACAACCTGCTACAACTAGTTTCATTTTTCTTTTGGCTTTCTCATCAATTGTACACTCTTGCGTTTGATACGTTTAATTGACAAGTTGCCTATGTTTACTACAGGACCAGTTGTAACCTTAACGTCCTTGCTGTTCATAGTAACTAGACAATGTCTAAACAGGTCAAACTCTTTAGGAAGGAATATGCTAATAGGTATTGTACGGTTGCTTTCAAACCACCATACTTCACCCATGTCTATGAAGTGTTTCTTCTCCTCATCTGAACGTAGCATAGTGTATACGTACATACTTGTAACGAAGTTATCCTGGTTGTTTATAATACCAACATACTCGTTACCACCGTACTGTACGATGCTTAAAAAGGGGAAATTTGTTTCTATATCTTTTAGTAACATGATCTCGATAAATATGTATATGCAGTTAACATATCGATATTTAGCAACCAATAAGTCAGTACTGATAGCAGATCTGACTAATAACATAACGGAGTATAGACCAGTGTACCAGAGAACAATGAAAGTCTACAGAGGCATAGACAATGTCTTGACCTTTGAGATTAAGAATCCAGACCAGAAGCCTGTAAGTATATTAAACACTTACACGCCTAAGTTTGTTATGTTCGACGCAAACAATAAGATGATCGTTGAACGTGACGGAACTATTAAAGAAACATCAACACCAAGTTATAAGGGACAGTT
>Ga0066865_10000140_pt1 | contig 17240 bp, 14 predicted proteins | sample ETN01SmetaG_2_FD_66433 | JGI IMG/M metagenome (GOLD analysis project Ga0066865, IMG submission 66433) | Marine microbial and viral communities from oxygen minimum zone, Eastern Pacific Ocean - ETNP2014F12-01SV265 | ecosystem: Environmental > Aquatic > Marine > Oceanic ...
CTATTTCTTTTTGTATCCTATATTAGATACACACACACAAAGCTTAGAATTACATGACAATGTTAATATATGTTATGAATGGATTCACTATAAGAATTTTTATGAAATTTTACAATCGTCATCAAAGGGTACTCTTCAAACTCTTAATGATGATGTCATTACAATAATTTGTCAATTCTTATATAATCCATATTATAACTGCTATGTTTGATGTATAATACATATTCGTTATTGGTAAATACGAGACTTATACCAATATATGGTCTATATGTGTAAACTCGTGTGATCAAAAAAATGATGAGATCTTATCCTCAAGTACCTTTAATTCTTTCTTGTAATATGTTTTTTTTCTACAACATCGTTGCAATAGCTAACAAAGATAAGCACCTGACTATGCCTATTATGAAAGGATACGTCTATGACATGGCGTTTTTTGATGATACGTATCCTTCTGTTACTAAGATCAACGTTGAATGTAGTAAAAGCTCGAAGGTTAAATGGACTGGTAAAAAAATGAAGATTAAAGTTAAAAAATTAGTTTTTGTAAATAAGTTAATGAACTCTAAAGATAAGAGTATCAATGCAAGTTTAACCGCAAAAGAAGGTTATTCAGAAGAACAAAGGGTATGTCATGATTTAAATACGTGTTCGGAGTTTCGTTCTAAATTTGGAGCCTTTTTGGGAGAAGTACACAATACTACTTTCAAACAGAAAAAGGGGACAACTAAAATCGACATTTACAATGATGAGTTTGGTATCCAAGTCAAGAAAACGAAGAAAGACCAATTTGGACAAATCGCGAGACATAACGTAGACTTAATAATTAACTCTATCCCACAACTTAAGCAATGTGAAACATTACTTAAAAATATGTGCGAAATACCACTTAGTGCTGATAAAAAATTTGTGGATAAGACAAAATCGCGTATCCCTTTAAGAAATGATACATATTCTGATGAAGAATTATCTACCTTTATCAATGTATTGAATCAAAATGTAACGCGTATAGTAGAATTCGCTTTATTAGGAGATACAGAAGACAAACCCCAGATACTAATTGAAGTTCTTTACGATAGAAAAACTCGTAATCGGGATAAGATTATTGTATACAAGATGGAAGATATAATCAATTATTTGAAATGTCAAAAATTTACGATAAGTAAAAGCGGTACTGTTATTAAACTAGGAGACAGTATAATAACCATTCAGAGAAAAGGTGGTGATTCCGGTCGAGCTGCTTCTAATCAATTACAAATAAAAGGTATATTTTCTAAGTTAGACAAGATACAAAATAAATTAGTATGGAAACTGTAATGAATTAATAAAATATTTTTTCTATTTAATATGCCGCGCCCTATTAAAAAAGCACACGTCACAAGACGGAGAAAATATTACGGAGGTGGTAAAAAAAGGGGGGGCACGACACTTAAAAAAGTTGGAGGTGGTAACAAGACAAGACAGATAAAACGTTGCCGAGGTAGTAAAAAAGGGGGGGGCACGAAAAGAAAAGTTGGGGGGTCGGGTGGGGAGAGTTCGGCGGAGGATTTTCTGAAAGTTACAGACAACAGTACCATCACCAATGACCCCCAGCGGCAAGAAGCGGAACGAGAAAACTTGTGGAAGCGCCTCCAGGAGGCGCGTGCCGATTTTCCTAATATGTGGTTATCCGATCATCAGATTGTTGAGCGTATTATAAAAATTGATGACAAAAGGAATCTTAAATGTGCTGTGTTTAATGTTCTTGGGTATGGGGTGTCGGCAGCACGTTCTTTTAATACAGAAACCGAGAAAGATTATAATTCTATGTTTAATAAATTACCCGAACAAGATTTTTTTGGAGAAGAAGCGATCCTCGGGCCGATGTTCGTCATAGCTCAAAATTTGAATAAGGAGAAGGACGCTCTGAAGGACGCTAAGAAGTCAGGGGACGAGGAAAAGCAGACCGCCATCAAGGCCAAAATCGCCAACTTGGAGAATAATTTGAACAATGAGAAGCTAAGGCTCACCACGAACGAAGAAGTCTTTAACACGTTTTTAAGAACCGGATCAATGAGAGAGTTAGGAGAATACATATTGAAACAAAAAGAATATTTGAAAAAATTTTATAATGAAAAGGACTACTTTAAATTTGATGACCAAAAAAGAAGAAAAATAAGTAACTTACCCGGCTACACATATATTAAAGGCGTTGAAAGTTTGAACGAGAATCTATTTAACGCTTTAGATGTTCTGAGAAATAATGAAAATGAAAATATTGAAGTAAAAAACTACTTTTTAAAACATTTTTTTAAATTTTTAATTGCTGATGCTGAAAATATAAGTTCAATAAAAGACATTAAAAAAAAAATTGGAGAAATCTTTGCAGGCGGAATTTTAGGAGGATTTGAAGCATATCATGACGATAAAAAAACTTTAGATTATTTTTCAAAAGGAAATCCTAAAAAGCAGGAATTTATAAAAAACCAAATTGTTAGACTTATAAAGAATGATGTTGATATAATATGTTTAGTAGAATATGATATGGAGAATACGGACACGGACAAAGACTACGTAAAAAATCAAAATACCACCACCATCGAGGGAATGGCCACCGAGATCGCTAAAGGTGTGAGGGACGGGATGGAGACTAGAACTGTTCGACTTAAAGATGGACCACAAAAAGATTTTTATTGTATTAAAAAATTTGAAGAAAATCAATCATTATTAGTTATCTCAACATATGAATTCGATGAAATAAAAAAATATGGACGCTATAATATAGATGAATTAAAAGACGTGAAAGGTAATACTCAGGATTTTTTTATAGATATACGTCTAAAGAATCCAAAATTATTAATTCGTGCTTGCCACTCGAAGTCTTTAGCAGGACCGGGCCTTAAACCATTAAAAAAAAGTCTCAATGAAATTGATGTGATATTCAATGGGATACTAGAAGAAGGGGGGTACTTAGAATGGACGGACGGTGTCGGGAAGGAGTTGAAAAAAGCTGGACTCCCAGATATAATATTAGGTGATTTAAATATTCCAGCATTTCCAGAAGAAGAAGAAGGTGATTGGTCAGAGTCTTTATTTGGTACAATTGACGGTACAGCTGTCCACCATCACCCGAATGGCGCCGAAGAATTGAAATATCCAAAAAATGGGGACACATACGATTACGATAAAGGTTATGAACCCTTTAAAACTAGGATGAAAGAAGTATCAAACCTCATTAGAAAGTCATATGAGGGTTTTGAATATATTTCCGAAGATAAAGTCTTCCCTAAAACAAGAACTAAACGTGCATTTTTTAATGTACAAGCAATTTTAGGTAAAGTGTATTCAAGAAGAAGGTATAATACTGATTTTATTTTAGCAAATAGAGAGAATTCAAGCACCATAGACAATAAGCCTCATGATATTTATCCAGATATGAGTAAAGCTGTCAAGAATATCGAGAATATAAGGAATACTGTCAATGGTGTCGAGAATATCGAGAATATAAGGAATGTTGTCAAGGGTGTCGATATAGACGATACCAAGATAGTAATTCCGTATATTTTGCCGGAGCCAAATGGACGTGCAACTTGGACAGCAGCTATGTCTAGATTAATTAATGATAAGAATAATAGCTATGACAATCTTATTATTGCGATAAATAATACGGGACCAGATAAGAAAAAAAGTGGGGTAACACTCGGACAATGGAAAAGGGTCGCCAACCCTGATGAAGGACAAGATATTAATTTTTATAAAAAATATGATTTAGGAGGTGGAGACCAAAAAATACTTGATAATTTAATCGAAAAATGGAACGTCGAAAATTCTAACTCAGATCTTGGTTCGTCGCTGAAGGATTTTATAAAGGAAGACCTGAAGAGAAGAGAAAAACCAAAAGTTGAGTTGCTGGAACAATTAGATCAAAAAGGAACATTAATAACAGGGGGGACACTGGAGAAGAGATCGGAAAATCTTAATGGATTTATTAATAAACAAATTCTGGATGAAAATTCGTATGCACTTATTCCTCAAATGGAAACAAAATTAACAGCAATATCCTTTTATGAGAAAGCATGTACATATTTTTTAGCTGATTCACAATTAAAAACATTATGTTTAATACCAGTGGGTAGTACTGATGCTCATATTATTACATATACAAAAACAATTAACGGGGTAAATGTTAAAACTCAAACTTTTTGTGATTTTGTCAAAAAGGAAACGTTACAAGAATTAGAGGAATGTGACAAATATATATTTGCAGGAAGTGCCTCTTATTATGTAGATACGCCAGAAAATCGCGAAAAGATGAAGAATTCGACTGATATTAAAGGTATTATTATTGACGAAAACAACAAGAAAGCTGGAGATTTTATTAAATTGTTAGAAAAAATGCCCAATTCTAAATTTGAAGGTTATGAAATTGCAAACCCATCCGCACAGCAACCCGTTAACTATATTCCTAACGATATCTTCATAAATAATGACTTCGTTGAATAAAATACAGAATAAATTAGTAATGAAACTGTTTATTTTTCCAATAAGGAATTCTCAGAGGCAAGAAGTACACCCATATTTGTTATCTTTTATGACCAGTAAATGAATAATGTGTAGGATACAATATAGTGTAAGGGACTCTTGCACGTGATTCACTATAATATAGTGGGTTTGTTTTCGAAGAGATATAGTTTACATGTTTTCTGTTTAAATAAACTCCGTCCAAAGAGAACCAAGCTTTGTAAATATTTTCAATGAAAGAGGTTTCTTTATCAAAACGTTGAGTAAAGTCGATTAAGCACAATGTTCCACCTTGTACAAGCAAGTCGAGCATTCTATCAATTGCCTTTCTCCATTGTGGTATCATTGTTAAGCAATAAGAGCATGTCACCACTGCCGCATCATTTTGATTTAAACCGCACATAGATAATACATCTGTAGACTCTGTAATATCGCATTCAATCAAATCAATCTTTTCAGTTAATCCTAATCTATCTATACGTAATTTAGCTTGCATTAACAATTCAGGTGACAAATCACATAAGGCAACACGGGCTGATTTTGGCAAATTTTTAATATAATCTGCTATAAATTCTATATCACGTGCAGTACCACAACCTATACATACGAGAGCATATTTTGGTTTTTTATTAATGAGTATATCTTGCACTTGTGACCAAGGTACCGTATATTTAAGAAATGTATCTCTATCAGGGAGGAGTGATTCACGAAATCCATCATATCGTGTTGCTTGATTTTTATAAAATGTTGTAACATCTTTTTTTGTTCTTATAGCTTGTTTTAACATTGATATGCATATTAATATATCGTCCATAAAAGTGTTCTTATAATTGGAATTTAAACCCGTGGGACAAAATGCTTTTAAATCTATATTTTTAGGAATTGTTGCAGTCCATTGTGATAAATACCATCCTACACGATCATACGAATATATTTCTTTATGTGGTATTTGTGATAATGCCGGCGAATGAACCGTAAATAAATCACTATTTTTTTCTTGAAGCATTGAACCTGGAGAAAATGATCTCCAAAATAATCTACACTTTTCTCGATTACATCTACCCAACATATCCTTTAATAATGTAGCTACTAAATCAGGCGGCATCCAATCCATAGAATCAAGTAATGATACAAATGTAAATCCATCTGTTCCACAATCCGGCGGCAAAGCATCTCCCCAAGAACCATGAAACAACGTAACTCGTTCTCTTAATTCTACATCATCCATACTCAATAATGTAGGATAATGTTCAACTGACATATACCTAGGACATTTGGGATAATTATCAAATTGTCCCGTACAATATCCATGATAGAAATAATTGTCATGAGACCACATACGAACTGATAATATTTCACGAATTCTATCAGAAAATACACGCGGTCTTCGACTTACCAAAGCAAGTTGTTTTGGAGGAATACCACCCAACGGTGCTACATATGTCCAAATAAATTGTTTTTCTAATATCCAAGTACCTAAATTCAATAATTTATGTACAACACCTCTTTTTAGATGATCAAAACGTAAATTACGTTGTAATGCAGAAGAAATACCCAACGGTCTTGCAATTAACATGAATATAAATGCCATTAATCCAGAAGTACCACAAAACATCCAATTGTCTCTAAATAAATCATCTTTATTTGAATCCCAATAATGTCGAGATGTATTCCTTCGAAGCAAAGGTCTTAATTTAGAATTATAATATTCTGTAAATATTCTAGGATCACTTCTTCCCCATAATGCAAAAAAATCAGTCTGAGGCATTTTCGATGCAATACATGCTAATTTTAAGTCTAATACAGCAAGTTGTGCTTCATTAAGATCAACAGCAGTAATATGTTTAGGTTTCTCAATAAGATAATCCAATACATTACAACCCGCTGAGGAGATGGTCAAAACTATATCATCTTGCGATAACTTCAACTCTTCACGTTCTACACGGGGGTCTTCCCATGAAATATTATAAATAACTTTTTTTTCTTTTATTGCCATTTCAATAAATCCTCTCGTATATGTGTCTACAAAAATAAGCATAGCTTCATAAGAAAAATATATCCAAGCCGTAACTAATCCAATTAATACAATCGTTTCATTTACCCAATCACGTCGACCATAACCTTCAAATGTAACATGAAGCATAGTTGCGGATTGAGTAAAAACCATAGTTGCACAAATGAATAATTTAGTATGTAATTTAAGTTGAGAATTGTTATTTTTAAACCGATTTAATTGAGGTCCTGCTGAATGAGCATTTGCTGAACTACGACGCCACCATATACCAAGCCACCACAAATGTTGTCTTAAAATAATTAGTCCAATACAAAAGGAAGACATGGAATGCTCTAATACTTCAAATGTTGCTACAACATGATACAATATCCTAAGTAAAAAATACAATAATGCAAAATTCCAATTAAGTTCCTTTGTATGTCTTAATCTTGCCCAAGATAATACAATTGTTGGGACTTCTTCTATTAATCCGGCTGTAAAAAAATGTGTATTTTTACGATATAAAAGATACAATAATCCAACTCCATAAAACAAATGATGTTTCCAACCACCTTGGTAATCAATATCATCAATATAATCAAATGTTCCAGTTACTAAATCAGCAATACAATATGCAATAAAAAATATTGCATAATGTCTATCTATTAATGTTTCATCTCTACTGAATTCATGACGAAAACCATACTTAGTAACTCTTCCTAAAAAATAAAACCCTTGTAAACCACATACGCATGAAGAAATAAGGGTAAGTATCCATCCTCTTTGTTTCTTCTTTTCTTTTTCTGTTTTACAATGTATCACCAAAGGAATACATACCCGACCAACAGAATAACTTGCAAAAATAACCGTAAGATACGTCATAAATATTGATAAATCATTATTACAATCTATAAAATGATAAAAATTACTAAAAATATTAACACACGATTTTGATATTAAATCTATAAACATTGTTTATATAATACATATAGTACCGACTTAAACGGTTTCAAAGCTTTAAATAAACAGTTTCATTAATGATTTATTCTTTCTGAGTCGCGTCGATGGCGAAGATCGACTGGTTCTTCTCCTCGTGCCGTCGGGCCAGGTGCGTCTATAGAGACGCACCTTCTTTGGCCTCCTCGTGTTCTCGCTTCTTCTCGGCGTTGGCCTCGGCCTCCTTGAATAGCTTTTTTAGCCGCTTCTGCCGCGTCCAACTCAGCCTTCCCTCCGTATTATGATATTCCTCAAAACAAGCTTTAAAAATTAGCCACAAACGATACTCTGCGAGCTTCATGCGGGGATCGTCAAATGGGACCTTGTTTGCTTTGTCCTCGTCGGGGTTCACGATGTAGGCGCTCTCCGTTTCTTTGACGTTGTACAAGTACCCCCGTTCGACATTGTATTTCGGGATGACGCGAACGTAGTTGTATCTCCACTCCGGTTGATTTATCTTAAAGTCAGCTTCGTCATGGAATTTTGGGCGGTTCGCTTCTGTGCGACGCTCCTTGCTATCCTCCGGCGTCTGGCGCTCCCAACGCTCGCGGAGATGCGAGGGCGCGTTCTCGACATAGTCAGGTAATTTTGAAGACGACTGGTAAACGTCCTCCTCGACGGACACCCCGCCGAGTACATCCATGATGACGGCCTCGTAATCAAATGCCAACCACTTGTCCGCCCAGGAACCGCGGTATTTTTGGTAAATTACGCGGTTCTTGCAATTTTGTTGTTTCCAATTCCACCTATACAAACATTCTTCGACGAAATTTCGTAGACTCTTATTTCCATTTTCTCCATAATTTATTATTTCTTGTTTAATGAAATCCCAAAACAGCTGGGTATTCGTCCATGATTTATAAGTGTTAGCTTTATTCCAAGGAAGAGAATTTTTAATAGGAGCTAAATATTTTTTGTAAATGTGTTCAATTTGATTACCTTCTTCGTTCAAACTAATAAGATCTTTTATCAAAATGTCATAATTATCGACGACAACGCCCATCACGGGGCCGCCCTCTCCAACGTGTGCCGCCTCCTCGGCGGCGGCCTTGAATTGGCTCGCCTCGGCGGCGGCCTTGATGCGGCTCGCCTCGGCCCTGGCGGCCTCGGCCCTGGCGGCGTCGGCTCTGGCGGCGTCGGCGTCGGCTCTGGCGGCGTCGGCGTCGGCAGGGACGATGACCCCCATGACGGGGACGACCTCCCTAAATTTTGCGACGTCTTCTTTTGTGGCGACGACGCTATCCACGACGGGGCCGTGGTTGTCATAGGTGGAGGACTTCCCCCCTTGTTTATTATTAACAAGAGAAGAGCAGCTACGTCCCCCAACTTTTCTTTTCGTGGTTCTCCTTTTTTTACTACCTCCGTAATGTTTTCTCTGTCTTGTATTGCCATTACCTCCAAATTTTTTAAGTGTCTTTCCCCCCTTTTTTTTACCACCTCCGTGATGTTTTCTCCGTCTTGTATTGACGAGGTGTTTTTTAATACGACGCGGCATATTAAATAGAAAAATATTTTATTACAGTTCTCATACTAATTTACTCTGTATTTTGTCTAACTTAGAGAATATACCTTTTATTTAATAATGGTCATAAAAGATAACAAATATGGGTGTACTTCTTGCCTCTGAGAATTCCTTATTGGAAAAATAAATTGAATTTAATAACTATATTATAAATCATGTATAAGTCTCTCTAATACATTTACTACTATGCTATTTCCTAAATAATAAAGCATTTTATTTTTACTACGCAATGTATTATATTTATAATTAGGACTAAATCCAAACATTTTTAAAGTCTCTTTGATAGTTAATGTTCTATATTTTCCATTAATTTCATATAACCCTGTTTTTGATCCAACTCCACCAGAAGTAGCACAAATTGTTGCACCGCAATTATTTAATCCATAGACTCTCTCACCTTGACGTCCCCCTTTACCCGTATTTTTATTAATTAATTTATATATCATCATACCATTCGAACATTCTTCGAAATTATACTTATCTTTTAACTCAAGAGAACCTTCTACTGTAAAATCTATAATAGTAGACACCGGTATAATCTCATTTTTAACGTTTGCAAATTTATATTCTTTTATCTTATCACAAATAATGTATATTCTTTTTCTTGACTGAGGACTATTATAATATTTAGAATCAATAACTTTATAACTTACCTTATAACCTCTTTTTTCCAATTCATTCTTAATATATTTAAAAGTTTCTCCGTTGTTAATTGTTTCTAAATTTCTAACATTCTCTAACATAATTTTTTTGGGTTTTTTTACATCAATTATGTCTAGAATTTTGTAAAATAGATTTCCCTTTTTTTTGTCATTGAAACCTTCTTTATTTCCAGCTATACTGAAGGGTTGACATGGCCATCCTGCACATAAAATATCAAATTCTGGTATAGTATTAATATTTATAGTATTAATATCTCCCTCCGGTTTTATGTTATAATTTTCATAATAAATTTTTTGTACATCTTTATCAATGTCACATGCATATACACATGTATACTTCTTTTTTTTATTCGAATTTCTAGTGAATGCAGTATGAAACGCACCAAGACCACAAAAGAGATCTATATATCTTAATTCTTCAAATTCATTCATTTGTTTATTATTTTTATCTTAATATTAATCATTTTTAAAAATGAAACACTATAAGATATAATAAATAATAGTCAAAAATGTTACCAAAAGAATTGCAAATACTTATTTACGAATTTGATCCTAACCACAGAATTAATTTCAAATCATCTTTGGAAAAAATACCTATGAAAGGTGTTTTATCTAGATTAAAGAACATTGATCGTATATGTGATAAAAATATATTTGAAAATGGTGACTGGGATTTTGAAAAGGTATATAAAAAGAATATAAGCGATCCTTTGCACGTATTACAGGTCTTGTCTACATGCAAATGTTGTATAAGACATCAACTAAAACGACCATATAAATTTAGAGGTCAAATCATAAGTAATGAAAATAATTCCAACCATGAATGGCTTCGACTTGAAGAACAACACGCACGGTTTCTGGATCTACCACGTGATAAAAATCATTGTTCGTGTAGATGTAGACACACTTCAAGATTTATAAAAAAGGCGTTTTCACAAAATTCTCATGATTTTATTTATTCTACCAATTGGGCAAATACAGCTTAACCTATGTATTCAACATAATCCTCACTATAATCAATATAATGATTGTCATTGCAATCAGAACACGAGTTAAAAGGATAAAAGTTCAAACATAAGATATCATATACATAATCTAAAATATATGAATCATTTTCTTCGCTATTTTTTAATATTTTTGGTATAGCAAGATAATTATCTTTTTGTTCATTTTCATTATACATTGACTCTATTATGATATTTAATTTATTTTGTACATACATTAATTTCGCGTGTTATTATAGGTGCTATTTTTGAATCATGAGAAATAATTAGTAATGTTTTTTTGTCAGTAGTTTTCTTTATAACTTCTAATATTTCTGGTATATTTGTTTCGTCTATTGCACTAAGAGGTTCATCCATCAATATTAATTGTGCAGGTCTAAAATAACATCTAATAATAAGGACTACTTGTTTTTGTCCACCTGAAAGATTATCACCATTTATCCCACATGACGTATATAATCCTTTTTCTAATTTATCAAATATTGTTATATTCAAAGATTTAACAAATTTTTCGATATCTTTATTTGTTATATCGTTATTTCCATATTTCATATTCTCAATAATCGAGGAGTTAAATAGTTTAGTATTTTGATTTACAAAACTAATATTTTTTCTTAAAATTGGAACCGGGGTTGTTTGAATATTCATTTTGTCATAACCTAATTCAATAACACCTTTTGTTGGAGGTAACGCAGACATAAGTATTTTCATTAAAGTAGATTTTCCACATCCCGAATTACCTTTGAACCATATTTTTTCATTTTCATATACAGAAAAGGACAGGTTTTTTATAACAAATCTTTTCGTATTGGGATATTTAAAATATAATTTTGATACGTTTAAAATTTTATCTTTACTGTTTTTTTTATTTTTAGTTAGATTTGTTTTTTTATCAGTTGAAACTTCTAATTTTACATCTTTAAGCTCTTCATACGTTCCTATGTATTCTAAAATCGCATTTATATTACCTGCAGAATTAACCATATCAAATGACCAATTTTGCAATCGTCTTAAGATAGTAAGGAAATAATATATTTCAGCAATAAATGCTTGGGTTATTTGCTCCATTTTGATTTCGCCGTTTTTATAAAGAATGAATATAACATATGAAAATATGGAAAATGAAACTATCATTAGAATATTCGTTTTCATACTAGTGTACCATCCACAATTTAAATTTTTAAAATATAAATCTCTGTTTTCATCTTCGAGTTTTCCATGATTAGATATTTCATCTTTTTCTTGTTGAGATACGTATATTGAAACTATATTACTTAAACGATCTTGAATATTTTCATAAAGGTTAATCATGTTAAGATGTGCTTTTTTAGCAGAATTAATGCAACCCATTGTGTCTGTGAAAAATAGAATTAGACCTCCAACGATTGTTAATAATTGAACCATTCCTAATTTAGGATTCAAATAGTAAAAATAACCTGACAAAAATAACAAAGACAACATATATGGGATGTATAGTCTTACAACTTGAACCATAATATTTCTTGCAGAATTTGGATATTCAGAAAGTACAGATATTATTTTTCCCAAGGGTAAACTTTCAAATTTTTTCTGATATTTTGCAATTATAGTTTTATAAACCCATTTTCTAATAAATATTACAAAACTTGGTATAATCTCGTTTTCAAGTCGAGTTTTCATTAGAGATATAATCAACATAGCAAATAACATAACAATCATAGGGTATACATTCTCTAGTTCAAAAGTTGAGGTATAGAGTGATGATATAAATTGGGATGTTGCTTTAGGAAGAGCATATGTCTCTATGGGTAACATAACAAAAACTGCAATAAAATATAAGATAAATGTTTTTGGATTCTTTTTTACAAAATCCAAAATAATAGATAAGTTAGACATATACTTCATTTATATTTAGTTGTAAATAAATTTACGGTTTAAAATTTTATTACATGCATGAATATGGGAACTGTGTATTCTTTTTTTAAAGAAAAATGCTCTAAACCAAAAAACCAGCAAGGATTAGAAATACAATTGGAAGTAAAAACAAATCAAATAGCTAATTTAGAAAAGGCATTACAAATACTATCAAAAAAGCTAAAGGCAAATGAAATTGAATATTTGGAAGCAAAAACAAATTTCGAAGTAATGTTGAACACACTTCAGAAATCTCACTATAAATTAAGTATTGAACTTCATAATAAAGACATTGAAATCAAAAAATTAAAGGAGAAATTAAAAAAAAACGGCTCTTTTTTTAAAATATCCAACCTTTTTAACTAATTATACTATTTGTGACACTGTTGAATTTTTATAGTTACGAGTTGTGCAATGAAAACACACACTTGTTTGCTTGGAAGAATTCATAATAGTACCACTAATATTATAAACACTAGTATTTCCTAAACCATAATTTTCGTATATTCTATTACCAGTTGCAGTGTCGAATTTGTATGGATTAGAAAAATTTACTTTATTAGAGTCTACAGTTGATTCTATAACATGACCTTCTCTTTCTTCTAAGAAATTCTTAAAGATTGATACATCGTTGTTTCCATTGCTAAATACAATATTATGAAATGTAATAATATGATCTGCTGCTAAAAAATCATTATCAAAATATTCATTTGTTTCTATTGTAAAAGATGTAATATTATTATTATTATCCTTTTGACAAGTTATTTTTTTTAATGTAAACGTATCAGGTAGTGTAGGTATCAATTCACCTCTGGGTGTTAAAATATTAACTGAAATTTTTGGGATAGATGCGATTGGTGTTTCACTAATCCACCCATTACTAAATTTATCATACATACAGAAAAATGTTATATTAGAATTTGATGTTTCTGCCCAATCTTTATCTCTTATAATTTTAGCAAATGCCCTTGATGAATATTCAGAAGATCCTATAAATTGACCTGGGAATTCTGGTATCTCTAAATATAAATATGGGTATCGTGATATGTTATTACCAATATTTGGTATTATAATATGACTCAATGTTACTTTTACAATATTTTTAATACCTTCTGATAATCCAATTGTTTTGTGGTTCTCACCAGAATCAAATTTCACAGAAAATGAATAAGCGTTGTCATTTCCCACATCAATATCCTTTCTGTCTCTGCTATTTATTTCAATTGCAACTATTTTATCTATATATTCCTTTTCATAATCTGTTTGAGGTAAATCCTTTATATTTGTTACTAACTGTTCTACTATTAATTCCTTTTCAATTTGTTTATCACTTTCCAATTTATTAATAGATGTATTTATAACATTCTCACTTATAGCTTCATTATCTTTTGAAACTAATTCAGATATATTATTATCTATTGCTTCTGGTATCAATACATCTTCAACAGTTTCCAAATTGTCAATTGGTGTTGCCATATCCTTTTGGTTTAATTCGACTATCTCTTCAATTTTAGTCACCTTTTGCTCTTCTTGTTTTTTTTTGGATTTTTTTATATTATGAAGAATATCTGGTAAACACCCGCTTAAAGTGTTTTTATTTAAAATTTCAAGTTGTTTTTCTTCATCTAATGAATTATCGAAAATATTAACCATGGTTTGAAATACAATAGATTTCAAATCAGGACATTCATCGTTGATATCTTTATTAAATCGCGTTTTAAAGTCTACTTCAATAACAGATGTTATCATTTCAAAATTCGAATGTTGAAAAAATTCTTCGCTAATTGAATCAACTGGTTCCATCTATATTAAACAAATAGTTATAATATTTCTTATTTATCGATGCCATACATAAAAAAAAAAGGAAAGGCGAGTAGCCATGAGATTAAAAAGGCGACAACTAAGAAGATTTCAGCTGTTGTTAACATCACTGACCCTTCAAAATTACCATCAAGTGTAATTATTCATTTAAAACCAACTCTAAAGGATAATTATGAAGATGAAGATTTGGATGAAAGTAAGTTATGCGACTTAAAATACAATCCTAAATTGAATACACCTCTCGCCTTTGACAATATGGATGATTTATATTGTTCTGTTAATGGCAATAACGAAAAAATAGAATCAATATATGACAATAATAACTTTGATAAGATAGAAACAAATGATACTTTACCTAACAACGATAAGATATATACTGCAGAATCTATATGGTGCTGGTGGTGTTGTCATCCATTTCAAACAAAAACTATACGTTTACCATTGAATATTAAAATGGATGGCTCTTTAGAGTCAGTGGGATCGTTTTGTTCTCCTGAATGTGTATGTGCATATAGTATAGAACATGGGTCAAAATATGGTGATTATCATCAACAGATAGAATTATTACATTCAATCATAAATCCACTTAAAAGAATAAAACCCGCACCCCATAGAGAAGAACTTTCGGTTTTTGGAGGTAACATGCAAATTGATGAATTTAGAAGTAAAAAAAATGAAACTGTTGTTTTACATCCTCCCATGGTGTCATTAAAATTACAAATGGATGATTTACCAAATGAACCATCTACACAGCGTTCTACCGATCAATTTTTAAATATAGATAATCTAGTATTAGATGATGTCAATGATACAAAAAAAAGAAAAAATTCTAAGAAGAAGAAGCAAAAAATAAATACACTTGACAAATTTGTTGAAATGGGATAAAAATGATATATAAAATCTAAAGTAATATACATTAATTATGTTGGTACCCGTTAGATGTTTTACATGTGGGTCTCTTATTTCTGATAAATGGACTGCTTATAATGATTTGTGTTCAAAATATAGAACTGAAAAGAAGCAAAATGATATCATATTGTTAGATGCAGATATATTACAAAACGATTCTGATACAATTACTGCTGAAGCACAAGCGATGATGGATTTGAACATTAAACGTATATGCTGCAAAAGACATTTCTTATGTACAGTAGATATGGTAGACGTAATTTAAAATTTACATTTTCTAAAAAATATATATCTAAAATTAAATGAATAAAGTGCCTCAAAACAAGATAAATTGGGGAAGAAATTTATGGAATATTTTACATTTTATTACAACAAGGTACGATACTTCATTGCGTAAAGATTATGAAGTTTTTTTTACAAAAATAGTACCAATTATACTTACTTGCAAGAAATGTTCTGATAACTACAAAAATCATATAAAACAATTAAAAATTGATCTGTCTAGTAGAGAAGCTCTTGTTTTTTGGCTTTATAAAATACACAATCGAACAAACAGAAATTTGAATAAAGAGGAATATCCATTCGAAAAGTTTAACGATAAGTTGAAGAATTATAATTATTTTAAACGTACTGCATCAAATTCAACTACAACATATATTGTATACATGCAAAAACATCTAAAATGTGATAACTTAAAACTAAAAATAGCTTTTAGTAAATTTGTTTCATTTATATTCTCACAATGTGCTTTTTAATACTACTAATTACATTTGATGAAATTACATTTGACGAAATTACATTTGACGAAGCATACTTGTATCATCTGTGTAAAACCAAAAACCTTTGGGTACATAAATAAGTTGTCCACCTGTAATTGGTATTTCTAAAAACTCTAATTTTTCATAGTGCTTAGTAATATCAAAATCACTTGTCATTTTGAAATTATTAAGTGTTTTATGGAATGAAAAACCAAAAACAGATTCAATCGTTTTATCAAATTTACTTTGATTTTCTATATCTAATAATATATCAGTCTGATTGGGATAAAATATATATACACTCAATTGTTCAGTGTCTTTACCAATAAAGTAGATTTTTCTAGAAACCAAAGATCTGTTTATTTTTTTTGATACAGAAAGACCTTTGTTATCTTGAATGTTATAATCTGGAGGAAACTGATAATATGTTAGTTTATTATCATCCCTCACTTTATCTACAGATGAATCTTCTATAAACAAAGTAGTATCGTCTTGAAAATTGAAAATATAATATCTCATACACAAAAGTATATATATAATTGATAGTAATACAATTATATATAAAAATACCTTCTTCATTATTTATTTTAAAAAAAAAGTATGATGAATTATTTACGCAATTAAATTTTGAATTTAATATTTAAATATTCTGAATCGAAAGATTCGGCAAATATGTATGTATTAAATGTGATAGGGTCTGTATATACATATAACTTTTGTGATATTGTTTCTAAAACCCATATCATATTTAAGAATTGATTCGTATACATAACCCCTTCTATATTATCATGATCGGAACTTGATAATAATATTTTTGTTGTTGCCTTATATTCATCTGTTTTTGCAAATAATATCATATTATTTTCATTCAATTCAAAATGTATAGTATTAAATGGTGTATCCCATTTCTCTAATGTCCATATACATTCTTTTGCATCGAAATATGTTGTCTTACTAAAAACTTTATCTATCTCTTCTGTGTTGAATTCTTCTACCTTTTCTATGTAAAGTTTCCTTTTATAATTAGATTTTTTAAGTTTTTTTGAGTCGTTTGTACATACAATATTTAATAAATATTTATTTGAATCTGGATTCTTACATTCAATTATCATAATGCATTTTGAGTTAGATTTCAATGATCTTATTAAATCATATAAAACCATGATATTTATTGTAAAAAATATA
>Ga0066865_10000146_pt1 | contig 16710 bp, 17 predicted proteins | sample ETN01SmetaG_2_FD_66433 | JGI IMG/M metagenome (GOLD analysis project Ga0066865, IMG submission 66433) | Marine microbial and viral communities from oxygen minimum zone, Eastern Pacific Ocean - ETNP2014F12-01SV265 | ecosystem: Environmental > Aquatic > Marine > Oceanic ...
ATGTGGAGTAAAAGGGAATACGTGTGAACGTAGCCCATTTCCGCAGGGTTTAGAGAAAGGAGAGAGTTATGGCATTTGTTGGAACCTATGAGCACACTTTGGATGCTAAAGGTCGCCTTGTTCTCCCAGCAAAATTCAGAAGCCACTTTGCTGATGCTGCTTATCTCGCTCCTCATGATGGATGCATAGGACTTTGGACCTCAGAAGGTTTTCACGAAATGGCCGAGAGGCTTCTAGAAGAAGCTAGAAGGGGAGTCATCTCACCGGGTGTTTTACGACGTTTCTCTTCAATGTCAGATGAAGTTCGCCCAGACGCCCAAGGCAGAATCATGATGCCCTCACGGCTACAAGATTTCGCAAATTTAGACCGAGAAATAATTATTTGCGGAGCTATCCAAAGGATCGAAATCTGGAACGCTTCTTCATGGGAAGCAATGGCAGACGAGTTAGATGAGTCAGTAGAAATCGCTTTTCAGCAGGGAAGTGGAATCTAATAAATGAGAATGGGGGGACGCCATAACACTCAAAGGGACTTATAAAAATTTAGGTTGTTGGCAGTCTCTCGATTAGTTGATGAGAGGTCCCTACTCCACCCGCTTGTCATCAATTGGCTATCCAAGTATCTAATCGAGGGGCTGCCAACAACCTAAGAGCCCAGTTTGAATTCTTAGCGATTAGTCATGAATGGATCACAAACCTCATTTCAATACCAACATAAATCGGTTATGACGGAAGAAATATGCTCCGCCCTTATTGACGTTCCTCCTGGGGTGATTTTGGATGCGACTGTTGGCGGAGGAGGACACACTCTCGCTCTTTTAGAACTCAGAGATGATTGGAATGTAGTAGGAGTTGACCGAGATCAGGTAGCCATCGAAGCAGCAAGCGGGATGATTGCAGACTATAAAGATCGTTGCATACTACGACAGAGCGAGTTCGTTGGTTTCCCCAAAGTTTTACAAGAACTCGATGTAAAAGAACTTTCAGGCTTTGTTTTTGATTTAGGTGTTTCCTCAGTGCACTTTGATGTAGCTGAGCGTGGGTTTAGTTACACAAAAGAAGGTCCGCTGGATATGCGTATGGACCAACAACAGTCGTTAACTGCGTATGAAGTAATAAATGAATACTCAGAGCCTGATTTAAATCGAATTATAAAAATGTACGGCGATGAACGTTTTTCACGAAGAATAACAACCGCTATTGCTAATCAACGTCCTATAACTAACACTTTAGAGTTAGCCGAGATAATAAAATCCGCTATTCCTGCCCCAGCTAGACGAACGGGCGGCCATCCTGCCAAGAGAACATTCCAAGCAGTCCGTATTGAAGTAAACAGCGAGCTAAAACAACTTTCGGGAACATTGATGGAAGCTGTTAAATGGCTGGTTCCTAAAGGGCGTGGTGTAGTGCTTTCCTACCATTCCGGAGAAGATCGGATCGTAAAAAAGATCTTTCGGGAAGCGGAAGACGGCGGATGTATTTGCCCATCTCGGCTTCCCTGCGTGTGCGGAGCAATCTCTTTAGCAAAAGCTGTGAATAAGAAAGTTATTAATCCTTCCAAAGAAGAAGTAACTAGTAACCATCGTTCGTCAAGTGCTTTGTTTAGATCGATTGAGCGTCTTTGCATTGATGAAAGTGGTGCGGAATCATGACAGCTATTCATTGGCCGCTCTGGGGAGAGACCACTAAGCCGAAAAAGAGAACAGGAGCCACGTCTCTTAGTGGGCTTAAGAAAGCTAACGTGCTGGTTCCACTTAGCTTGGTTGTCTTTGCTGTAGTTATCGCAGTTGTGGGATTTCAGAACCTATTAATAAGAGAGCAATACGGCATTGATAAGTTAGATGAGCGCCTTCAGTTTGCAATAGAGCGTGAGCAAGTATTACGCAGCGAAGTTGCTCGCTTGGAAAGTCCTGACCGCATTTTGAGCGAGGCACAAGGAAGACTGGGAATGGTCCCTCCACCGGCACGCATCTATCTTTCAGCAGTAATACCCGGTGATCCGATTGAATCAGTTCCCCCTCCACGACCTAACCCATTTTCTCGGTCAGGCCGATGACTCAGAATCCTAGAAATGTAAGACATAGTAATAACTTCAATCTACAACGACGCGTTATAGGGTTTGGTTCCGCTTTCTTTCTTATTGCAGTCTGTTTTGTATGGAAACTTGTTGGTTTGCAAGTCTTAGATGAGGGAAATCGATATAGAGATTTTGCGAAGAACAAACGAATTGATCAGATTGTATTACCAGCGGGTCGAGGAGCGATTGTTGATAGAAATAACGTAGATTTAGCTCTAACTGTTCCGTTAAAAACGATAACGGCAAATCCAAGTGAGATAGAAAATCCTCGCGAAGTCGCTAGAGAACTTTCTTTAATTTTAGACACTGAATTAACGGTCTTGGAAGAGCGTCTCCTCCAAAGCCATCGCCAGTTTGTATATATGCAGCGTCAAGTAGACGATGAAATGGCTGAAAGAGTTTTAGACCTAGAAGAACACGGTATTTATGTTCAAGATGAAATGGGTCGAATAAGACCAGGGGAAGATTTAGCGCTGAACATTCTTGGAAGAACAGATATCGACGGAATCGGTATTAGCGGAGTCGAAAAAGCATATGACTCTTTACTTACAGGCTCGTCGGGCCTAATGGAGGTTGAGCGCGGTGCAGGTGGTTTGACAATTCCTGGAGGCAGTCATCAGATTATTGATCAGAGCGAGCAGGGAGAGACTCTCATCCTTTCAATAGATAGATCTGTTCAGTTTGCTGCGGAAGAAATACTTATTGATGGAGTTGTTTCGGCTAACGCACAAGGTGGAACACTTGTGGCCATGCGACCAGATACAGGGGAAATAGTTGCTTCGGCTACTGTGAGTCGCACTCTTGAAGGTGAAGTCACTATTTCTTCAGATAATAGATCAGTCACTTGGGCATATGAGCCAGGTTCAATCATGAAGCCGCTTACATTTGCTGGGGTTCTTGAAGAAAAAGTCGCTGGACCTTCTTCTTTGCGTGAAGTGCCAAATGCTATTGCAATTTGGGAAGACGTATTTAGGGATTCTTTCGCTCATGAAAAAGAAAATTGGAGTGTAACTGAGATTTTAAGACGATCTTCAAATGTAGGAACGATTCTTTGGGCTCAGGATTTAGGCGAAAGCCGCTTGTATGACATGCTGGTTGATTTTGGGTTGGGTTTAAGAACTGGTCTTGACTTACCGGGTGAAACACGCGGGTCTCTTCCTGAAGAAAAAAAATGGTCTGGGACTTCGCTTCCGACGATTTCAATAGGTCAAGGAGTGGCGACCACCCCTATGCAAATGCTTGTGGCATACTCGTCAATTGCGAACGGAGGAGTGCGACCAGCGCCTTCACTTGTATTGGGAACACGTGATAACGATGGAGTGTTTGAATTAATGCCATCTGGAACACCAGAGAGAATTTTCTCTTCGGAAACAGCGGATTTACTTACCCTGATGATGGAAGAAGTAGTGAGTGATGGAACGGGGGTTCAGGCGCAAGTCCCTGGGTATCGAGTGGCTGGGAAAACTGGAACGGCATGGAAACCTCTTGCTGATGGCGGTTATGGTGAAGAAACCGGTGAGATGAAATATGTTGCGAGTTTCGCCGGGTTCTTACCAGCGGATCAGCCCGAGTTAGCGATTATCGTTGTAATTGACGAACCAGTTGGTGCAATCTATTCAGGTGGTAGAGCTGCTGCTCCAATTTTTGCAGAGTTTGCACAGTTTGCGGTTCGTCAATTAAGAATCCCTTCTGAGGTAGAACGTCTTGGCTTGGAGCAACCTGGGCGTGTGATAGCAACTACTCCGGCTCAAGCAAAGGCAATTGCTGAGGCCGAAGCGGCAGCGGCAGCGGCAGAGACAGAGGCAGAGGAGTTAGAAGAAATTACAGCTCCTCCAGCGGATTAATATGAGGCTTTCAGAACTACTTGAGGGTGTGGGGTTAGGATCTGAAAAGTTTTTAGTTGATCCAGAAATTCAGCGAGTGGTACATGACTCTCGAATAGCTCAGAAAGGGGATCTCTTTTGCTGTATTCCTGGCCTCGAATATGATGGCCATGACTTTGTTTCAGATGCAGTTGACGCAGGTGCGTCAGCAGTGGTTTCAGAGAGACCTTTGAATATAGAAATTCCTTTAGTTAGAACTGAGTCTGCTCGCCAGTCACTTGCTCAGTTGAGTTCTTTTCATGCTGGAAACCCCAGTAGAGATTTAAAAATCGTTGGTGTAACTGGAACTAATGGTAAAACAAGCGTTGTTCATCTTTTAGAACAAATTTTAAGTAACTCTGGTCACTCTGTGAGATCTTCTGGAACTCTGACGGGTGAGCGAACAACTCCAGAAGCTCCCGAACTTCAAAATCAGTTTTCGACGTGGCATAGCCAAGGAATAAAGAATGTTGCAATGGAGGTGTCTTCACATGCGCTAGAGCAATTCAGAGTTGACGGCACAGAGTTTGAAGCAGTCGCATTTACTAATCTTTCGCGTGACCATCTTGACTATCACAAATCACTAGAAGAATATTACAAAGCAAAAGAACGCTTATTTAGCAATAATTTTTCCTCAAAAGCTGTTGTCGTAATTGGTCAAGAGTTTGGTGACAGAATTGCAGCAACGGCGCTAAATAATGGGCTAGAAGTAATTGGCATAAATCCCAAAGAAAGTCTTATTCAAGATAAATGGCGCGGTCATGAAATCAGAATTCCATTTGAAGCGGACTTTATGGTTCTCAATACCTTAGTTGCAGCTGAATTGGCTTTAGTTCTAGGAGTAGATGCTGCCAAAATAGTTAGAGAGATCGAGAAGCTGGTACCTGTCCCCGGACGATTCGAGATGATAACAAAAGATTTCATTCCAACGGTAATCATTGATTATGCCCACACTCCGGAAGCTTTGGAGGCTACTTTAATGTCAGCCCGAAAATTAAAGGGGAAGGGTGACTTAATTGTTGTTTTTGGATGCGGCGGAGAAAGAGACAAAGGTAAAAGGCCATTGATGGGGAAAGTAGCTGAAGATGGCGCCGATTTTTGCGTAGTAACTTCGGATAACCCTCGAGAAGAACCAGCAATGAACATCATTGAGGAAATCTTAAGCGGGCTAGAAACCAATGATTTTGTTGTTGAAGCAAATCGAAAAGATGCGATTGAGTTGGCTTTGAGGCGCGCCAACAAAAATGATGTGATCGTCATTGCGGGCAAAGGACATGAAACCACTCAAGAGATTTCAGGAAGACTTTTTGACTTCAATGATAGGGAAGTCGCAGAGGGCCTTATTTCAGAGATATTTAGAGATGAGGATTGAATAAGTGATTGGTTTACTGATAGCCGCAGCAATTGCAATGCTTGTCTCACTTTTTGGTACACGCCTACTCATAATTACTCTTACAAAACTTCGTATTGGGCAGCCTATTAGAGATGATGGGCCTCAAGGGCATGCTACGAAAGCCGGTACGCCGACCATGGGTGGATTAGCAATCGTGGTGGGTGCATCCATTGGTTATGCAATTAGCAATCTATATCGCGGTATATACACCAGAACAGGCATATTCGTTATGGTTGCAATCATTGGAGGCGGTTTAGTTGGCTTTCTTGATGATTGGATCAAAGTTGTCCGTGAAAGAAATTTGGGATTAAACAAGAGCACAAAGATGCTCGGCTTGTTGTTAGTTGCCCTAACTTTTAGCCTTCTAATGGTTAACTTCACATCTGTACAGACAACTCTTTCTTTCGTGAGGTTCAACCAACCAGGTCTTGAGTTAGGTAAAACCATTTGGGTTATTTGGGCTGTCTTATTGATAGTTGGTTCTTCCAATGCGGTCAATCTCACTGATGGACTAGATGGTCTTGCTGCGGGTGCAGCAACTTTTGGATTCTCAGCTTTTGTATTTATTGGATTCTGGCAATTCCGAAATTTTGACACTTATGAAGTTGCCCATGCACTAGATATTTCAATTGTGGCGGCTGCAATGGCGGGGGGTTGTATCGGCTTCCTCTGGTGGAATGCTGCGCCTGCACGCATATTTATGGGTGATACAGGTTCCTTGGCTATTGGCACTGGCTTAGCTTCTCTTGCTTTAGCTACAAGTACTCATTTGCTTTTACCTATTATTGCTGGTTTATTTGTTGCCGAAACACTTTCTGTCATTTTACAAGTCGGCAGTTTCCGCCTTTTTAAAGGTAAAAGAATTTTGCGGATGGCTCCAGTGCATCATCATTTTGAATTAGGGGGATGGCCTGAAACGACAGTAATCGTAAGATTTTGGATTATTTCTGGCCTATGTACAGCGGTTGGACTCGGTCTCTTTTACGCAGATTCTATTCGTGCGGGTGTAACAGGATGACTGACACTTCTGGCAAGACAGTTGTGCTCGGCTTCGGAATTACCGGCCGTGCTGTGGTCAAAGCATTGGTTTCTCGTCATAGGAGAGTTTGTGTAGTAGAGGAACGCTTCACAGAAAAATCTAAGAAGGAAGCTTTAGAGTCTGGAGCGGAAGTGGTTGATGCAACCACCGATGATTTTGATTGGGGCAATCTTCTTAAGGGCTGCGATCAAATCATCCTAAGTCCAGGTGTAAGAGATTCGCATCAAGTTTTTGATTCTGCGAAAGATCATGGAGTACCAATTCTTGATGAATTTGATTTGGCAAGAGAGTGGGATGATCGCCCTTGTGCAGCTATCACTGGAACTAATGGAAAAACTACTGTCGTCTCTTTAGTCGTAGCAATGCTAAATGAGTCCGGAATTCGGTCAGAGGCAGCAGGCAACACTGAGATTCCCCTTGTTGAGGCAATAGAAGATACGTCAATTGAACGCTTTGTGCTTGAGTCCTCTTCCTTTCGTTTAGCACACTCATTAGATTTTTCAGCATCTCCCGCCGCATGGCTAAATTTTGCTCCAGATCATCTAGATATACATGATGACTTGGAAGCTTATGAAAAAGCTAAGTTGAAAATATGGGATGGAATAGGTGATCCTGCTGAAGCTATAGCAAATCTCTCAGATCCTGTAGTTGCTAGTCATGCACCGAAAGGATGTACAAGCTTTGGAACAGATCAATCTAATGTCCGGATCAAAGATGGCTTTCTCGTCTTTGAAAATGAAGAAGTTATCCAATTAGATCGGATCAAAAGAAGTCTTCCGCATGATTTAGAGAACGCACAAGCAGCAGTGGCAGTTGCCCTCCGTTCAGGAGCCAATTTGAAGGCGTGTGCAAACGTGCTATCAGAGTTTTCAGGATTGCCTCATCGAATGGAGTTCATCGGAACACAGAATGGTGTTCAGTTCGTCAATGACAGTAAAGCTACGACACCACATGCAACAATTAGTTCAATGCGGGCAGTCTCACAAGTAACACTAATTGCTGGAGGAAAAAATAAGGGTATTGACTTAAAAGTGTTAAGAAATTTGAGGCCCGAGAATGTGGTAGCAATAGGGGAAGCTTCAGAAGAAATCCAAGAAATTTTTCAAAATATCTGCGACGTTAAACAAGTATCTACTATGCGTGAAGCCCTAGAGGTTTCAGTTTCAATAACTAGAAGTGGTGGGACGATCTTGCTTTCTCCAAGTTGTAGTTCATTCGACTGGTACAGTTCCTACGCAGAACGCGGAGACGATTTTCGCTCTCTTGTTCATGAATACATAGGTGGGAACCAAAGTGGTTAGTTCTTTGAGGGACCGTTTGGGAAAGGGTTTACCGCAACCTAAAAAAGCCCCAGGAAGCAGCAATACGAGATTCTTAATACTTGGAACTGCTGGGATCGTTCTCTGCATGCTTGGTATTCTGATGGTTTTTTCGGCCTCATCAGTAAATGACCTCGAAACCTACGACAGTGCATGGCATCATATTCGCAGGCAAGTTGTTTGGTTCTTGCTTGGCGTAAGCGCCTGCATTTTTCTGATACGGATTGATTATCATCGCTTGCGTTCACTCTCCCAAGTTTCAGTATGGATCAGTGGAGGACTTCTCCTACTTGTGTTTATCCCAGAAATAGGCATCAAAGTAGGTGGAGCATCTCGATGGATAGCAGTTGGCCCGTTAACAGTTCAGCCATCTGAAATCGCAAAGTTAGCTATCATCTTGTTTTCGGCCGATCTTTTATCTAGAAAAGGCCAAGAGCTGTCCATAACTAAAAATCCACTGAAGACAGTACTTCTCGTCACTACTGGTATTTCTGCACTTCTTGTACTTGAGCCAGATTATGGAACGACATTGATTTTCTTATCAATAGTTGGTGCCATAATTATTTTCGCAGGCACTCAGATGCGCAAAGTAATGCAGTTGATTGGAGTTGGACTATTCAGCGCAGCATCAGTCGGGATGTTGGCCTCATATCGTCGGGAACGACTGTTTGGACTTCTAAACCCTTGGGAAGATCCACAAGATCTAGGATGGCAAACTATTCAGTCAGGAGCTGCGATCGCTAACGGCGGAATAAGCGGCGTTGGTCTAGGAGAAAGTAGAGCTAAATGGGGCTGGTTACCAGAAGCACATACAGATTTCATTTATGCAATCATTTCTGAAGAAATAGGTTTCATTGGATCTTTCTTGGTTATCGCTTTATACATGATTATTGGGTTTACTGGTTTATCAACTGCACTTAAGGCGCCAGACGTGTTTGGAAGGCTATTAGCAGCAGGAATAACTCTTTGGATTATGTCCCAAGCGTTTGTGAACATTGCAGCAGTTTTAGGGCTATTTCCAATAACTGGTATAACTCTTCCATTTCTTTCTTTTGGAGGGAATTCCCTGTTATGGACGCTCTCGGCTTACGGAATACTCCTTAACATTGCTCGGCAAACCGCATGAAAAAAAATAAGGCATGGGAAGTAATAATTTCTGGTGGGGGAACCGCCGGGCATCTTATGCCGGGAATATCAGTCGCTAAAGCGTTAGTGACGCAAAGAGTAGTTAGCGCTTCTGAGAAAGTCCACTTTGTTGGAAGCCGACGTGAGATTGAAAAAAAGCTGGTTTCCGAAGCTGGCTTTACTATTACTCGACTACCAGGAGAAGGAATTCACCGTAATTGGAGTTTGAAGAACCTTAGAGCCATTTATGCCTTATTTATAGCTACAAATAAGGCATTGTTCTTACTGCTCAGAAAGAGGCCAAAAATAGTCATCTCCTTAGGAGGCTATGCCAGCGCACCGTACACTATTGCGGCCATCCTGTTAAGGGTGCCGTTTATCTTGATGGAGCAAAATGCAGTTCCGGGTCTCGTCAATAAGATCTTTGCCCGTTTTGCAAAAGCAAGTGTTGTGGCATTTGATGGTACGGGATTAGCTAAATCAGTTAATTTAGGGAACCCAGTTCGTGAAGAATTTATTTCGTTAACAGAAGGAATTGATCGCGAGGGAGTAAGAAATGATCTTGGTGTAAATGAGGAGATACTCATACTTGCTTTTGGAGGATCGTTAGGTGCTCAACAAATCAATAGGGCTGTCAAGGAGTTCGTAGAATCTTGGGAATCAGACAGTTTGGTAGTTCATCATGTGATCGGAGAAAGAGATTTTGAAGAAGATATGTTCAAGGCTTCTCAACCCAGTCCTCGTATAGATTACCGGCCAGTTAAGTATGAAGATGAAATGCCGAAGATCATGATGTGTGCAGACTTGGTGATTTGTCGAGCGGGAGCAACGACAGTGGCAGAAATTTCGCTTGTGGGACTTCCTGCGATACTGGTCCCACTTCCCAATGCACCCGGAGATCACCAAACATTAAATGCAAAAGCGTTGTGCGAAAATGGAGCAGGCGTTCTTTTGCGAAATGAAGAATTAAATGGCGAACGATTATCGGAAGAAATCAATCGTTTGGTTTCAGATAAAGAAAATCTTAAAGTAATGGCAAATATTGCTAAAGAGTTTGGACGACCTCAAGCAGCTTCTGATATCGCAAATTTAATAAATAGTCTCCTCGGCGGGAAATAAGATGACTCCAGATCTCTCACAGCCTTGCAAGATTCATGTCCTTGGTGTTGGAGGTGCTGGAATGAGTGCTATCGCTGAAGTGCTTGTTTCAATGGGTCACACTGTCACTGGCTCTGATTTAAAAGAATCAGCAGGGTTAGACCGACTAAGAGCTCTTGGAGTCGTAGTTACTGTTGGCCATGATGCAAAAAATATTGGGGACTCAGAGTTTGTAACCAGATCAACTGCAGTTCCAGATAGCAATGTGGAATGTCAAGAGGCTTTCGACAGAAAAATTCCCTTATTAAGTCGCGCTGAAGTACTAGCAAGTATTTGTCAAGAGCGTTCTACAGCAGTTATCACAGGCACGCACGGGAAAACCACAACATCATCAATGTTGGCTTTAATTTTACGCGCCTCCGGCCTTGAGCCCTCTTTTATTATTGGTGGGGATGTTAATGAAGTCGGAACTGGGGCTGCTTGGAACGACGGTCAACTTTTTGTAGTAGAAGGAGACGAAAGTGATGGTTCCTTTCTCATGTTGCCGAGAGATTTTGCAGTGGTAACAAATTTTGAAGCAGATCATCTTGAGCATCATGGGGGATACACGGCACTTGAGCACGCATTTGAGAGGTTTATTGAAGAGACGAATGGCCCAGTAATTGTTGGAATAGATGATGAAGGTGGAAAAAAAATCTCCAACTACGGAAATGTGATTACCCTCGGAATAGATCCATCTTCGGATTGGCAGATCACCGACGTCAAGGAAAATTGGACTGGCACTTCATTTAGATTGAACTATGGGAAAGAGTATGATCTCAATATCGATCTACCCATTCCGGGAATACACAATGTAAAAAATGCAGCTTGTGCGGCAGCTTTAGGCTTAACAGCAGGAGCCAGCCCTAAATCTACTATTGAAGCGCTTAAGACGTTTGCAGGAGTTGCACGTAGATTTGAGATCCGAGGAAAAGTTGCAGGAATAACTTTTATAGATGACTACGCCCATTTACCGACTGAAGTATCTACAACTATCTCTGCCGCACGAGTTGGCAATTGGAATCGCCTAATTTCAGTCTTCCAGCCCCATCGCTATAGCCGAATTGAAGCACTTTGGGAAACATTCAAGCATTCCTTTGATGGAAGTGATTTGTTATTTGTTACAGATATTTACTCTTCGGGAGAGAAACCTCGTGCTGGCATTTCTGGTGCGCTAATAGCCGACGTTGTTGCATCAACTAATCCGCCATTTGAAATTCGTTATATTCCGCGCCGACTAGATTTAATAGATGCACTAGTCAATGAATTGGCTGAAGGTGACTGTTGTCTAACAATGGGAGCTGGTGACTTAACTTCTTTGCCGGATGAAATTCAAGTTGAACTGAGGAAGGAAGATGGATAAAAACCTTTTTCTAGAGATCTCAGGAACAACAGACCCAAGAAATATTTTCAGCCTCTCTTACGAACTAAATGAGCTCTCGACTTACAAAGTTGGAGGCAAAGCGTCCTTTTATGCCAAAATTTTTGACTTTGAAGGATTAGAGAAAATTGCTGACGTTATCTCAGAGAGCAGCATTCCGGTTCTAGTAGTTGGCAATGGTTCAAATTTACTCATTGCAGATTCAGGATTCGACGGACTTGTCATACAACTAGGGGAGGCTTTTGCTCAAATTGAAATAGAGGGAGAGCAAGTAATCGCAGGAGGAGCCACAAGCCTCCCTGTTTTAGCTCGCCGCACCGTACAAGCTGGCTTGTCGGGATTTGAATGGGCAGTTGGTGTTCCCGGGTCGGTTGGAGGCGCAGTAAGAATGAATGCTGGAGGGCATGGCGCTTCTATTTCAAATTCGTTATTAAGTGCAGAGATTTTTAATATTCGTGCGAAAGAAAAACGTATAGCGACTCTGTCAGATTTAGAGATGGGTTATAGATCAACCTCTGTTCTTAATGACGAAGTAGTGTTGGAAGCTTGTTTCAAGCTATGCGACGGATCTCGTGAAAAAGGTGAAGAAAAAATCTCTGAGATTATTAAATGGAGAAGAGAGAATCAACCAGGTGGACAAAATGCTGGGTCTGTTTTTATGAATCCCCCCAATGATTCAGCCGGTCGTTTAATTGAGGAAGCAGGACTAAAGGGCTACCGAATAGGCTCTGCACAAGTCTCAGAGAAGCATGCAAACTTTATTCAAGTTGAAAAAAATGGATCCGCTAATGATGTTTATCAGCTCATGCTTGAGATCAAATCTTCAGTAAAAAAACACGCAGGAATTTCACTCCAGACTGAAACTATTATGATCGGGTTTGAATAGGAAATGAATGATGAAGATCAGGAGCCTGTAAGCGAACCTCCGAAGAAGAGATCATTAAAGTTGTTATGGATTTTGTTAGCTTTACTTGTTTTGGGCGTAGGAGCATATGCAACGACTCAGTCCTCTTTCCTGTCTGTAGGAGAAATAACAGTAAAAGGAGTTGAAAAAAGAGTCACGGAAGAAGAGGTCTTAGAAGTTGCAGGCATAAAGCAAGGAGATTCGATGTTTGGCCTAGATTTAGCAAAGGCTGATGAGGGTGTAACTTCTTTGCCATGGGTGAGTGAAGTCACAGTAGAGCGCAAATGGCCACGATCTATTTTGATCACTTTGAAGGAACGCGAGCCATCGGTTATTGCAGTTATTCCAAACGGGGAGAAGTTTTTACTAGATAGATCCGGCGTGGTCCTTGACCAAGTTAATCAAAATGATACTTCACTGCCGATCATTCGTGTTGATGCAGTTGGAGTTCTGGGCACACAAATCTCAGGTATTACTCCATTACTGCGGGCGGCAGAAGAAGTGACTTCTGATCTAGCTGCGTGGATACTGGCTTTAGCACCGACTGGGGGCGGGGTTAGAGCAGAGTTAGTCGGGGGAGTTACAGCTGAACTGGGAATTGGTACTGATTTTCGTGATGAAATGCGGTCTTTAGCTACAGTCCTAACTCGTGTACAACTTTCGTGCATAGAGGTAATTGATGTTTCCATACATCAAAATCCAGTCATCACACGGACGCAGGGCAAATGCTGAAAAAACAGAAGTTTTTCCTCACGGGTTGACGTTAAGTTACTACAAAGAGTAGTATCTAACCTATTAGTAAAGGTTTATATCTAGAACCCTAAACCTCAACTTTAGGTTTAGATCAAAAATTAAGGAAAAACAATGGTTGCTAATCCACAAAACTATCTAGCAGTAATAAAAGTAGTCGGAGTTGGTGGCGGTGGAGTTAACGCCGTCAACCGAATGATTGAAGCAGGCCTTCGTGGTGTCGAATTCATAGCTGTCAATACAGATGCGCAAGCACTCCTAATGAGTGACGCAGATGTGAAGTTAGACATCGGTCGTGAACTAACTCGCGGCTTAGGAGCCGGCAGCAATCCAGAGATCGGACGTCAAGCCGCCGAAGACCACCGAGCAGAAATCGAAGAAATGCTTGAAGGGTCTGACATGGTGTTCATTACTGCAGGCGAAGGAGGCGGAACTGGAACTGGTGCCGCACCTGTGGTAGCAGAGATAGCTAAGTCAATAGGAGCTCTCACCATCGGCGTGGTGACGAGACCTTTTGGTTTCGAAGGGCGACGACGCGCTGTTCAAGCAGAAAATGGAATAACTCAATTAAAAGAAAAAGTTGATACACAAATTGTTATTCCTAATGACCGCCTACTCAGTATTTCGGATGAGAAAACCGCGTTACTAAATGCATTTAGTATGGCGGACGAAGTTCTTCTTCAAGGTGTCCAAGGAATTACCACACTGATTACTACACCAGGTTTGATAAATACTGACTTTGCAGATGTCAAAATGGTTATGCAAGACGCAGGATCCGCACTTATGGGTGTCGGACAGGCAACAGGAGAGAGTCGTGCGGTCAACGCAGCACGTAACGCTATCTCTAGCCCTCTGCTAGAAGCATCCATTGATGGAGCTCGCGGAATCCTCCTAACAATTGCAGGGCCAAGTGATCTTGGTTTATTTGAAGTAAATGAAGCTGCGGAAATAATCCATGGAGTGGCTCATCCAGATGCAAACATCATCTTTGGTGCGGTTGTAGACGATGAAATGGGTAACGACGTACGTGTTACAGTTATAGCTGCTGGATTTGACCGTTGGGATGGAGATCGTCCAAAACGCAAGTCAAGTAAATCGTCTATTACTACTTCAATTACGGAAGCATTCGACACCTCATCATCAGATGCAGAAGACGAATTAGACGTACCTAGTTTCTTAAAGTAGGGGCCACGTGGCTCAAATATTGGCCAAGAGGGAGTTGACCTCTGGTCATATCGCTTGGGTAGCTATGTCTGAAGTTGCCGATGGAGACATGTCCATCGGCAATTATCAGGCACGAGAAAAGTCTATCCAGCAAGCTTCACACTCTCTTGAAAGACTTCATCCCGGGCTAGAGGTTCCACCGATCAATAATTGGTCTTACCTCACTCAAGTGCATGGAGTTCAGATACTTGAAGTGACTGGCGACGACATAGTTCGAGGGGACGATGGAGATGCTTTAGTTACCACTCTTGAAAAGAGTGTCCTTACTGTACAGGTAGCAGACTGTGTGCCGATCTCTCTAATTTCAGAAGGCGGGGCTATAGCTATAGCGCATGCTGGTTGGCGGGGCTTATTGGAAGGAGTGCTAGAGGAGACTTCAAATAATCTAAGCGCAACTAAACCAGGTAAACAGACGGCTGTTATCGGGCCTCATATAGGGCCTTGCTGCTATGAGTTTGGCAGAGAAGAGCTAGATCAATTTATTCAAAAGTTTGGAATATCTGCAGAAGCATCAACGAAAATAAATTCAAACTCTCTTAACCTTTTGGCTGTGGCGGAAAGAATTTGTGAACAAAAAGGGATTGAGATAATAAGAAAAGATTCTTCCTGCACCTCCTGTTTGGCAGGTACAAAGTATTGGTCTTTTCGTTTCAATTCGACGGAACTACGCCAATGTCTCTTTGCCTGGATTGAAAAGAAGTAGCGCAGTTATGAAGACTCAAGACTTTGATGAACGAAAAGCAAGGGAGAGAATACTAGAACTGACAGAGTTTGTTGAGAAGAGAAGCAATGGTTCTGCTCAAATCCTTGCAGTAACAAAGGGTTTCCGGAAAGAGGCTGTAGTAGCAGCTTATGAAACTGGAATCACTTTATTCGGCGAGAATTACGCACAGGAGTTAATCGAAAAACACAATGCTCTTAATGACCTCGCTCTGGAATGGCACATGATTGGTTCATTGCAGAGGAACAAAGTCCGCAAACTGGCCGAAATTGTTTCTGTGTGGCAGACAGTAGATCGAATTTCTTTATTGAGAGAAATTGCCAAACATGATGCTTCAGCAAAGATTCTTATTCAGGTAAATCCACTCCAGATTCCCAATAAAGCCGGATGCTCTATTGCGGAAGCGGAAGTACTTCTAGAGCAAGGATCAGAAATGGGCCTATTGGTTGAGGGCGTCATGGCGGTAGGAATGCAAGGAAATCTAAAAGAGACCTCAAATATCTTCAAACAAGCAGTAGATTTTGCAGAAAAATTTGACTTACCGAAGAGATCAATTGGCATGACGGAAGACCTTGAAGTGGCCATAGATCATGGCTCCACACTTTTAAGAATAGGAAGGGCGTTATTTGGAGAGCGACCCAATAAGTAGGTTTCACCGCTGATATGCACACACAAATGCGTTTCAACCTATTACTGTTAATGGAATGTTTAGGAAATTATTACTCTATTTAGGTCTTGGCCCAGACGAGGCCTATGAAGAGTTCATGAATGATGACCCAGTGCGCCGGGGAGGTGTATTGAGTTCTGGTGATTTTCTGGAAGAACGTGCCGCGGCCGAAGGTGGCTCGTTGCAGCCTCGAAGCGTCGTATCCAGCGAATCTTCTGTTCGCCCAGTAATGCCGGAAACGACCGGAACAGTAAGAACGATTCAGCCGGCTGTAGCTTCGAAGCCGGCTAAAGTGGCTCCGAAGTCATTTAGTGATGCGCAGGAGATGGCGGACCGCTTTCTTGCAGACCAGCCTGTGATAATCAATCTTCAAGAAGTGCCCGCTGAACTATCTCGGAGGATAATTGATTTTGCCAGTGGCGTTTGTTACGGCTTGGGTGGATCAATGGAGAAAGTCGCTAGTCAGGTGTATCTCATGACACCACATGATGTTGAAGTCTCAGATGATGATCGAAAACGCTTTGAGCAGAATGACTTAGACATATAAGAAATTAACTCCGTGCTTGAAATTTTTTGTTATCTGCTTGGCCTGTATGCGCTGATATTGATTATTCGAGTTGTTCTGAGTTGGTTCCCAATTAGCCCGAATGGTCTAGGGGCTACTGTTGCGGGCTTCATTTACCTTGTAACTGACCCGGTCTTACTTCCTCTGCGTAGGGTTATGCCCGCTTTGCGAATTGGATCAGTGGGGCTTGATCTAGCGCCAATGGCAGTTTTCTTCCTAATCACATTTATAAGGGGAATGATTTGTTGACAACATCTGAGATGGAGAAAGTCCACCTAAAGTGATTCCGCATTCAGAAATAGCTCCTCATTCATTTGACGATGTGCAAGTAATTGCGGACCATATTATTGCTGGCAGAACTGCGGTAATCAATCTTCAGGGGGTACCCGTTGAACTATCTCGGAGGATAGTGGATTTTGCCAGTGGCGTTTGTTACGGCTTGGGTGGATATATGGAGCAAGTCGATAGTCAGATGTACCGAGTAACACCACCTATAACACCACCTGAGGCGCATCAAATGGCGCTACTGAAGTAATTGACTACAAA